>Ga0209629_10000523_pt1 | contig 21229 bp, 18 predicted proteins | sample TergutCu122P5_FD_187286 | JGI IMG/M metagenome (GOLD analysis project Ga0209629, IMG submission 187286) | Cubitermes ugandensis P5 segment gut microbial communities from Kakamega Forest, Kenya - Cu122 P5 (SPAdes) (version 2) | ecosystem: Host-associated > Arthropoda: Insects > Digestive system...
CTCGATCGTGTGGTCGTGCGCAGATTGCGCCGATGGCGCCCGCGTGCGTCTAGCATGATCCCATGACACAACCCAGTGGTGATCCGAACACGTTCGGCCTGTCGTCACCGGCCCCGGTGTGGCAGGCTCCGGCCGCTTCCCAGCCGGGCCAGGCCCCGGCCCTGGGTGCCCCCGCCTGGCCGACGGCACCCGCCTGGCAGGCGACGCCCCCAGCGGCTTACCCCGCACCCCCCGGCGCGCCCGCCTGGCAGGCGCCTGCTCCCGGCTATCCCGCGATGGCGCCACCGCTGACCGCGGCCGATCTTGACGCGCGGACGGTCGTCCGGTCCCCGATCCTCGGGATCATCGGGCTCGTGCTCGTCGTGGTCTGCGGCGTCGTGTACTTCCTGAACAGCCTGACGCTGTATCGCGAGATCTTCGCCATCGTGGGCCCCAGCACCGCGACCGGTCCGGGCGCCATCGCCAGCCTCACCCCCGACCAGCTGAGCCAGCTGGAGGCCTCCGCCGCCGGGCCACTGACCGGCGTGGTGGCGGCGAGCGTGGGCGGACTCGTCGGCTGGATCGTCTCGATCGTCGCCACGGCCCGCAACAGCGGGCGCGCGGCCGGCATCATCGGCATCGTCCTCGGCAGCCTGGCGCCGCTCGTCCTGCTGATCGTCGCAGCCAGCATCGCGCTGACGTCCGCCTGACCGGCCCGTCCTGCACGAGACGCGAACACGCGCCCACCAGGCACAATGGGAGGGTGCGATTCTCGAAGCGTTGCCCGGACGACGACGCGCCCAATCCCATCGCCGTCGCCCGCGCCGAGTTGGCCGCGGCCGGCGTGTGCGTCACGGACCTGACCGACACCAACCCGACCCGCCACGGCCTGACCGACCCGCGCGTCCTGGCGGCCGTCGCTGCGGCGGCCCGCCGGGCGGGGCGCTACGACCCTGACCCGCGGGGCTGGATCGGCGCCCGGGAGGCGCTGGCGTCGCGGTTCGGGGGCGCCCCCGACGAGTACTGGCTCACCGCCTCCACGTCGGAGGCGTACGGCTGGCTGTTCGCGCTGCTTGCCGATCCGGGCGACGCGGTCGCGATCCCCACCCCCGGCTACCCGCTGATCGAACCGCTGGCCCGGCTCGCGGGCATCGGCACCCGGGGCTACCACACCCGGTACCTGCACCCGTCGGGGTGGGAGTACGACCTCGACTCCGTCGCGGCCGCGCTTCGCCACCCGTCCGTGCGGGCCGCGGTCGTCGTCCACCCGAACAACCCGACCGGCGCGTACACCGACCTGGCCACGGCGCAGGCGCTCGCCGCCCTGTGCGCGACGCGCGACGTCCCGCTCATCGCCGACGAGGTGTTCCGGCCGTTCGCGCTGGACGACACCCCCGTCCACGCCCGCGTGGCGGACAGTGTGCCGGACGTCCCCGTCTTCGCCCTGGACGGGCTGTCGAAGCTGCTCGCCGCCCCCCAGCTCAAGCTCGCCTGGATCCGTCTGTCGGGGGACGTCCCGGCGGCCACGGCCCGGCGCCTGGACGCCGTCGCCGATGCCTACCTGTCGGTGAACGCACCCGTCGCGCTCGCACTGCCCCAACTGCTCGCGTTGGCCGACGACACCGTCGCCACGATCCGGGTACGCCTGACGACGAATCTCGCGACCCTGCGGTCGGTGTTCGCCGACGGCGGCTACCGCGTGCGGACGGCGCGCGGCGGCTGGATGGCGTTGCTCGACGCCCCGCCGGTGGCCGACGCGACGGCGCTGGCCGTACGCCTGCTCCGCGAGGCACATCTGGCCGTCCACCCGGGATGGTTCTACGACCTGGACGATGCCACGACGCTCGCCCTGTCGCTGCTGCCCGAACCCGTAGCCTTCGGCGCGAACTGCGCGGCGCTGCGCACCGCGATCACCGCGTTCGGGTGAGCCGCGCGCCGTTCAGATCCCGGCCGCGTCGAACGCCGTCGCCGCGAGGCCCCGTCCCAGCTCGATGAGGCGCGCCGCCTGGTCGAACTCGAAGAAGGCGCATGCATCGGCCGGCACCTCCACCAGCACGCCGGGCGACGCGCCCACCAGGTGCGACCGCTGGATCTCGGCCTCCATCATCTCCAGCGCGACCAATCCCGACTTGACCAGGTCGAATCCGGCCGGCACCCGCTGCCAACCGCTCGCCGCCAGTTCATCCCGCCCCGTGTCGGCCGTCCCCCGCCCGTCGGCAGCGACCCGCTCGATGATCGGCTCCCCCAGCTGTCCGAACAGCGACACGCCCACCGTCACGTCCACCTCGGCCGCGCCGAGCACGTCCACCGGGAGTGGGTCCAGCAGCCCGCCGTCGGCGAGCAGGCGTCCCCCGACCATGACCGGTGCGAACAGGGCGGGGATCGCGATCGAGGCACGGATCGCCAGCAACAGCGATCCCGAGGTCAGCTCGACCGGCCGCCAGTTCACGACGTCCGACGCGACGACGGTGCAGGGGACGACGCAGTCTTCGATGCGCGGCTCCCCCAGCACCGCCCGCAGCGTCTCCATGAGGCGGCGCCCTCGCAGCAGCCCCGACGCTCGGAGCATCGGGTCGAGGTGGCGCACCACATCGGCCTTCGATACCCCGAGCAGGAAACCCTTGAAGTCCTCCAGCTTGCCGGCGGCCAGGAAACCCCCCACCAACGCTCCCGCCGACGACCCGACGACGCGGACGACCTCGTGACCGCGCGAGCGGAGTTCGTCCACCACGCCGATGTGGGCCATCCCCCGCGCACCGCCCGAGCCGAGCACCAGTCCCACGCGCATCGCGTCCTCCTCGCTTCCCCCTCCAGGCTAGCCGATGTCGGCGCGGCGCCCGTGCCTGCGGGCTACGCTGGCGGCATGGACGCATCGACCAACCGCGCCGCGGCGGTGTACCCGGACGCCGTTGCCGCGGCCGCCTGGTTCCGGGCGAGCCTGAACCTCGATCACGCCGACATCGGCGTGGTGCTCGGCTCCGGCTGGGCGTCGGCCGCCCAGCGCTGGGGCGAGCCGCTGAGCGAGGTGTCCGTGCGCCAGGCTCCCGGATTCCTTGCGCCTGTGGCCCCGGGACACGAGGGGACGGCACGGCACTACCGCTGGGACGGCCGCGATGTCGTCGTGCTGGCGGGCCGGACGCATCTGTACGAGGGCAACGGGCCGGGCGCCGTCGTCCAGGGAGTGCGCGCGCTCGCCGCCCTCGGCATCGGGTACCTCTGCCTGACGAACGCCGCCGGGTCCGTCCACGACGAGTGGCCGCTCGGCACGGTGGCGGTGCTGACCGATCACCTCAACCTCAGCTTCGTCTCCCCGCTGCACGGACCGCGCTTCGTCGACCTCACCCGGGTCTACGACCCCGGGGTGCGGCAGGCGGCACTGGCCGGCCGGCTGGACCTCCGGGAAGGTGTGTACGCGATGTTCCCGGGGCCGCAGTACGAGACGCCCGCCGAGGCGCGCATGGCGCGCATCCTCGGCGCCGACCTCACTGGGATGTCGACGGTGCTGGAAGCCGTCGCGGCCGCCGAGTTCGGCGTACGGACGCTCGCGCTGAGCATCGTCACCGCCCATTCCGCGAGCGCGGAAACCATCGACCCCGACGAGGTGGTGCGCCTGGCGTCGGCGTCGGCCCACCGTTGCGGCGATCTCATCCGTGAGGTGATGACGGCCGCCGCCGGGTGACCTCCGCCGGCTCCCCGTGCGTCGTCAGCGCGCTGGCGCGGCCGCCAGCGCCTCGTCCAGCGACACCACGCGCAGCAGCGGACCGAACAGGCTCATGAGGGACAGCGCCTGCGCCGTCGTGCGATCGTCGATCCCGGTCGTCGCCTCCTTCACCACCCACGTCTCGACGCCCGCGTCGGCCGAGGCCAGAGCGGTGGTGATGACGCAGCAGTCCGCGCTGACGCCCGTCAGCACCAGCCGTCCCTCCTGGCCGACCAGTCCGGCCAGCGGCGCCCCCCACTTCGAGAAGCACTCCACGTCCAGGGTGCCGCCGATTCCGTCCAGACCGGCGGACCGGGCGGGCAGGTCGGCCACCTCTCCCACGAGATCCCACAGCGGGGCCGTGGGTGGCTGGAGCGCGAACGGCCAGTCTGCGAAGTACGGCCTCCACGCCCCCACCGGACGTGCCGGCGCGAGGTACCGGGTGAACAGGACGTTCGGGGCGTAGGCGTCGCACAGCCGCCGCATCGGTGCGATGAGTTCGCCGAAGCGGGGTGCCGCCCACGGGCTGTCCGGCGCCCCGAACACGTTTTGCATGTCGATCACGACGAGCCAGGTCGCCGGGACGGCCTCGGGGAACGTCCAGCTCATGCCGCCACGTCCTCGAGTGTCGCCGGCGGCAGCGACTCCTGATGGCGCACCGCGCCGCGCCGGAAGACCAGCGTCAGCACGAACGCGAGCGCCAACGCGATGAACACGCCCAGGTTCGCATAGGCCCAGTTGCCGTCCTTGCCGCCGAGGATGCGCATGAAGTAACCCTGCCAGCTCAGCCAGCTGGCGTACTGGTTCACCACCAGGCCCCACCCGATCACCGTCGACACGATCAACAGGAGCAGCGGGAACGGCGGCACGGAACCGTAGCGGCCCTTCGGGTTGAAGAGGTCAACCTCGTCGTAGTCCGCCTTGCGCAGCAGCACGTCGGCCAGCATGATGCCGGCCCAGGCCGCGATCGGTACGCCGAGGGTGATCAGGAACCCCTGGAAGATGGTGAAGAACGTGTCCGGGCCGAACACGATGTAGATCGTGCCGAGTGTCATGATCGTCCCATCGATGGCCGCCGCGACGGGCCGCTTGATCGGCAGGCCGGTGGACACCAGCGCGAGGCCAGAGGAGTAGATGTCCATCACGGCGCCACCCACCAGGCCCAGAACGGCGACGATCCCGAACGGCACCAGGTACCAGGTCGGCAGCACATCGGTGAGCGCGCCGATCGGGTCGTAGTTGTTCATCGCGTCGCCCAGGGCCTTGTCGGAGCCGGTCAGCAGGATGCCATAGAACACGAGGATCACGACGGGGGCCGCCGCGCCGAACGTCGTCCAGCCGACCACCGCGCGGCTCGACGTCTTGCGGGGCAGGTAGCGGGAGTAGTCCGCCGCCTCGTTGACCCACCCCATGCCGAATGCCGTCATTGCCATGATCGCCGCGCCGATCAGCATCGCGAACGACCCGTTCGGCAGCGCCGTCAGGGCGCTCAGGCTGACCTTCTGGACGGTGAGCGCGATATAGCCGATGGTGAGGACGGCGGTGACGATCGTGATCACCGTCTGCATCCGCATGATCATGTCGAAGCCGATGATGCCGCCACCGACGATCAGGGCGGCGATGATGACCAGGGCGATGATCTTCGTCGCCGAGCCACCGCCCCAGCCGAGTTTCGAGATCACCGTGGCAGTCGCCATCGTCGCCATCGCGGTCAAGACGGTCTCCCAGCCGACCGTGAGGATCCACGACAGCACCGGCGCGACGCGGTTCCCGTTCACGCCCATCGCGGCACGTGACAACACCATCGTCGGGGCCGATCCCCGCTTGCCGGCGACGGCGACCGCACCACACAGGAAGAACGAGAACACCACACCGACGACGGTCGCGAGCGTGGCCTGCCAGAACCCCACGCCGAAGCCAAGGATGAACGCGCCGTTACAGATTCCGAACACCGAGATGTTGGCCGCGAACCAGGGCCAGAACATCCCGCTCGCTTTCCCCTTCCGGTCGGCCTCCGCGATGATGTCTGTGCCCTGCATCTCCACCTTGATGGCGCTGGTGGCACCCGACTGGGTCGGTGACATGTGGTTCCCCTCTCCGTTGACGGTACCGGCTCCGTGACGGATGGACGGTGGGCGACGGAGCCTCTGAGGCGGAATCCTAGTCTTTCGGGCGCCGGGATACTCCGCGTAGCGCGGACGCCGGGCTCACACGCCTACGTGTGAACGACGACGAGGGTGCCGATCTTGACCCAGTCGTACACCTGTTTTGCGAACGACACCGGCATGTTCACACAGCCGTGCGAGTCGGCGTACCCGAAGGAGCTGCGCCAGTAGGCGCCGTGCAGCGCGATGCCACCGTCGAAGTATGCGATCCACGGCACGTCCTTCACCTCCCACTTGGTGCCGTCGGGGTTCAGCCCGTCCATGTCCTGCAGGGGCACCTTGTAGTAGACGTGGAACATGCCCGGCCGGGTGGGCGTGCGCCCGCCGCCGGACGCGCCGGTGACGACCTTGCTCGACCCGAACAGCGTCGTCCCGTTCCAGGCCGTGACCGTGAACGTGGTGAGGTTGACCTCCACCCACTTCTCGCCGTCCGGCTTGAGGTACTCCGCCGCCATCGGCACCCGATGGCTGGGATACGCCTGCGGCACCGTCTTCACATCCGCGTGGAGGCCCGTCCCGGCCTCAACGGCCGCCACTACCTGCGCCACCACCGCGTTCGGATCGGCGATCGCGGTCCCGTCCACGCCCTTGGTCTGCATCCCCAGCCGCGCCCCGCCCGGGCTGTAGATGATCTCCTCGGCGACCGGGGCCACCGCGAGGCTGTCCTGCACCAACGGGGGCACGTCGACGGCGATCTGGTCGGGCTTGTAACCCATCGTGATCGTCCCGGCGGCGGGGTCGGAGGCGAACGTCAGCCAGGTGCCGACCGTCGCCGGCGGGATCGTGAGCTTCTTCTTTCCCGCGCTGAGCACGAGCGGGGCCGCCACCGTGCGGTTCGCCTGGTCCACCACCGCCTGGGCCGTCGTGTCCGTGATGGCCGGCGCCTCCGGCATTGTGGAGATCTCCAGGGGCGACAGCATGCCGGCACAGGTCTCCAGCGCCGCCGCGGTCGTGTCGGGATCGGCCTGGACGCCCACCACGGCCGGCACGACGGAGAACAGCGCCCGCGCCTGGTCGTACGTCACTCCGGCGGGAACCTGGCGCTGGGCGGCGCCGATGAACCGGTCGTTGAGGTACGTCCGGAGCGTGTCGCGATCGACGGACAACGCAAGGCTGACGGGTTTGGGGACCCACGGGCTGTACTGGTCGAACCAGGTGCCGGTCGACGGCGGGTTCATCACGGCGGCGACGGTGGCTGCCTGGTCGAACGTCACGCCGAGGTCGGCGGCGGTCGCCTCTTCCGTCGTCTCTCCGAGGGTCAGCGTCGCGCGGTAGTCGTTCGCCAGCGCGGCCACCTCGTCCGCGACCTCGGCTTGGGTCAGACCGGTCAGGTTGTGGCCCATCAGCTCCACCCCGGGACGGACGTGGCTCTGGAAGAAGTACAGCGCCGCTGCGGCCGTCCCGCCCAGCAGGAGGGCGATGACGAGGACCACGATCGCGGCGATCAGACCACGCCGCCGCCGGGCCGGCTCCAACGTGCGCGCCGGTGGAGGCGGGGGCGCCGCGGCCACCGGTGGCGGAACGGCGTCCGGGGCGAATGACGCCGATCCCGGATCGACCTGGACGAACGGAGTCACGTGGGACTCCGGCACGACTTCGATAGGCGGTGGAGGCGCGGCGGGCGGCTCCGGCACCAGCGGGATGGGCGGCTCCGGCAGGACCTCGGGGGGCGGTTCGGGCAGGACCTCCTCGGTGATCGTGGGAAGAACATCCGTCGGCGGCTCCGCCTCGGGCACGACCTCCTCGGTCGCAGCGGACAGCACCTCCGTGGGTGGATCCGGCACGACCTCACGAGCGGGGTCCACCGACGGCTCGGGCATCACGTCGGTGTCCGGCGGCGCCGGCTGGGGGGCCACGGCCTTCGCGGTGGACGACCGAGCCCGGCCAGACTTCGCCTTTGCCACCTTCGGTCACCTCCCGCGCACCATTTCCCGCCGCGGACATCTTAGCCCACGATGGCCCGGCGGACCCGCCCCGACGCGTCGGCGAGAACACGCCGACGGGGCGAGTTCCCAGCTGGCCCGCGCGGCGAGTAAGGTCAGGCGCGGTCCGGCGAGTCGCCTGGACGGCACCGACGAAAGGCTGACCCGATGACGACGACACCCCTGGGCTGGGAGGAGCGCCTGGATCGGCTGCGCTTCGGGCGCGAACATGCGAAACTCCTCGTGGGCTCCGGCATTGGCTGGGCGCTGGACGCGATGGACGTCGGCCTGATCTCGTTCGTGATGGCCGCTCTGGCGATCCAGTGGCACCTCACCCAGACGACGCTGTCGGTGATCGGCTCCATCGGCTTCGCCGGCATGACGATCGGCGCATCGCTCGGCGGGCTGCTGGCCGACCGGATCGGCCGGCGCCACACGTTCGCCCTCACGCTGCTGGTGTACGGCATCGCCACCGGCGCCTCCGCGCTGGCCGGCGGGGTCGCGGTGCTGATCGCGCTGCGCTTCCTCGTCGGGGTCGGCCTGGGCGCGGAGCTGCCCGTGGCCTCGACGCTGGTGAGCGAGTTCGCGCCGCGCCGGATCCGGGGCCGCATGGTCGTGGCGCTGGAGGCGTTCTGGGCGGTCGGCTGGATACTCGCCGCGCTGCTCGGCTACCTGGTGGTACCCGCGTCCGAGAACGGGTGGCGCTGGGCGCTCGCCGTGGGCATCGTGCCGACGCTGTACGCCGCGATCATCCGCTGGCACCTGCCGGAATCCGTCCGGTTCCTCCGACTGAAGGGGCGCACATCCGAGGCCGAAGCGGCCGTCGTCGCATTCGAGACCGGCAGCGGGGTGACCACCCCACCCGTTCCCGCCACCGACGAGATCGCGCGGGAGGCGACCGCACCGGCCGTCCCCGGCATCTGGTCGCCGCACTACCGCCGCCGCACGGCGGCGCTGTGGGCCGTGTGGTTCTGCATCAACCTGTCCTACTACGGGGCGTTCATCTGGATCCCGACGCTGCTCGTCGGGCGCGGGTTCCCACTGGTCAGGTCGTTCGAGTACACGCTCATCATCACGCTCGCCCAGATCCCCGGCTATGCCGCCGCAGCGTGGCTGATCGAGGTGTGGGGACGCCGCGCGACCCTGGCGACATTCCTGGTCGGCTCGGCCGCCTCCGCGGTCTGCTTCGGGTTCGCCCATACACCCGCGACGATCATCGCCGCCGGCTGCGCGCTGTCATTCTTCAACCTCGGCGCCTGGGGCGCGCTGTACGCGGTCGGGCCGGAGATGTACCCCACGGGCGTACGCGGCATGGGGACAGGCGCGGCGGCCGCGTTCGGCCGGATCGCCTCGATCATCGCGCCGCTGTCCGTGCCCGTGCTGAAGTCCCTCGGCACGGAAACTCTGGTCTTCGGGGTGTTCGGTGCGGCGTTCATGATCGGGGCGGCCGCCGCCCTTGCGCTGCCCGAGGCGGCGCGCCTTCGACTCGAAGAGACGTAGACGACGACCGCCGGTGCCGCGCGGAGCACCGGCCGGGCATCGCCTGCGCCCGGCCGGCTCCCCTGGGCTACTCGGCCGGCGCCGCTTCGGCGGCGGCGTCCTCGGACTCGACCACGGGGATCAGCGACAGCTTGCCGCGGTCGTCGATCTCGTTGATCTCGACCTGGAGCTTCTGGCCGACCGTGAGGACGTCCTCGACGTTGTCCACGCGATGCCCCTTGTTGAGCTCGCGCAGCTTGCTGATGTGCAGTAGGCCGTCCTTGCCGGGCAGCAGCGAGACGAACGCCCCGAACGCCGTGAGCTTCACGACGGTGCCGAGGTAGCGCTCGCCCTTTTCCGGCATCGTCGGGTTCGCGATCGCGTTGATCATCTGCCGGGCGGCCTCGGCCGCCTCGCCGCTGGTGGCGCCGATGTAGATCGTGCCGTCCTCCTCGATGGAGATGTTCGCGCCCGTGTCGTCCTGCATCTGGTTGATCACCTTGCCCTTCGGGCCGATGACCTCGCCGATCTTGTCGACCGGGATGTGGACCGTGATGATGCGCGGCGCGTACGGGCTCATCTCGTCCGGCGCGCTGATCGCCTCGTTCATCACGTCGAGGATCGTGTAGCGGGCGTCGCGGGCCTGGCTGAGCGCCCCGGCGAGCACCTCGGACGGGATGCCATCGAGCTTGGTGTCGAGCTGGAGCGCCGTCACGAAGTCCTTCGTCCCGGCGACCTTGAAGTCCATGTCGCCGAGCGCGTCCTCGGCGCCGAGGATGTCGGTGAGCGCGACGTACTGCGTCGTGCCCGTCTCGTCCTTCTCGCTCATCAGGCCCATGGCGATGCCCGCCACCGGGGCCTTGAGCGGCACACCAGCGTTCAGCAGCGCCAGCGTCGAGGCGCAGACCGACCCCATCGACGTGGAGCCGTTCGAGCCGATCGCCTCGCTGACCTGGCGGATCGCGTACGGGAACTCCTCCCGGATCGGCAGGACGGGGACGATGGCCCGCTCGGCCAGACGGCCGTGGCCGATCTCGCGGCGCTTCGGCGAGCCGACGCGGCCGGTCTCACCGGTCGAGTACGGCGGCATCTCGTAGTTGTGCATGTAGCGCTTCGAGTGCACCGGCGAGAGCGTGTCGAGCTTCTGCTCCATGTCGAGCATGTTCAGCGTCGTCACACCCAGTACCTGGGTCTCGCCGCGCTGGAACAGCGCCGAGCCGTGCACGCGGGGCACGATGCCGACCTCGGCAGACAGCGGACGGATGTCCTTCGGCCCGCGGCCGTCGATCCGCACGCCGTCGGTGAGCACGCGCTTGCGCACGATCTTCTTCGTCAGAGCCTTCCAGGCGGCCGGAATCTCCACGCCGCGGCCCTCGAACTCCGGCAGGGCCAGCACCTCGTCGGCGACCTCGTCGCGCAGGGCGTGCTCGGCGTCCTCGCGCTCGTGCTTGCCGACGATCGTGAGGATCTTCGCGAGCCGGTCGTGCGCCCGCTCGTCGAGCGCCGCGACCAGGTCGTCCTCGTACTCCTTGAACACCGGGAACGGGTACGTCGCCTTGGAGATCTGCTCGGCCAGCTCGGCCTGGGCGTCGCACAGCGTCTTGATGAACGGCTTGCACGCCTCCAGCCCGGTCGCGACGACCTCCTCCGTCGGGGCGGTCTTGCCTGCCCGGACGAGCTCCCACGTGCTCTCCGTGCTCTCCGCCTCGACCATCATGATCGCGACGTCACCGTCGGCCAGCACCCGGCCGGCCACGACCATCGAGAACGTGGCGTCCTTCTCCTGGCTGACCGTCGGGAAGCACACCCACTGGCCGTCGATCAGGCTGACGCGCACGCCGCCGATCGGGCCCGAGAACGGCAGTCCGGCGATCTGGGTGCTCATCGACGCGGCGTTGATCGCGACGACGTCATAGAACACCTCGGGGTTGAGCGCGAGCACGGTCACGACGACCTGGACCTCGTTGCGCAGGCCCTTCACGAAGGCCGGGCGCAGCGGGCGGTCGATCAGCCGACAGGCCAGGATGGCCTCCTCGGACGGCCGGCCCTCGCGGCGGAAGAAGCTGCCGGGAATGCGCCCGACGGCGTACATCTTCTCCTCGACGTCGACCGTCAACGGGAAGAAGTCGATGGCCTCGCGCGGCGTCTTCTGCGCGACGGTGGCCGACAGCAGCATCGTGTCGCCGTCGAGATACACCGCCGCCGAGCCGTCGGCCTGCTGGGCCAGCAGGCCCGCCTCGAACCGGACGACGTGTTTGCCGAACTTGCCATTGTCGATGATTGCTTCGCTGAACTTGAGATTGGTCCCCTCCATGAGGGTGCTTCCTTTCGTCGGATGGGCACCTGGGATGAGGAATGCAATCGGTCTTCGATCGAAGCCAGCGGGGCTGGATCCCGCCAGCCCTGTCCAGGGCGGGTGGGGACGACCCGCTAGCCACTACCGAGGACCAAGTGCCCTCGACCAGGCGACCCATCGATGGGTGCGGCTCCGTGCCGCCTCCGATGGTCCCGCCGCGGGACGCGGCAGGGTTGATGCTGTTCAGTTGTGCGGGGTGGTCGCGGGCGTCCGTCCGGGCGATCCCCGGCGGGCGCGATGGCTCACCGCCGCAGACCCAGGCGCTCGATCAGCTTGCGGTAATGCTCGATGTCTTCCCGCGCGACGTAGTTGAGCAACCGGCGCCGCTGGCCGACCATCAGCATGAGACCACGACGGCTGTGATGGTCGCCCTTGTGCTCCTTCAGATGCTCGGTGAGATGGGCGATCCGCTTCGTCAGCAGCGCGATCTGCACGTCCGGAGAGCCCGTGTCACCCGGGTGCGTGGCGTAGTCGTCGATGATCTTCTGTTTGGTCTGCGCATCCATACTCGGACGGCTCTCCTTTCGGTTTTCCGCTGCGCGGCGCTCCCCCGCCTTGTCATGGGAGGGCACTTGGGCTTCCGCGGCCGATCGAACGGCAGGGCTGAGTCTACCAGGCACGCCCCAACGGGCCGAATCGCACCCGGTCAGGCGGCCGGCGCGAGGCCGAGGGCGCGCCGGGACGCGGCGACGTCGTCGCGCAGTTGCGCCACGAGCGCGTCCACGCCGTCGAACCGGACCATCCCGCGCAGGCGCGTCGTGAAGTCCACGGCGATCTCGACACCGTACAGGTCCAGATCGTCGCGTCCGAGGACATGCGCCTCGACGCGGACCTCGTGACCGTGGAAGGTGGGGTTCGTCCCGACGCTGATCGCCGCCGGGTAGCGCCGGCCGGGCTCGTCGGCGCGGGTGAGCCACCCCGCGTAGACGCCGTCGGCGGGGCGCGCCACCTCGGGCGGAACGGGCAGGTTCGCGGTGGGAAAGCCGAGCGAACGCCCGCGCTGGTCGCCTACCTGCACCACACCCTTCACGCGGTGGTCACGACCGAGCCATTCGGCCGCGCGCTCCACCTTGCCCCGCCCCAGGGCCTCGCGGATCGCCGACGACGACACGGTGTGGCCCTGGCGCGACACCAGTCCGATCGGATAGGTGGTAAAGCGGCCACCGCCGATGGCCGCCAGAAGGTCCGGCGTGCCCGCGGCGTCGCGGCCGAACCGGAAGTTCTCCCCCACGATGACCAGGCGGGGATCGAGCGGGTCGAGGATGGCTTCGACGAACGCCGCGGGCTCCCACTGCGCCAAGTCCCGGGTGAACGGCACAACGCGCACCTGGTGCGCGCCGGCGGTGCGGAGCAGCGCGAGGCGGTCGTGCAGGTCGCACAGCAGCGGCGGCGCCTTGCGCGGCGCGAGCACCCGTAGCGGATGGGGCCAGAACGTCACGACGATGATCGGGAGCGGCCGGGCGGTGCCGGGTTCGGCGTTGGACGCCAGGCGGACGGCCTCGCGCAACAGCGCCTGGTGCCCGAGGTGCACGCCGTCGAACGTGCCGATCACGACGACGCTCGACTCCACGTACCCTCCTGGTGACGGCGGCCGGTCCGGGCCGCCTCGATTGTACGGGATCAGCCGCGGTTGAGGTCCCGGCGGCGGGTGCGCCAAAACGGCAGGTGGCGGTCCATCTCCGCCTGGAACGCCGGACCGTGGTCGGCGTGGAGCAGGTGGACCAACTCGTGTACGACGACGTACTCCAGCAGGGCCGGATCGCGGTGCACGAGGCGCGTGCTGAACGTGAGCCGGCCGGTCCGGGTCTGGCAACTGCCCCACCGCGACGTCATCGTGCGCAGCGCGACCTCCCCGGGACGCACGCCGAGCCGGGCCTGCCACAGCTCCACCAAACGCCCCACCTCGGCGGCGAGTTCCCCCCGCAACCAGCGGTCGACCGCGGCCGTCCGTGTCGCCTCCGGCGCGCCGACCGGGGCCGTGACGACGAGCGCCTCGTTCACCGCCTCGACATGCCATCGGCCGCGACCGCCGTCCTCGACGGGGGTTGGCCGTCCCCACACCAGCACCCGCCCCGATGCGGCCAGCTCGTCGTGGGCATCCCGCGCCGCCGTCTGCTGCGCCAGGCGCGCGTCCAACCAGCCCCGCCGCGCCCGGACCGTTGCGGCGACGCGCTGGTCGCTCGTGTTCGCCGGTGCGGTCACGACCACGCCGCCGTCGCGGACGCGCAGGTAGAGGTGCCGGATCGGCTTGCGCACGACCTGCACACTCAGCCCATCCACCGTGAGCACGCTGGGGCGCCCCGGCGTCCCTCGTCCCGCGCGCACCACCCCGCCAGCGTAGCCGGACCGTGTCCCGTTGCGCCGTCGGCGCCGCCTGCGCGGTAGGGTCGCCCCATGACCGGCACCACGAGTCGCCCATCCGCCTCCGCTCCCCACCAGTGGCATCACGAGGCGCGCTGGCGCCTTGCGGCCGGGCTGGCCGCGGGGGGCGGGACGGCCGCCGTGTTCGCCGCCCGCGGTGCGACGATGCACGCGATGCTGCTCGGGTGGGCGGCAGCGGCGCTCGTGTTCTGCCTCGCCACGTGGACCTCGGTCGGTCGCATGGACGCCGCCGCCACCGCCGCGCACGCCACCACCGAGACGCCCGGCGACGTCACGGTGTTCGTGCTGCTCACGATCGCCGCCGTCGCCTCCCTCGGCGGTATCGGCTACCTTCTGTTCCGGCCGGTCGACCCGCCCCTGGTCACCGCCGGGGTGTGCCTGATCGTCATCGTCGCGTCGTGGTTCACCGTGCAGACGCTCTACACCCTGCGCTACGCCAGTGCCTACTACGAGAACGGCGGCGGGATCGACTTCAACTCCCCCGAGCCGCCGGCCTACTCCGATTTCGCCTACGTCGCCTTCACCATCGGGATGAGCTTCGCGATCTCGGACACCAACCTGACCACGACCCGCCTGCGGCGCCTCACCCTGCCCCACGCGCTCCTGGCCTACCTCTTCGGCACCGTCCTGCTCGCTGGCATGGTGAACATCCTCGCCAGCGTGCCGTAGGCCGGCCTGGTCAGCGTTCGGCCACCGGCACCGCCCAGGTCGTCACCGCGCGGACCAGGTCGGCACGTCCCTCCGATCCGAGCTTGCGGTAGGCGCTGGACAGGTAGTTCTCGACGGTGCGCACCCCCAGGCCCAGTGACGATGCGATGCCCGACGGCGTCATGCCGTCGGCCAGCCGGGTGGCGATCTCCCGCTCGCGGGAAGTCAGTCCGACGGCCGCGCTCAGGCGCGCGAACAGGCCGGGCGACGGCGTCCCCAACCGCTCCCCCAACTCCCAGGCGCTCCCGGCTTGGAGGATCGAGGCGTCGATGTCGCCGGCCCGACGCAGCACCAGCGCCCGCGTCACCGCCGCTTTGACGGCATGCAGCCGGGCGCCGAGGGCGCGCAGGTCGGCCACGCATCGCCCCAGGGCGTCGGCGTCGCCCGCCGCGGTCGCCGCGATGTAGGCCCCGAGGGCGCGCAGGAAGGGGCTCTGGGTCCGGCTCGCCACCGCGACCGCCCGCGCCGCCGCCTCGGCGGCCCAGGTCGCCGCTTCGGCGCCGGGATCGGCGTCGACCGCGGCCGCGGCGATGATCACGCCCCCCGCGATGTGCCCCTGCGCGAAGCGCCGCTCCACCGCATCCCAGAGCGATCGGGCGTCCCGCGTCTCGAGCGCCGTCCCGAGCACCGCGAACGATGACGGGCTGCTCTTCGAGGCGGCGAGCATGCCCGCCTGGGTCGCGAGCGCGTCGCCGTATGCGTGGTGCCCCTGCCACGTCGCCGCCGTCGCCGACAGCTCCAGCAGCCCGATCTGGTACCCGGCGTGCAGCAGCGTGGGCCCGCTCAGCATGAGCGCGGGGCCGAGCATCGCCTGTAGCTCCGCCAGCCGGCCGCCGAAGGCGAGTCCCAACGCGGCGACGTACGCGTGCGCCTGGAGCTCCCCCGGATGGAGCCGGTTCTCCGCCTCGGCCATTGCGCGCTGCGCCCAGGCGACGCCCGCGTCGAACTCGCCGTGAAGCACGCGGGCCAGCCCGATCGCGATGGGGGAGGTCTCCGTCGCGTGCGGCGCGATCCCCCGTCGCCGGGACACCCCGTCCAGCGCGTCCGCCGTACGGCCCGCCATCGCGCAGGCGAGGCGGCGCACCGCGTCCAGCAGCTCCGCCTCGTCGGGATGGTCGTCCGTGACGGGCACGAGTTCCGCCGGCGCCGGCACCGTCCCCGCGATCAGTTGCAGGAGCCCGCGCGTCGCCCGGAGCCGGGCCCCGCCCTCGGAGGCCGTCGCGCGCGCATGCTCGAGCAGGTCCAGGGCCGCCCGCTGATCCCCGTGCCGCAGCGCCAGCACGACGGCCTGCCAGCCGATGAAGCGCGCTCGCCACAGCGGGGTCGCGCCGTCCGTCCGTGTCTCGTCCAGCACGGCCTGGAACTCGGCTGCGGATGCCGCGGTGCCGCTCATCGCCGCCAGCAGCGCGACGGCCCGTTCGGCGTCGGGACGGGCCCGCCAGGCGGCGTGCAGCGTGTCGACCTCGGCCCGTCCGTGCTCGGCGATGCTCCGATTCAACAGATAGGCGCGTGCCGTCGTGAGCGCCGTGGCCTCGGGGCGCGCGGAGATGATCCCGCCGGCCGCAGCCGACGCGCGGTGATCGGCCGATCCGGGGACGACCCGCATGCGGCGCAGATACTCGGTGAGCACCGCCGGGAAGATACCGATGCTTCGCCCCGCCGGGGTGTCCACGCTCTGCACCAGGCCGAGCTGACCCAGCCGGTCGAGCAGATCCTCCGGCACGGCGTCGTGGGCGTCGCCGACCGGCATCCACCCGCGGAGCGCCAGGGCGCGCAGCGCCTGGCGCTCCGCATCGGTGAGGTCCACCACCAGGGGCTCGACGCTGTGGGCCAGGCGCGAGCTCCACAGACTCTTCGTGGTCCGCCACACGCCGTCGGAGCAGACCAGAGCGCCGTTGCGGCGCCCGCTGTCGACGAGCGCATGCACTAACCGCGGCAGCCCCCCGGACAGCGTGGCGATCGTGGCCACCGCGGACGGGTGCACCATGCCCGGCAGCAGGTCGTGCACGGCCCGGTGCAACTCGTCGAACTGCAACGGCCCGAGGGTGACCCGCACCGCCGGCGCGAGATCGACGATCAGGCTGCGGTGGATGTCGTCATCCACCGATCCGGGACGCAGCACCGACAGCACCGGAAAGCCGCCCAGGGCGTAGGCGGCGGCGATCACGCCGACGCTGACGGTGTCCAGGTCGTCCGCGTCGTCGAGGACCAACACCGACGGGGCGGGGCCGAGCCGCTGGAGCAGCGCCGCCACGGCTCCGGAGATTGCCGAGGGCGCCGCAGCGGCGGGCAGGTCTATGCCCGCCACGGCCAGCGCGGCCAACGGACGGTCGCGCAGCGCCGCCACACCGAACACGGAGACGACGCCGATTCCGCGCTCGCGCAGCCGGTCCCCCACCAGCCGGACGACCTCCGAGCGCCCCGAGCCGCGCAAACCCACCAGGGTGACGCTGACCGAATCGCGCAGGTAACCGAGAATCTCGTCGACCATGCCCTCGCGCCAGATGTCCACGCGACCATCGTAGGTCGCGCGACGACCGGACGGGGGCCTCTGGTGGCTCATCGCGCCCCTCGGGCGGGTGCCGATCATGGCGGTGCCCGTGTCGTCGAAGCGGTGCCTATCGGCGCATCACAAGGCTGTCGTGCGCTGTCTGTCGCCCGGCAGGGCACGCGGACGCAGGCGGGCCAACCAGCTCAGCGCCGCGCCGCCCAGGAGGAGCCCGATCCCCCAGGCCGTCCGTCCCGGGACGACGCCGCCGCCGGCCGGTGCCCCGGCCGGATCGTCGCGCGGTCCATCGGCCGTGTCCCCCTCCAGATGCACCCGCACCCGGAAACCCAGTACCGTCGAGGCGCTGCCCTGATCGCGGTCCGTCTGGAGCACGGACGCGATCGAGATGCCCACCGTGACCGGCACGGTCGCGCCGCGACCCACCGGCACCTCGGCGACCACGGGCTCCGGCTCCGCGAGCAGGCTGTCGAAGCGCGCCTGTCCGGCGGACCCGGCGACGTGCCAGAACAGGGTGACGTCGCCCGCGAACCCGGGGTTCACCGCCTGCGGCGGGACGGTCTGGGTGACCACCAAGGACACCCGCATCACCGCCGCGGATGGGCCGTTGTTGGTCACATCCAGCGTGCGCTGGATCGTGTCACCCGGGGCGACGACGCGGTCGCCCAGGAAGCTCGTCTCGAGGGTCGTGTACCGGCCGCCGGACCAGGCCAGGTGCGTCGTGGCGTCCTGCCAGGCGGTGCCCACGGTGCCGGGATCGCCCGGCGGAGGATCGGTCGGCTGCGCGCTCGCGCCGGCTCCGACGGGCGCGACCAGGACCACCGCGGCGAACATCAACGCACCGAGGCCGACTCGGAGCCGCCGCCGGGCGCAACCGCCGGAGCCCGTCGGGGGCCGCCGGGCGCAGGGCAGGGTGTTCACATGACCACCCCCGTGGTCGCCGGTTCGTCGCCGGCGCGGTCTGCGGGCAGCGCCCGCTTCGGCGGGGCCGACGACTCGGCCGGTTCGGGCTCGGGAGCCGACCGGCGGAGCCGGGGCTGCACGAAGTCCCACACGGAGTACCCGATCACGAGCACACCCACGATCACCCAGACCGTGAGCATATGCTCGCTGGCCCATTGCCGGGCCCAGCCCAGCTTCGGCACGCCATACCAGAAAACGCCGCGCACCTGCACCGGCGACACCGGGTCGTCCGGGGTCGGGTTCGCGTCGCCCTGGGTGATCAGGCGGCAGGCCGTGCCGTCGTCGAAGGTGCCGATGGTCTTCGCGATCACGCGGTGCGTGACCAGCGTCGGGTCGTCGGGCGTGGGGAGATAGGTGATGATCTGGTCGACCGAGACCTGGGCGCACACGTCGGCCGGGGCGATGCCGCGCACCACGGCGATGTCGCCGGGCGCGAGGGTCGGTTGCATCGAGCCGCTCAGGACGGTGAGGCTGGCGCCCTTCGCCACCGGTGGCACGACGACCACCGCGGCGACCACCGCGAGGATGGCAAGCGTGATCGCCATCCCGACGATGCGGGTGACGACGCGCCATGGGGACGTCCGGCGAGGAGGTTGGGCCACGGTGACTCCTGTCATGGGGTGGGCGGGACACAGGGTGGGTGCCACTGGTGGGTGGCAGGCACCGCGTGCCTGCCACCCACCCCGGCGGCTGCTCCGTCTTACGGGGTCTTCTTGAAGACCACGCCGGTGTCGCGCACCTGCTCCAGCGTCAGGATCAGGTTCGACAACACCGAGGCCTCCGACACGCCCTCCCGTGTACCGGTCGACGAGTTCCCCTGGTCGGTGAACACACCATTGGCGTCGACGGTGGCCTGGCCGGCGTCGCCCGCGGTAAGCGGGAACGTGCCGAACAGGACGATCACGAGATCCTCGGTCCCGTTCGTCGACAGCACGGTGGTGCCGTTGGCATCCTCCTGGCCCCCCTGGTTGGCGCCCGGCGCGGACAGGTACATCAGGGTGCCGTCGGTCGGCAGCGCGGTCTCGGCGACGATCTCCACGTTGTCCTTGTAGACCGCGTAGGTCCAGTCCAGGGGGCCGGGGTCCGTCGCCGTCGCGGCGAAGCCGTCGCTCGACAGCTTGGCCACCATGTTGTCGCCCTCGAGGGTGACCACCGCGTCGAACACGGCCGCGACCTTGTCGCCCGGCACGGGCATCCAGTACCCGGGATCGATCGTGTGGCCCAGGAGGGCCGCGGTATCGATGCCCGTGCCCGGGATCGGCGTGGTTTCGTCGCTTCGGTCACCGGACACGTCGTAGAACGCCGTGTCGGCACCCTTGGTCAGGTTCAGGTTGCCCGCGGTGATGATTGCGCCGGGGATCAGCACGTTGGCCGACCACAGTGCGAAGGTGGAGCCGCCGAGAAGCACGGCCGCCAGCGCACCGGCGATCCACAGCAGGCCCCGGCGCGACCGTCGCTCGACGGTCCCCCCGGTGAGTGTGGGATTCATTCCTGTCATTTGTGTTTCCTTCCGGTTGTCCCCGTGCGGGGCTCATGGCGACCGATCACCCTGACGGTGAAGGGTCTGACGACGGCGCGGTGCCGCCGGGATCGGGGTGGGTGAGGCTGGGACGGAGCGTGATCGTCACGTCGGGCTCGTTGGTGGGGTCGGGGTAGATGATGGCGTTGTAGGACGTCCACGCATGCGACCGAGAGCTGTCGTCGGCGGTCGCCTCGACGTCGGCGCGATTGACGTAGGTGCCGAGCTCCGGCAGCGCCGGCGGGTAGGCCACGACGGCCGCCCACGAGTCGATGGCGTTGTGTACGGTCGAATCGTCGCCCGTGCCGATGGCCTCCACCTCGTTGGCGTACGCGGCGTCGGGGGTGTTGTTGAAGTCGAGCGCCGCGCACCAGTCCTGGGTCGACGGGGTCCCGTCGTAGGCGTCAGGCGCCTGCAGGACATGGTCCGTCGTGTCGAACAGGTAGATGGCCTGCGACGGCGGAACGGGCACGTCCGGGACGCCCGAGCAGTCGCCGTTCACGCCGGCCGGGTACACCTTCAGCGTCGAGTACGCCAGCAGTGACTCGGGGTTGGCCTCGCCGGAACTCAGGTCGGTGGTGGTGCCGTCCTCCGCAACCTGGTCCGCGACCTCGACGTCGACGTCCATCCCCGCGCTGCCCGCGGCGTAGCCCTGGGTCGCGAACCGCCAGATGAGCGGCGCCGGGGTCGGGCCGGTCTGATCCATCACGCCGACGATGAAGCTGCCGGGAAGCGTCAGGCTGACCGCCGTGCCGTCCGGCGAGTACACCGGGGTGAGCGTGTCCTGGCTGGCCGCGGCGAACGACACGGTGCCGAGACGCACCGGCGCTCCGAGCGCGGCGCCGTTCGCGGCCCACAGGGCCGCGGCCGAGGTCATCAGGCCGAACACGGTGACGGTGACGACACCGAACAGGAATCCCGAGGTGGCATGGCGTCTCATGGCGTCCCCCCGATCGTGGGGCGCACCTGCTGGAGGTCCGCCAGCACCCGGCCCGGGTTCCACGTCAGGCCGGGGTCTGGCGTCTCGGGCGTCACCCAGGCGGGATCGCCCAGAACGTGGACGGTGACGACCACCGTCCAGTTCGCCGACACGCCGCGGTCCGTGCCGGTCAGCCCCGTCACGGTGACAGCACTGTTGGCCGGCGCCTCACCGCCGGCCGGCGCCACCTGTGCTCCGCTCGCGTTCTGGACGTGGAACGTCGCCGTGATCGCCGATCCCGCGTCCGGCGACGAGTAGGCAACGCTCAGGGTCGCGCCCAGGTTGTCCCCGCGCAGGAGGGTGGTCACGGGGACGCGCAACTCGATCACGTCGCCGGGCATCGCCACGAAATCGGTCGGCGTGGTCACCAGCCTGCCGGACGCGGGATCGGCGACGCCGGGCGTCACCTGCTGCCACATCATGCCGCCGACGGTGACCCGCAGGTCGCCCGCTGTGATCTTCGTGCCCGGCAGCGCGAAGCCGGCCGACCAGGCCGACCAGGTGGCCCCGCCGGCCAGGCCCAGCGCGAGTGCGGCCGCGACGACCCAGAGCTGCCGCCGGCGGGGCCACC
>Ga0209629_10000524_pt1 | contig 21176 bp, 9 predicted proteins | sample TergutCu122P5_FD_187286 | JGI IMG/M metagenome (GOLD analysis project Ga0209629, IMG submission 187286) | Cubitermes ugandensis P5 segment gut microbial communities from Kakamega Forest, Kenya - Cu122 P5 (SPAdes) (version 2) | ecosystem: Host-associated > Arthropoda: Insects > Digestive system >...
GGGGGGGGGGGGGGGGGGAGTTCAGAGCTAGTCTAGATTGTATAACAAAGAGATAAAAATATGCCCCGGCAGGAAATTGAACCATGATATTCAAGTAGTCGAGGTCGCAGCCCGGTTATTACATTGAAGGGTTTACTGGCTCTCCGGCTGAACAAAAAACCTTGTGTCGGACTTTACAGTAGCTTCTCAAAAGTTGTTCCTCGAGCTCCTGCTCTATTTATGTGTCCGCCTGCACCAAATAGACACCGTTGTAACATGGCGTCAAATGCGTTTAAAGTACGTGTATGGCGTCTCTTTCAGTAACAAAGGACAGCGAACTTCCATCTAGGGTCATCCGACCAACTTTGTAAACAACTAAACCAAGTGTCTGTAGGAACCTGACTACCCCTATGAAACGACCCAGACCAAGAATTTGTTCAATAAAACTATGCGGAAAGCTAACAGTTCGTTAGCAAAACTCGTGACGGCGCATGTGTAGAAAACGATTCGCACTGGAAAAAGAAAGAAAAAAAAACAACCAAGAGTATTTTTCTAAGCGTGCGTTCCTACTTACAGTCATTTTAATTTAGATGAAGTTGGAAAAATTTGCATGAAGACCGACGGGAATCTCTGCGTGCATGACCAGGGTAAAACGCTAAATATGACAAATATTTTCAGAAAACGTTGCAGAGAACAGAATTCATGTGATTTCTTCGTTTTATTGTTCTTGATGTAAAGAAAATGCACTGTGCCTATATTTGCCAAATTTAAAGCTGAACAATTAAAAAAAATCTCGAACACACACCTGCCCATTGTCCCAATCAAAGCAAAGACAAAGTTGTCCTTTTACACGCCACAGAATTGTATGGGGGCTGTTGTGTTACAGCTCCGCTCCTTCTTAACCTCGGCTCTAGGTGGAGGCAAGTGGTCAGCTTGAAGTGCCCGGTCTGCCTATTCTCGAGGAAAGAGACCACAGTACCGACTGAATAGAAAGTTTGATGGGTGCCAGGGCCCGTCTGTACACTTCGGAATAGAAAGGAATCACTTGCTTTCCCGGGAATCGAATAATGACTCCTCGGTAGCCTAGTCCGTACACTGACTACATTGCCCAGGATTACAACCTTATCAGTCTAATAACAAAACTAACCTTAATTGCGTTGACACGGCGTCGATATTAAATCTATTTTATATTTAATCTAGTGCTCTTTTACAACACGAAAAAGAAGCAAACATAGGTAATACAAACGTATATAACGCACATGTGCCTGAAGTATAACCGACTTCTGAGTTTGAGACGCCCAGTAGGCGCGGTTACGTTGTCCCGATGAGAATGATGGTGAAATGAGAGGTGAATCTGAGGTGCCGGGGGGGGGCCTTAAACCTAATTTCTACCTACTACCCAGACCATGGGCACCATGGGCGTCTTAACCTTTCAAGGAAAAACGCACATGGTAGAGCCGGGAATAGAACGCAGGACCTCATAGTTAGTATTCAGGAGCTCTGACCACCAAGCCACGAGGCTGGTCAGTTAATGGAACAGTGGCAACTAAACATGGGCACAATTAACCGATTAATTAATTTTCTTCAAAAGAAATCAAGTAAGCTGCCAAAAAATAGAACAAAATCATTATCCAAATAGAACAGAAACTTAACTTCACAGAACGTAATCGCTTTATATATGGAAGCAGTCCGTACCGTGCTGTAAACACTTTCTACCACGGTTATAAAAATCAATCAGTTAATGATGTATACAGCAAAATCGCTGTCTGTTCTGAGATCCCTACAAAACACTCAATGCAAAGCGAGTACCATGTAGAATTTTTGAATGTTAAAAAAACAGGTGGTACGTAGAGAAACCGCTAGGCTTTAAAAGGTTAAAGAAAACAATAATAAAATTTAACAGCGAAGGTGACAGGATTGTTACAAAAAAATATAAGATTATCATAAAAAAATTAATAATTTCTTTAATTATAAGTTCATGTTTTAAGTAAAGATCCTACACACTCATTTCAAAAACAAGCCAGATATTTCTTAAATATTAATACATCTTTTGTAAGTAAATAATAAAAATTGAAACATAAATACGAAACAACCCTTTCCGCAAGTATAAGAAGTCTTACCAAAATACACAGACATGATTCCACAATCACAAAAACCTATCATTGTATATACAACCTCCAAACGGCTTCAATGTTAAAAACACACTAGAATTGACCCACGATTTGAACAACGTTTCAATTAATCAAAAGACCCGTCTAGTGTCATTCTACATAACACGTACATAAATATTTCTATACAAGAATTATTTGATAATCAATTCGAATTTTATTATAATGAGGAATTGGACTGATTAGAGTTAATAAGTATAACCGCCGATCTCAGTGTCCGCGAGATCTAAGGCGTAGGTCTGCATCTGCTCGCCTGCTGAGATTGTGGGTTCGAATCTCACTGGTGGCATGGAGGTTTCTCTATTGTGAATGATGTGTGTTGTCAGGTAGAGGTCTCTGCGACGAGCTGATCACTCGTTCAAAGGAGTCCTACCGACTGTGGTGCGTTGTTGTGTGTGTGATCTAGAAACCTCGTGAATGAGGAGGTCCTGGTCCACTGGGGGCTGTCGCGTCAAAAACAAACATTAAATATAACCGGAATTCTACTTAGTCCAAATTATTTTTCCTACTCTGGTCGACTGTATATAAAAAATTAAGGCTTAGCAGTGGAATTTCTTTCTTTCTTGTTTTTATGAAACTTATTTCGGTATCACGAAGTTAATAATTTTATATAAGTTCTAATGAATCGCCAGCTTTTGAGCTACAGCAGATAAATAGTTAGTTGATATTATCGTTTACGAGAGCAACATATCCAGCACAGGTAACATTCTTAAAGATATTAAAATTAGTCCAACACTGATATTTACACTAGGACAAGAACTCAAAAATAAAATTAATTTTCTAGACATTATAATAACTGGGAACCTAAATTATTTACAGATTTGTAGATACAAGAAACCGCAATGTGACATATGCAGATGGTTTTGTGCTACTGTCTAAAGAAAAGAAAGAAGGGTACTACAGGGCAAGATTAATAAGCAAACTGGGGAGACGCCATGGAATGTTCATAACTGTGACAGAATCTAAGCTACTGAGGATCTCAAGACAAGCGACTCCAGTACAAACGATGATAGATCAGAAAAAACTGGAGAATGTGGAGTATTTCATGTAGTTGGGTACCCTTCTACCAAATAATGCAAGATGTACACGTAAAATTAAGAAAAGGAGTTCCATGGCAAAAGAAACATTCAAGAAGAACGCGACTCTCTTTACCAATAAATTCTACATAAATTTAAGGAAAAACGAACGAAATGCTACATTTGGAGCACAGCTTTCTATGTTGCAGAAACTTGGACACTTCGGAAAACATATCAGAATTACCCTGAAAGAGTTTAAACGTGGAGCTGGAGAAGGATGAAGGTCATTCGAACTGATCTATGAAAAATGAAGTATTATACAGAGTGAAGGAGGAAAGGAACAACCTAAGTAGAATAAAATGAAGAAAGACTAAATGAATTGTTGACAGGTTACGTAGGAACTGTTTTTAAAACACGTTATTGATTGAAAGATAGAAGGGACGGAAAGATGCGCAAGAAGACGAACGCCGTTCCTATACGGCCTTATGGGAAAGAGAAGATACTGGAATAAAAAAAAACACTAGATAGATCGAACTCTGCGAAGAACTCGCTTTAAAGAGTCTACCGACCTGTCACAGGACAGACTACGTAATGAATGTTAGGAAAGCAGCTACTACAGACATGAAAATACCGGCGAATTTATGACACCCACCGGCGCATCAGAGCGCTGTTGGAAGATATTTCAGACTATGGCTGTACCCAATAAATACTGCAGAAAAAGAGACCTTGATATTTCCAGGAAGCTTACGTAATAATTCATATTCTCCGTAGATGACTAATATGCTGAATTGCAAGCAATCAACAATCAACAAGAGAGGGAAACAGTAAAATACATAAAATTCACTTACACGGAAAAAGAGACAAAATTTATTACGGAGCTATTTAAACAAACAAAAGTGAAAGTCGCTTTTCAAAACAATATTTCAGTTAAGAAATTATCAAGAAATAATAACTTAACCTGGCAAGGTATTTGAATTCAGGTGTCTAACGCTTAACCTGCCATGAATGTGGACGAAGCTATGTCGAACAAACCGAGAGAAATTTTTAAATTACATATGGCAAGCATATAGCAGCATTTCGTAAAACATATAAAATGTAAAATTTTCTCAACAGTTACTCAAAAGCCACTATCATACACTCGTAAACAAAACTGATAATACCATGGAAGTTTTATACACAACAAAAAAAAAGGCCTTGAGATTGTCACAATATTTTACATTTTTAAAGAAACCACAAACAACAATTATCCAAACAAGCAACAACCGATACATTCAAAACGCCAATTCCAAGGCCATACACTAGTCATAAGACGACCGCCAACGTGTATCCAAGAACTCAGTACTCCTGTGGTTCCTGTACTGTACAGACGCACACCTGTTGCCTGCGTAACATTATCTCCGGGAGCTCGTAAGTTCTGCTACATATATATTCTGTAAATAATATCAGCAACCTCGTAAAAAGTCAGGTATTTTCTACTCTGAGCATTTAATTATGGTCCATTTCTTTAATTTCAGAATTTTATATTTAAACGTCTTCAAAAGCAATCTATTTCTGGATGTTAGGACTATTTTTGTATTTCGTCTCTTATGTAGTTTTATAACACTCTGCCCTTCATTATATTCTGTAACTTTTTTTTTTAAATATTGTTTATTAGCAATCAGACTGGAGGATACATCAGTCTATAATCTAATATGCTGTCTTGTCGTAGTGTCTTGGAAGGGTGACCATCCAGCGATGTCACCTCAGTCGTGTAGGTCGGAGGTCCAACGTGTTTTCAGCCTTTCGTGAGGCTGTCGTGAGGTCAGCATGGGTGACCCCACGACAGCCTCACGAAATCTATATTCAATTTTGGCCGATCCCAGTGGCCGCGCGGTCTAAGGCGTGGGTCTGCGGCCGCTTGCTGGCTGAGATTGCGGTTTCAAATATCGCCGGAGGTTTGTGAGTGATGTGTGATGTCAGGTAGAGGTCCCTGCGACGAGCTGATCACTCGTCCAGAGGAGTCCTACCAAATGTGATGTGTCAGATAGTGATCCTGAAGCCTCGACAATGAGGTGGCCCTGGCACACTAGGGGATGTCGTGTCATGGGGGGGGGAATCAATTTCATCCTTTTCAGAAAACTATTTTGTGCTTAATTTGGAGTAACCCAAAATGTTATTTAACATCGCTACAGAGATTCTAAAAAAACACGTCCAAGTATACATGAAGTGCAGGAAATAATATGAGTACATCAATAACACAGTCTTTGAAAGAAGCAACAACTTTAAATAACTGTGTACATCGCATTTCAATGACGTTTTTATCCCATGTTTCAGCAAAGATAGGACTCAAAATATTCTTGAAACATCACGTATGCATTACGTAAAAAAATTAGAGCTCAGAATTAAGATAGAATTTTAATTTAATAGAGTACATCCCGTTGTGATCATGCAACATTCAAAAGCAAATCTTTTGCTGTCCGTCAAACACAGCTACTTTTCTTTATTTAGACACAACTACATGTTTTGGTCGTTAACGACCATCATCGGGCAAACAATATGGTTTTTTAAAGTAAGGTAAAATGCAACACAAGTGTATTCACTCTGTGGGACCTCACAAGTTAACAACAATCTTTGCAATATAAAATTGTGTGAAATTGTAAAAAATGGTTGTAGACTAGCTGGCTGTCGTAAAACTTTAAGTCTCCTTTTAAGATGTATAATGGTAAAGTTAAAATACTAATTTCTAAGATACAATTAAACTTACCATGAAAAGTGAGTCCCTGTCACCACGGCATGATGTGTCCTCCGGTTGTGGAAGAAGGAGGAAAGGCCCCAAATATGGAGGGTAGCTGCGGATACATTGAATAAGCAGTCGCGGACAGCCGACAAGGTGTGGTCCTCCAGGTTGGGCGTTGGGCGAGGTGCTAAGAAATTTGACCGTAAAAGTTGCTATGTTACGAAACGTTCAAACTACTTAACGAATGGAAAAGGACATGAGATTTGGTACGTGGATGTGAAGAGCCTGCATGGGTCACGGTCACTTACGGCAGGAGCTAGAGATTTGCGAGGTTTGTATTAGACAGAGTGGGTTTACAGGAAGTTAGGAGGGACAAAAGAAGCACTGTAAGAGCAGGGGATTATATTTTTTTTCTATGGGAAAGGAAATCATCAATTAGGAACAAGATTTCTGGTACACCACAGAATAGTCTAAGCAGTTAAGACAGTACAGGTGCTTAGTGATGGATGTCACGTAGATATGACAGGCCACTAGTGTAATATCATTGTTCTGAATGCGCATGCATCAACTGAGGATAAAAGTGATTACTCAAAGGAGAGTTTTTATGAGGAATTAGAACAGGTTTCCGATCATATTCCTGAGAATCATACGAAAGTCATGTTAGGAGATTTTAAGGCAAAATTAGGGAGAGAGAATATTTTCAAACCGACAATCGGGAATAAGGGTCTGCATCAGCATAGTAATTATAATGGTGTTAGAATAGTAAACTTTGCCACATAAGAAATCTGGTAGTTAAGAGAACGATTTTTCCGCACCGAAACATTAAAAAATACACCTTGACCTATCCTGATGGGAAGACTCACAGATTGATCACGTACTGGTAGATATGAGATGGCATTCAAGTATAGTCCATGTACGATCAGGGGAGCTGACTGTGATATTGATCACTATTTGGTGGTTGCAAATGTTAGGTAAAAACTGGCTGTAAGTAAACCAGCCGCACAGACGTTTGATGTGGAAGGATTTAATCTCAAGAAGCTAGGTGAGCTGGAGGTTAGGAAATTAAAGACCTGAAATGATAGCGATAACATAAATAGGGCTTCGGGAAACATTAAAGAAAATATAAAAATTTCAGATAAATAGAGTATAGGTTGGTACGAATAGAAACAACATTAAGCATGGTTTGATTAAGAATGTTTACGATTTTTAGTTCAAGGGAAGCAGGCTAAAATTCAGTGGCACTGGATCCAAACCAAGGCAATGCAGATAACTTAAACAACGTAAGACGTGAAACTAGTGGACATTTCAGGAACAAAAAGAAGGAATATCTGACAGCTAAAATTAATGAACTTGAAAAAAACAGTAAGACCAATAATATCAGAGACGTGTAGAGGGGCATCAATGACTTTGAGATAGGTTACCAGCCTGGAACTAATATAGTAAAGGATGAGAATGATGATTCATTAACTGCAGTTTGACTAGATGGAGGAACCATTTCTTTCAGCTATTGAATGTACATGGGGTTAGTGAAATTAGGCAGTCGGAAATGCAGACAGCAGAGCCGGTAGTGCCTTTGATGCTGAGATGTCTATTAAAATGCTAAAAAGGCACAAATCACCAGGTATTGATCAGATTCCAGCAGAATTTATTAAAGTAAGGGGGTGGGACACTTAGTTCCGAGACCCATACACTTACTATATCTCTGTAGAACAAGGAGAAATTGCCTGAGGAGTGGAAGGAGTCGACCATTGCACCTATTTATAAGAAGGGTGATGTAACACATTGAAGTAAGAGGCATATAAATTTTATGTCTACTACATACAAAATTTATCCAACTTATTTGCTGTCAAGTTTACACCACATGCAGAGGAAATAATTGGGATCGTTAGCGTGGGTTTCGACGTAACAGGTCAACTAGTGATCATACATTCTGCACTCGTCAAGTACTTAGGAAAAATGGGAATACAATTACGCAGTGCATCAGCTATTTATAGACTTCAAGCAAGCATATGATTCAGTTATGAGAAATACTTGTATAATATTCTCATTGAGTTTGATATCCTCATGAAACTAGTAAGGCTAATAAAAATGTGTCAGATGAAACCTACAGCACTGCCCGGGTAGGCAAAATTTGTCTGACATTATATTGTCCATATCCGTGCACTGATGTCACCATTTTACATAAAAATCCGACTAATTAACTTACGTAATTTAGCACTGTTTTATTCACACTAAAACACTCTTACATATTTCAGCCCTCAAAGGGCCATCCTCAGGGAGTAATGATACATTCCATGAACCAGATCAACAAAATACATGTCCAGATATATCTGGAAGACAAAAATATTTATAAGTAAGTTATATTGATTATAAAATATAAATGTAATATAAGGGGTGTGTATACAAATAACTTAATATTATTAAATAAAAATATATTACATTTATATTTAATTATCTTAAATTTTATGTATACATACCCCTTAAATTATATTTATATTTACAGTCAGTATAACTTAACACGTAAATATTTTTTGCTTCCAAATACTTACATCTTGACACGTATTTTGTTGACCCTGCTCACGACATGTATCAGTACTCCCTGAGGATGGCTGCTTGAGGGCTGAAACATGCAGGAGCGTTTAATGTAAATAAAGTGGTCTTAACATATATAAGTGCATATTAGTCGGGTTTTTATGTAAAATAATTTGTCTGACATGTTTCCTATTAAGAATATTTGAAAGAAGGAGCAGTTTGATAGCCTTTTTTTTCCACTTTGGTTTAGAATATGCCATTAAGAGGGTTCAGGTAACCTAAGAGGGTTTAAATTAAATTGTACACACCGGCTTCTAGTTTATGCTCATGATGTTAATATATTGGGCGGAAGCATACATCATATAAGGGAAACACAGAAGCTTTAGTAGTTGCTGGTAAGGAGATTGATCTAGAAATACTGAGAAAACAAGTACATGGTGTTTTGAGATCAGAATGCAGGACAAAATCATAATATAAAGCTGGATAATAAATCCCTTGAAAGGGTGGAACAATTCAAATATTTGGGAACAACCATAACGGATCACAGATCCAATCAGGAGGAAATTAGGAGTAGATGTAATTCGGGAAATGCTTCCTATCATTCGGTTTGGAATCTCTGTCCTCCAATTTCTTATCTAAAATATAAAGATTAAGATATATGGAACTATAATTTTGCCTGTTGTGAAACTTGGTCGCACATAGTTACAGGCACGTAGTCGGAGGGTGTCTGAGAACAGGTTGCTGAGGAGGATATTTGGACCTAACAGGGCCGAGGTAAGGGGGAGGTGGAGAAGACTGCATAATGAGGAGCTGAATGATCTGTACTGCTGACCCAATATTGTTCGGATGATCAAATCAAGGAGAATGAGATGGGCGGGGTATGTAGCACGTATGGAGGAGACAGGCGTATACAGGGTTTTGGTGAGGAAATCTGAGGTAAAGAGACCACTTGGAAACCCCAGACATTGATAGGAGGATAATATTAAAATTTATATTCAAGAAGTGTGATGAGGGCATGGACTGGATAGATGTTTCAGAACAGGAACACGTGGCGGCCTCTTGTGAATGTGGTAATGAACCTTCGGGTTCCATAAAATGAGGAGAATATCTTGACTGGCTGAGAACCTGTTAGCTTCGCAAGAAGTATTCTGCTCCATGTAGTTAGTTAAAATAAAATATAAATATAAAAATTAAAGTCGAGGGGTCCGCTATGTGAAACAATGTGGCGTGAAATACACTGCACACAATGCCATCAGCTCCACATTACATCGCGTAGCCGACGACACGACTCTCGTTTTTAGGCGCGTTCGCAAAATTGCGGAAAGCAACTATTAGCTTCGTCATGTGTGTCTGTCCTTCCGTCCGTCTGTCCGCATGGAAAGACTCGGCTCCCACTGAACGGACTTTCATAAAATTTGATATTGGACTATATTTCGAAAATTTGTCGATAAAATTCAAGTTTCACTAAAATCTGACAACAATAACGGGTACGTACATTTTCCATCCTATCTCTGCCAGTTAGTCGTAGAATGAGAAGTGTTTCAAATAAAAGTTGTAGAGAAAATCAAAACACACATTTTATGTTCAAAAACTTTTTCAAAAATCGTGCCGTTTATGAGATAAAGTGGAAAAATATAGTACAGCCGGACAGGTCGCATATAACAATATGGCGCATGCATATTACATGCTGGATACCTAAGGCTACAAACACACGCTCAGAATATCTAATAATTATTGCTTTTCCACTGCAACAATAGTTGCATGAAAGCGCCTCAGTGTTACGTTTCAGTACATTGTCTTGTTTTCTATATGTTTTGTTTTAACAATTATATCTCACAACTTAACAATGTTACTTTACCATTATACATTTTAAGAATCGCCAGCTAGTTTACAACTACTTTTCACAATTTCATTCAATTTTGTACTGCAACAATTAATGTATACTTGTGGGATTCCACAGAGTGAATAAAACTTCTATTGCATTTTACCTTATTTTAAAATACTGTATTGATGGCCCGATGATGGTCTTTAACGACCGAAACATGTAGCTGTGTCTAAATAAAGAAAAGTAGTTGTTTTCGACGGACAGCAAAAGATTTGCTTTTTAACGAAATTTTGTTTTATACATGATTTTATCAATATTGTTATAAAACACGAATGCCTGATGAAGGCCACGTAGGACAGTCGAAATTAAATAATATCTTGAACGTTGAGTCGGGACTGACGGTTACCTTCGTCCTTCTATAAATACAACTTACGATAAAACTCTGTAACTCCTCACGCTCCCCACAGTTTAATATGCACGTGTGGTTACGCATCAGCAGGTCACAAAGAAGATAATATTTTGTAGGCATGTTGAATGATAACGAGCCTGTGAGCGTGAATGACGTAATAAATTTCCGGAACGTCGCTTTTTAACTACTAAACCTGACGTTTCAATATGACAACAGCTTCCCTAATTGCACAAGACATTCCAAGTAGTTCATAACATCCGAGGATTATTCAGCAACTGAAAAGGCAACTGAATGGTGTCTTGGGCCAGACGAATTCAGTTCACACCCTTTTACACTATCTCTGTAATACCAACTCAAGCGTTCTTTCCCGTGTACACCAGGATTTCCGGTAGGTTTGCCCTCGAGTTCTCTGACCAAAATTTACAGGCTTAATGACAAATACAAGGTATCTATCCACAGATACAAGAAAAAAATATTATACGAACGTAGGACTTCTGAAGCATGGTTTCCGATTTACGGAGTTTGTGTATGTACAATTTTGTCTCTCCCATTCGTCATAAATACATAAATATCAAGCCTAGCGCCTTCTCTTCTGTTTGGTCTAGTTAAATGAATAAAGCAGAATCCGCCTTGAGAAACTACGAGGTCATACCCTTTTCATATACTTCTCAGCGTTTTACGAAACCCGAAGGTTCATTACCGTCTTACAAACACGCCGCCACTTACCCGTGTCTTGAGTCAGATAAATTCCTTCCACATCCTCCTGTCTTGATTAAGATGCATTCTAATATTACCCTCATATAAACATCTAGGTCATCCAAGCCGTCTCCTCCATTCAGATTTTCCCATTAGAAACCTGCACGCTTATCTGTTCTTCTCCATACATGCCACATGCCCCTCCACCTCATCCACCTTGATTTCATTGCCCGAATAATGTATCCAGAAGAATATCACATACCTCATCAGTATGCAAACTTCTACAGCCTCCCGTTACTTTCTGCCCCTTAGGCCCAACTTTTTTCCGCAGCACCCTAGTCTCGAAATCCCTAAGTCTGTATTCTTCCCTGTATGTCAGAAACCAAGCTTCAAACCCATATAAATCAACAGGCAAAATTATATTCCTGTATTTTAATTTTTGTGTTTTTAAATAGCAGCGGGAAGACAGAAGGTTACCCCAGTTAATTCGTGATTATATTTTTTGATTCCTTATTATAATTTCAAGTCAAATTAACTCTGTCACATTTTCAAAAGATTCAGTCCATATTTTTAAGTTGTGTCTAGATCAGCCTATTAATAGGTGGTGAACATAAGAAATTATGCAGCTCTTCCCTATGTGTTACTTTTCCTACTGAGATCCAAGTATTCTCCTCAGCTCCCTCTTCACAGACACTCTCGATGTACTCGTATGTGTTTTCTCCTCTAAGTGTAAAAGACCAAGTTTCCTACCCATTCAAACTGCAACTAAAATCTGGTTGTTATATTTGCGTTTTTATGCAGAAGGCTGGAAGACAAAAGATCCTGCACTGCATAGAAGCAAGCACTTCCATAAATTAATTTATGCTTTAAGTTAGGGTTAGCATGTATTCATCACAAGAAAAGAGAACATTTCCCACTTATGGACGGAAAAACATTTAAGATATCAAAAAAAATTTTAAAAATGAGGACTTATAAATAGTTAAAATTTTATTACTTAAAATTGACATTTTCTTTTCAAAAAGATAACAGAAGCTTATAAACAGAAATTGTTCACATTTGATACAATATACTCGTACATGGAAATACAACTGTAATTTGAGACCACAAATTCGCTTTTCTGTGTCATATCTCAAATTAATTGTGGTTCTGAATATTTTGGTGTCATTAAGGGAAGGATGTAGATGGATGTAGATGGAGGGTGGTTGAAAAAAGGGGTTTAACAACATTTGGAACTAGGTGGGAGGAATTAATCAGAGGCTGGAAACATATGCAGAATGTGAAGTTCTAATTTATATTATTCCCTAAATATGTATAATTATGTTCTGGGGTTCACAGACACTTTACATTTTTTTGCTAAAAGTAGGATTTGTGTGCATTTATGTGCGCAAGAAGGAAGATGAAGATCAATGTATTAACCATCCAGGAATTTTGCTGTTATTGAATACAGAGTTTAACTTAGGGCTTTTAAAAACTACGTGGTGGTTCATAAAAATATTAGTATTTTAGGATCCATTGAATAAAATTCATTGACAAGAATTACAAGCATCCTCAATCTCAACACGGGTGGAAAAAAAACTTAGTGTTTCTTATTCTAGAGGATTAGTATCCTACATTTCAAAACCAAGAATGAACTCTGATTTCAAATAAAAAACGTGTGGTCACATTTTTCAAAGTTTAGGAGGAACATGCTGCCTCCATATGCAAAATGAATGAGTTGGTTTAATTGGATGCTTAAGTTATAAAAGAGAGTCAGCGGTGTCAGAACATGCTACTGATGTTGGCCACTGGATTGTGCTCAGTAACAACAGTATTCTGGCCAGAAAACTCGGTGGTATGGACTAGCTCAAAAGGTAAGCAGTAAGGATCAAAATGTACCCCCAAAAATTAATAGGGAAGATGCATTTTCCATCAGTAGATAATGGAAACCCCTAATCATTTCCTTCAAAGAAAGAAAACTAGGCATTCTCCATCAATGTATTAGTTGAACAGTCACTACAAAGGAGGAGCAAAATTCAGAAGTAAAATAAATAAACAGATATATGAAGTAAAAACGTAAAAGAACGAAATTTGTCATCCACCCTTGTGCTGATCATTTTCAGCCTAGTTTAACAACAGAAATGGAGCACAAGTTACCATCCACAGATTTTCATTTCCCCCCATGATCAAGTACAAAAAAGGTCTGTTCTGGAAATTTTTGACATGTTATAACCCTCTCAGCAGACTACATTCAGCTGACTAATTATGAATATACATATTCAACAAACTTTCAACTACACAATTTTAAAGATACGAAGCAAGGTAAAATATATTTAAACCAAGAAACCTAATTAAGGTTGAACCAAATTTCAAACATTGCTGATATTCACATTTTCCCTGTTCAAGGATTTCAGACTAAAATTTGGACAAAACTTGGATATCATTCACTGATTTCAGTGTAAAACCTACTTCAAAATATTTTCCTGGAATGAAAAGGAAGAGAGTTTCAACAGACACATCTCTGATACCAAACATGTTTCCTGACTCTTAGGTGTCCCTTGTGGAAGCCCTCAGCTAGACACTCTCTCTCACCAACATTAACCAGCGCACAGTCTCTCACAATTACAAACTCAGCACTTTCCATTCCAATTAACAACAGATTATACAGCTACAAATGAATGTCACTATTACTAAAGGGATGAAACTGGACACAGCCTCCCGTTCTAATAACTGCATTAGTTGACCTGAACTTGACTGTAACAGAATTATAACTAGGATTGTGAAATCATAAACATGAATGCCAAGGTATAACTTGAAATCTGAACATACGTGAATAAAGTATATTATACAGTGTACTGCAATTCCTCCTCCTTAGGCTATGATGTGTCATACACTGTCATTGTAACCATAAAAGAATAAAAAACAATTAAATTAAAAAATGTCCAAAATGACAATTTACAGAACCATTCCATAAATATTTTTTAATATTATACCTGGTGAAACACAAAGCAGTCACTGGGAATTACACGTATTTCCTCCTTTCATTAAAATTAATTTATTCTCAAAAAAATTGGCTAAAAGCTCTACATTTTTCCTGACTCCAGCAAAATAAATTTGTCTGGACCTTACAACAGTCTTCTGCCACTTCTTTCTATGAATGATGTTCTTTTGAGCTGGAGTTTCATCAATGTTGCTTCTTACATTTGTATCAGACACACATATAGATCTTCTTCATGACCTCCATTCCTTATAGTAGGGGACTGCCCAAAGGGAAGAACTCTCCCCTGCTTAGCCTCTGAAAACTTCCTCCATTCATACTGGCCTATAGCTCGCCACGTGCAATGATACATTTCAAAGAAAGGAGGTGTCACAAGCTCTGTCCAGAACATCCTGCTTGTAGAATAGATTAAGATTTCATGATTCTAAGAAATTACACTAGGAATTCTGTTGTACTGAGACCTCAGTGATACCTGAATTCTACTTCTGTTCCATACCTGTTTCACCAGATGGTGCCATTCTGTTGTCAGGATATATGTTGACGGGCAACTAGAGCATCATCAGCAAATGTGCAAGTCACCCTTGGGCAATGAGGGAGGTACTCATGGTACTGATGTAACCACACACACATTTTTAACACAGGAGTTACAAAGCCTTGGTTCAACAGGGTGCATTGTGTCAGCATCATTTCTTGAAAATAAATATAAAATATAAACAAAATAAGTGAATATTAAAGTAACATCTAAAATAAGTGAAAATATAGAATCACAGATAGTGTAAATTGGGTACACAAGCTTTTTAATCCTATATGGTCTGACATGAAGTTCAACTTCCTATGTCAATTTCATTCCAACTTACAGAATTTTCAAGTGTGCCTTTTAGTATTACTTTCTGAACAATCTAAACAGCAATTCCATATCAATTCAACAAAGTTCAGGGGCAGCTTTATTCTGCAACAAACAAGGGGTGTTCAGCTACCCTCTGTTATGACCAACATATGTCTGAACAGTACCTGGACCATATCCATGAATTTATGGAGAAGTATTTGCTTCATCACAGGACAAACAAGGCAGCTCCTGAAGCTCAACACTTCACCACCCACAGAAGCTGTGGCCAAAAGTAAACCAGTACAACCTAGAGGAGTCAGCTTGATAAGGCAATCTGCAGGACCATACAAAATATTACATCAGGCTCTGACTCTGCTACATGATGCCTGTCTTTCCTCCCTGGTGCTCGTTTGACCCACATTAAACTCACATTATTCTAACATCTGTATTCTACTGCTTTGAAATACAGGATTCTGTTTCCTAAATTCTTTCTAGCAGGTGGGGACAAGTTAGTTCCTTCAGCCTGCTGGTGATGCTTGCCTCTCCCAGTAATCCACTGGTCTGATGCAGGCATGTTACAAAGAAAATAAACACAACAAATGAGACATTACATGTGAGATCTGGGGGGCAATAACAACAATACAAAGGCTTATCTTCAGAAATAACTGATAATGCATAACCTAAAGAAAGCCTACTTAGTTTTCCGGAACAAACTCTGAAGATGTTTTGAGGCTTTTCACAGCTTGTAAAGTTATGTAAAAAAAACTGTGTTGGCTGGACTCACTGAGTGGAACACGTGCACTATGTGTGTGAACAAGTCATTAGAAATGAAAAATGTAAGATTGCAGAACGGCAACTGTATGATTTAGCTGCACATTAAATAAGAACTTGTGATGACTATGTCCAAAATTACTGTATATTACCAAATACGAATTTATACCATGCAGAATGAAAAGTGTCCACTGATCAACCTAATAAAAACACTGAACAGAGAATGAAAGACAACAGTGCAAGAATATAACATGTAGTCAATGGATGACTACTGACAAAAACAATGAAAAGAAAGGTGCAAACTTGAAGCAACATGCTTGAGTCTGTTTTGCTCAAAACTTAAACATCTTACTGTTTCATACTATCACAGAAGGACAACAGTATTTAGGACTTTCCTTGTTGATTACTAATAATTTTTTCACTTAAAAACACAAGTTACATTCCTTTGAACTTCATACCTGAAAGCGTGGCATTGTTAGGTTTTTAGGTACTGGGGTGAGTAATCAAAATGCCTGCTCCTAACAGTATTCTTTATTCTTTATTCTTCCTTTCAGTCCATCCAGTCACAAATATGACATCGGACAAGTCAAGTTCAGACTACATTCTCTACATTACATAAAAACATTCATTCAGAGTATACATAACAAAAGAACTTGTAATACATTTACATCAATAGTGGAGCTCAGTAATATTGAATACAATTAAACTCATATATTAATGTATAATTTTTTAGTATCCTGTTTGGTGAAATTACTAAATACTAAGAATAAAATGTACATAATAATAAATAGCTGAGTAACAGTGGAACCTAAGAGGACATATATGGATGGGAGAAATGGGATTGCTCTTTTTCTACTGGGAATTTGGTAACTGAGGTATTTAGGTGGTCTATATGTAGAGTGGAAGTGAATGTACGCACATTCTATTGAAATGTACAGAAACGCACAAAAGGATAGAGGGACTTTCGAACACTAAATGTTAAATATAAATGAAAAAATAGTACATAGGAAATGAAACATGATTCTGGGTTTGTAATTTATTCCGTTCATGCAGCAGAGATGTGTTCATTTTCAGACTACTCTCCTTCCTTAAGGAAAGGAAGCATAGGCTTACGAAATCAACATGTTTTCTGCATTTCCGTCTGTCACAAATTTACAGCAGAGCCAAGCTTATAAGCAACAATGTCACGATCAGTAGGAACATCAGAAACTTGTGTGTTATCAACAGATAAGGAATCACGAAAGTCGACTCCATCGGACTGGAAACAGCGGCTTTAGTGCATCCCGTTCACTTCTTTCGGAGTCAGAGCTTGCGAAATCCGATGGATTATCCGTGTTATCTACCTCATTTCTCTCATCGTCATTAAGGAAACTTCCGCTATTTGAAATATATCAAGCGAACAAAATTACAAAAGGCTATATATTTCCTCGACCAAACACCAAAGCAGGAAATTGTATCCTACGCCTGAACAGCAGAGCACACAGGTAATCTGTGTAGTATAATACCTGTTTGCCGTGATCAGTGAAATTATATCGCGGCAGTAGGTCAAAATATTCACAGTACGCAAACTTTTGACTGTTACGATGCAGTATGTATTTGATTGCATGTTCATGCTGATAATTCTCCTTGGCGTCTGCGGATAAGAAATTATATTAAATTATGCATCCAATGTCCATGTCTCTGTGACGAGTGTGCCCTGTGCGCGCAAACACACTAACCATAGAAAACTAACCATTATTTTGCGAAAAACTCTACAGAAGAGGAAAATTAACTATAGGGAATGTTCAAGAAATTCGATGAAACTAAAGATCCGATGTATGAGGCGTGTCGGGAAAGTAAAGATACATCACGTGTAAGCCGATAGGGAAATTTTTCATGCTTATTGTGGCAACACTGCCATCGACCTTGATTATTCAACTGTGAGCCGTGCTCGTTTGACAGTGGTAGAACTGGCTTTGTCTGAGTGAGACGTGTTTGAAATGGCAGCGCCGATCCAAAGTCCCGCCAAAAGCGAGGTGCGTTCCGTCATACGATTTCTCAACGCAAAAGGTGAACGTTCAGCGGAAATTCACAAACATATTGTTGCTGTTTATGGTAACGTTATGAATCGGCAAAATGTGACGAAGTGGTCCCGTGAATTCTTCGAAGGAAGGACTGATGTTCACGACGAACAAAGGAGCGGTACTCCATCTTTGATCTCTGACGACCTTCTTCAGAAAATTGAAGGAGAAATTCGCGCAAATCGACGCGTGACGATAAGAGAATTGCATCACATCATTCCCGAAGTGTCTAAGACAACAATTCACGAAGCTGTGATACGAAAATTAGGGTACAGAAAATTGTGCGCACGTTGGGTGCCCAAAATGTTAACGGACGATCACAAAAAGAAACGGATAGGTTCCGCGCTGAAGTTAGTCCCTCGCATCCTTGTTACAAACTCCGTCAAACTTATTCAAATTTAGCAATTACCTCTAGCCTTCTGTTAATTCTTCCGGCCTTCTTCCACACATTTTCTCACCACCATGCTCTGATCACCGCCAATCTCTTCTCCTCCCTCTACACGAGAGATCATATCCATATTCATACAAAATGGCAGGCAATATTACAGTTCGGTGCTTTGAATATTTACGTGTTTGTGCAGAAAATGGGAAGAAACCTTTGAGTGGACAGTAATAATTAATGCCCACATTTAACCTGCTCCAAATTTTTTCATGAATGCATTCCTGAAGTGTAAGCGTCCCTTTCAGATGGTTTGACTAAGAAAGATTTATTCGCGATCTCGAATATGTTATTTTGTCCTGCATTATGGCGACGGAAAAAGATTCTTGGCTTTTTTCCTCCAATAGTTAACTTTTACTTGACTCAATAAATTGTCATTCAGCCATTTAATTCAATAAAAGTTGTTATCTTGTGGAACGTGACGCCGTATAACATGGTAGCTATTTATCGACATTACAAAGCATACTACTGTTGCCATGGTCAATGCAAACTCTTCCACTCTGTTGATGGATGCACTATATCCCCCATCTGAATGTCAGTAAAATGGCACCAGGCTACTCGGCGTCACAAACTGGAAGTCGCAAATCCTCATGGTTACGAACGTGAGAACGTCAAATTTCGCGTGCCAATACCTATCTGTGTTACAGGTTCCATGAACTCTTTCGTCTTCTTGTAACAGCTGTTACTTCGTGAGCATTTCGATCCGGGGTCTGCTGCCAACATCTTCTTATCCTTGAGTGTGAGTTTGCAGTAGGATATATTGTTTGGAAATACAGCCTTCAGGTATCCAGTGAGTATGTTGCATCAGTTTCTTCTAACAATACACGTACATAGTTGAGACATGGGTATGTATGTGTGAGTAAGTGTGAGTGTAAGCGCGCGCACAGTGGCAGAATTCGCTAAATATTAAACCTATGTGATTGGTACGAGAAAATTTAAAAAGGTGTAAGTCTTAAACGGGACAAAATAGAAAGATTTTATCGGAAAACGTGAAAGAATCGAAACTGGGCGAAATAATTAAACGTTATTGTAAGAATAATATTAATGACTGACGTTAAAGAAGTACGGTAGAAATGCTTATACCGCATAATTTGTTTGAAAATTGGGATCAGGTGAACCCTCAGCTGCATTTCAGGCCCCATATAAAAGCGAATTTCATGACTAGCTGGACAACCATTACCTTCACTAGCAACTCAGCGAATGACAGTAGCTCTTTCTAAGGGGTCCGGTTGAATAGATGTTATTCTTCACCTGAAGACTGAAGCACAGCCGGCTTCCGAAACTTTAGTAAGTCCGGAACGAAAGTTAAATCAGGACTAGTTGATTCACCGTGACAGTTATTGGCTCCTAACAGTACAGACACTCGCCGACTGACGCAATTTTAGAATTGCACAATTGTATAAAAAGTAAAACAAGGAAATAAAATTTTTGAAATGTACGTAGAATTTCGTCTGGCGGGAATGAGAGCGCTATGAGACGAAGGAGGCGGAAGAATACTGCTGGGCAATAACAGACGGCAGGGCGGTCGGGTTACAGCCGATCACATTCCAGTTTGGATTTCAACTAGATTATTCTGTATGGACACGAATATCCGACTTGCGCCTCAACTTCCGGAACGTAACTACTGCTAAGTCGGGCTGTCTCTGTATGACTGCCTTCCCAACTTCTTACCCTCTTGATTTCGCATCTTCTGAACTGTTCTTGTTTCCAAGAATAAAACTGCATCTCCACATTATTCCCTGTCACAAGACACCAGAGTGATATGACAGTGAAGTGGAGCCACAGAGCGCAACAGACCGTATTATAAATTCAGTACATTCAAGATCAAGGACAAGAAAAACAACGTACGAATACAAAATAAGCAATCAAAAATTATCTGAAGAAAAAGGGTTTACACCAAATGAAAGCGAAGAACATAAAAGTCATGACTCACAATTACGATATAAGGAACAGAAGTGTACTAAGGTGACAAGAATTATGAAAATTGGAGAATGAACATAAATATACAGATAAACTGCACCGAATATGCAAAAAGCAATAATTGTATAATATTTTAAAACATTAGCATAAATTCAACGAAATTTTGAAGAAAGTCAAATATTTGATGTACATTATAGACAGTCTCGTATAAGCAATGGTATGGAACTAATTTACGCATAGGTAGAGATGTTGAAGATTAATTTATGTTGTTTAAACACAGTATTTTGTCACGAGTCCTTGTTAGATATGTATAGAAGGCTAATTTATATTTACAACTATGTTAGTAGCCTAACAGAAGCGTACATACGGTAAAGGAAAATGCAGAAGCTTTAGTAGTTGCTACTAAGGAGATTGGATGCTGATAAAACTAAGTACGTGATTATGTCTCGAGAGCAGAACGCACGACGAAGTCACAGTATGAAGATTGATAATAGTTCCATTGAAAGTGTGGAAGAGTTCAAATATTTGGGAACAACGTTAACAAATAAAAATTCTATTCAGGAAGAAATTAAGAGCGGAGTGAAGTTAGGGAATGCTTGCTATTATTCGGTACAGAATCTTTTGTCTTCCAGTGTGCTATCCAAAAAGTTAAAGATCAAGATATATAGAACTATAATATTGCCCGTTGTTCTGTATGGGTGTGAAAATTGGTCGCTAAAATTGAGGGAGGAACGTAGGCTGAGGGTGTTTGAGAATAGGGTGTTGAGGAGAGTATTTGGGCCTAAGAGGGACGAGGTAACAGGGGAATGGAGAAAATTACATAATGAAGAGCTTAGTGATCTGTA
>Ga0209629_10000526_pt1 | contig 21142 bp, 12 predicted proteins | sample TergutCu122P5_FD_187286 | JGI IMG/M metagenome (GOLD analysis project Ga0209629, IMG submission 187286) | Cubitermes ugandensis P5 segment gut microbial communities from Kakamega Forest, Kenya - Cu122 P5 (SPAdes) (version 2) | ecosystem: Host-associated > Arthropoda: Insects > Digestive system...
TATATATATATATATATATATATATATATATATTGCACTTTAGACTCATGCATTCTTAATTCTGTTAAAAATATCATTTGATGTGATATCGTCGGTAACGATAAACTGCAACTACGCTTAATACACCGATAAGCCAAGAAAGCAAATGGAGTAGTGGAGGTATTGCTCCACGTATTTCTGATTTCAGCACTGATGTGAGGTAAGTGGTTAGCTTCACACCTCTACCACTGTAACGTCGGAAGTACGGGCCCCGGTGCCTATGAATAGGTGGCTGGATGGGCTACAGTGCCGGTGTGGACGGTTTGGAGGAGAAATATTTCTCTTGTCTCTACCAGTAAGCGAAGGTCATTTCCTTCTTCTAGGCTGTAGTCTAGTCACTTCATCGACTGACTGATATGTTTTTCGTTCTTGCGTTTGTATGTGTCTGTCACATGCAGCCAAGCTAGGATATAACAGAACTGTTCTCTATTCGTAGGAGTCCAACTGCCCCGACTGTTACATGAGTAGGCTGTTGCATCTGTGCATTCATTTAGTTAACTTGAACTCTTGATCCTTGTAGTTCGCAGTAAGCAGAGGGTGAGAAGGGCACTGCTGTTCTTTTCAATTTTACTCTTCGAAAACTTCCGCGTACACTGCTTTGAAAAAAGCAGTAAAAGTGAAAGTCATCATCTTTTCACAATTCAGAGAAAATTAGACTCACACAAAGTTTACAGCAGTTGTGTTCCATTATAACTCGCAAATGCATTACGTAACAGGCTGTGGAAATTACAGTTTATATTCTTGTAGGTAACACAGTTTTGTGGGGCAGGTATTGAAGTAAATGTGTGTATGTATGTACTTAGGCCTATAAATGTGTTTACTTATACATGTATTCATGTATGCACTCATGTGTACGTGAATGCAAAGATGTCGTAGCTACGTACAGGGTGTTTTTTTAATACCTGACCGATTAGCGCCGGTCCGACACTCTAGTGAATGTTTTTTAGACTTTGTGAAAGTTATTAACACTGTTATCATTTGCCTAGCAGCTACCTTTGCCGACTCTTAAACCTCCCCAACACGCAGCGTACGACGCAACGCTGGCAGAGCGTCGGGCCGGCACTTGTCGGTCAAACAGGGAAAAGCAAATTATGTATATAATATAAATATATGATTTGCTTTTTCTTATATATTTTATATATACATATACACTAGTATGCGTACGAAGTAAGTCATGCGTGCATGCATGAGTGCGAGGTAGAAGATGGGGGTATATACCAGACTAGACGGCATTACATCGCGGAAGGCGATATTCTTCATTTTATACTTTTCAGTGGTAACCATTCATATTTGCCGCTGATACTCTGAATATGTACGGAATTAATTAGCCAATTTCTTTAGGCAGTAGGTCTACAGTTCACAAGATTGGAAAGCAGCGCCGCGAATGGTACAAAAAATACGAAGCTTACGCTGCCACATGGTATACTCTCCGATACGGAAATGGGCGAAAATGTGGGAGGATCATCTGCATCTTTGTTTCACACTGGAGAATAAAGTAACATGGAGGAGGAAGAAGTAGCAGAAGAAATTTAATGAAACAACTTCAGTATCAGCGAATGTCACCTGATGCCGCTATTTATTTCAGCTCTTCTTGTCTCTTCTAGAATCATTTAATTACTTGGTGATAAACACTAGTGCATACAATTTATTTGCCGGGCTGTGTAATAGTTTAAAATTGTTGGTACTTTGTAGGCTTCTGGGTTTGACAAGGCATAGCAGCTTTTCGTAGAAACTTACTGTCTCTGTCTTCAGGACCGATTGATTTAATCCCTGAAGTTTCTTCCGAAAGTCGATAAGCACATACAGAAATATACGGTAGTCACAGAACTGAATATCAGACAATAAAGTCTCCGCTACGAAAATGGAATATTTGAAGTTTCTTTGAAATTTTCCAACGTTACCACAATTTTTGCCCTCAACAAATTCAATTTGATTGCGTATATATGCGTAATAAAATTAGGCTTGTGTTTGATCAGATGAGACCCAAAACATGTTACACAACACAGGGAACATTTTTAAAGTGGTGTTTGTTATTTTGCATCTTGCTGATCGTAAATCGTTTATTATTACTGTAAGTTACACCCTAAGGATACGGTAACCTTGATGTCGTAGTCATTATAATGGCTACGTTACTGGCTCCACAACCGAGGAATCGTATTTCGGTTTCGGGCAACAGGAAGACATTTTCTCAGTTGCGATTCTTCAAGATGGGCTGTGGGGCCCACCAGAATACTTTTGAGAGAATACCAGGGCTAAAGCTGCTAGAGCGAAGCTGAACATTCACTAAAAACTAGTTGAAATTAGGAACGATTGGAGTCTTACCTCCACTCTCCCTTTGCCTTTATGACATGTATAGGGATATTTTACTTTCGTCTTTTATAAGGATGCTTTTAAATTAAGGTGCCTGGAAGTGAGCTTGTGCCTGATGGATCCGCACGCCAGGTGACCCGAACAGTAGCAGACGCCCCCCGCTGCCCTGCCTTATGAGCCCAAAGTTATGACTAATGACCGCCCATAACTTCCCTCCCTTCTAATATTAAAGCCCTCATACATCATCTAAGCACTTTTTCATTCCATTCTTGACGCTCTCGCTCTTTATGCTCAAAACCATCGAGTTTTAAAATTGTCAGTGAACTCGTGCCACTAATGAAATCTTGTAAAAACCAGTAAATTAAACTTTCTTCGGTAGGATTTGCCGTTTTTAACAAAGAATGTGTTCTTTTAATGGACGCTGTCCACAAATGTTTCGATACCTGACTGCACGAACACCATATGGCTGGCCCTCTGTTCTAACATTTCTTCTACGTTAGATAAACGGACATTTCGTTTCAATTCATCCACCCCATTGTAGCCTTTATTTATATCCCCTTCCATGGCATGTCGCCTTTAGCACTAGTTGGGGGTGAATGTTAAAACTTAAAGTTCCGGCCGCTTTACCTCGCTGAAGGAATCCCGGTGCAATATTGCATAATAGGCTGGGTGGGCTTCAAGTGCCGATACGGCTGCTTCACACAAAAGGGAAATATCCTCGGTCTTCTATCCCGTAGCCTAGTCACTATACAGACTACAGCATGGGCCACCAATCTTTTTGTGACAAAGGGCCACACCCGTTATTCTGGGCTGGATCGCGGACCGCACGTGGAAAAATAATAATGTGTGATACCTAACCGCCAACAAGTGTAATTGTTAGAGTACACACATATTTCACGCCCACGCACCGTCCTGCAATGGGTATTGGGTCGCTCTTCCGGCGGTAAAGCGGCCGGTGCGTGGCGTTGATATGATAACCCACCCCTGTCTAGCGCCGAGGTTAAAGAAAGAGTAGAGCCATATCTCTTCTCTCACTCTGGGCTTTCATGACCTGTTCTAGGGTGAAGTTTATACACAATTCACAAAAGTGGCTGTGGGCCGAGTAATAAAACCTTGCGGTTGGCGAGTTGGAGACACGAGGACTGCAGTATTCCGGCTACCGTGTTCTAATGCTGCATTTAAACACCGAATCAGTGTCAATGATAAAAATAAATTTTGCGCACTTTCTAGACATGGCCACTACAGGGCTTATATGCAAGTGGCCATTCGCAGGCCAAAGAATTCTTGGCGCCCATGAAAAGTATTCTTTTCATCGCACTGCATGGCCATGCACCAACTGTAGTATGGGCTAGTGACATACATATTATGTGTAATATGAGCTTCTCTAAACGGTGTTCATGAACATTCAAGTCTTTTAATGTGATGCCGTGTACAGTGGTGAATAAATACCGACGTTTCGGCGGAGCTTGCTGCCTATACCTTCAGTGTAGTCCAAGAAGATTAATGACTGTCTGGAGATTTTACTTCCATCTTCAGAGTTAGCGAAAAGAATTTTGTAATATAAAAATCTCAGAAGTCCGCAACTTATATAAGCCTTTGAAAATGTTCGTGTAAGGATGCCATTTGGAGCGTTAATTCAAACAGCGGTGTTTTGAAATTTTTCGCTTCCGTTGTGTTTCAGTTACTTCCGCATCATCGAATAAGGAAATGAGTTGAAATGTAATATTTTAGGTGTGGTTGTCACTGTCAATATTTCACACTACTTACAGTGCACTGGCTTTGGACTTTGCAATTAGTGAAACATTAGTGGAAAATTTTGTGGAAGGAAATGGTCGTGGTGTAGTCAGATGTGGAGGCTTATTAAGCGAGCATTTGTCTCAAATGAGTGAAAACTGCGAAGGACTTCGGTCAAGATAATTGGGGTCCCGCTAATATCCGAAACGAAAAACCGCTCTCCTTTTTTTCCGTTTTGTGTGTAAGTTAATCTTCTACGACTTTTTTATAAACGAATAATTTATCTTGTTACGGTTTCAGACGATATAGGGGAGGTATCAGATATTAACACCCTCATGAAAATTGTATATTTTCTTTGGTGTGAGAAGCTTATTTTCACACCCACAAATTCTGTATGCAGTCTTAATTGTGTGGCAAGCATTATCATCGTGAATAGGATAATAATCTTGGGTTTGTTTTAAAACTGCAATTCTTGTCCCGCTTGAACAATTTATATTTTTACACCCCCTCCACCCACCCACACCCACACACACACACACCCACACACACACACACACACACACACACACACACAAACACACACATTACGTATCCCATCTGAGGACACTCTGAGATACAATTGTTTGCTGGTCTTCCAGCTGCAATATCGTAATAAATCTTTTAAATTTCCGTGTATACGTACAGCATTCCTAACAGGGCTTCCCTTGAGAACCGTGGGCGCATTTTAATGAAAATTCATGCTACAAATTCATGCCACCCACAAGACACAACGTGTAAATAATATCGCACTTTTGTTACGTTATGATAATAAATACAAGAGAGCCTTTTTATATATATAAAGCAACTCATGCGGCACCCCTCTATGGCCACCCCTCTACAGAGCTTGCTTACGTTCAAATAGAAATTAAAAGATCTTTGTTGCTCAGGTAATGTTATTATGTTGACGAAGTCGAGGAGCTGGCTTGCTTGTTTGCTTGAACTTACGTAACAATATAGCCTAGAAGAAGGAAGATGGATAGAAATCTTGCCTTTCATCCTTTCTTATTTTTGTCGGGTTTCCGCATCTTTGGCAAAAATAAGCTTTTTGTTCATAAAAGGTAGAGAGGTTTCACCCCTACAGATGTTGCACCCCCACATAACTGACATCTGCAAGATTCTTGTATGTAGCGACCACAGTTGGATCTATTCTATTATTCACTGAGTTTTAGCATGAGTCTTAGCTTACGGTATTGGGATTCAGTCCTGAATGAAGACATCCAGAAGATTGTGTTTCGTAATAAATCTGTTCATTAAATGATGTAGATTTATAAGAAAGGGGATAAATTTATTATAAAGTTACGTTTTCGTACATAAATGTAAAGCGCGTTGCACGTGACGAGCTAAATAACTACTGGGAGCTGAGTTCTTACTCAGAAATCAAGTACTCGCTCAGTTAGTCAAGAAAATTCCCATCATTTATGAATCCTATAAGCTCATCGCCGCGCTCACAATAGACACCGCTGCTTCATATCGTGAACCAAATAAATCCAGTCGAATTTATGCAAACCTAATTTTATTTGGTGTAAAAAGACAATACGAGTACTATACCAGATCGCTTCCTTTCACGTTCTGCAACCCGTAGGAAATTGTTATCGATGCGATGCATGTTACATATTCTGCCCCTCCCATATTAGCATTATTTTAGCATGGTCTAGACCGTTGTTTCTCACCTTATGTGTCGCGACCCAAATTTCGGTCGTGAAGCTATTCTGAGGTGGCGGCGCATCAGTTTCATAAATCTACTTATTAGTAACTCACACTTAGATAAAAGTGTATTAAAATAAACATTTCTTGTAAATTTAATTATCTGTAGTGACAGTGTAGCAAAGCTGGCTAGACCGTCATGTAATCAAACTCACACATACCGTTGACTAGCAGGGTTGCCAGCCTGTAAAGGAAAAATTATCAGATCAGCCAAGCCAATTTTAGTTTTATATGTGTATGTATGTATGTATGTATGTATGTATGTGTATATGCATCCTGTAGTAAATGTTGTAATTACTAACAAAGGTGTAACTGTATCAGACACAATTATTTTTCTGACCTGGTGTCTTGAGACAGAGGATGGAAGAAGAGGATGGATGGAGAAAAAGTTATTAAATGGTACGTTTCATAACTATTGATATTAAAGGGAGGGTTACATGTTATGGGCATGTAGCACGCGGGGGTGATGAGCTATGCAAACAAAACTTTAATCGCAATAACTGAAGGAAAGAGAAAATTTAGTAGACGGTGCTCAACATGACAGGATATTAAAATGGCTACTGAAGCAAGAAAAGGTAAGTATGTGTCCCGGAATTAACTAGCTAGGAATAAATGCTAGCGTGGGACATTTGTGACCACGGTAGTGGTTTCCATAAAAAGTTGGGAACTTCTTGTTCAGATGACCTACTAATAACTTTTCAACTGGTTGAGGAAATTTACTCGTAGCTGGCGCCTTTTCTCTACCATTGTTTCCAGAATTTCACATGTAAAGGGTAACTTGTGGTGCAGCATTATAAATAACGTAAAACTGAAGATTCCAAGAAAATATCCATAAATATGTCTTCCCAATTCTTTGCACAATATTCATTACAAGTTTTCTCCGTTTCCTAGCAATAGATTTACAATCGATAGTGCCGTATTGTAGCAGTGTCGCTAATAGGCCGTTTAATGTCAGCGACGAAACTTCGACGTCATATTTCAATAAAGCGTTATAAAAATTTCTTTTACAAGCATTTTAAAAGCTTGGGATTATGGGTAGACCTACATGTACTGGAGATGAGAACAGAAGTACGTACAGGCCTTCATGTAGTAGGTCCTGTATGTCTGTCTTTGAGCAAAATCGAAATTTCTTCCTAATTTCTTGTAGCATTTTTCAGTATTACATTTCATGAAGATCTATTCACTGATTCTCAAGTCGTTATGTCCGTAAGCACAACCTGAACAATTGTAATTGGCTTTCCGCAGGGATGCGAATGTGCGTAAAAAAAAATCAGTCGCATACTATTAGTTGAAGTAGTTATTTCGCTCTGAAGAAATCATATAGATTGAAGTTCTGGGATAAATATTTCTGCGTGAATATGAAGAAGGAAATGCAGGTCATACAAAGTTGTTTACCAGTAGTTGTCGGAAGGTGCAAGGAGGTGGCTTATGAACCTAATATTGCACAGTCATATGTGGCAATGAACTTAACCATCGATCTATCTCTACGAATTCGTTACAGCTTTTAGAGGCATTTCAAGGACTGTACTGAAGTTGGGGGAATGCTGAAGGGGGCCTGTGAAGAATAAGCAACATTTTCTGCCTCCCCTATTCCTTGTCCTTAAAATCCACCCACCTAAACCGATCCACTCTAACATTTGAAATGTAAAGAAGGCTTGTTTTCCCGTTTTCCATGACCTCAATCACGTTTTGCAAAGTGCAGTCCTTCGGCTCAGTAAAATTATAAGCCGACAAACTATTGCCTGCAACCCCGAGTTTCTACAACTCCAATAAAATTTTATACCACTGCCTTCGTTTTGCTATGCATTTTACGCTTATCTTTTTCACCATTTCTATTTTTCTAACAATAGCAGTGGGCCACATTTCACCAGTTTGCGTACCTATCTTTGTTTCCTCGACACAAATATAGGTCTCTAGCTCATTCAGTGAAAGGAATACATCCAAAATTTCATTTATGAGCTCAGAGACTTACGGGTAAATTCAATCGTTTGTTGAAATGGCAATTGAAAAAAGGTCCAAAAAGTGAGAGCTAGTAGGATGAAGCCATAAATACGTAACGAAACTGTATCGATTGCGTAATGTAATCATAAAGAACTTTCACTTTTGTATCTCGAGGACTTGTAGGTAAATGGGTCTTGGGTCTATAAGTTACAATAAATTAAGAATCCAGAAAATGACATTGCGGGAACTGAAGTTAAGGACTGTGACTGAATAATATTGTCTTCTGGGAAATGACGCCGTGTAGTTTACCGGATAGATATATGTCTTCTGAATCATGATAATGGGTGGTGGCCAAGAATGGAGGAACAAAAATTTATACATCTTATACCGCTGGTGAGTAAATTGAGGGAAGCTACCATTTGCACTGAGTACGAATTGTCGCATTTTTCAGAGAATGTTTCCTGCATTTTGGATAGAAAGTTTTTCTGTCCTGAAGACGTTGGTTTCTCTGTCAAATAGGTGCGTGTCTACTAGACAGCACACTGTCACTTCCAAGAAGACAGTATTATTCAAATTATGAAACACAGGTTAATTCTTTACACAATTTCTTTAATCCACATACCCATTTCAGCGTCCGATATTTTTAATGTGATGATAAATAATGCATAAAATACGCATAATTTCAAGAAAACTGTGTTCTTGTTAACAACTGCAGTCTATAACAATTTCAGATGACACTCTAAAGGCTTTTAGCAAAGATGTATGTATCAGATAAGTTATTGTTGTGTGCGTCTTTTATTCTCTGCATGCTTGAGACAGGCTTACTGCATGACGCTTGGGAGCTGAGTTTATCCCCTCTTCATGTGGTTGCTTATCACGATAATGACGTACATTCCACCAAATAAAAAGTAACAGTGACAGACCCTGCAGTCCATGGAGTCATGAGCCGCGCAACCCGCAGCCCTCGATTCGTTTAGATCCCAGTCAACTTAGGCTTCCTTATCAGAATGAAGGGAAACTTCTTGAGTGGTTTGATGAATGACTCAACCATAGATAAAATCTGTGAGCAATATTTAAGTTGTAACAGGATTAATGCATATTGCATGGACAGACATCTTATGTTGAAAACTTTATAGCAGGAGTATTAAGGAAACAGGGAGTTTTAAGCTCCATCATCTCCCTTAATCTTTCAACTTCAAGTACATTCTAACACTAATAGCAGAGGCTTACTTCATTCATAATTTTGTGGAAGAGAAATGTGTATATTTCTTGAAAAATAATCAGTGACAAAATAATGGAAATCTTGAAAATGAAATTATGAGTAATTAATATATTAGTTTTATTGCAGTAAATCTAATAATTAATAACAATTAGAGACCATTTATAGCTTAATATAAAATATATTTGCCTTGGAAAATAAAGAAAATGTTAATAACTGGTGTGCAGTCCGCGCAGGGTTTTGAGGTTTCAAAGAGGCCCATATGCAATAAAACGTTGCTATGCACTGCAATAGCGTATAGCTAGTCCCTGAAACTTAGCACAAAATTTCACTGTTCAAAGTGTTTCGGATTCGAGCCCGATATCTGCCTGTGACAATAACAAACACAAAAATTAACCACGTGATATATAACTGTCAGCATGAAACACGACTGTCTGAAGACGAAAGTAGAAATAGGGTAAAACCTCATAACTTTAACAGTAAATATCGTTTCGTAGTTATGATTATTTTAAATTGGGTTTTCCTTTTGTCAAACTTCTTTTTATGAGAATCTTATTTGTCGCCGAACGTTACATACATAGACCTATTTTTTGAACCTAGGATATAAGTAATAACAGGACGACAGAAAGTTTAAAGAGAGAGACGTTTCATAATTTAAGGGTTTAACCTATTAGTAGGATGAGGGCATCTAAGTAGTGAAGCTGACGGCCCATGTAGCACATGTGGAAGAGATATAAAACTACTACAAAATGTCAAACTGTAAGAAACGAAGAAAGACGCCACCTCCAAGGTTGTGTGGGAGAATGATACTAAAATGGAAACAATGTATGAGGTTGTGCGTCCGATTGACATGATGTAGCATGCCTTCCATTTTGGTACGTACTTTCGTGAACACGATGGTTTGCATGGCCTCCTAAAGCTAATATTGGGGTCCAAAGGTGGGCCGTACTCCATAGATTTAGTCGATGAATCATAACTCCAGCGAGGTTTTCATGATGATATTCGAGACCCACCGAAAGCATTTTTATGAAGTTTAATGCTGAGGAATTAAGCTTTTTGTCGGCAATTTCCATTATTAAGAATGGGCAAAAATTAATTACACTTTACATAAAGTGTTCATAAGCAATTCCAGCGTAGCTTGCCTAAACCGAATCTGAGAGAAATATATGTGTAAGAAACGTTAATGAGACAGATTAAACACTCGCTTTAAAACCATCATATGTTTCCCATAAGCCTTATGATATTCGAGGCATTTAAATTAAAGTGCCCGAAAGAGTTGGAACGTATGAAGTATCCCTGAAGAAATGACACCGGGTGTCTCAGTCGGTATGCAAATACGATCCATACCGGACGACCTACGAATATTGCTTCGATTCCAATCAGGGGGAAAATTGTTTTGCTATTCTCCATGAGGTGTAGAACTCTCTGGTACGCACCCAGCCTCCTATTCAATTATTCAGTGGGTACGTGGGGTACCGTATTTCTCTAACGTGCCATGTTTTTTTTAAACAGAGGAAATATTCCTTTAGGCTTTTATTTCGAATGAAATATTGACGTAGACGATGTCAGTTATAAAACTAAAACATAGATCAAGCGATGCTTTCACGGAGTTGCTAATGTATTTATTTGGCTGGATAGTAGGCCGCAGGTGACCCTTTATATAGGCAGAAAGCTACAAAATATTAGACCTATATGTCACGAAATCAATTTCGTTTATCCCTTTTCCAACGGCAACTACAGTATTCAGGAAATGCATAGATAAGTGGATAGGAAACTTATCTGAACTGATTACAAAACAGGCTGCAAGAAGCTCAAAACGTTTGGTACAACTTTTACAAAGGAGGCCTAGACTTGCTTCCTTCTGCCCTTCGGCAAGATAAACCAATAATACTCTTCTTCACAGCACAATACGCGCGAAGGATGCGCAATTGTACGAAATAGTCATTTCAACTTTACTTTCACTTTCGTCGTGCAATACATATATCTGATGAGAATAATTTATTACAAAACCAAATGTCATTTAGGATAATAATTTCTCTTTAGTCTACTCCTCTCTCGTTCTTTCTTTCCTTCTACTTTCTTTTTTCCTTCCTTCTTCTTTCTTTCTATCTCTATTATCTTCTCTGTGCGTGCACACATTTGCGATTGTGTACATCCCATGCAATAGTCAGGAAATAGTCGACGAATTTTCATGAATATATTAGTTAATTAGCTGAAGAACTATTAAATTCTCAAGAAGAACTGTACTGAGTAAGGTTATTGCTGAGATTTGAAATTTTAAATGCAGTGTCTAATAAGATTACTGCGTTCTGGGAGGTGACTCAATGACATGATGCCACAACTCAGAATAAAGTAATCCTCAGTTTTTTTGAAACCAGGTAAAACTTATGGAACCTAGGCCATGGAGGACCCTACCACCTTTTTATATTTTAATTAAGGTTGTGTGTATTGTGGCCATGCAAACTTACGAATTGACGTCAATCATTGAATCACTTTGCTGAAGTGTCATGAAATTCTGTGTGGTATAAAATAAAAAGTATGTAATAGGTTTCTGCAAAAATGTGTTTTAGAACCTATGTTATAGTAGCACAAACGTGGTCGCGCTAAATTTGCGTGTAGGCATTTAGGTGCCCATTTGATAATGAAATATGTAATATCGAATGAAGTACTGTATGTAGGAAAAGGATATTTCTGCCTGATGTAAAGCTGTCCGGACTTAAAATTCATCATTCCGTCCAAATAATGTGTTGAGCTATTCTGCAGCACCCTGTAACAATACACAACTTGATATTTTGCCCAGAATTAGACTATGAAGAATACTATAAATGCATTAGTTTATATTCTTTTTGAGTTAAAAGATTTTTGTATTACATTTTAAAAATCACAAGCACGACTATAGAAGAAACAGATTCGAAAATTAGGCCAGTGAGTTTTTAGACAAATAAACAAGATCGTCACTATCAAATTTGGTTTTGAGAACACTTTATTTTATTTTATACTACAATTTTATTTATATGAAATCTATACGTGTGGATATTATGCACTCATACAAACTTCTCATTGCTCTGATGGTCTAGTATATTGCACAAAAGCATGGCATTTATAAGGTCCCGATCTCCACCCTTCTCATCGAAACTAACGATTGTGTACACTTCTGGGGGGATCTGTCTTTCATTCTCCATAGATTTTAAATTCAGTTTCGAAGAAAAACTTTGAAGATGCAAGTATCTTAAAAGTGCATTTCCATGTTATACACAACATACGCCATAATATTTATCCGTATCTCAGGAGTAAATTTTCAGTCAGCCGTATTTCATATCTTGTAAACGTTCAGATATTAATTCTGGTAGTTATCGCATACGTCAGAGGGAACGCAATAAGTTATATCTTAGTTATAATGAACAGTCACGGCTAAATATTTTCACAGTTTTATGTAAGTCACCATGTACATTTTCTGACTTTTGTCCTATTGAAAGCAAAGTCAGTCAATAAAACATAGTAGAAATTCCAAATATGGCGTTTTACGGAAATCTCTCTAGGAGTCTTATTGTTGAATGCGGACAAAGAAGGACGAACGGACAGACATGATGGAATTAACGGTCGCTTTGCGCAAATGTTTACGAACGCGCCAAAAATAAATATGTTGTAAAATTGCATTTTAAAGACACCGAAATACCTACATACGGGCGTAAAGCCTGGTCATATAATACCTTGCCATTTGTACCAAATACTACTCGAACACCGAACAATGTTCAGCACAATGTTGATATCCTAATGACTTAAACAATGTTTCAAAAGTTTCACATTGAAAAAATTATTTAAACATAAATCATCGTCAATGAGAACTGAGGAGTTTGGGACAAATCAGTTTCAGTATTTTAGCAACCTGTGTATGGCATCATTGCAGTAAATGTTTTGAAATTACCTTTCATTTTTGACTTCGTGCTTAATTTCGAGGTAATCCCTCTTCTTATTAAATGATGACACTTGGTTCCTTAATTACAACGTGACGCTTCATCAATTCTCTAGGTCAGGGCTGACAATAATATGGCACGCGTGGCCAAAATGGCAATCGGAAAGATTTCCTGGGCACGCGGCACTCACTTCTGTTCCATTTCTTCTGATTTCTCTTGCCCGACCAGCGGCTCTATATTGTTAAGAATATATATATATATATATATATATATATAGATATATGTATGTATATACACACACACACATATATGTATACATATATAACACATATATATACACACATACATACATACATATATGACGGCTTAGAGATTGTGTATGAATTGCCGTTGCTACCAAATAATACTGTGAGTGACACATTTTTACACAAATCAGGAGCGGTGTGGTACATATCACTGGGGCATCGGTGTCTGGGCAACACTGGACAAAACATCTTACTACCTGCTTTTTAAGCAGGAAGTAGCAGCACTTCCAGTTACTTCCACGTTTTCTTCCTTATCTCATTCCTCGACGAGAATTTTTTTTAGTAACATATTCTTTATACTACGCATTAATTATAAAATTATAATACGCATAAATGATAATAATTCTGTATTCAGTAATAGTTTTGGAAGATTGCACCTTATTTTGCTCTTCAAAATTCCCATGGGCACGTGAAAGGATTTCTTCGATATTTATTGGCAGTTTGGTCACTCGTCCTCAAAAATATTCGCCAGCCCTGCTCTAGGCTGTATGGCTTTGAATATCGGGATGATTTATAAAGGCGCCTACGTGTGACCATATACTCGTTTATGGCACTCGTATGCTATAAACCTAGAGGGTTGAGGAAAAATGCGGAAGTCCTGTCTCACATTAACTTGTACCACGATCAAGAGAACAAAGCATATTACCCTCGGTTTTGAGTAAACTTTGTATTTCATGAATTTTAATGAGCATTTCCTCTATTTGACAAGATGTAGGCATGACAATGACATCAGTTTGTGTTGAAGAAGAGAGAACACTGGGTAGCATTATCTGAATGCAGTTCTGTTTTCCTGTTCGCTGCGTAACACAGTAATATCTGACAAGACAATAATAACAGTACCAACAACATTTCACTAAACCTAACTGAGGGAATCATTTCGAATAATAGTTTGAAACACGTCATTCTGCCCTAGTGTTTGGTTTTCCTTATTCCTCATACGTATCTGTACCGCTTACAAGCAAGCTACGACTACTTCCTCCCAAAACCCTTTGCAGTTAATTGTAATCTTTGTATCTAACATGGGACTTGTGGTTCTTATGGCAGTGAATATTAAGACCGTCATACTCTGAGATGTGATGCCATTTGGTTTAGTTACCACAGTTTCGGAGAAACGTCTGTTTAGACCTTTAGCAACTGTGAAGACTGTTGTCGTTATCTTCACGTTAAGTTTGACACTACATGACACTGCAGATGAAAGAGTGCTGTTAAATAGCTTCACGCACTTCTACCGATTATATTATCGGCACTCACCTTTAGTTAATAAAGTGTCCCTGGAATTGTATGCAAATTCTCAGGCACATCTCTGCCGCGGGTCGGTTGGCTTTGAGGCGTTAACATATGAGATGCAACTGATAGCTGACAATGACCGTAAGATTATAGCAACATGCAGATTGATTATGAAATTACACACGCAGTGGTGGTGTGTGTTACGTGGGTGTTACATTATTGCGTTGAATTTCGAAGTTTAAGTTACGAATAAGTGTCAATACTGGCTTGTCAAGAGGACCGTATACCGTGAAATTGGTCAGTACTAAGGCAAATGTGAGGGCAAGAGTGGCCCAGTTGGTTGAGGAACTGCGCCACAAGACGGGAGGTTCCGGGTTCAATTTTCAAGTGGCCGATTCCTTCTGCCCACATTCAGTAGCCCTGGTGTCCACGCAGCCTCGAACAGAAAAGAGTACCTAGAAATTTCCTTGGGAGTTCAGTGCGGACGGCGCGTAGAGCTGACAGCTCTGCATCCTTGTGCCGAATGTCACAGTAAGGGTGGAAGTCCAAATTTCCATCCTCTATGTGAGGGTTTATAACTTGTTACAGCAAAGCTTAACTTCTACTGGGATAAATGTAAAGACTGAAGGACATAAGTTGTAAAGATCACGTCTACCTTGCATCTACACGAATGTTTCAGTTCCGAAAATACTAAAATGGTCTCAGGCTAATGTTATTTTATTTCGTTTTTTTAGAGTCGAAATTTATCGATTGAATATTTCAGAAGGATTTATCGTGTAAAACATTAAAATATGATAACTCAAACAAGTTACAAGTTATCAAGGTACTGGTAACTTGTACTTCAAACATTTTTGGTATGGCGTATATGCATCAAATTTAAAGAAAAATTATTTCTGGGCTTGCGTATCGTAATATATTCAAATCTATGCAATATATCTACAACGTAAGAGAAATAATATTTGTATTCGATTTCCTTTTTTTATCGGAGAATACATAAATATGTATTTAAATTGGCCAAGTAAATGGTCCTGACAAGTTTATTTTACGTTACTTTCGCTGAAAATGCAACAGAAATTGTTTTGATGCAGTATCCCTACAGTATTTCTTGACGTTTGAAATATTCTAGTGTCAGCGGTAATGGAGTAAACCAATCAAAAGTAAATAAACAGGATCGTGATCTGGTGTTCTGTCTACTTTTAGGAATGTACACAAAATTTATGTTAATGATACTATTCATCTTGATACATAAGGCATTAATTCTGACTGTCCCACTATAGAACTTTTAAAAGAGGAATAAATCAGTTTCTTCCCGTGGGGAATGTAAACTAGAGTTTGGATGATACGCGTGGGCATGCTGGATGTGTATTTATAAAAGAATGCATTTTTTAAATGTCTCCTTGCGAAATTGTTTTGTTAATTTTATTACGATCCTTAATTATTATGATGGTGGCACTGTAGCTAATATTCAGTAGCTCCTCCGTGACTTACTCGTTACATATATTTGAAATCTTTAGCAGAGGACAAACATTTTAAGTAAACCGTACTGTTGCAATCGGCAGCGTACAAATGTCGAAGTGCGTGGGAACCTGAATATCGCCTCCTACTTGATATTCCTGAGTTTGTATTGAAGTAACAAAAGAATTATGAACTATGTAACAAAGTTTATAACTTCGGTTATTGACCTGTTTCGGCTGCTTCTCTAACGTTATTCTCCCCCGTGGGAACGGCATAACAAAATAACCATTACCTGACCCCTTTGAAGCGTAAAAGTGTGTAACCAGATTTGAGATGTTGTTTACGTCTTGTGTGGAGAGGAAGAACACTTGTTATTGTTGAAATGGGATCATCGACCCATCTGTTGAGCGGGCACTGACCGCCAAGTGAAAGGGGTTGGAAACAGAATTGCTACAAATGGGAAGACACTTGGAGTCGTCTTGTATGATGAACTACTGGAGCTGCAAATTAATCATTGTAATCCGAAATTAACATTCTTGTCCCATATGAGTAGGCCTATTTTGAGACAATTATATATTGCCCTAAATTCTGGGTTTGCACTGGCCATACGAAAATATTTTCCGAAGAATCGTTAAGTTCATTAAGTTAGGAAATGTTCGAGAAGCACACGTTTGTGGAGCTCTCGCCCTGTTATTGTCCCTAAATTTTAATTCTTGAATAATGTTAAGAAAAACAGTGAAAATGCAAGTATTTTGAATGGCGTTTCCTCGTTTTACAAACTCATACTCAACCTACAAACGCCAAGGTATCGTAAACATTGAAATTTACAATCGATCTTACTCGATTTTTGTGTTTCTTTGGCCTTAGTTCGTAAATCGCAAGGACAAAGCCTGTGTCAATTAGAAACACCTGTAACATCGAGGTCACATAACTGCACGTAGGTCTGTCTCAATGTGAATTGTCCGTTATCTTTGATATTAAGGAAAATAGGAATGTACCTACAAATTTTCTTAAAAATTCCAAAGGTGAAATTGCCCCAAAATTCTTTTCCTTCCGGACAGGCAGGCGGGAGGACATGACGGGACTAATAATCGATTTTCGCACCTCCTTTTCGAAAGCGCCAAAAAATTGAACGAGCAGTGTATAACGTACATTCAAGCGCAAGGAACTTGACAAATACGAAAGAACATGCGCTAGACGTGAGATTTCATGTTTTCACGAGAGTGACAATGAAGACTCCTGTCGTCTCAGATGTAACGTCGTGTAGTTTGGTACAAGTGCACCGATGTTTCAGGGAAACGTGCTGTCTACCTCAACAGTCTCCTTAGTTGATGGAGGCAGCAGGTTCCTCTGAAAAGTGAGCATATTTCTACTAGACCCCACAGCATAACATCCTGCAATACTTCAGTCTTAATATGGTAGACACGCGTTAAGAATGGCCGTAACAAGGAAAGGGACCCAACTGAAGTAGCGCAAAACAGTGGCATTGCCAGCTTTGCTACATGGGAGTGAACCTTCAAGATTCAGAGGGACAAAGGGGATCAGAATAGAAAACAAGAGAGGAGACGCTAGGCAGTTAGCAGCTACATTAGATTATATGTCTATAATGGGATACACGACTCAAGTATGTAGTTGCTGGCCTCTTACCCTGGAGGTTCGAGTTCGATCCCAACCCAGTCCGTGTAGGGTTATGTGGTGGACAAAGTGGCACTGGGACAACAGGTTTTTCTCCGATTATATCGGGTTTCCATGGTCACAAACATTCCATAACCAGTCATTCATTACGATGAAATATGGGGCTTAGCTTAACCTTTCAAAGCCACCTCAAATAACACATACAAACACAAACCGTATTTAAATTAAGATATTGGGGAAGAATCGAATAAGAATAAAAAATAAAACAGAGGAGCATAGACACAATTGGATAAACCAGTTATATAAAATACAGATAAAAGAGCATCGAAACAGATTTTACAATATCAAGAAAATGGCGCTGAATATAAAGAAGATCTCAGAAAAGATAGTTTTGATGCTTGAACTGGCTTAATTGTCTATACACGTGCTATGAAGAGAAGGTTTCTTTCACATCGGAAATTTTCGTTACTTAAACTTACTGAACTTTATTTTTAAGAAGCGAAATTTTCCGCACCCGTTCAGACCGTCCTTGGGGCCCACCAAACCTCCTACACAGTGGGTACCGGGTCTTCCCTGGGGGTAAAGCGGTCGGGGCGGAGTGCTGACCACCCATCCCTATCTAGCGTCGAGGTTAAAGAAAGAGTAGAGCTATACATCTACTCCCCTCTGGGCCTTCGCCTCTTATGGGCCAAAGGTAAATATCAATATTTTGGTGCGTGCTCATCATACTATTATTTAAAATCCAGTAAAGCCTAATACCGCAGAAAACGTACTCCTGTTTCATCCATGACTTTGGCGACGGCGATCTCCTGTTTCAGGACAACCGAACTGTTTGTAAGAAGATAACGCGCTATTTACTAGTTTGTAGCTAGTTATTATAAAAAGTGTACCGAAAATTGCGTGCCATTCAAACTTCTCTGCTAAATAGTCACAAACCCATCTTAACGTGAGAAACATGCAATGGTAATTATCACTGTTTTACAGAGCAGAGAGTAGTTTCAAAAGAAACTGTCTGTCTTTATCTCAAGTGGATCCGGGACAGATCGGTCAGTGTAATGACTTGGTTATGGGATCCAAGAGCTGTGGAACCGAACTGGTCTCCTAACCAGTGGCAAAGCCGGAGCGCGAATATTACCGCTTATCTACTTATAGCGCCGACATTATGAATGCGTAGAACCGCATTTAATTAATATACTTTTATTCACTAATTTACTTAAGTTTGACTCACCTAGGCCTACACCCTTTTTAACTCCAGGCTGTTGTGGTGGTCGGGTCAAATATTTCTACACGTATATTTACACGTAACAATTTTAGTTCCCTCGTTCTAAAGCTACGTACATAACTAACTTTCAAATTTTACCCTTTGTCAGTTCCATATTTTCGTCTTTTACACTCTTCTACAAGAAGCAATGACTCCACTTGCTCTTACACCTTCATGTCGCAGTGCTTAATGTCACATACACACATAAATTAAAGCTTACCTTTAATACAGTGTGTTATACTGCACGGAATACTATGTAAACGAAGTCAGGAGGTAATAGCAGAATTCAAGTTACAAACAAGAACTATTTAAAAAGTTTCTGGTGAGGCAGTTCAGCCTGTACCGCTACTTGGCCACCGGCCGGACAACTACAGATAGGAGGTCCCAGTTTTGAGCGAGAAAGCGATTTTTGTTCCCCTGGAACCCGTTTAAAGGATGGTGTTTCTTTCCTCCAGGATTCAAGGAACCGGAAGGTGAAACTGACCGCTCACCTTCATCTAGTGCTGCGATCGAAATAAATAGTTCAGGGATTAAATGAAGTATTTATTCCGTAATAGAAATAAGTAATTATTTTAAAACTGCTTAATATAACTAGTAAAAAAGAGACTTCCAAGGTGCTCTTCAGTAAGAACCAAGAGATGATTATGAAAATGCAGCGGGCTTCGGGAGATTAGTGGACGCAGAAGATAACTTTGTTTAATTCCATGGGACTCAAGTTTCCATTGCCACTGCGCTCATACATCGCAATAGAATACGAGATTTGAGGTTCTTACGGGTTTGTTTTTGTAGATCCAGTTCTTCTACTACATAATGTCCTATCATTTGGTAAATATTTTCCGACGTTTCGGAGAAGCTTGCTGATTCATTTTAAGGTTAGTCAAAGACAAAAGGACTACCTTGTAGGTGAAAGCAGCAAGCTCTTCCAAACCAGTAAACACGGCGTGGTATCCCACAACTGTTCAACTGTAGAAATGAAAGAGCAGGGCACGAAATTTCTTCCCAAATATGCGAAATTTCTGGCGATAACTCTCCAGTCAGAAGCGCAGCGTGCTTTTTGTAAGCTAGAGTAAACTATGGCAAAGGGAAAGTCTATTTTACATGCAAGCCGATATCCTCAACCCCCGTTTCAATTATGCCTTAAAAATCAATACCTTATATTTTTTCCCCTCTTCCAGTTTACTCAAACTCCCGTCGAACCCTTTTCTCCCTTAGCTCTAATTGTAGCATGTGATGATAATGCTGGCCCAGGACGGAATCAAGACAGCATCCCCTAATTTTGCCACGTCATTTTGAAATATAAATTTGTTCAGAGGGGACGGATAGAAAGAATAAATAAAGGCATCGCAATTCCCAAGATCCGATACAGCGTGTACTGCACAATCGCCGTATTGCAGAACCAAAAGCACAAACACTCAAAATAGTGCATGAGCAGATATCCCTTTTAAAACATACAGATGAACTGTCCTGTAATTCATGTTTAGCGAAACATATTATCTCTATGCCACATATACTCTTTTGTGAAATATCCCGAAAAAAGATGTCCTCGATGGTAGGACAAACAGTCAGGTTGTGACCTAGTACCTTTATTACTACTTTGATGACAAAAATTAAAAATTTATTTCTCATGTGACAGCACATAAGGTGTGATTCCATTTGCAAGGTCGGTCAGTGAAATGTGACTAATGACTGCTTGTTGTAAGAATAATATGGAATATATATACGTATATAGACACACACATACTCTGTGAACGGGGCACTGGGTGGCGCAGCTTGTTGAGGCACTGCGCTACAAGCCGGAAGGTCGCGGGTGTCATTGGAGTTTTTTTAGGCCCCTGGGGTGGGCCCAGCCTCTAAGAGAAATGAGTACCAACAATATTTCCTGCGGTGGTAAAGGCTGCCCGTTCGTAGGGCTGACAAACTTACCACCTTCAAGTGCCGAATGTCATGAAAGCTGGAAGCCTCAAACTCCTGGACACACTCAGGGCCTATTCAGACATGTACAGGGAATGCTTTAACTTTTTTACACTCTGTGAACAAAGACTTATTTTTAATGTTTAATCTGGCGGTGCATATAGCAACCACTGGGCTTTAAAGGGTTAAGCACATGACAAAAATGCAAACCAGGTGAAAATGTAACTGTAGTATTAAAATAAACAATCATAGCATCATTATATTTTAAGTAATTTTATATATCTGTGTACCTCTCATAACGCATTCAAGACAAGTACAGTATATATTTCCCTTGCAGTACAATATTAAAACTCCTATCGATTGCGAATCCCTTAAATCATGGACACCAGAGTGATTCAGTTGACATTACCGGTTCATATGAGGAAGACAATATTGAAGAATAACTTTG
>Ga0209629_10000529_pt1 | contig 21121 bp, 20 predicted proteins | sample TergutCu122P5_FD_187286 | JGI IMG/M metagenome (GOLD analysis project Ga0209629, IMG submission 187286) | Cubitermes ugandensis P5 segment gut microbial communities from Kakamega Forest, Kenya - Cu122 P5 (SPAdes) (version 2) | ecosystem: Host-associated > Arthropoda: Insects > Digestive system...
GATGCCACGGGTTCGTGTAACTTCGGAGCAGTTCAGATAAAACAATCGAACAAAGATCAAACATGGTTCGAAGAAAGTATGGCAAAAGCCCGATTATTAAGCATGAATCGAAAAACTTGCTTCTGATTCGGCGCAACAAGGACTTTATGCTGAACGGGAATCCGAAGGATTTGTATCCGGATAGCCCCGCACAAGCGTAGCGGAGCGCGCGGGATGAGAAAGATTCAAAAACAATATATGACAAAAATAGCTATTATCGGATTAGGTTACGTCGGTTTACCTTTAGCGCGTTTATTTGCAACAAAATATCCTGTTGTAGGTTTTGATATTAACATGAAACGTATAGAGGAATTGATGAAAGGGACAGACAGAACTTTAGAAGTTGATGAAAAAACTCTAAAGCAAGTCATACGTTCCTCTCATTCCTCTCAAAAAAATGGACTTTTTTGTAGTTGGAACCTCGAAGATATTTTCGATTGTAATTATTATGTAGTTACCGTACCTACTCCGGTGGACAAAAACAACCGCCCGGATTTGACGCCTTTATACAAGGCAAGTGAAACGGTGGGTAAAGTAATAAAGAAAGGAGATATCGTGATATATGAATCGACTGTTTATCCGGGAGCAACCGAAGAAGATTGCATTCCGGTGGTTGAAAGAACATCAGGTTTGAAGTTTAATGTCGATTTTTTCGCAGGTTATTCTCCCGAACGTATTAATCCCGGAGACAAAGAACATACAGTAGAGAAAATAAAGAAAGTAACCTCCGGTTCCACACTGGAAGCAGCTGAAAAAATTAATTCGCTATATGCTTCGGTAATTACTGCAGGCACACACCTTGCGTCGAGTATCCGAGTAGCTGAAGCTGCCAAGGTGATTGAAAACTCGCAAAGAGACATTAACATTGCATTCGTCAACGAACTTAAAAAAATTTTCGACCGAATGGAAATTGATATCAATGCCGTTTTAGAAGCAGCAGGAACGAAATGGAATTTTTTGCATTTCAAACCGGGATTAGTGGGCGGACACTGCATCGGAGTTGATCCATATTATTTGGCGCAAAAAGCGCAGGAATACGGATATCATCCCGAAATCATTCTTGCAGGAAGACGGATGAACGACAGTATGAGTGAATATGTTGCTTCCCAAGTAGTAAAACAAATGATCAAAAGTGATCTTCGTGTAAAAGGTTCCAGTATTCTTATTTTGGGCATTACGTTTAAGGAAAACTGTCCTGACATAAGGAACAGTAAGGTTGTAGATATGATTTACTCATTAAAAGAATACGAAGCAAACATTACAATTTACGATCCTTGGGCTAATCCGGCAGAAGTGAAACATGAATATGGTTTGGATATTCTAACGAAAATACCTGATGGTAAGTTCGATGCTGTGATTATAGCAGTGAAGCACAAGGAGTTTGAAAAAACTGAATTTTCAAGTTTAGAAAAAAAAGGTGGTTTAAAGTATTTTGTTAAATAAATATTTCCAGTGTATAATATACCAAGATTTTTTTTAATAATTTTAGTTATAATTTCTTTTTTGCTTTATTAATTAAAGTGTATTTTGATGAGAAAAAAAATTAAATATATAATTTATGGATCCAATGCAGATTACTTAAAATTCTGTTTATCAGACATATTAAATAATGACAATGTAGTCTTTATCGGTGGAACCTATACAAATACAATTCAGAAATATGTTTTGATATTAACTTTTTTTCTACATAAAATATTTAAGTCCTCTAATTCGCTTAACAGGTTGTTTTTCCCATTATTTTTTAAAAGAAAATGGGTAACAATCGGTGAAATTCCTGTGTTCTGGTTTTTCGAGCAAAATAACTTATCGTATAATAAGTTATTCTTGCTATATTTAAAGAAACTTTTCCCCGAATCCAAAATGGTTTTTTATTTTACAAATGTTGTTGGTAAAGGAAATAAATTGGCGATTGACATTATTAATAAGAATATTTCTTTATATAATATTGTTATTACTTTTTACGAAAAAGATGCACAAGCTTTTAATCTTATTTATTATCCATGGATTTATTCACCAATAAGTATAATCAATAAAAGTGAAAATGTATATGATTTACTCTTTGTTGGTTTAGATAAAGGAAGAATAAATATATTAAAAGAAATTGCAATATTATTGAAAAATAATAATTTAGTATATGATTTTAATGTTATTGAGACAGATAATATTGATAATAAAAAATATGGGATTAAAACTATACAAGAAAGAATGTCCTATAAGGAAAATATTGATAAAGTTTTGAAATCAAAATGTGTGTTGGAATTAATGCCCTATGATGTTCAAGGATGTTCTTTACGAACTGCAGAAATTATTGCGACCGGGACAAAGTTATTAACAAACAACCTGTCCCTAAAAAGTAATTCTATATACAACGAATCGCAAATGTCTGTTTTTTCATCTCCGGATAATATTGATGTTGAATTTCTTAAGAGAGATATTGATACAAATCTTTTTAATAACCGGGATATGCTTTCTCCAAAACTATTCTTGAATTTTTTAGAAACGGTATTATTTAGTTAACACCCACAAATAATGCCTTCTTCTATTTCTACTAATAATAAACGTTTAGTTAAAAATACATTATTTCTATATATACGACTTCTGCTTTCGATGGCGGTAAGTTTATATACATCAAGAGTTGTCTTATCGGTTTTAGGGATAGATGACTTTGGTATCAATACCATTGTTACGAGTGTGATAACTATGTTTAATTTTCTTAATCATTCCATGGCTGTAGCAACATCACGTTTTCTTACTTTTGAGTTGGGTAAAAATGATTTAGTACAACTCAAAAAGACCTTTTCAGCATCATTAACCATTCATATTATTATTGCAATCATAATTATTTTTTTTGGTGAAACTGTCGGATTATGGTATGTGGAAAATAAAATGATTATACCCTTCGGACGTATACAGGCTGCACATTGGGTTTATCAATTATCATTAGTAAGTGCAATAATAACTATAACTCAAACTCCATACGATGCATCCATAATTTCACATGAGCGAATGAATATTTATGCCTACATTGAAATATTGAGTGTGTGTCTTAAATTATTGATAGTATATTTATTATTGATTGGAAAGTTTGATAAACTTATTCTTTATGCCATACTCACTCTATCTGTTACTATTATTATTGCGTTACTTTATAGAGCATATTGTATAAAACGTTTCGATGAATGCAAATATAAGTTTGAATGGGATAAAAAGATAATTTATCCGATGGTATCATTTTCCGGGTGGAATTTATATGCTAATATTGGCTTAGACACAAAAGATAAAGGGGTGAATATTGTTTTAAATTTATTTTTTTCCACTGCTGTAAACGCTGCTTTCGGTCTGGCAAATCAAGTATCAAGCACTATAAATAAATTTTACAGTAATTTCATGACTGCCCTAAAGCCACAAATGGTTAAATATTATGCCGAAAATCGGATCGTCGAAATGGAAAATTTATCTGTTAATGCTACTAAGTACTCTGTTTTATTGTTATTTACACTTTCATTTCCAATAATAGTAGAAATTGATTTCATCCTTAACCATTGGCTAAAAAATGTTCCTGACTATGCTAATATTTTTTGTCAATTGTTTTTAATTATAGCAATAATAAATACTTTTTGGGGCTCAATCAATTATATAGTATATGCAACAGGAAAAATAAGAACAATGAGTTTCATTACAGGTACTGTTTATTTGAGCATACCGGTTTTATCTTATTGTTTTTTTAGATTGTTTGAATATAGAACAGTTTATACACCCTTATTGATAAGTGTTGTCGCGTCTGTTACTGTTTTTATGGTTACATTGGTTAAAACAAAGTCGCTAATACCACAATTTTCAATTTCTTATTTTTTAAAAAAAGCAGTTCTTAATAGTTTTTCTATTATAATTATTTCTTCTATTTTGCCGTTATATTTCCATTTTACACTAAATGAAAGTTGGCAGAGATTAATATTGGTTATAATATCATCTGGTACAGTTATAGCTTTAGGAACATATTACATTGCATTTGATAAAAAGATGAGAAAAACAGTTTTTAAATTATTAATAAGTAAGATAAAAAGGATTTAAATAAAATTATGAATAATGAAGTAAAGAAAATAACAAAAGATAATGTATTGTATGTTTTTACTCTATGGCTGTGCGTTTGGGCTATCTCTCCGCCGCTGTCTTATGGGATGGTATATAGAGCAATTTCATTAGGTGCATTTTGTTTGTTTTTTGTAATGACATATAATCTAGTGTTAGTAAAAAATAAAAAAATACTTTTTTTACTTTTCTTTTATATAATATATACTCTGGTTATTTCATACTTATTTGATGGCTTCGACTTGGCATTTAGTAGAAATATTCAAACAATACTTTTTTTAGGGTTTTTCTATATTTTTTTATATTATAAAGAAACCGGATTCAATAAGCTATATTCACTTGCATTTATTATTTTAATTTTATTCGGAATCTGGAATTGTATTACGATTTACACATTGGATAGTTATGTGGGAGTTGCTCGATTATTAGCTCAAAGTTCAGAAAACGCAGAACAGTTTACCGATGAAGGAGTCGGCGGATATGGTTTAGTTTACTCTGTTATGCCATTGATTGCAATTGTTGCTTTCCTGATATATAAAAGATTATTTACAATAGAATATATGGTTTTTTCCTTATTCTTTACCATATCAGGTATTTGGTTGGTATTTAAAGCAGGTTATTCAATTTCTTTTATCTTATTAATTATATCTTTTGTATTAGTCTTTGCTTTACGTAAAAAGAATTTAAGTAATTTAGTTTTATTTACAGTGATTTTAAGCTTTTTGTGGTTTTATTGGGAAAATAATACTGAATCTATTTTTAACTTTCTGGAACAGTTATTTAAAAATAATTACTATTTTGAAACTAAAATTATTGATATTCATCAAAGTATAAATTTAAATAATGCGATTGGGTCAGTAGAAGGTAGAATGGAGCGATACACAAGGAGTATTAATTTATTTATTGATAATCCTTTGTTTGGATGTTTCGAATTTCAAAAAGTGGGCAAACATTCCATGATTTTAGATAAATTTGCTCAATATGGATTTTTTATAGGTTCCTTATTTTTAATGCTTATACTGTATGTACCATATAAGTATTGTTTTTTTAATAATAAACATTTCGGATTCTCTTTTGGTGTTTTTGTCACTTTCGGCTTATTTGCATTATTAAATAACATTCCTACTTCGTTAGGAGTATCGTTATTTATAATTTATCCAATTTTATATGATTTCTTGATTAATAAAAAGGGAACTAAATACCACAGTTAGTGAAAATTTTAAAAGTAGTTAATATTATTCTACCGCCATTGGCAGAAAAATTACATATACAAGCCACTCCATTTGGTGGTTGGATTTTGTCCATGATAAATGAATTAAAAAAGTATCCTGATTTGAAATTGGGTGTTGCCGCAAGAGCTCCAATAAAAGATTTAATTATTATAAATACAGATGATATCATTTATTATGGTGTCCCTGTATCAAAAACAGATAAGTACGATATTGATGAAGCAATATGTCATACTGTTTTGGAAGATTTTCTTCCTGATTTATTACATATTGACGGCTCTGAATTTGCTCATGCAAAAACTTTTATGCAATGTTTCAATGGTAAAAATGTTTTGTCGTTACAGGGTATTATTAATGGTTACGAGCCTCATCAGTATGGAGGTCTTTTGATTGATGAAATGATGTTTTCATTATCCATTGAGAAATTACTGATCGGATGGAGCATGCATTTGCAAAAAAGGTTTTTTTTTAATCATCGTTTAAAGAAAGAAAGAGAAACTATAAAATTAGCAAAAAACATTATCGGGCGAACTGAATGGGATAAAGCCTATTCATATTATATAAATTCAGAAGCACGTTATTTTCATAGTTCTGAAATATTACGCCCTGTATTTTATGAACGCAAATGGGATATTAATAGAAAAAAACGATATTCTTTATTTGTTGGCAACAGTTATTCTGCTCTAAAGGGCGCTCATTATGCTATTCAAGCCTTAGCGTTAATAAAAAAAGAATTTCCCGCCGTGCACTTGTATATTGCAGGCGAGTCACCGTTTTTCATTAAGAAAAACGATTTCAAAAAATGGATAGGCTATCCCTTATATTTAAGACGTTTAATAAAAAAATTAGACATTAAACAAAACATTACCTTTCTTGGATTATTAAGCGCAGAAGAAATTGCAGAAAGAATGCTGCAAAGCCATATTTTCCTATTATGCTCAACAATAGAAAATAGCCCTAATACATTAGGAGAAGCTATGTTATTAGGGGTGCCTTGTGTAACGGCTTATGTAGGAGGAGTACCCGATATGGCAACTGATGAACAAGAAGCTTTGTTCTATCGCGATTGTGAACCTTCATCATTAGCATGGAATGTAAAAAAAATTTTCGAAAATAATAATTTAGCTATAAGGTTATCCGATAACGCACGAAGAAAAGCGCTAATCACTCATGATAAACGAATTAATGTAAACAAAATGAAGAGTATATATGAGACAATCTTTCGAAATGAATAAACTTGCTCCGGTTGTGTTATTCGTATATAATAGACCAATCCATACAGAAAAAGTAATATTGTCTTTATTGGAAAACGATTTGATAAAAGATACTGATTTATTTGTTTATTCTGACGGACCAAAAAATCATGAGCAAAGTTTAAAGGTACAAAAAGTCAGGCAACTTGTACACTCTTTCTCCGGTTTTAAAAGTATCACGATAATAGAATCCACAAAAAATAAAGGTTTATCCAGATCAATAATCGATGGTGTTACACATGTTATTGATCAGTATGGGAAAGCAATAATATTGGAAGATGATTGTGTTGTATCCCCATTTTTTTTATATTATATGAATCAAGCATTGATTTTTTATGATAAAAATTTAAATGTAGGTTCTATTTCAGGTTATTGTCCACCAATTAATATCCCTTTGCATTATAATCAAGATGTCATTCTAATACCTCGAATATGTAGTTGGGCATGGGCGACTTGGATTGATAAATGGAAAACAATTGATTGGCTATGTTCGGATTTTATTGTGAAAAATTTAAATCTCCATTTTGCTCGAAAATTCAATCAATGTGGAGATGATATGTTTAGCCGCTTATGTCGTGAATTGAGAGTTGGCGCAAAATCCTGGGCAACCAGATTTGCATATTCTCATTTTACACAAGGCTATAGTACAATTTATCCAATTTATTCATACATATATAATATTGGACAAGACGGTTCCGGAGAACATAAAAAAAGTTCAACTTTCATGAATAATGATTTGCATAAATCAATTCAGTTTCCTCAATTAGAAAATGTTATGATAAAGCCTTATTTCGTTAAACAGTTCCGTAAGATATACTCAGGAAGAATGATTGGCAGTATCAAACGATATTGTATTGCAATATATGATATTTATTTCCGAATGAAAAAATGAAAAAAATCATATTTCATTATTCAAAATTCAATGTCGGTGGAGCTGAAATGTCTAATCTTCGTATGATGAATGTGCTGGTACGAAAAGGATGGCAAGTAGAACTTGTTCTTAATATTGGGGGAGGTAGCCTTGAAAGACAATTAGACAGCAGAATAAAAATCGTTCATTTAAGAAATAAGGCATACATTACGAGACATTTTTTACAATACGACGGTATAAAACTTTATTTACTTTGTCTGATAGATTATATTCCTTTTATATTGTCAAAGATCAGACAACTCATTTATTGTATTTCATATTTGTTTAAGCATTATGATATTGCAGTTGTTGGATTACAAGGATTAAATGCATATTTTATTTCAAAAACAGTTAATGCAAAGTTAAAATTGCTTTGGATCCGAAGCGATTTAACTAAAAGTGATCTGAAGGGCTATGTTAAACGCAATATTTCAAAATATAATCAATATATTGATTATTATATGTGTGTTTCTCAGACCGTATATCAATCACTAATAAGTATTTTCCCACATCTCAAATTAAAAGCTAAAGTCTTTTATAACATTTTGGATAAAAATGAAATGTTAGAAAAGTCGTTGCTTGAACAAAATCCATATTTCGGATATCCGAAGTCAATAAAAATAGTAACTGTTTGTCGGATGCAGGAAAAATCAAAAGGGCTTTTTAGAATGTATTCAATATATAAACAATTAAAAGCCGAAAACTATAATATTCATTGGTTTTTGGTCGGAGATGGAGATGATTATTCTCAATTGAAACAATTGATAAATGCGGAAGGCAATAACGATGGCTTTATTTTGCTGGGATCTAAAGAAAACCCTTTCCCTTATTATAAATATGCAGACATATCAGCGACATTGTCGTATTATGAAGGATTATGCGGTGCGATTAATGAAGCAAAAGTGATGAGTAAATGCGTAATTGCCACGGAGTGTTCAGGAACTCGAGAGCAAATTATTGACGGAAAAAATGGGATCATTGTTAATAATGATGAATCGTCAATTTTATCGGGAATGCGTTTATTGCTTAATAATAAAGAATTGAGAGAAAAGCTAAAGAATGATTATTTACCTGCAGAAATAGAAAATGATGAGTATAAGTTTTTTTTGCTGGAACAATTATTGAGTGAGAAAAAAAATGAAAATCTTATTAGTACCGGGATTAAAGATAGTACTGATGATTATGAAAATAATCAATAAGATATATGTTTAGATTAAAAACGTTTTTTATAAAAACTGTTCTTTATTTGTTTTTACTACTGGGAGCAGCCTATATCATTAATTTTGTTATTGATCGAGGTCTCAAAAAAACAGGCAAATCTGCTCATGGTGAAATTCAAATATGGAATGATATTTTTAATTCAAAAATAAATGCTAATTTAATTATTCTAGGAAGTTCCAGGGCTTGGACTTCTTATAACCCATATATTCTGGATAGCGTATTGCATACAAATTCATATAATTTGGGAATAGATGGCTATCCGTTTAATATGCAATATATCAGATTTAAAATGTTTGAGGAATATAATCAAGTGCCGAAAATAATTATCCAAAATGTCGATTTTAACACTCTTGCAAGAAGAAAAGATGCGTATGATAAAATACAATTTGTGCCATATAAAAACCTTGATCCGTTATTCCGGGATGAATTAAAAAAAATCGGATTTTCAAAATTAGATTTATACGTCCCACTATTTGCATATCACTCTGAATACGAAGACATTTTTATAAGCTTATGTGAATTTTTCAATATAAAGCATTTCCCTTCAAAAAGAAATAAAGGTTATTTAGGACGAGAAATGTCATGGGATGATACCAAATTAAATAAAATTATAGCAAAAGATAGTCTTGATATAGCTAAAGAACCGGAAATTATAGATTTGTTTGATGCATTTTTAAATTATTGTAAAGAGAAGAATATTTATGTCATATTGGTTTTTGCTCCACAATATATCAAAGCAACTGAGTTTACAAGAAATAAAGATGAAATGATACAATTATATAATTCATTTTCGAAAAAATATAATATACCCTTTATGAACTATTATCTTGACTCAATGTGTATTGATACATCTTATTATTACAATGCAACTCATTTTAATAAGTTTGGAGCGGATTTGTTTTCTTTAAAGTTAGCATCTGATATAAAACAAAAACTAAACATAGATTCTATATTATGCAATAAATAATACATTTTATAAATACAATATTATGGATAAGAAAAAATTTTTACAAGATTTTGCTTCCTGTTTTGGAGATACAGACAGCAACGAAATTATCCCATCTTTGATTTTCAAAAATTTGGACGAATGGGATTCATTGACAACTTTAGCAGTAATCGGTATGTGTAAAAAAGCATATCAGGTTACAATAACGGGAATTGAAGTCCGCGAAGCAAACACTGTGGAAGATTTGTACAATCTTGTTCTTTTAAAAATGTAATGGAAATCAATAATCCATTCTCTTTGTACGGGAAAATCATACTGATTACAGGTGCATCTTCAGGAATCGGACGCGCTATAGCTATTGAATGTTCAAAAATGGGAGCACAATTGGTAATTACCGGACGTAATCAAGTAAGACTTAATGATACTTTCCGTTCACTCATTGGTGGTGGGCATATTCAATTGACAGCCGACTTATCTGTTGAACAAAATCTTAATGATTTGATAATCCAACTTCCAAAGTTGGATGGTTGTGTTAATAATGCAGGAATTATCCGTCCGCAACTTTTACAATTCGCGGAAAAATCAGATATCCTCGAGTTGTTCGAAACTAATACGTTTTCATCATTTTTGCTCACACAAAAGTTAATTCAAAACAAAAAATTGAACAAAAATGCGTCGATTGTTTTCACTAATTCGATATCAGGTGTGTATTGCTCGGCTATAGGCGAAGCACTATATTCTGCCTCAAAAGGGGCTATTAATGGTTATCTTAAAGGTTTGGCACTTGAGGTAGCAAACAGAGGTATTCGGGTAAATAGCGTAAATCCCGGGATAATAGATACAAACCTTTTTAAATCAACTTCAATATCTCCGGAAGAATTAGAAGAAAAAAGGAAACTATACCCTCTTAAACGTTTTGGAAAGCCTAATGAAGTTGCATACATGGTAATTTATCTGTTATCAGATGCTTCGCAGTGGGTTACAGGTTCTAATTTATTAATTGATGGCGGTTATACATTACAATGAAAATGGAAGCATTTGTTAAAGCCATATCATATTATTTACCTGAAAGGGTATTAACTAACGAACAGTTAGTTAAAGATTTTCCTGAATGGACTGTAGAAAAAGTAACAAAGAAGGTTGGAATCAATTTACGACATATTGCAGGAGCAAATGAATGTGCTTCCGATATAGCTGTAAAAGCTGCCGAGAAACTTTTTTCTGAACACTTTATCGACAAATCGGAAATTGATTTTATATTGCTTTGTACACAAAGTCCTGATTATTTTTTACCAACAACGGCTTGTATTATACAGCACCAATTAAGTTTACCAACATCTTGCGGCGCATTGGACTTCAATTTGGGTTGTTCAGGCTATGTTTATGGATTATCTTTATCTAAAGGTTTGATAGTAAGTCAAGTTGCAAAAAATGTTTTGTTAATTACTGCCGAAACCTATACAAAACATATTCATCCAAAAGATAAAGGTAATCGTACCTTGTTTGGAGATGCAGCAACAGCCACATTAATTTCCACAACAGGATTTGCAAAAATAACAAATTTCAGTTTAGGAACAGATGGTAGCGGGTTCGATAAATTAATAATTAAAAATGGCGCTTGCCGGAATCCAAAGAGAACAAATAATACCGCTTTTGATGATTCGGGTAATCCTGTTTCATCTGACTATTTGTATATGGATGGCACGGGGATTTTTAATTTTACTTTGGAAAAAATTCCTGAATTGGTTGAAAAAACACTAACAATCAATGAATTGTCAAAAAACGATATTAACTTGTATGTTTTTCACCAAGCAAATAAATATCTACTTGATTTTCTCCAAAATATTTTAGAAATTGATGATGTAAAATTTTATCTTTATTTATCGGAAGTAGGAAATACGGTTTCTTCCACAATTCCAATCGCATTGTCTGAAGCTAAGAAAGAAAATATTTTGATTGGAAATGTCTTAATTGCAGGTTTCGGAGTAGGTCTTTCTTGGGGAAGTTGCATTTTAAAATGTAATAATTGACGATATGAGTTTTGTTTCCATTGAGTTTAGTTTATTTATGCCAATTATTTTTTTATTATATTGGTCGTTAAATAATAAAAATGCAAAAATTCAAAATCTTTTTTTACTTGCTGCAAGTTACTTTTTTTATGCATGGTGGAATTGGCGGTTTCTGTCGTTGATACTTGTATGCTCAATCACAAATTATTATGCGGGTTTATTGATGTTAAAATATAAACAGCAAAAAGTTCGAAAAATTATTTTGTTCACCTGTTGTTTAGTATGTTTAGGGGTGCTTGGAGTTTTTAAGTATTACAATTTCTTTATAACATCCTTTGTCAATGTAATATGTTTGTTTGGTATAAATATGCAAGTGAAAACACTTAATTTAATTTTACCTCTTGGTATAAGCTTCTATACTTTCCACACTTTAACGTACACTATCGAAGTTTATCGCCGAAAATTTGAGCCAACTAAAGATGTAGTATCATTTTTCCTTTTTGTTAGCATTTTCCCCCTTGCAATGGCAGGACCTATTGAACGAGCAACCAATTTATTACCACAGATTTACAATAAACGCACTTTTAACTACAATCAAGCAGTTGATGGGATGCGACAAATTTTGTGGGGGTTGTTTAAAAAAGTGGTTATTGCAGATAATTGCGCAACTTATGTTAATCGAATCTTCGATACCTATCAAAATCAATCAAGCAGTGCATTAATACTCGGTCTGTTTTTCTTTGCTTTTCAGTTATATTGTGATTTTTCGGGATATTCAGATATGGCAATAGGAATGGGTAAACTACTTGGCTTTAAATTTCTGCAAAACTTCAATTATCCGTATTTTGCAACTTCATTTTCTGATTATTGGAAACGAAATCACATATCTATGACTCAATGGTTTATGGATTATGTATATTATCCGATGACAAATAATAAAACAAAACTTTGGCAATGGAATTTATGCATGATCATTACGTTTCTTTTGAGCGGGTTATGGCACGGTGCAGGTTGGACATTTGTTATTTGGGGATTGTATCAGGGAATCTTTATTGTAATATCTATGAACTCTCAAAAACGGAGAAGACGTTTTGAGAAAAAATACAATCTTAAAGACAATTTTCCATATACACTTCTCAGAATGTTTATGACATTTGGTATCGTCTGTTTGGGATTAGTATTTTTTAGAGCAGATTCTATTGGACAAGCTATCGAGTATTTTGGGAAAATGCTGAATACAAATTCAATACAAATGTTGCCAATAGAATGGCAAGAAGTATTATTGCTTGGTTTTTTGGTAATATGTATGATTATTATAGAGTGGATAGGAAAGGAACAGCAATACGCTCTTGAATTAATGCCATCCAAAAGAATTATAAGATGGTCAATTTATATTTTTATTGGGCTTGTTATTCTTATCATGGGAGGAGAAAAGCAGGAATTTATTTATTTCCAATTTTGAAAGGATGAAACAATTTATTACTCGATTAATTTCTATTTCAATCATTTTTGCTTTAATCACAGTGTCAATATTAGGGTTTATATATTTGATTTCGCAATTATCGCTTACCTTACCTCCCAACAAGCATATTCTAATAATAGGTGATTCTCAAACCGAAACTGCGATTGACGATAATATTTTTTCTTCCTCTTTTAACGCATCACAAGCCGGAACTGCGTATATTTATTCTTATTCTAAACTGAATAAATTGTTAGAAAAGCCCCGACAAATAGATACAGTTTTGTTATCGTTCAGTTATCGTTCACTGACTAAAGAAATTGATGACCGTTGGATTTTTAATAGTAATAAGATCTCTATACACTCTGTGATTTTGGATAAAAATGAAATTTCATTCTTTATGAAAAACCATAAAGAATTATTTCTTACATCAATTTTACAATTACCTAAATTCAAGCTTACTTCTATTATTAAAATACTTTTTCATAGGAATAAATCTTTCAGTAATTTAGAAATAGGGAGTTATCAAAGACTGGTCAGAGATAAATTATATGAAGATCTTAAACGACGAAATTTATCCAATTCATCAACAGGAGAGATATCAACGGAAACAGAATGGTCAAATAACCAATTGGAATATATATTAAAAATAGTCTATTTATGTAAGGAAAAAAATGTAAAATTGATTTTAATCAGTACACCGATCTATCATGCCGAAAAATATGGGCATTTAAATGAACTATACAGTTATTACAATACTTATTTGCAAGGAGTTCTTTATGCAGATTACTCAAAGTATAATTTACCCGATTCTTGCTATGGTGATATTATTCATTTAAATTACAAAGGCGCTAAAATTTTCAGTATTTTATTACATAATAAATTCGATTCTGTTTCAAAATAAAAAGATTGATTAAATAATCTAAAAATGTACAAATTTAACAATACAACAACCCTCCTCATTACCGGCGGCACCGGTTCATTCGGTAATGCCGTTTTGAAACGTTTCTTGAATTCCGATATCAAAGAAATTCGTATCTTCAGTCGTGATGAAAAGAAACAGGATGATATGCGACATGCTTTGCAAAATCCGAAAGTGAAATTTTATATCGGAGATGTTCGAGATAAGCGCTCGGTTGATGACGCCATGGTTGGTGTGGATTACGTTTTTCATGCTGCCGCTTTAAAGCAGGTACCCAGTTGTGAATTTTTTCCCATGCAAGCGGTACGAACAAATGTGATAGGCACGGAAAATGTGTTGGATTCCGGCATTTCGCATGGAGTTAAAAATATTGTGGTTCTTTCTACCGATAAAGCTGCATACCCGATCAATGCCATGGGGATTTCCAAAGCAATGATGGAAAAGGTCGCAATAGCCAAAGGGCGGTCTTTAGGAGAAAATAATGTTACTAAAATTTGTTGCACACGTTACGGAAACGTAATGGCAAGCAGAGGTTCCGTTATCCCCTTATTCATCGATCAAATTTTATCCGGCAAAGACTTAACCGTTACCGATCCGAATATGACCCGTTTTATGATGACGTTGGACGATGCAGTTGATTTGGTTTTATATGCCTTTGAACACGGAAAAAATGGTGATTTGTTTGTACAAAAAGCGCCTGCGGCAACTATCGAAACACTTGCAAAAACTCTGACAGCATTGTATCAATCCAAGTCTCAAATTCGTATTATCGGTACCCGTCACGGAGAAAAACTTTACGAAACTTTGGTTACTCGCGAAGAAATGGCAAAGGCGGAAGATCTGGGCGATTATTTCAGAATACCTGCCGATAACAGGGACTTGAATTACGAAAAATATTTCAGCAAAGGTGAAGAAGGAATTTCGACTATTGATGATTATCATTCGCACAATACCACCCGTTTGGATATTGAAGGAATGAAAAAGTTGCTTTTGAAATTGGATTTTGTAAAAGAAACATTAAATCACTCTGTATAATAGGTTTCACAATACAACTAAAGTCGAAAAAAGTAGTAATATAATGAGTAAATAGTTGTAATTTTTATGATCTCTTATAAAAAATAATTACTTTTGTAAAATAATTAATAAAAAATTAAAGTTATGGCAATTCCTATTAGATCTATTCCTGTTTTGGAAGGCGATGTGGCAGAACGATTTTTGCGGGAAGCACATAGAGTAGAGAAAAAACCGCATAAAATGGTATTTTCTGAAATTACTCGCAAGGTAGTGCATCAGGCAAATGAAGATTTGCGAAAATATTATGCGTCTAAGTAAGAGTAATTTTTTTAATTCTATACTTACATTTTCACCATTAAATAAAGATGTACTAAATCTTTGTTCACCTTTTTCTTGTGGTGACAAGGATTTGGATGATTTTTTCCAAAACGATGCTATAAATTATGATAATCAATTACTCGGTAGATCTTATTGCTATCGGTTAAAAGAAGATAAAACAGTAATTGTATGTGCTTTTACTCTCTCAAATTCGAGTATTGACAGTCGACATTTGCCAAATAACAGACGTAAAAAATTAACGGAAAATATACCGCACGAAAAGTCATTGTTCAGTTACCCCGCTACCTTGATTGGTCGTTTAGGGGTAAATAGAGATTTTATCGGAAAAGGGATTGGTACAGAATTATTAGATTTCATAAAATTATGGTTACTTGATAGAGAAAATAGAACTGCTTGTCGTTTTCTGACCGTTGATGCCTACAATAACGAAAGAACATTAAAATATTACGAAAATAGCGGTTTCAAATATCTTTTTTCATCTGAACAACAAGAAAAACACTATATTGGAATGACTGAAGATAAAGATATAAAAACAAGACTTATGTATTTCGACTTATTACAATAAAAAATAATGAAAATATTTATAACCGGTTCTGCCGGATTTATCGGTAAAAATCTGATTGCCGAACTACGCAATCAGGGCTATACGGATTTACCGGAATATGACATCGATACGAATCCGGCTTTATTGGATGAATATACCAAAGAATGTGAATTTGTATTTCATTTGGCAGGCGTGAATCGTCCGGAAAATCCGAAAGAATTTATGTCCGGAAACTTCGGTTTTACCTCTTTATTACTTGATTCATTAAGAAAACACAGCAATAAAGCTCCCATATTGATTACATCTTCTATTCAGGCTGCTCTTGAAAATCCTTACGGACAAAGCAAAAAAGCAGGAGAAGATTTATTATTCCAATACAGCAAGGAAACAAATGTTCCGGTCTATATTTATCGTTTACCCAATGTTTTCGGGAAATGGTGTCGTCCTAACTATAATAGCGTCGTAGCTACATTTTGTAATAATATTGCTAATAATTTTCCGATTCAGGTTAACAATCCTGATGTAGAAATGAATTTGGTTTATATTGATGATGTTGTAAATTCATTTATAGAAAAGGTAAAAGGTAAAGGGTACAAGGTAAAGGAGTTTGAAACCGTTTCGCCCGTTTATACAATAAAATTGGGAGAAATTGTCGAGTTGCTGTATCAATTCAAAGAAAGCAGAGATAATTTGCATATTCCCGATATGGGCGATGCTTTTACAAAAAAACTTTACGCCACCTATTTAAGTTATTTATCTGAAGATAATTTCAGTTATCCTTTAAAAATGAATATCGATGAACGGGGCTCATTCACCGAATTTCTGAAATCTCCGGACAGAGGACAAGTTTCCGTTAATATTTCAAAGCCGCATATTACGAAAGGCAATCATTGGCATCACACAAAAAATGAGAAGTTTTTAGTAGTGAGCGGAAAAGGAGTTGTTCGTTTCAGAAAAGTTGATTCTGACAAAATTATTGAATATTTTGTTTCCGGTGATAAAATGGAAGTCGTGGATATACCGGTCGGATATACCCACAACATTGAAAATTTGGGAGATACCGATATGGTTACGATCATGTGGGTCAATGAAATATTTAATAAAGAAAAGCCGGATACAGTTTTCTTAAAAGTATGAAAGTGAAAAAACTAAAAGTCATAACAGTCGTAGGAACCCGACCCGAAATTATTCGTTTGTCTTGCGTGATGCAAAAGTTGGATGCATCAGAGGCAATAGAGCATATTTTGGTTCATACCGGACAAAACTATGACTATGAATTAAACGAAATTTTATTTGAAGATTTGGGATTGCGTAAGCCTGATTATTTTCTGAATGCAGCCGGTAAAAATGCTACGGAAACCGCAGGGAAAATCCTGATTAATATCGATCCCGTTTTGGAAAAAGAGAACCCCGATGCATTTTTGGTGTTGGGTGATACCAATTCCTGCCTCTGCGCTATTGCAGCAAAGAAACGTCATATACCTGTTTTTCACATGGAAGCCGGTAATCGCTGTTTCGATCAGCGAGTTCCGGAAGAAACAAACCGTAAAATAGTTGATCATATTTCGGATATAAATCTAACTTACAGCGATATTGCACGCGAATACCTGCTTGCGGAAGGTTTGCCTCCCGACAGGATAATTAAAACCGGTAGCCCTATGTATGAAGTTTTGCATCAATATTTACCCAAAGTTCAACAATCATTAATATTGAATCTGTTAAATTTGGAAAAAGGCAAATACTTTGTTGTCTCAGCCCATCGGGAAGAAAATATTGTATCGGAAAAGAATTTCAGTAATTTGGTGGAAATATTGAATACAATAGCAGAAAAATATAATCTGCCCGTTATTGTTTCTACCCATCCGCGTTCGCGTAAAATGATTGAATCAAAAGAGATAAAATTTCATGATAATATTCGTTTGATGAAACCCATGGGGCTAAACGATTATTTAGCGTTGCAAGTAAATTCTTATGCCGTCCTGTCAGATAGCGGCACTATCAGCGAAGAATCATCTATTTTGAATTTCAGAGCGCTAAATATCCGCGAAGCGCACGAGCGTCCCGAAGCAATGGAAGAAGCAAGTGTGATGATGGTCGGGTTAAATCCCGAACGAGTAATGCAAGGACTTGTGCACCTTAAATATCAAGAAATCGGAGAGAATCGCAATTTTCAACAAGTAAATGATTACTCAATGCCCAATGTTTCCGATAAGGTGATTAGAATAATTTTGTCTTATACTGATTATGTGAAACGAGTAGTATGGGGGAAGAAATGAGTTTGGAACAAAAAAACAACAATAACAAGACAATCTTATACGTCGGAGGGTTCGAGCTTCCTGATAAAAATGCTGCTGCTCAAAGAGTTATTTCAAATGCGAAAATTTTCAGAGAATTAGGGTATAATGTGGTATTCATTGGAGTTTCAAAAGCAATTGAGAAGAAAGTATTTTTAGAAGACACCATCGATCATTTCGAAGGTTTTCAATATTATTCCATACCATATCCAAAAAGCATCCTTGACTGGTTGAGTTATCTTTCGAAAGTCAGTTATTTGAATCTTATGGTAAAAATTAATCCTTCAATAGTTATTGCATACAATTATCCCTCATTGGTATTAAATAAATTAAGAAAATATTGCAAATCGAATCAAATAAAGATTATTGCTGACGTTACAGAATGGTATGATCCTAAAGGAAATTTTTTTTATAAAATACTGAAAAAAACAGATATTTATTATAGGATGGAATTTGTTAATAATAGATTAGATGGCATTATTGTAATAAGTAGGTATCTTTACAACTATTATAAAAAAACATATCTACGAAACATAATTGAAATCCCTCCTTTGGTGGATTTATCAATGGAAAAATGGGCGCCATTATCTTTTAGTGAAGAGCATGATTATTTAAAATTAATTTATGCCGGCAGTCCGGGGAAAAAAAACAAAGATAGATTAGATTATATTATATTATTTATAAATAACTTTTTAAAGGAGCAAAAGAAAAAAGTTAAACTTACAATTGTTGGAATTACTGAAAAGCAATTTATTGAGTATTTCAACCCCAGCGAGCAAGTTCTTTTAGAAATGAATAGCTGGGTCAATTTTTGGGGACAATTATCACATCCAAAAACTTTGGAATTGATAAAAGAAAATGATTTCCAAATTTTTATACGCGAAAATAATTTAGTAAACAATGCGGGGTTTCCAACAAAATTTGTGGAAGCTATTTCCTGTGGGATACCTGTGATTACAAATATTTCCGGTAATCTTAATGATTATCTTTACAATGGTTTTAATGGTTGTGTTGTTGAAATTGACAGTGATGAATCCTTTTATGATTCTTTGAAAAATGCTTTATTTCATGATCGAAAAACGATAGAACAAATGAAGGTGAATTGCAAAACGATGAAAATATTTGATTATCATTTTTATATTTCTCCTATGGAAGATTTTTTAAAAGCTATATAATAATGTTTTAAATGAATAAGCTTTTTCGCCTCACCAGCGTCCCATTGTCTTTTGAAACCTTACTCAAAGGTCAGACTCGTTTCATGCAGCAATATTTTGATGTTACGATTATTAGTTCTGAAAAAGAAAGATTGGAAAAGGTGGGTGAAGCAGAAGGCGTAAAAACTTATCTGGTGCAATTAACCCGCCAAATTACTCCGATTAAAGACTTGAAAGCATTGTGGATATTATATCGATATTTTAGGCAAGAAAAACCGTTTATCGTTCATACCCATACACCAAAAGCCGGATTAATCGGAATGTTGGCTGCCTTGTTAGCAAAAGTTCCTCACCGATTACATACGGTTGCCGGTTTGCCATTGATGGAGACTAAGGGTTTTAAACGAATGATGCTGAACTTTACCGAAAAACTTACCTGCCGATGCGCTCATCGCGTATATCCCAATTCCAAAGGATTGCAGGACTTTATCATAAAGAATAAGTTTTGTCCTGAGAAGAAATTGAAAATCATCGAAAACGGAAGTTCCAATGGCATCGACACTGCCTATTTTTCCTCTGCTTTCTATTCTCACGAGCAAAAAAAAGAGTTGAAAAAAGAGGTGGGGATTCCGATGAACGCTTTTGTTTTCTGTTTTGTGGGGCGGTTGGTTAAAGATAAGGGAATTAATGAATTAGTTGCAGCATTTTCTCAACTCTCTATTATCAATTCTCAATTCTCAATTAAACTGTTGTTGGTTGGTCCTTTTGAACCGGAATTGGACCCTTTGGCGCCCGAAACGGAAAAGGCAATTGAGAATCATCCCGATATTTATTCGGTTGGTTTTCAAACGGATGTGCGTCCGTACTTGGCAATTTCCGATGTTTTCGTTTTTCCGTCCTATCGTGAAGGGTTTCCCAATGTGGTAATGCAGGCGGGAGCGATGGAACTGCCCTGCATCGTTACTGACATCAACGGCTGCAACGAAATCATAGAAGACGGCGTAAACGGATTGATTATTCCTCCTAAAAATAAAGAGCAGCTTCAGGAAAAGATGCGGTTGTTGTTGGAAAATTCCGGGTTGCGAAATCATCTGAAACAAAATGCGCGCAACATGATTACTTCACGCTATGAACAGAAAGCGGTTTGGGAGGCGCTGCTGGAAGAATATAAAAAATTATGAACTCATAATTCATAATTCATAATTCATAATTTAAAATGTTTCTTTACGGAGCAGGCGGACACGCCAAGGTTATTATTGATATTTTAAAGTCGAAAGGCATAACGGTTTCGGGAATTTACGACGATGATCCGACTATCGAATCGTTCATGGGAATACCCGTTTCTCATGAAGACATTTGTTTTCCTTTAATTATCAGTATCGGAGATAATCATATCCGTAAGGAGATTGTTGAAAAAATTACTAAACCGGATTGCTTCGTCGCTAACGCTCCCTGTAATGAGGGTGTTTTTAGTCCTTTTGTCTGCGACAAGACAGCGATTGTTTCGGACAGCGTTTCGATAGATGAAGGAACAGTCGTTATGCAAGGCGCGATCATCCAGTCGTCGGCAAAAATCGGAAAGCATTGCATTATCAATACAGGAGCATCGATCGATCACGATTGCGTGATTGAAGATTACGTTCATATCGCACCGGGCTGTACGCTATGCGGAAATGTGAAGATAGGGGAAGGAAGTTTA
>Ga0209629_10000530_pt1 | contig 21115 bp, 13 predicted proteins | sample TergutCu122P5_FD_187286 | JGI IMG/M metagenome (GOLD analysis project Ga0209629, IMG submission 187286) | Cubitermes ugandensis P5 segment gut microbial communities from Kakamega Forest, Kenya - Cu122 P5 (SPAdes) (version 2) | ecosystem: Host-associated > Arthropoda: Insects > Digestive system...
GGCGTTTTAATAATAACAATTGAGGTCAGTAAAATCAAAAAGACTGCAAAAGCAATCAAGGTCAATATGCCGGAAAGCCGCGACAAACGCAAGGCAAATACTTCTTCTAAGGTATTCTCATTTAAAAAAGACAGTTTGTATTTGAAGCGCATCTTTTTCCAGAACGCTACTCTTTTAGGAATTGGATTCATTCAATATTTATTTCGTCTAATAATCGTTGACAATTTCCCCAGCGATCAATGATGTATAAAATATAACGAATATCTACGCCGATACATCTTTGGACGTCAGGCTCAAAAGCAATATCGCCGCTCATGGCTTCCCAGTTTCCATCGAATGCAAGTCCAAGCAAACGACCTTTAGCGTCAAAAATCGGGCTGCCGGAATTTCCGCCGGTAATATCGTTATTCGTCAGAAAATCAATGTTGATATCTCCTGTTTTATTTCCGTAACGTCCGAAATCCTTTTTCTTAAGGAGGTCTAATATTTCCGGTTGAACATCAAATTCATAATCGTCTTTTTTGTATTTCTCAAATACGCCTTTCGTAGTCGTATAATAATCATACCAGGCTCCGTCGAAAGGCACATAGCCTCCTACTTTCCCGTAACTCATCCGCATGGTAGAATTGGCGTCGGAAGGAAAATTTACGTCAGGCTTCATTTCCTGCAAGCCGGCAAAAAATAAACGCTCGCCTTTAATAATATCGTAACGACTTTTCGTAATGGCATCGCGCAAAGAATTTTGCTGTTTCATTACCGACTGCGCCAGTTGAACGGCAGGATCGTTTCCAAGATTTTTAACTTTTTTCGGATTCAAAAGCGTTTCTTTTAATTTATCAGGATAAGGAATCACTGATTTCTTGAAGACATCGGCAGCATATTTCGCATAATCGCCTTTGTATTTTTTATCTATCATTATATAAATATCCGGAAGATTTTGCGCCGGCACCCGTTTCTTCACAACCTGAAGCATAGCAGCCAGCACTTTTTCGTCAAGAGCCGGTTCATAATCTTTATAAAAGGGAAGCAAATTCTGTAAATTGTTCGTTTTAGCGCTCTCGCTGGCAAAAAGAGCTAAGCGAACGATTTCCGCACCGCCGGTAAAAGCTTCAGTCAGATAGGTAAGAATACGCTGGGTTTCGTCGGTTGAAGTATATCCGGTTTTCAGCAAAGGAAGAACTTCTCCGTAAAGCGCTTTTTTATCAGGATTTGCATCTAACCAATTTTGAAATTCCTGTTCGAGCGCTTGCTTGCGTTCGATGACGTGCATACGCTCAAGTCCACGGTTCATACCGATAGAGTTTTTCCAGTAATTGGAACTTCCAGAATACTTGGATGCGTATTTAATTTTCACGGCTTCGGATTCCATCATGGCTTTTTGCCAAATATCCTGTTTGATGCCCCGCACTTCAATCCGTGGTTCATTGGCGCTTTTGATGCGCTGTACAACTCCCCAGGAAGTCAAGTAACGGTTGGTACGTCCCGGAAAACCGATCGTCATCGCATAAGAATCTTTTTCATATCCGTCGAGAGATATTTTAGATAAATATTTAGGTTTGTAGGGAACATTATCCTTCCGGTATCCGGGTTTTTTATCGGGATTTGTATAAGCGCGGAAAACGCTGAAATCTCCCGTTTGGCGGGGCCACATCCAATTGTCGGTATCCGCTCCGAATTTCCCGATAGACGTAGGAGGAGCAAAAACCAAACGCACATCGGTTACTTCTTCGTAAAGGTTCAGATAAAAAGCGTTGTTGGCATAATACGCATTGACTCGAGCTATTAACGATTTCCCCGGTTCCGTATATTGCATAGCCAACTTATTGGAGACTTCATCAATCTTTTTCGAGCGTTCCTCTTCCGTCATACTGCTGTTTACTCCGGCAAGCACCTCAGGGGTTACATCCACCGTTTTTATCAAGTAATAGACCGACAGATTCGGAATCGGTAATTCTTCGTCCTGATTATGAGAAACAAAACCGTCGCGCAGATAATTGTGTTCCACCGAACTTTGCGATTGAATAGCGCTATATCCGCAGTGGTGATTGGTAAAAATCAAGCCTTTATCGGAAACAGTGACGCCGGTGCATCCGCCGCCAAAAATCACTACCGCATCTTTCAGCGATGGCTGAATCGTGTCGAACAACTGTTCGGGACTTAATTGAAATCCCAACTCTTTCATTCTTTTCCAATTGGATTCTTTCAACTGATTCAGCATCCACATACCTTCGTCGGCATGAATGACGGAAAATATGCAAAGAGAAATTAATAATCCTGTAATTCGTTTCATCTGTATAGAGTTTATTTTTCCGGAATAAATTGGTATCCCGTTCCTGATTTCTTAACGATTCCGATCGACGGATAAGGAATATGCATTCCGGCAGCGGGAATCGCATGAGCCGATACATATTGCAAAATAACCGCCCGCGATTGAATAGCTTCCTTAGAATTTGAATCGTAGGTAACGCCTATTTCCGGATGCGGCATCTGCACAGCCATTGCGTGTATCAAGTCACCCCAAACCAATAGTTTATCTTTCCCCGACCCTATTAAAAAAGCAGTATGCCCCGGCGTATGTCCATAAGCGGCAATTGCTTTAATGCCCGGATATACAGTTTTATTATAAGGAGGATTAACCGCGTTGGGTTCAAACAGATGCAAGCGATCTTTATAAGCGTCTATCACTTTTTTGGCTAATAAAAATCCCGCTTGAGCGTTTTCAGGTAATTTGTGCATCACATCTTCATTTGTCCAGTAATTATACTCCGCTTGCGCAATATATAGCGTTGCATTCGGAAAAGCAACCTGCCCGTTGTGAATCAATCCGCTAATGTGGTCGCCGTGCATGTGAGTAATGAAAATAGCATCGATATTCTCTGGCTTTACTTCGAGTGATTGCAAATTATCAAACAAAGATTTACCGTAACCGGTATCAAACAGGATATTTTTCCCATCAACCTGCCACAAAAAAGCATTAGCTGCCATGAGAAAAGATTTATTGGGAGCATATTTTTCAGTGATTTCAGGCTTAGCTCCAATTAAAATATCAGCATTCCCATTGCGTTGCCCTTCGGAAAGAAGGACTATTTTACTATTGCCAAGTTGCATTGAAAAAATGTTTTCATTCGTCTGGCTTTGCACGTAAATAGTTGACATAATCAATAATACAAAAATAGTAACTCGATTTTTCATACATCTATTCAATTTATTTTTATGCAAATGTACGATTTTTACCAAAAATAAATATAAAACAACACGCATAAAATCACTACTCCGGCAGATGCGGCTATATCTCCCCAACTCCAACTTTTCGCTATTTGTTTTCTGTATTCTTTTGTGAAAGTAATCGCTTCTATCTGTTGAGCTGTTGGCTTCGGAGTGAAAAACGAGACTACGACCATCAGTAATACGATGAAAACAAGTAACCATATTTCAAAGATAAGCCAATTGGTATGCCAAAACCAATGGGTAGATTCCCAAAGCCAGCCTGTCATTACGTTTTTACCTGTATTGGTGAAAATGTTGGTCAGCAAACGCACCATACCAATAATAAAGCCCACTATCATACCGGTTTCACCAGCCTTGGGCGTAATTTTTTTGGAAAATATGCCCAGTGCAAATACGGCTACCATGGCAGGAGCGAGCAACGATTGAATACCTTGCAAATAAGAGTAGAGACTACCAAGACTCATCATGATGGGTATCCAAATAATTCCGAGCAGCACCACTACAATCGTCGCAATACGACCTACCAAAACATAGTTGGCTTCACTCCTGTTTTTGAACATGGGTTTATAGAAATCTTCCGTAAACAGCGTGGCGCAAGAATTGAAGAATGCCGCTAAAGAAGCGACCAATGCCGAAATGAAACCTATAGTAACAATCCCTTTTACGCCGGCAGGCAAGACAAATTTCACCATAGCGCCAAAAGCGGTGTCGGGATTGTCCAATGAAAATCCGCTATCTGGACGTGCAGCCAGTGCAGCGGCTACCATGCCCGGTATCAGGAACATAAATACAGGTAACAATTTGAAATAACCGGCAGCGATAGTCCCTCTGCGGGCGCGCTTCATGACTGCATCGTTAGATTCGCCTTTACGTTGTCCAAGCACACGCTGAACAATATGTTGGTCGGTACACCAATACCAAAAGCCTATAATCGATGCTCCTATAAATACCCAGAAACCCGGGTATTCGTCATACAACGGGTCGCCTGTATTGAAGTGGAACATGTGGTTTGTGCCGTGTGCAACTCCGTCTGCTCCAACGCTCAGCGTTTTAGAATAATCAATCATTGCCGTCCAGCCATGTGCAATACTTCCGCCTCCAAGAGCGGCTAATCCCAAGAAAAGCACAAGGAAGGAACCAATAATAAGTATAGGCGTTTGAATTGCCGACAGCGTCATCACTCCCTTCATACCGCCCAGAACGGTAAAAATACCCGTCAAGACTATCAAGCCAATAGCGCCATACCAGAAAGGCAAGCCCAGAAGGCTTTCCATGAAGATACCGCCGGTAAATGCCGTTACGCTCACTTTGGTTAACACGTATGCTATCAGGGTGATAATTGATAACCATGAACCTGTTCTTGGCGTATAGCGGTATTTGAGGAAGTCGGGCATTGTAATGATTTTGCCCATTTTATTGTTCATCAGTTGATAGAACGGTACAAAAAGCCAGCCCAAGATAAGTATCATCCAGCCTTGCATTTCCCAGTGCGCCATGCCTACTCCCGCTTTTGCACCTGTGCCGGCAAGCCCTACAAGATGCTCTGATCCGATATTCGCAGCAAAGATAGCCGCTCCAATAATATACCAAGGTTCGCCTTTACCAAACAGATAGTCTTCGCTGTCGGCGCCATGTTGTAAACGTTTGTCTTTTTGTATTGTACGCCATACAGCCCATACAATTGCCAGTATCCCGACTGCAATGATTGCCCAGTCGATCCATAAAAATTCGTGTGAATTCCAATTCATAATTATATATTTTTTTCTGTAAATACTCCTAATTCAGTATATCTCTTATACATATCCAAATAGATTTGATGATTTGCTTTGTTCGGCAGATATTCCTTCATAAATCCCTGTCCCATTGCTTTCTGAGCATCTTCTACCTTTGAATAAACGCCGGCGACTACGGCAGCAAACATGGCAGCGCCGAAAGCGCAAGCCTGTTCCGTTTTCGCTACTTTAATCGGCATACCCAGCACATCGGCAAGCGTTTGCATTACGAAAGGCGACTTTTGCGAAATGCCGCCGATACCGATGACGCTTTCAATCTCAATGCCGTTTTCTAAAAAGCGGTCAACAATGGCTTTGGAACCAAAAGCAGTGGCTTCGACCAGCGCTTTGTAGATTCCGGGAGCTGTGCTGCCTAAAGTTAAACCGGTGATGCTGCCTTTGAGAAGCTGATTGGCATCGGGCGTGCGACGTCCGTTCATCCAATCGGTTGCAAGAATCGTGTTTTCCTGAATCGGTATCTTTAGCGCTTCCCGTTCCAATGCCGGAATAACTTCATCCATGATTTGTTCCTTAATATGTTCGGGTAATCGTGATTGTTCTATACCCCATCCTGCAATCCGCTTGAACCATGCGTAAACGTCTCCGAATCCCGATTGTCCGGCTTCCAAGCCTATCATGCCGGGGATTACCGAACCGTCAACCTGTCCGCAAATGCCGGGAATCAGTTTGCCTTGCATATCTTTGTAAGGAGCCACCATAATATCGCAAGTCGATGTACCGATGACACGAACGAAAGTTTTGGGTTGTATTTCCGCTCCGACTGCACCGAAATGGCAATCGAAAGCGCCAACGCCAACAGCAACCTTTTCGGTTAAGCCCAAGCGTTTTGCCCATTCGGGAGTTAAGTTTCCTATTTTGATGTCACTGGTGTAAGTTTCATCATAGAGATGTTCACGGAATCCTTTCAACAATGGTTCAACGGCAATCAGAAATTCTTCTGAAGGCAAGCCGCCCCATTCTTTCAGCCACATAGCTTTGTGTCCGGAGGCGCAGCGGCTGCGAACGATTTCTCTTGGACGGATTTTTCCGGTGAGCAAAGCGGGCATCCAATCGCAATGTTCCACCCAACTGGTTGCGGCGCTACGAATGGTTTTGTCTTCTTTCAATACGTGAGCGATTTTCGCCCATACCCATTCGCTGGAATAAATTCCGCCTTCATAGGCTGTGTAATCTATCTTCCACGATTTCGCTACTTCGTTGATTTTAGCCGCTTCCTCAATAGCCGTGTGGTCTTTCCACAAGATAAACATGGCGTTGGGATTTTCGGCATATTCCGGAAGTAAGGACAAAGGCGTTCCGTCGCTGTTGATTAAAACCGGCGTGCTGCCTGTCGTGTCAAACGAGATGCCGACCACTTTTTCCGCTGTTCCTTCCGGCGACTGGCTCAAGGCTTCGCGGATGGATTCTTCCATGGTTTCAACATAATCCAGCGGATGTTGCCGGTATTGATTTTTCGAAGGGTCGCAATATTTCCCTTCTTTCCAGCGCTGGTAGTATTTCACCGACGTTACGACTTCTTTTCCGGTCTCTGCTTCCACAATGACCGCGCGGCAGGAGTCGGTGCCGTAGTCTAATCCAATTACATATTTCATATTATTAAAGTATTATTTTATAGAATTAAGTTAAAACTTCACTTATTCTGGTTTAAGGTGACAAAGTTAAAAATAAAATTTCATAAAAAGTCGGTTTTGGAAAATATTATTCCGCCAATTATTCTCTATTTTTTCACCGTTTCCGCTCCAAACTTTTTGCCAAACTCGTATGCCTTTTTTAATTCGGCTTCATTTGGATGAAAGATAACCTTAAGTCCTTCGACAGGTATTTTGAACCGGAGTTGCGAAAACCGCTGTTCAATATTCTGTACGGCTTCTCCGCTCCAGCCGAACGCTCCAAATGCGCCGGCAATTTTACCTTTGTGGATGATAGGGTTTAATCGCGACAAAAGTTCCCAAACCGGCGGCAAGGCATCACCAAGAAATGTTGGCGATCCAATGAGAATTCCACTTGCTAAACCTACCTTTTCAGCAATTTCGTCGATGGTATGCGCTGAAAAATCAAAGGACAATGCTTTAACTCCCGAATCGGTAACCCCTTTTGCTATTTCCTCTGCCAGCATTTTCGTATATCCGTAAGCCGAACAATAGGCGATAACTATGTATGGCTTTTCTGGTTTTTCAACCGTTGCCCATTCGCGGTAGAGCCTGAGGTATTCGGCGACTCCAGAGCGGACAATAGGTCCGTGCCCTGTACAAATCATATCAACCGGAAGTTTATCTATCTTATCAACCGCCTGAATTACAAATGATTTGAATGGCGACATGATGCTGTCGAAATAATACTTATACGCCTCTCTGTAACTTTCCGGCTGTTTCTGCTCATCGCTGAAAAGTTGTTCGGGACAGTAATGGCAGCCGAAAGCATCGCAGGTATAAAGGATTTTGTCCTCCGAACAATAGGTAAACATCGTGTCAGGCCAGTGAAGAAATGGCGCCATAATGAATTTCAGCGTCTTTCCGCCAAGATCCAAGAGGTCGCCGTCTTTAACAATTCGTGTTTTCAACGGACGATTGGTAACTTTCAGGACAAATCGTATCGCTTGTGCCGCACCGATAACCTCTATATCCGGATTAAGGTCGTAAAGTTTCGTAAGACCTCCGGCGTGATCGGGTTCGGCATGGTTGATAATCACGTAATCAAACTGTTGCGGAGAAGCCAACGGACTCATCTTCTCCATAAACTCATCAAAAAATTCCTCTTTCACCACATCAACCAGCGCGGTTTTTTCAGCGCCTTTAAGAATATAGGAATTATAACTCGTACCGTACTTCGTCGGTATAATAATATCGAAAATCCTGAGGTCAGGATTCAGCGCTCCTACCCAAAATACGTTTTTCCCGACTTCGACTGCTTTTTTCAAATCTTGTTCAAACATAATTTATTTATCAAATTTATTTAAATGCTATTCTACTTTAAACGGCAAAATTAAAGATAATTTTTCAAAAAAAAGCGTATCACATGTTACATTTTTCGCAGTGCAATGCCTTTTCATCATATCTGTTTGTAAAATTATTCGCTAAAAGTTGTATTTTTTATATAGTTTCAGCAGGTTATTATTCCTGAGAAAATAAATTATCTAATAACACTTCGCTTTGTATATTGTTCCAGTATTCGTTGTGTTTTACTCCATAAGTAGTTATCATAGTGATGTGTACAGATTTTTTAGTATTGGTTTCTTCGATAAAAGCGCTGCGTTTGTTACGCAAACTTTCGTCATAACTTTTGGTAATCACAAATTCTTTTGCTGTATATTTTATTTCGCAAAGATTGATGATATTGTCGTTTCTGTCGATAAGAAAATCAATTTGCGCGCCATTTTCAGCATTTTTACTGCGCCAGCCGGAAGTATATGAAACCACGCCGCCAATACTCAAAGATCGCTTAATTTGTGAAATATGCGCTTGACACAATAATTCAAATGAATAGCCTGCCCACGCTTTATGTTTGCCGCTATCAATCAAACTACTCCAATAATCGCTGTTTGTTCCTTTTTTATCTTTTTTGAAGTGAAGATAAAACAGTGAATAAAAATCTGTTAACTGATATAATTGAAGATTCTTTTTTGTTGAGAAATTATTGTTTATTGAAATAAATCCGCAAAGTTCCAACTCTTCGAGCATGGCTGTCAAGCCGCCTCCATTGGAAATATTTGAAAATTTTACTATTTCATCCCGAGTTAAACCTCTGCGTTTTTTTGCCAACACCTCAATGATTTGCATATATTTTTCGGGAGACTTAAAAAGTGAAGAATAGAGCTTTGAATATTCATCCCGCAAAGTTGCATTTTTCTTAAAAAACAGGTTGTCAATATTTTGTGACAAACTTAACGATTTTTCCAACTGTTCCAAATAATAAGGTATTCCCCCAAGAATCATATAACATTCGGCAATTTGAAACCGCGACAACGCTATTTTCTTCGATTTTAAGAACTGTTCGGTTTCGTTCAGCGTAAATGGTTCTAACAAAATCTGACGGGTTACACGGTTGTGCAGTCCGCCTCGATTTTTAATAATATTGTTCATAATCCAAGAGGTAGCCGATCCGCAAATGACAAGGAAAATCTCATTTTGCGAAGAAGCGAAAGTATTCCAGAAGTATTCAAAAGCCGGCAAAAAGCCTGATTTAGCATTGTCTAACCATGGCAATTCATCAATGAAGATTATCTTTCTCCCTTTGGATTTCATATTTCGCAGGTATTGTTCTAACTGTAGAAAAGCATTTTGCCAATCTTTTACAACCGGATTTTCTTTGCCGGAATACTTGTTCAGCGCTGTAGTAAAATTGAATAATTGTTGTTTTTTACTTGTATTTTCGGCGCCTGAAAGATAGAACGTAAACTTTTCTTTAAAAAATCGTTTAATTAAAAACGTCTTTCCCACTCTGCGCCTGCCATAAACTACAACAAATTCGGCTTTTCCTGAATTTACATATTCAGAAAGTCGAATCATCTCTGCTTGTCTGCCAATTATATCTTTCATGAGTAAAATTATTTTTCGCTGTAAAGATACAAAAAACAGTTGAAATAGCAAGTTATTTTAAAATTATTCGCTAAAATATATGTTTTTTATACGATTTCAGCGAAAAATCCAATCATTCAAAATACACTTTCATTGTTCCGCAGCCGCGATTCGACCATGTGTAATAAGGAATTAGCAAATAATCACTTCCGGCTTTTTTTCCACGAATCACATTGATACCTCCCAATAAATCCGGGCGCCATTCTACTGAGGCTTTGATTGGTAATGAGGGCATTGCTCCTGTTGGATTATCGGTTTCTTCCATGCAATAGACCAACGGACCATATTCTACGGCAAATTTTCCAACGTTGTCTTTCACTTGCGGGTCGGCTACTACAGTACGAACTTGCATGGGAAATTCCAGTTCGACTTTGTCTCCGTTTTGCCACTTCCGGTTGATCCCTAAATAGTTGTTGTCAGCAACAAAATCCCCTTTTATCGATTTTTCGTTTACCTTAACAATATAAGCCGGTTTTTCGAGCGCATTTGTATAATGATACATTCCTCCGGGTATTTCATTTTCCACCCATGAAGGAATGCGAATTCTCATGTAAAATGAAACCGGTTTAGCGGTTGAAATAGAGAGATTCACCTTGCCATTCCATGGATAATCGGTTTTTTGTTCAATAGTTATATCACCGCTTTTCAATGAAATTTTTGCCTTGCTTGCTACAAATAAGTTGATATACACAATAGGTAGGTCGCCAAGTCCCCCTTTGGGGGATTTAGGGGGCTGTACTGCATATATCAAGTTGGGAATAAACGGAATAAAGCGAATAAGATTGGTTGGGCAACAGGAACAGTCGAACCAAGCCTGTCGGGAACATGAATTTCCGTAGAATTTGTATTTGCCGTCTGCTTCCAAAGGATTAGCGTAGAAAAATTCCGTTCCTTTCAATGATATTCCGTCAATCACGCCATTGTATAACATTCTTTCCAAAATGTCGATGTATGAGGAATTTCCAGTCAGTCGAAACATCCGTTCCGCCCAGTAAACGCCTCCTATTGCCGCACAAGTTTCGCTGTATGCCGTCAGGTTAGGCAATTCGTAATTGTCGCCGAACGCTTCGCCGTCATGACGCGCACCCAGTCCGCCGGTAATGTACATCTTCTTGCCAATCATGTTGTTCCAAAGTTTGTCTATCGCATTCCGATAAGCTGAATCGCCATATAAAGCGGCAATATCGGTCATTCCTGCGTACATATAAACTGCGCGCACGGCATGACCAACAACTTCATCCTGCTGCGTAACAGGCTTGTGATCTTGACTGTATGCGCCGGCGCCTGTGATATTATGCCCGCGATTATCAAGAAAATGTTTCGATAAAAGCAAATAATCCTGTTTCCCCGTAATTTGATAAAGTTTTATCAAACCTGTTTCCACAATTTCGTGTCCAGGAACTTGTTTGTATTGGGGCGAATTGGGGTCGAGAAAAGTTTTTACTAATAAATCGGCGTTTTTGAGCGCAATATCAAGGAAATTACGTTTCCCTGTAGCCCAATAATGCGCTGAAGCAGCTTCAAACATGTGTCCGCTGTTGTAAAGCTCATGGCTCGCTGATAGTCCATTCCAACGTTCGCCGTTAGTATGTACCCATTTGGCAGGCGGATTCTTTGGGTCAATGGTGCGCCAAGTCGTTAAATAGCCGTCCGGTTCCTGTCCGTAAGCAATGAGGCTAATAACAGAATCGAGGTAGGCATCCAATGCGGGATTGGGAGCGTTAATCAGCGAATAAGCAGCTCCTTCAATCGTTTTATATACATCAGTATCATCGAAAGGCATAAATCCGCGCACTTTCCCTTTACCGCCACGGATGACGTTTCCTGCGGTTACAAAATTCGCCAAACGACCTTCCGACTCGCATTTGTCAAACGCATACCGGATGGTTTTTTCCTGTATAGTCTTGATTTTCGGCAACCAAAAGTTATCGGTCAATTCTACTTTGTTCAGTTTTACCTGTTGAATCGGATAATTGGATAAAGTTTTTTTACATACAAATAATCCACAAGCGTGGGGGCGAAGTTTGACGGACAACACATTATCTATCTTACCCAACGATTCGCCCGTCCACAGATTGACAATCTCGCAGTTTGCATCCGCTCCGATGTCTTTCAAAGCGACTTGAATTTCCATCAGTTCGGGATTGTCGGAGATATTAAACAAAGCGATATATTTATCGCCGCTTAACGGATTATCTGATGCTACTGCTACTTTTCCATCCTTTTGAAATAATTGCCGGACATTAACGCTTTCTCTGTGCATTTTCAGAACTTCCTTATTAGTCAATAACGAAAGCGTAAACGGGTCGTTGCTTGGCAAATCTCCTCCGAACATCAAAGGGGAACGGAAAATCATAAAGAATGTCATTAGAGAATATTGTTCATCTTTTGTCAGGCGTGTCATCCGGTCTGCGCCGCGTTCGCCGCGAATGGCGATGCGTCCCAACGGAATCATATCGCAATCAGGCCAGGTAGGCGAAATGTAGGGATACCAATCTTGGGCGACTTGCATTAAATGTGTTACATCTTTCCAAATATCCCAAACATCATCCACCATACGCCACATATTGGCGTGCGTAGCAGCATGTTTGGCTTCGCTGAAAGGCGTAGCTCCGGGCGACATACTCAGCACAATCGGTCTGCCGCAACGGTCAATCGCTTTGCGAATCATCTCGATTTCAGCGGTATGATAGGGACGCGAAAGATCATCCACTTTTATAAAATCCACTCCCCAAGAGGCATACAACTCGAAAATGGAATTGTAATATTCCTGAGCGCCCGGTTTGTCGGCAATTGTATAATTGTCTGCTAACCAAGGACAGCGTGATTCGGTAGAGTAAATCTGGTCGGCGGTATAATTTGTACCTTTGATAGATAATTTCTTTTCTACAGCTAATTTGGGAATGCCCCGCATAATATGGATGCCAAACTTTAAGCCCAAAGAATGAACATAGTCGGCAAGGGGTTTAAACCCCTTGTTATCTGCTGCAGAAGGAAAACGATTCACGGCGGGAAGGTAGCGCCCGTATTCGTCCATCACGTAACGCGCATCGGTTTGATTGTATCCGCCCGCTTTGTCGTTTTCCACAAACCAGCGAATATCGACTACAACATATTCCCATCCGAAAGCTTTTAAATGTTCAGCCATATAATCCGCATTGGCTTTGACTTCATTTTCCTGTACAGTAGGTCCGTAGCAATCCCAACTGTTCCAGCCCATCGGCGGAGTCGGCGCCCATTGTCGGAAATCGGTTTGAGCCTGCAAACCAATTGTCTGAACTATGATTATTATGATTATTATGATTCTCATGATTTGTATTTTTTATTTGTTAGTCTTTTGAAATTCAGGCTTGTTTCTCCGAAATTGATTAACAATCCAATTTCCAAATTATAGGCTTCTAAATAGTTTATTGCTTGTGCAAAATGTACATCTTCTAATTTTGTAATTGCCTTTAACTCGACAGATACCGCTTCTTCTACCAAAAAGTCAACTCTTCGTGTACCAATTTGTTCTTCTCTGTAAAAAATAGGCATCTCAAATTCTCTATGGAAACAAATTCCTGCTAAACTCATTTCTATTGCTAATGCTCGTTGATAAATTACTTCTTGGAAACCGTTCCCCAAAGTTTTATGCACAGTCATTGCACATCCTATTATCTTGGAAGTCAGTTCTGAATATCTATATTGCTCTTTTATCATAACTATAATTCATTTGATTTTTGTGATTTATTTGATTCATTAAATTTGTCAATCATCCTAATCAAAGTAATCAAATAAATCATAAAAATCACAGTTCAAATATTTATTGCAACGCCTTATTCAATAAGTAATACATTTCGTTGTTGCGAATGTCCTGCCTGAAATTGCGAATAGTCGTATCCTTATCAATAACCAACAATTCCATATCTGCGATTTCGGCATAGTCTTCGATATGCTCGACTGTTAGCGGATAAGAGAACGAGGAGTGGTGCGTACCTCCGGCAAGAATCCAAGCTCCGGCGCCAATTTCAAAGTTGGGTAGCGGTTTCCACAAAGCGCAAGCAACGGGCAGTTTCGGCAACGGTTGCGGTTCGATAACCTCTACTTCGTTGACTATCATTCGGAAACGGTTTCCCATATCCACAATAGTAGCGGCAATACCCTTGCCCGGATGCGCTTGAAATACCAAACGGGCGCAAGTTCTTGCATCACCGATGCCGAGAAAATGCACTTCGATGCGCGGCTTTTTCGCAGCAATTTCGGGATTGATTTCGAGCATGTGCGCCTGAAGAATCGAACTGTTTTCGCCGGCGAAATTCAAGGTGTAATCTTCAAGGAAAGATTGTCCGCCGGGCAAACCTTGTCCCATCACCCACATCGTGCGAACCAAAGCGGCTGTTTTCCAGTCGCCTTCAGCGCCAAAGCCGTAGCCTTCAGCCATCAGGCGTTGCGAAGCCAAACCCATCAACTGTTTCATGCCTTCCAATTCGTCGAAACTGGTAGTAAACGCTTTCGCTCCTTTGGCTTCCAAGAAGCGGCGCAATCCGATTTCCTGAGCGGCGGCATCGTGGACAAATTGATGTTTTTCAGCTCCTTTTTTGCAGTCGGCAGCAAAATCGTAAAGTTTTTCATATTCAGCAACTAATTTATCGATTTCCGCTTCTGTAACCGCATTTACATAAGGAACCAAAGTTGCAATCGGCGCATTGTCCACATGATAACCCAGACGAATTTCGGCTTCCACTTTATCGCCATCGGTAACGGCAACGTTGTTCATATTATCGCCAAAGCGGATAATCCGCATGTTTTGCGAATCCGCCCAACCGGCGCAAGCCCGCATCCATCCGGCAATTTTGCCCTGAGTCGCTTTGTCTTTCCAATAGCCGACCACCACTTTTCGCGGTTTACGCAAGCGGCTGGTGATAAAACCAAATTCACGATCGCCGTGCGCAGACTGATTCAGGTTCATGAAATCCATGTCGATTTCGCTCCAAGGGATGGTTTCGTTGTACTGTGTATGCAGGTGCAGCAAAGGTTTCTTGTAATCCTTCAAGCCGTGAATCCACATCTTTGCTGGTGAGAAAGTGTGCATCCAAGTGATAACACCGATACATTTCTCATCCTTGTTGGCGTCGGCGAAGGCTTGAGAAATTTCCGCCGCCGAATTGACGGTTCCTTTGTAAACTACTTTCACCGGCAATGTTCCGGCATCGTTTAATCCTTTGACTATCTCATTGGAATGAGCATCTACTGCTACGACGGCATCTCCGCCGTATAATAACTGTGCGCCGGTAATGAACCGGACTTCTAAATCTTTGTAGTTCATAATGTTGTTATTTTTATATAGTTTATAATATTTTCTTTATTACTTGTCGCCCATCAAAGAGCGAATTTGTTTTATTTCTTTAATAAGTTCTTCTTCTGTTGGGATGTAAAGTTTGTATTTTGTTGCAAAAAGTTGTTCACTATCGTTCAATATAGAAAACTTTACTTCTGCTTTGTCTTTTTCCTCACAGAGAATAATTCCGATTGTTGGATTATCGCCTTCGGTACGTTTCAGTTTGTCGTACATTCTGACATACATATCCATTTGTCCAACATCTTGGTGGGTTAGTTTGCCTATTTTCAAATCTATCAGGACAAAACATTTTAGAATGTAATTGTAGAAGACCAAATCAATATAATAATGAGAAAGCTCTGTTGAAATCCGCTGTTGACGAGCAACAAACGAAAATCCCTTACCCAATTCAAGCAGGAATTTTTGTAAATTGTCAATAATTATTTGTTCAATATCACTTTCTTTATATTTTGTGTTTTCTTTCAACCCATAATAATCCAATAACAAGGGGTCTTTAAGAATATAATCCTGCAGATTAACAGACAATTGGATTGAATTTTTTTCGTTAAGTTCGTTAATCGCTTCTTTATGCGTAGAAATCAATCTTTCGTAGTAGTGTTTATCAACCTGTTCGTCTAAAAAACGGGTACTCCAAGCATTATCGGCAGCTTCGTTCATATAAACTTCGCGGGCTTTTGGATTTTCAACGCGAATAAGTGAGCGGTAATGCGTCCAATTCAATTCGGCACGCAGTGCGTGCCATTTTGGAAACTGCAAATAAAATTGTCGAATTGCACGTAAATTTCTGACTGTAAATCCTTTCCCAAATTCGGATGTTAGCTTTACAGATAAACCTGCAATCAGTTCATCACCATATTTTGCCCGCTCTGCACCTCCTTGCTCCTCAACAATCTTTTCGCCAATACGCCAATAGGTTTCCACCATTATAAAATTGGCAGCCTGATAAACAATTTTGCGAGAATTGATTATCAAATTTTTTGAAAATTCGTAGAGATTGTTGTTATCAACCGTAATAGTTTCTATTTCATTCTCACTTCCCTTGCCCATAATACGCCCCTTCGCCGTGTTTCCTAAAAAAATGCTTTTTGATAAGTTCCTCATTCATTTTTAATTCGGGATTAACGGAATAAGCGATGAACGCCATTTTGGCAATTTGTTCCAGAACGACGGCGTTATGTACGGCTTTATGCGCATCTTTTCCCCAGGCAAAAGGTCCGTGATTTTTTACCAATACTCCGGGCGTGAAATCAGGATTTAAATCCTTAAAACGTTCAATAATAACATTACCTGTTTCAAGTTCATACTGCCCGTTTACTTCCTTTGCCGTCATCGACCGCGTGCAGGGAATATCATCCTTGAAATAATCAGCATGAGTCGTGCCGATGTTCGGAATGTCTTTTCCTGCTTGCGCCCAAGCGGTTGCGAAGGTAGAATGCGTATGCACTACCCCGCCGATATTTGGGAACATTTTATAGAGAACAATATGTGTTGCCGTATCGGATGAGGGTTTCAACCCTCCTTCGACTACTTTTCCTTCCAAATCCAATACGACCATGTCGTCCGCTTTCATATCATCGTAAGAAACGCCGGAAGGCTTGATGATTACCAAGCCTTTTTTCCGGTCGATTGCGCTGACATTTCCCCAAGTGAAAATCACCAATCCGTGTTTGACCAAGTCGAGATTGGCTTGGAGAACTTCCTGTTTTAATTTTTTAAGCATAGTTTTATTCTATTTCCAGCATGACTACCGATTTGGCAGGCAAAGTGATATTCAATTTTCCGCCGGTTCCGCCGGACAATTTGGCGTCGCTGAAATCTTTTATACCTACGGTATTCGGTTTATCAAAAGTATTATAATCATTGATTTTTACAGAAGTCAGGACTTTTCCCGAAACTTTCTTTGCCGTAAAGCCCCGCAAATCGGTATCAACCGTTTGCGCTTTATTCGGATCGGCATTTACTAAAGTGATATGTATTTTCCCCGAAGCATCTTTGGACGCCGAAGCATTGATTGCATCTATTTTCTTTCCATTCAATTCGTAAGAATTAGAAGTAAGGTTTATCGGCAACATAGTCGCATTCTGATGCACCTTAAATAAATAATACGCCCAATAAGTCGGCGTTAGCAGCATTTTTTCATTGTCTGTGAGAATAACGGCTTGCAACACATTAATAGTTTGTGCAATATTCGCCATTTTCACGCGGTCGCAATGATTATTGAAAATATTCAGATTGACGGCAGCTACAATCGCATCGCGTAAGGAATTTTGCTGATAAAGAAATCCGGGATTGGTGCCGGGCTCGACATCCGTCCAGATACCCCATTCATCAACCATCAAACCAACCCGTTTTTGCGGGTCATATTTATCCATAATGGTCGAATGTCTGCTGATCAATTCATTCATGAAAAGCGTTCGTGATACAGTGTTAAAATATTCTGTTTCATCGAATTGCGTTGCCGAGCCTTTCTTACCCCAATCTCCCGAAGGAATAGTATAAAAATGCAATGACAAGCCTTGAATCTGGCGACCGATGTTTTTCATCAGAACTTCCGTCCAGTTATAATCGGCATCACTTGCTCCGCAGGCAATTTTATACAGGCGATTATCACCATAGTTACGGCAATAAGTAGAATAACGGCGATATTGATCGCAATAATATTCGGGCGTCATATTGCCGCCACACCCCCAACTTTCATTGCCAACGCCCCAAAATTTAATTTTCCAAGGCTGTTCGTGCCCGTTTTGCTTGCGTAAGTTAGCCATCGGGCTTTCTCCTCCGAAAGAGATATATTCCACCCATTTCGACATTTCTTCGACGCTTCCGCTACCAAGGTTACCGGTAATATAAGGCTCACAGCCCAATTGTTCACACAGGTCGAGAAACTCGTGCGTACCGAAACTGTTGTCTTCCGTCACGCCTCCCCAATTGGTATTGACCATTTTAGCCCGTTTGTCGCGCGGACCGATGCCGTCCATCCAATGATATTCGTCGGCAAAACATCCTCCGGGCCACCGAAGGTTGGGAATTTGAATGTCTTTCAACGCTTTCACCACATCGTTGCGAATACCCCGCGTGTTGGGAATCGGCGAGTTTTCGCCCACCCAATAACCGCCATAGATACAGTGTCCGAGATGTTCCGAAAAATGTCCGTAGATGTTTTTGTTGATTGTTTCCTTGCCTTGATCGGCGTTAACGATTAGTTTGTTTTGTGCGAATAAAGAATTGCTGATGCAGAGTATTGCACTTGCGAAAAATAAAAATGCTTGTTTCATTATATTATAAGTTAATATGTTATTAATATTTTTTTACGATAATAATCTGATTTTGCCGTATTCCAATAAAAAGAGTGTAAAAATAATGTTTTCATTGAATTATATATCAAAAAAAATATATGTTTTACAACATATTTTACATATTCATCGAATCACATGCATTTCACATTTAGCGCAGTCGAATTGTAATCGCAACCGATTTTTCCCTGTAACGAGATACAAAGGCTCTTTAAAATCCGGAGAAGTTTCTTTCTCTTTTTTGCAAAATTCTGATTGATAGAGAATACAATGTTTAGTAAACATTACCGGAACATTCTCTTGCTTTTGAATCTCGAACGCTGGCTCAATCTTCTTCACTCCGCAACGAAGATAAAATGCTTCTGCATTTTTGTTGGCAACATTAGCTAAATAAGTTAAATTCGATTGAGGATAAACCGGTAAAACAGTTGGTTTTGTTCTTCGAGTTTGCAGATAATTGATTTTACGCGCCGACAGCAAACGGTCGATGGTTCGCCGTTTCAAATCGCTTAAAACCGACGAGGGAATAAACAGATTTTTTGATAAAGAGATTGTTAACTTGCTCAGTTCAAAAGGCGTATTACCTAATTTAGATAACTGTTCGCGGTAATTGGCTTGCTGGTCTTTTTGAGCCGGCTCTTTGGCAAACGGGAGAGCAACCGTCGCCCGACAAAAGTCTTCGTCTATTGCCGTCAAACTGAAACCGAAAGCGTTTTCTGTCAGTTCAAAATCAATTCCGATTTTTCTTTCCGCCGATTTTTTAGAAAGCGTTTTCTCAAATTCGTGGTCATAATTCCGGTAAAGCGTTGTTCCGGGATAAAGCGTCGGCATTTCGGCAGGAAAGATTTTCCTTTCCTCTACCTTATTGACTCGAAATCCCTGCAATTCTTTTTTCCCATTGACGAAACAAAGACCGTCTCCGTTATGAACGATTTTTTGCCCCGAAACGGTAAAATAATTCCGGTTCAAATCTTTCACATTTCCAATCGGTTCACCCAATGATTTGGGCGTTTCGGGCGAAGCGATTATTCGGTTTCTTCCGTTAAAAAAGTAAGTAGTAAATCCACGATTGAAACTTTTCGCCGGGTCGGGAACAAAAAAAGGAATCGAACGTCCGGAAGAAGCCCGGATGTATTCCGGTCTCTTTACAAAAATTTCGTCCAAGCGTTTCCGGTAATATGCCGTAATATTTTTTACATAACTTACTTCTTTCAAACGACCTTCGATTTTCAGCGAACTAACGCCGGCATCAAGCAAATCTTCCAAATGTTCCGACAGATTCAAATCTTTCAGCGACAACAGATGTCTGTTCTGAGCAAGGATTTTTCCTTTAGCATTTTGTAAAGTATAAGGCATACGGCAGAATTGTGCGCATTCGCCGCGGTTGGCGCTTCTTCCTGCAAGCGCTTGGCTGATATAGCATTGCCCGCTGTAGGAAACGCATAAAGCGCCGTGAACAAACGCTTCCAATTGAAGATGGGTTTGCTCTGCTATCACTTTAATTTCAGATAATGAAAGCTCACGAGCCAAAATTGCACGTGAAAATCCCACTTCTTCCAAAAAGCGGATTTTGTCAATATTTCGATTATCGCATTGCGTACTCGCATGCAGTGGAATCGGAGGAATCGATAAATTTAGGATTCCCATATCCTGAATAATCAAAGCATCGACTCCCATTGAATACAATTCATGAATATATTTTTCCACTACTGGAAATTCGGAATCGTAAATAATTGTATTAAGCGCAACATAGACTTTCGCCCAATAAGTATGAGCATATTCGGTCAGCTTTCTGATATCTTCCAATGAATTTCCGGCGCTTGCACGGGCGCTGAATTGCGGAGCGCCAATATAAACCGCATCTGCGCCATGATTGATGGCTTCTATTCCGGCGTCCGAATTTTTAGCGGGAGCCAATAACTCGATTCTTCTCGCCGTCTTCACAGGTCAAACAAGAATATCTCCCAATAATTCAATTTCTTTCGGATTGTAAGGAGTGGATTGATAGACGTAATAATTCAGCCAATTCTTAAACATCAGATGGGCATGAGCGCGCCACCGCACAATGATTTCTTTTTCAGGATTATTGTCCGTATAATAATTAATGGGAATATCAATTGGCAAATTCTTTCCCAAATCTCGAAGATATTCCGTATGCAACGTATCAGGAGAATATTCGGAATGTCCGGTGATGAAAATCTCGCGTCCGCCGCGCGACATAACAATATACACACCCGCATCGGATGATTCGGAAAGGAGATTCAAAGCAGGGACTTTCAAAATATCTTCCCGCCGCAGTTCGGTATGCCGGCTGTGCGGAACATAAAATTCATCATCAAATCCACGGAAAAGCGGAATATTTGGATTGTTAAGCGTATGCTTGAACACGCCGAACTTTTTCTTATCCAACGGATATTTTGGAATCCCGTGAAAATAATAAAGTCCTGCTTGTGCCGCCCAACAAATATAAAGAGTCGAAGTAACATGGCGGGCTGCCCAATCCATTATTCCGGTCAATTCATTCCAATAATTAACATCTTCAAAATCGAGCATTTCTACAGGGGCGCCGGTGATAATCATCCCGTCGTAATTCGATTTACGAATATCTTCAAAATTCTTATAGAAAGTAGCCAAATGCTCTTGGGATGTATTTTTACTGTCGTGCGTTTGCATCTTCAGCAAATCCGCTTCGACCTGAAGCGGGCTGTTGGAAAGCAGACGCACAAAATCCGTTTCGGTAGCGATTTTGACCGGCATGAGGTTCAAAAGCGCCACTTTCAGCGGACGAATATCTTGCGTGGAAGCGCGTAAATCGTCCATTACAAAGATGTTCTCTTTCTTCAGCGCTTCGACAGCCGGCAAATTACGAGGTATATTTAATGGCATAAA
>Ga0209629_10000531_pt1 | contig 21099 bp, 12 predicted proteins | sample TergutCu122P5_FD_187286 | JGI IMG/M metagenome (GOLD analysis project Ga0209629, IMG submission 187286) | Cubitermes ugandensis P5 segment gut microbial communities from Kakamega Forest, Kenya - Cu122 P5 (SPAdes) (version 2) | ecosystem: Host-associated > Arthropoda: Insects > Digestive system...
AACACTGCTGGAAAATTTATTCCAAAAAATCCAGTGTTTTATCTTCTTACTGAGATTCTCAATCCTTTGCAGCATAAGCAATCTAAGAATGGGTTTCAATAATGGCAGTACATTCACAAAACAATGATCTTATGAGGGTAACTCCCATTCATTTTGGTTGCATGCAAAAGTGGAGGGAGTAATAAATTCATTTATAAACACCAAGTCTACATTACATTGTTTATCTCAGACATTATGTGAAAGAGAATGGTCCCACATAACATGTATTTCTGAAGACTTATTGCAACAGTAAATCACATAGTTAAGAGGAATATCATATTCTTTGGGAACATGGACAAGTTGTGTCATAAAAGTCAAGGTGCCTGTTTTGGACACAATGAATTACTGATGAAGACTGATCCAATAATGAACACACTTCATTAACAATGAAAACAGCTACAATTACTTTAGCCTCACAGTGAAATATGATCTGATTGGTAGTTGTCCAGAGAAGTTCCTAGATTAAAATGTCCATTCACTGCAGGCATCTTGTGCTGAAGAGGAAAAGCTGCATACTCACATCAATATACATAATAGAACCGATCAGTTCTACCATTACGTCCACACTTATAGTTATGCATGGTACCAAGACCCAGTATTTTGGAAATATGCCACATCACCACCTCACTCCAAATTTTAACCTGGCCATGGAAAACCCAATCTGACCTGTCAAGTAGGAAGCTCAGCTTGCAACATGTATCACAAATGCAGTACTTTTCCAATAATTAGCCATGGAGCATTGATATCTGTAACTGTTTGGACTGGTGGTGTTGGATGCTATGTCAGTAAACCATCTATGTGGTGTTCTGCCAATCCAGTAATTCTGGTTTTATTCATGCAGAAAATGTCTTCCATGCTATAAGAAAACCTGTGATGTTTCCCTAATGCAGAAGTCAGTAAGTCTGAAGTTGCTGATATCATGTATGTTATGATATGTTTTGAAAACATCAATGAAGATAATGTTGTAGATTGGCAGCAAAGTGAGGCATGTGAACCAGGCTTCCAGTACATGATGGACAGAGATGATGTCAGTGCTGCTGCAAAATGAAGGAGAAGAAGGTGGGATAATGACAGTGCAGAAAAAAGAAAAAGTATTGGGTATGTTTGTCACAGAAGTGCTAATGTTTTGATACTCTGCTTGTTTGCAAGGTTCAGAGAGGGCTCAAGTATACAGACATTACAGCAGCCAGGAAAATCTATGCTGTAGTGAAAAGGAGTTTAAATGAGCGACCCTTACACAGCATACTGTGGTGTTCTGTATGTGCATCACACAAAATATTTTCAATTATCTATGTTTTTCAGTTTAGTATATCCTCTTCCCTTCACTTGCTTGGATAATTTGGATTCTACAATACTGTAAAACAGAATGTCACTGAAGAACATTTTTCTCTGACCAAGTTACGAATTCACATTTTTAGATGGCAGCACCTATCAGGGTCTACCCTCACTAACAGGATGATAATAACAATGATAAAGATGGCCAGCAATGGATATCCGTTAGAGCAAGTGAAGGTGTAGGACTGCAAAGAAATCAACACATTGCCTGGCAATGTGACTAAATTCAACACCACAACTTGAAGGATAGCTTACTGCTCAAGCATAAAATAAGCTGCTGTGTCCAAGCCTACATGCCCTCATTACGCAAGTGCAATCTACATAATACAAAGATCATGGTAAAAAATACAACACATACTAACAGTGTCACAAATTTGGTTCAGGAACAAAAAGGTTAACATAATCGTACTTCTGTATTAGTGACCTGTCATTATCCCAAAACATCAAACTAATCTGTTCAATGCATATCAGTGTTCATTAACTGAAGCAATTAAGGAATGATACGAGACCCTTCACAGTGCATGCCAGCACTTACAATGACTGTAATACCATGATGTGATAATACAAAATGTTACTATCCTCAATTATCTTTAGAATAACTACTGGGATGTGGCATTTTTCCATCGGCATGTCTTCTTCATTCTGGCTTACCCTGTATATTACACACAACACAAAATAATTTCTGCACTTACCCAAATGCAAGACAACTCTAATTTAAGATGATCCCCCAAATACAACATGTCTGCCAAAGGGAAAATATGATTATCTAAATCTAAGTCGACCCCCCAAAAATAAAACATCGGCTAAGCGAAAAATTTTACTATTTCATACACTTAATACACAAGGCACGTCAGATTCTATCTGCCCTCACCAATCAGAGTCACTGTCTCCATCTTCACAGTCAATGCCTTCATTTTCCTAACGCTCACTCCTAACATCCCCATCCTCTTCAAAGTTTGAAAAAGAAGATTGTGTCAGTTAACTTCAGTTGTTCTCTGTTTTGGATTTCTTGACCCTTGAAGATGGGGCTGATAGGTTGTCCCGAAACGTCGGTAATAAATTACCACTCTGTGCTGTGTAATAACTCAGAAGAGCACAGATCCTGCATGACAACTTGGTGATGCAGGCCCTGGTTTGGCTTCGTGTGGTCTGGTTCAGAGTGGTCTGTTTCTGCACTTCATACTCGATTTTAAGATGACCTCATATATCTAAGCACCAAATTTAAGGAAAAACCCTCGTCTTGCATTTGAGGAAATAGAGTAATATTCGTACAGCTGAGTCAATGACTTTCCCCCCACTCATCTGCCACCCCTCGGCCTGCCTTCTTCACTCTCTTTAGTTGCCACTGCCTACATGTTTGCTTGCTCTCTCTCTCTATGTATTCTTGGTTCATCTTTTTGTCAATTTTAACAAGCAAAACAAGAGACATAGGCAATGTAGGTATGGTGGGGGAGTAGGCAGCTGACTGTAACTCCCATTACCCATGTTGATTCTTTCATTGACTCAACTATAGTTCTGACATATAAGAATAGAAGTATACTTGAATAATTGCTTTCCTCTACTATCTGCAAATTAAAGTTACCCAAAATATATAATTACAAAAGTAATTCAGTAATGACTGGGACTAATGGAAACACTGTATGACACCTGGTAACTAGGTGGTTCCCATCCCATGCTTATACAGACTGAGACTGGTATAGCACAATATTTATGCAGGACATGGCAGCAGTGTCCTGCAGCATATTCTATTCCAAGTTAAGTCTTAAGCATGAGTGTACATGTAAAGAATGGTGATTATCACAGGCAACATAAGACTGTGTCACTCCTGTGGAAAGAACACACATCAGCTTATAACATCACCATCAGTTTAGGGCAGTCAGTGATGAAGCAGCATCTGGCCACCATAATGTCTGCTGATGGATGACGGCATTCAACAGCAGACATGACAATGAACAGATGGGGTCAGCCCAGTCCAACTTGCAGTAGCCCACATGTTAGCAATGGTACAATGTATCCCTATAATCTTGGAGGACAGAATATTTGATGAATTACAACATGAAACATGCCTGTCTCATGCAACAGTTTCTGTAATAGTTCATCAGGATGTGAAGACAGTGTGCACACCAAGTGTCATTGGACTTTATGCCAGCAAAAACGCAGATGTGGGTGCAAACATGTCAGCTGCCATAATTCATGATGACTATAATGACAGTTTCTTTGCCAAGCTGTAAACATACTCATCTAAAGGAAAGACTATATAATGGAAACATCATGAAAGTTCTCAGCCTAAGAAATTTCAAGCAGCTCTCCCTGCTGGAATGCAGATGGCCATTTTCTTCTGGGATGTGGAGGGCATCCCACTGGCAGAGTGACTGTCCCGGGGACAACAGTAAAGTCATTTACTGTGACATCTTCTCATGTCATCAGAAAATCACCCCATGGCACAGAAGCAAAGAAAATGTCAGTGCTGTGTGAGAGTGCCAGGCAGGCCACACAACAGATATCAAAAACACACACTGGAGTCCCTAGGATTCACTGTCCTAACACATCCACCACTTCACAAACAACTTGCAGTGTTGTCTGCAAGTCAGCACATACCATCCTACCATCCTGAAACACTGACAGTGGTGTACTGGTCTCAGTGGAATCTGTGGATTGTGTCACAGTATGACTGTGTGGCCGTCATCATCTCTTAGCCTGTATTCCAGATAAGTCTCAATCATTTCTGAAGGAGCCTCATACATGAACACACAAGTTTTACACTTCAGAAACCAGAAAGTAAGTTTCATATGGCTTCCCCATTCTAAAATAAAACAATACACAAATACAGTTATTATATAAACATGATGCAAAAAAAGCTTTCACAAAAAGTATATATCATAAATTAAAGAAACATATTGTTCAAAAGCTTCCAAAAACACAGTAAATATACTGGCATATGCCATAACATCCAAAACATAAAATGATTAGATGAACACACAGTTCTCAGTTGCATTTTTAACAGCTTAAAAATTACCTCACCCTTCAATTCTAAGATAACATGTCATTATTTCACATTTGCTGTCATCAGTTTTCTACATCAAATAACCCCTCACCCAGTGTGGTTTTGTCCAGTGCAGTTTCGACTACATGCAGTTAGGGTAAAAAAAATTTGATGTGTGCTGAAAAGAAAATTTGAATACACATGGATAAACATAGGCAGTTACTCAGTCAACCACAGTGGAAGCTGGCAGCATCAGCTACTCAAACACTGTGTTAATGTTTAATGACCATAAACATAACTATTTTAAGTAATGGGGTGGTTCTATCAGCATCCATATTCATATAACCCTACTTTACCCATCAAGAGTAAGCAAAATGCAGTTTTGCCAAACATGTCATGATCAGTCCCTCTAACCCCCACAATGGATGAGGTACCACTATACTGAAAGTCACATGGTTAAAGAAAATATAATATCTTGAAAACACTTGTGACTGTAAATAATGACATCTGTAATACTCTTATCTTACACCAATACTCCCTGTGGGCAAGGGAGCTGAAATGTTCGCTATAAGTACACAAGTTAAAACGGGTTGCAGGTGTGTTATGAATACTATGGACTGAAGAGTGTGTGAGCAGGCACTAAGATTAATTTACAAATGCCAGAACTGAAAACAGCCATACTGAACCTAAATTAAACAACCAAAACTGTAAAAATATGGAAACAAAAAAACCAGCTTTCCTGGAGATAAATTGCACATCTTTGGTTGGTGCTACAACAATTTAATACTCACATTCCAAGTCACGCACAGAATATTCCATGCACAAAATCATACAGTCTGTAGTGCGCAGCCAAAATGTGGAACATTAGTATGATGGGTCACAACTACTATCAGTTTCAAACAGTGATCATGTTCCACAGTTGATAGAAGGCAACCTTTACTGTTATCTGAATACTATCTATCATCTTGTAATAAATAAAAAAGGACTCAAGTTCAGTCTTACACAAAGAGTTACTCAGTCAATGAACAAACTATGCCTATATATGCACCTGGGATCAGGTTTTGTCAGAAGGAGATACAATAAAATATACAATTAATATTTTGGCAGTATCCATGAAGGCCTAAAGTTAAGGCAGAGAAGTTCTGCCATAAAGAGAGATTCCTGTCACATCTGATAAACTTTCCATCTCACCAGTTACCAAATATTTTTATCACTTAATGAGTTAGCTCTTTTAATCAAATGTTATGGTTACTAATAATATCTCCACAGCAGAGGCACCTGACATTCATATTTATTGAGAATAAAGGCAGAAGAAGGAGTTGATTCAGTTATTCTTCTTTGGCTGATAAAAATAGTTTCTGTATACTGCACGTCACATTACCTGGAACAAAAAAATACTTTGTATACAGTGCATGTCACATTAATTCTAACAACAAATATGAAGACTGAAAATAATATTTAAAAATCACCTGTTGCTAAGTTAAAAGGTCAGACTTCCTATCTCTTCAACACCACTAAATCAGTAATGCTCCCATGTGCCAACAATCCACTTGGTGATAAATGCATTTATGTGATCATCATAATGAAATAATACTGACAGATGGATGGCTGAATGCTAAGTGGTGAGTGGTGTAATGTATGTTAATTTCGTAACAATTGCTTTGGCACAAATATCATGTTCCTTCACAATTAAAGTGTTTCCATACTAAGCCTCCACTTGGGTCACACAATTTGTGCTACCTAATTGCAACTTCTGACCAACCCCATACACAGGGTCCACTGTCAAGACATTTATTTGATCAAAGTCAGCAAAGGGCCAAAAAATCTGTATATCAGATTGCCATTGCAAGATGGCGGACAGTGTTGTTTCCAGTGGTGTTTCTTCCCACATAGTACCAAAAAGTAAAGGCAACATAAGTGAGTATGTCTGTAATAACTGCAGTGTATATAAAATTCAACTAAAAGCCTTAGAAGAACGTGAATCGGCTTGAATGATCATTGACATCCTACAAAAGGGGTTACTTACATCTACAACAACAAAGAACGCGTGTGGCAACGACTTTGTCTCTATGCAAGGATTCAATAAACAAGGCAAAACAACGGAATGGACTTCAGTGTCTTCCAAAACTTACATAGTCAAATCAAATAAAAATGATAAATGTGAATCTACATCTCCTGATCAACTCATCATGACTACGAATTGGTTCACTCCACTGTCTAACCTACAAACAAACAACACAGACTCAAGTGGACTACAGGAGCATAAAGAGCGGATCTCAACACAAGATATGAACAGAACAAAGAAACAACATAGAATAGGCATGAAAATACCAACAGTAATAGGTGGAAGACTAACGCACAGCGATAATTGGAAACCGACACCAGTGAAGAAGGCATGTACCTGGCACCAATCTCAACAAGGAACACAAAGTGAAAATTATAGGTGATAGACAACTCAGAGGAACTGCTACAAAGATAGATCAGTATTTAAATACGAAGTTTGAAGTCTGCAGTTGGATCAAACCTGGTGCAAATACAGAAGAATTTGTAGACACACTGGAAAAGGATTTTAAGTGTTTAGGGAAAAAGGATGTGATTGTGATAAGTGAAGGGGCAAATGATATTGGCTCAAAGAGAAATCAAACAAATAAGGTTTTAGTAAAAATGACACACTTCATGCAAAAACATAATAATAGTCAGAAACATTCCTCATAGATATGATATGGACAGGAACTCACTGACTAATCTAGAAATCCAAACATTCAACAGAAAGCTAAACAAGATGGCAAAAGTATTCAATCACGTTACAATAGTAGAGACTTACTTAAACAGGAAATATTTTACCCGACATGGCATGTACCAAAGCAAAAGTGGTAAAGAGTACCTGTCAAAACTGATTGCCACCCAGATCTGTAGGCTAGTAAAAAGTAATAACAGGGATGTACCTGTAATTGATTTAAACTGGAAAGATGAGTCAACAGATAAACAGAACACAGTAAATTCCTTATCTGAAAAAAAAATCACTTGTCCTATACGTCTAGGCTGGAACAAACCTGATGGCTCTGTATCTGAGGATAAATCACTCAATAGAGTTATTACTCTCAACAGAAAATTACCAGTAACGAGATCCAAGGATTTTTTATGATAAATAACCTTGGATTTAATAATGCTTATAGAACCATGACTAATAACATTCATAACGACCATGGTCAGTCTAACAAAAACCGATAACGAATAAACAAACAGAATACTTTTACAGTTTTCCATCAAAACATCTGTGGCTTACTCAACAAAAGAGAAGAATTACTACATTCTTTAACAAGAAACTCCCCGCAAATTATTTGTATAACAGAACATCACTTAACTGATGAAGAGTTGGAAGGTTAACACGTCATCCCTATACTTTGGGAGCCAAATTTTGTAGACGGAAGCACAAATGTGGGGGTGTGTGTATGTTTATTCAGGATAATATCCACTATACTAATATTAATATGGATAGATACTCCAATGAAAAGGACATAGAAATTTGTGCAGTGAAATTACATATTTTATCTCATACCATTGTTATAATAACTGTTTACAGATCTCCAACTGGTAATATTGCATATTTTCTAAATAATCTGGAAGCGGCTTTAAACCAAGTATATAGTAACACTGTTGATATAATATTATGTGGAGATTTTAATACTAATTATCTCAGTGATAACCAGAATAAGCAAGCCTTAAGTTCCCTATTAACTAGTTACAGTCTTTGTAGTGTAATAGACTTTCCTATGAGAATACATAATAATTCTAACACTATGATTGACAATATTTTTATTAATAAAGTTAAAAATGAAAATTATTCAGTATATTCCTTAATTAATGGCTTATCCGACCATGATGCTCTAGTTCTTAGTTTTTCTGATATTACTGTACCAAATGACAGAAATGAACTTTATTCCTATAGGAAAATTAGTATACACTCACTAAACGAACTCCAAACCAGCTTAAGTTATGAAGCATGGGAGAATGTATTTAGTAATAATGATAATGATATAAACACAATTTTTAATAATTTTTAAATACTTTTCTTAGGAAATTTTATGCTAGTTTTCCCACAAAATTTATGCAGAATTCCAAAGCTTGGTTAACAACTAGGATAAAAACATCATGTAATAATAAGAGGAAATTATACCTATTGTATAGGGAAAGTAAAGATCCTAACTTGAAAATATATTATAAGAATTATTGCAAAATACTATCTAAAGTTATTATATTAGCAAAAAAAATGTACTACAATAATAAATTAGTAAACTCTACCAACAAACCTAAAACAACATGGAATATTATAAAAACAATCACTAACAACTAAAAGAATCCTAATAATATATTAATGATGGAGATTGATGGAAAGATTACAACACATCACCAAACCACTGCAGAAGAATTTAATAATTATTACGTTTCTGGCGCTGACAACATTACTGACAATAATCCTGTAAATAACACTATTGGTGATTTAAATAAAAACGACCCATTAAATTATTTATATTTTGCATTTCAACAATCCTTCACAAATATTAAACTAAAAAATACAAATACTGGTGAAACAGAAAAAATCACTAAAGAATTAAAAAGTAAAAAGTCATGTGGATACACAGTGCGGTCCAAAGGTTCCTGGACTGAGTTTTTTACGACTTTCCTACCAACACCATCTACCAGGCTGTGACTGAACTACATAGTTGAAACCGTTTCTCACAAGAATGCAATTTGGCGTTAGTGTAGTTGCAGTTGTTGTTAAGACAGAATGTCTCGCACTAACTGTTGTTGTTACTCTGTGTCAATGTTATGAGATGGATGTTAAGGAGGAACAATGTGTGGTGATTAAATTTTGCTGTAAAGTCGATTTTTCAGCTACAAAGACTGTGGAACTGATTTAGAAGGCTTACGGTGATGCAGCATTAAGTCGAACAACAATTCTTGAGTGGCACAAACGGTTTCGAGAGGGCAGAGAGTCAGTGAAGGACGACGAAGGCAGTGGTCAGCCCACAACAAGTTGAACCAATGACAACATCGCCGCCATTGACAAAATGGTCAAAGAAGATCGAAACATGACGCCTTGGTTTATAGCATATACACTCAACATCCCGAAAACTGTGGTTCTACAGATTTTAAGAGAAGATCTGAAGATACATACCGCATTCGTAATTTTTTCCTCCTGCACAACAATGCCCCAGTACATTCGGCAGCAAAAATTTGACAGTTTCTGACTCAAAAACAAGTCGCAACATTAAACCACCCCCCATACTCTCCAGATTTGTCTTCCCCCGACTACTTACTGTTCCCGAAGGTTATAAATGCGTTATAAATTTAATCTGGTAACGCATGTTCAGGGACCATTGGTGATGGATAGGAGATATTCAATGAAATAAATAAATGGTTCCATAGCAATTTATTAATGTTAAATGTGATAAAACATATTTTTTGCAATTTTTAACTAAAACTGATAATGAAATTCATATGCAAGTGTCGTTTCGTAACAGAAAAATTGCTACTGCGCAAAGTTTAAAATTTTTGGGGCTAACTATTGGCACTACTTTTACCTGGAAGCATCATACTGGTGAACTAACATCTAAACTGAATAAGGCTTGTTATGCCATCAGATAAATTAAGCCGTTTATATCCCTAGATGTACTGAGAAGTATATGTTTTTCGTATGCTCACTCATTATATCTTAAGGAATTATATTTTTGGGGAATTCATCTTATAGTGAAGACATATTTAAAATTCAGAAAAGAATAATTAGAATAATTATGAATTCAAGTAGGAATGCCTCTTGTCGGCAACTATTTAAAGACAATAAGGCACAACTTATGCAGAATGCACACTTGCTCCATTTATTATGCTAAATGCATACATGACTATTTCCACATCTGTGTAAGATCAATGGAATGTGAAATAAATGAAATGAAATGAAATGTAAAAATGTCCATAAACCCCTTTGCAGTTGTCTGTGATCATGTGAAAAGCACTGACAGATATTACTTGAACATGTGCTACAGGAATAACCTGTATTTAAATATCAGCCTCTTTCCATCTACCTGTATCTATGTTACTGCCAGGCAAACAATAATGGAAGTACAGCTGGAAACACACTACACTACTTGCAAGAAACCCTATTATCAATGAATAATAATTACAACAAAGATACTTACAATGCATATTCTGAAACCAAAGTGGTTTATTCTTCCATACCACACCAAGCCAAAAAACAGGCATGCCTGACAATGTGATAATCACCCCCATACTGACTTCAATCGGCCGTGCATAGCACAAAATTATCACAAGGAACAAGCAGGCAATTAAGAAAACTACAGGTATCCACAGTGATACCTGCAACATATTAAAACAAACTTGTTTACACCAGCAGATTTATAAAATAACCAAATTCTAATATGGCCAAAGATACTCTATCTTCTTATACATTTGACAATTCATTCTTTTACTTAACCAAAACTATTTACAATGTTCAGAAAGTTCTCACACTGTGCACACCACCTCCCTTTGAAGTTATATGACAACTATCTGATCATTGGTCATGGTTAGTGAACTATGTGATTCCTGTTGCCATTTTATTTCAGTCCTAACGTGCTTTGTCAACTAAATAAATTATTCGATTTACAGAAAGTGTGTATCGGTGATTTTTAAAAAATCTCATTAATAGAAGAGGACATTTGTGTGAATAATTTATTGCAACATAAGGAAAACAGGAAAGCGAACCTGCATTTTGTTAAAGTGGTATTTGGTATGGAGGCATTAAAGTCGATCAACAGTGTTTGAATAGTACACACATTGTAAAAAGAGTCAAGAAACGTGTGAAAATGATCATCATTTTGGCCACCCATCCAAGCTGAGCTGATTAAAAATCACTGCAGTCAGTTTTTTTGTGCATTCAGATGGGAAATGACAGAATTTGTAGGAATATCTGGCTGAAAATTTGAGCATTCAACATTGTCTCCACAGGGTTCATTCCACAACTTCTCATGGTTGAACAAAAGCAGAAACAACTCAACACTTGGCACAGACTTTTTGCAACTGTGGAAACAAACTTCATGAAATTAATTATTATAGGTGTATGGGTACAATGTCAAAACAATGCAGCCACCTTTGCAATGTAAATCAGAATCATACCCAAGACCAAACAAGACAGGCAACATACATATAAACGTAACACTGAGGCACGTTTGTGTAACCACTATTGCCATGGAAAAGCAATGAGTATTACATATTCTGAGTGTGTGTTTCTAGCCTTCGTTATCCAGCATGCAATGCACATGTACATCTGTGGCCTCTCTGGCTGTACCATATTTTTTCACATTATCTCATAAATAGCATCATTTTTGGGAAGTCATTGAACATAAAATATGAGTTTTGATTTTCTCTGCAACTTTTTTTTGAAACATTTATCATTCTATGAAGAATTCAACAAGATACTCTCACAAGTGTACATGCTTCTTCATGTAAAGTACCTGTTATTCTTGTTAAACTTCAATTAACTGCATTTTCTTGACAGATTTAAAAAAAATACCCAAATATCAAATTTCATGAAAATCTGCCCAGTGGGAGCCAATTTGTTCCACGTGGACAGACAGACAGTTGGACAGACATGAAGACACCAATAGTCACTTTTCAAAATTTTGCGATTTTTCCTAAATAGCATGAAAGAGCAGATCCAATGTGAATATCACGTTCATTGTTTTCTACATCTGTTGAGGTCTAGTGCATTATGAGTTTGTTCCTAGAGGTCAAACAGTGAATCAAGAAATTTTATGGTATCAGTGTGAAACAATGGGAAAACAGTGCAGAGAACTTAGGATGAAACATAGCCAGTTTCTACACTACAGTGCTCTTGCACACACAGCACTGCCCACCCAGATGTTTCTCACAAAGAACAAAACTCCAGCAGTTCCACAACCACGTAAATAATGCCATGTTTTCCCCACACATAATTCCACATTCCAGGATGCCAGTATTGCATGTCTGAATGCAGCATTTATTCACCCTTGAAGCAGATGTCCTAAGCATGTATGTGAAGACCTGGTCTCATAAATGGTCCAAAAATATCAGCTGACTTCTCAAAAAATCATACAATCTCAATAGGAGACTCTTTAGGGGTCAACATTTACACAGCAGAACTTCAGGAACTCAAGGTAAAGTTAGCTTCTAATTTTTGTGGAGAAGAGATGTTTATCATAAGATGGCCACCAGAAATCTTCAGTCCACTAGCCCATTTCAGTCTACATCATGTTGCATGCCTATTACATATGTGTAGGGAATTTTTCTGTGACAGTGCAGCATGTAAATGTTAAAAACCGTTTAATGCTAATTATGTCAACACAAGCAAGTGCTAAGATCTGGATATCCATCTTGAACTAAAATACATGTATGTGAAGTCAGTGGAACATCAAAAAGGAAAATACGAAGACAGAATGGATTGAATACATCCACAAACACTGTTAACCACTTTGGAGAACAAGAATAAAATTCAAAGAGCTGTTCTGCACGATGGAAGTTGAGAGACATAACATATTTAGAGCATAAAGAATTAAGATGTGAAATCTGTGCCCTTCAAAATGGTCTGTCAGATAAAATCAGTTGTGATTGATGAACAACTGTTAAAGTTAAAAGCCAGCCATTTTGTGGCATATTCAACGATCAAAAAATTTCAGGCTTTACCAGTTCAAAAAAACAAAAGGCACAAAGCATCAGATGATTTAACAATACTTAGAAACCACTCCATCATCTAACCCACTAGTGTGGGAGATGATTTCTTTTTAACTTCTTCATGCATTTTGGGTGCGCTGAAGTTGAGTGGGCTGAAATGTTACAGAAATTGAGAATGCTTACATTTTCTATGTTATTTTTCATATCACTGTTAACAACCATTTAAAAAAGAACGAAAATGGTGGCACCCACATTAATTTTTAAAACTTGTTGCATGGGTCTCCAACCCACAGTCTAAATGCGGCCCCGCAGGCTGTATTATGTGGACCACTGCCACATTTGTAAATATGTATATACTATAAAACTTACACAATAATTTAGGGGGTTGGGTATACCACTTATTGTTACTTCTCTATGTGCAGCCTGCAAATCAACCCACAATAACAGGTGTGGCCTTTCACCATAAAGAGGCTGGATGCCCAGGCCTCATTGTCATACTGTGATCAGGAGTTTACAAACAGAATATACCTTAATTAATTCCACAAAGACTGTGTGACTTTAAATGACAACCTGTAGCATGAGTCTCACAAACCATACAGTCCTGCTACAGAGGGTAGGCAGCATGGAGTATCTAGTATCTCGGAAGTGACCAGGTGGGATCCTACTAGTATTCTCAATACTAATGCGAAGGGATCAGCAAGAATACTTGTACCTCCATCACTCCAATTGCAGAAATACACTGATCTACGTGACATGACATTACACACTTTCCCCGCTTGTGAAATTAGCTGAGGCTTGCTAACTGTATGTATCCCTGAAGCCAGAGACTTTGTGATGTCACTCGAACCATACCCACCGCCCCCCCCCCACCCCCACCCCCTTTTTTTGGCCCAGTAACAAAGCTAGGAATGTCAAATTTTCAAAGAAACAAGTTTGAAAGTTTCCAGAATTTACACATGAATGTGTACACATTTCTAACACACTGCACCACTGTTGCAGTGCCTCACAATGGAGTCAGTCATGATGTGCAATACAATGATATGTTAGGCTACGATTCCTTGTTGCTCAGAAAGAATCGGTGAGAAACACTCACAAATATCTTTGCATGTTTATGGAAGTGGTGCAGAAGCACTGTTGGTTACTGTATGAAAAAACTGATGGCTTCTGAAACAGGAAAAGGAGATCTCCACGATCTGCCCTGCTCAGGCTGTCCTGTCACAGTTTTTAGTCCTGAAATGCTGCAGCATGCTGATGCCATCGTTGACAAGGACTGATGCTTCACAACCCAACAAGTGGCACTCAATCTTTCAATCAAGCAAAGGTAGTGTTAGTCAAATTATTTGAGAACTTGGATTTTCAAAGGTGTGCACAAGATGGGTTCCTCAGAGCCTCACTGTCAAACACAAAACCGAGAGAATAGCTGTATCTTCCAATTTGTTGTTGAGTTTCGAAGTTGTGGGAGAGACCTTATCCCAGATTGTTAAAGCAGATGAAACCTGGGCCTATTGTTTTGAACTGGAGACAAAAAAGGCACTTCATAGAATGGTACCATCCTCAGTCTCCCCCCCCCCCCCAAAAAAAAATTCAAAAAGTCCCCTCAAGGTCACAATCACTGTCTTCTGGGACTGTGAAGGAGTGATTCTAGTGGATGTGATACTGAGAGGAATGACAATAAATTCCAAAACCTACATCAAGTCAGTGACAGAACTCAGAAAGCCTTTCAAACAAGTACAGCCTCATAAAAACCCAACAGAAATCTTGCTTCGGCATGACTATGCAAGGCTGCACTGAAGTTTGAAGACATGGGAAGCCATCACAAAATTTGGTTGGACAGTGTTGCTCCATCCTAGCACCCACAGATTTCCACCTATATGGAGCCCTGAAGGATTCAATCTGTGGTACAAAATGTGAGTCTGATGACGATGTGATTCACACAGTAAGAACTTGGATATGTGAGCAGGACAAGGCAAGGTATTGGCAGGGCATACACACACTTGTTCCTCGTTGGCACAAGGCCATAGAAGTGAATGGAGACTTTGAAAATGGGCTATGGAATCAAACCATCAGTGTTCATAATGTGTAATTTTCATGATCTTGGAATAAATATTTACTGAGAAAAAAAAAAAAACAGACGTTACTTTCTGGGCAGTCCTAGTACTCGTATTCAGGTGCCTTCTGTTCAGCCTGTACACACCGTAATGTTACTTTCTTGTATATGCAATGTGTTCAGGTGTGTTCTGCTTATTTTCTTTTTTATAAATACTTTAAATGCTTAATTATTTTAATGTTTATTTACATAACAGATATTTCTGGATTATGCCCTTTTAATCAGTTATGTGTGTTTCACTCTGCAATGCAACTTCAGTGTTAGTCATACAATGTACACTTGGCATCATCCTAAGGTATATGAGCAAAATTACTACCAATGCAATGTGCTAGTAGTGTACACGAAGAGAAGTATCTAAATGGTAAAATACTAAAATTGGCCTTTTAAAGTGACTTACAGGGGTGCTGATAAGTCCTTAGCCCGACCATGAAGGAAACAAGCTACAGCCACAGAACATTTTGAGTTTCATGTATCCTCTTTATAATCACGATTGGAGGAATATTAGTACTATTTATGTATATAACAAGACTAGCATCAAACAAAATATTCTCACCATCAAAAAAAATACATCAGGAAGTAGGTCGGGCTAAGGACTTATCAGCACCCTGGTACACTTAAACTTAACACTTTTAATTTTCCTAAAACCCACATAAAGGAGAATGTGAAGAGCAATTTTATGTTAAAACATGAAATTCATTTAGTAACTCTCTCTGGAGATTTATGTGCAGCAGTGTGTTAACTATTACATAATCTTGGTTAGACTTTTCTACATGTATATATGTATACATACACATTATGTAGTGTAGATGCCTTACAAGAGGCCATGATGTGCAGAAAAATCTATATCACTTATTATAAAGCATGTTTCTTTCTATAATGTGGTTACAAATCCCATGGTACTGGCACAAGTGTTCCACTACTACTACATTCCTATGTATCTTGATGTCCTAATCTAAAATTATTTATTTATATAAATACATACATATATATATTTTTAAGTCTTATTCTGTGCATCCGTGATGATGTATGGGTGTGCTAGTGCTATTTGTCTGTATAGGTATTTCACTGATGTTCCATAGTGCACATGTTCCCAACTACCTCAATCATGTATACAATTTATCCTGATAATCGATATGTGTTTAATCCAACTGTATGCCTCCTTTACTAACAACATGTACATGTACACATAAAAATTATTCATGTCATTCCAATCTATTTTGTATCTAAGACTTTTAATGTGCTACTGATTTGTGTCCCAAAGGCTATATTAACCAAAGCTTACATCATGACTGGGAAAATGAAGACGTGTCATGTAATAAGTATGCAGTAGCTCACATACAATGAATATATCTATCAGCATGAATGATTTAAGTAACACAAATGCATCACATTACATACCTTAATTGGTCGAATCATGTCTGGCCGTTTCCACCTTAACCATAGAATTCCACTGACTGACAGCATAATGAACACTGACTCGACAATACTGGAGTATGTGATGAGCACATAGACATCACTAGTACTCAACATTACCAGTGATAACACATTCTGCAAAGAGAATGTCACAAAGCAAATGTAGCCTATGACCCGTTTACTTGAGGAAAGATATTATTCTTTGAACAAATTAGCCAACAGCAATGAAAAAGAAAAGAAAAAGAAAGTATTGGATATGGACGGACAGTACGTTATTCAAATGCTGCCATTTGAACTTCCCTCTTAAGATCAGAGCCTGGGTTATTTCAAGGCTACACTTTGCAGAACCTTCAATCTCTGCAATAACCATCAGAATTTGACTCTGCATCACTGTAACCTATACTGTAAATAATTCAGACAGCCAATGTAGTCAAAATTTTAAAAATTTAATCAATGAACACAGACTGTAAAAATCGTGCAATATTCCTATAATGTGTCAACCAGCAGCAGTTCATTGTGGTTAAATGGGCAGCACTCTTATATCATATATGCAACCCAAACAGTACCAGTACCTACCCAGCACCCCAGCATATCACCACAAATCACAGCATTACATTAAAAACACTTAGGTGTATTGTGGGAGATCATGACCATTCAGAAGAACTCTATTACCCCTGATTGGGTCATAACCCCAGGTTTTAGAATCCCCAGTAATCTTGTACTTACTGCTTGTTTCAAGATGTTACTTTCATGTTGCAGCTGTTGCTTTTCTTCACTTTTAAATGTCTACTAGTTTCACTACTTCTGATCATTTGATTGGGATACTGCAGCCACTGGAATTTATCCTGCTTCGTTTGATCTAATCATTCTGAGCCATTCTTTGTCAAACTATGATGATTACAGTGATTTTAACTAGTAACAGCATAAGATTACTTTGGCTGCAATTTTGAAATATTCTCTGACAGCTTTCTAAGACCTATTGCTATCAATATAATACCACAAGTGTCCCAAAGGTGAAACCCAGTTTCAAATTTCAATGTTAAGAATTGAAACAACCAACTTCCAGAAATTGTTCTGTAAAAACATAACATTTGAAATAAGCAGAAGATTGTTTTATTTTTCTCTCCAGTGTAATCTGCCTGACTGCAACACACTTCTCACATCTTAATAAAATTTGCGCAAAACAGTAATCAAAGGCATCCAAAGGAACTGTATTTAATTTGGCAGTTATGTTCTCCTTGTTGTCCACAATGCCTTCAAATTTTCTTCCTCTCAGGGAATAGAAAAAAATCAACTGGCAGGAGATCAGCTGAATAAGGTGGGTGGCTCATCTCCACTATGCCATGATTTACCAGGAAGTACTTCACTGTCATGTCAGAATAACCAAGGGCATCATCATGCAAAACATACTGCCTTTCTCTCAAAACTGTAGAATCACTCTTGAACTGTGCTTCAGTAACCTCATCAACATCTGTATGCAGAATTCAATGTTCACACTCTTTTCTTCAGGCACAAATTTTTTGTGTATCACACATGTTTATAAAAGACAGTGGTCAACATCATTTTGATCAACTTTTCCAAGCATTTTTTTTTTGTACCTTAGTGATTACTTCATTCTCCACTTCAGGTTTTGACACTATGTTTGAGGATGGTACTGAAACACCAAGACTTGTCTCAGTACCTGTGCAATTAAGATACTGTGGAATGGCTTGATAAATCTAGATACGTCTTCACAAATTGTGACTCTGTGCTCATCTAAGAGACTGTGTGGTATTCATTTTGTGCAGATCTTCCTCACTCCCAAATTGTCATAAAGAATGTGAAAAATTATCCCCCACTTAACATGCAGGTGATCCTCCACTAACTTTAGAGTCAGTTGACAGTTCCTGGCCAACAGTTCGTGAATGTTTGCTGCTGTTTCCAGATTTTCAGCAGTTGACATTTTCACACTATGTGGATCTCATATTTCTCTCCAATTTTTTCAGACCATTTGTGTGATATACACAGGAGACAGAGCTTGTCCATAGCTGGTTTCAACCATTTCACATGTTTCCTGACAATGATATATCCTCATGGGAAGGTTTTCTTTGTTCGTTTAGGGAATGAATAACAGGTTTCCATGACATTCTTAAGACCAGGCCACATTTGTTATGTAGGAGTATAGCTCAATCTCACTCCCTCGTCTGATGATCCAGTCCACGAATCAGGTTTGGTGGAGAGGATCTCAGTGTCTTGGAGCTGGGTATGATGTCCCCTGTTGAAGCTGCACTCTACCACTGACAACAGTAGAGCTGTTGGAGATGGCTGTGCTCTTTTAACCTCTTCTTGATGGAAAGTCCAGTCTGTCCAATATAAACCTAGTCACACTCACAGAAAATGTACACAAACTGTGGGCAGCCAGGAAGTTGGAAATGACAGCACAGCTTTAACACTGAGCTCCAACCCAACAACATAAACACTGAGAATGGCTTGTTCTTTAAGCAGGTCATGGAAACTTCTCATTTACTCTCTGAAGTAAGGGAGAAAACTTCTACATTACCTCCTTCAGTTCATTCTCCTTCCTCAGTCTCCAGTTTGTTGTAAGTTACTTTTCCTTCCTCCTGCGCTTCATTTGCTCCCTCCTCCCACTGGTTTATACCATTTTCCTTAACTCTAGAGGGCCCTACACATGACTGCCCACCCCCACAGCACCTTCCCTCCTAATGCTTCGGTATGGCTTACCCAACCCCCTTTCCATACTTAATGCAACCATTTCGCCCTTAAAGATGGAAGCAGCATGCATCTCTCAAATGTGTGTAACAAATTACCAATAAACACAGCATTGTACCCATGAAAACTGTGTTCTATTGTCTACATTGTTTATTTGACAGAAACTGCATCAAAAAATAAAATTACACTTTCATTTTTCGGGTATACTACGTACCAGAAATACTAATGCTGGGGTTGGTGTAAACCTCTTGATGTTGATATGAGAAAGCATGACAGGGAAATGACCATATCTTGCTCCAACAAAGCACATTCTGCAAACAGAAGTGTGACGGCATTAAGCACAGAGTCCTTTGTGATTAGTGTCTGTAGTTCAGACATCGTGTTACAGGCTTTAACTTTCTGCATTGTGGTGCCATCCAATGTAAACAATTAACACTGTGGTTGTAGAACTCAAACAACAAACACTGTTTATACCAGAGGCCTCCAATGGAAATCAAATTTATTCAACTTAATTGCACCATTGTTATTTTCACCACAAACACACAACATCAATGGACTGTTAGCATTGGGTCGTAAGGTCTAAAAAGAGTGTACTAATTACCTGGAAGATGTCATGATGTGGACACTCAGACCTCCAAATATAGACAAAGCCACCATAATAGGCATGATCCACGACATGACACCTAGCACAGTATCTGCAAATGTCTGTGGGAAAAGGAGAAAAAGAGTAGCAACATATCCCACAGTTTATAAGACACGTTGTAAATATGTGTGTGTAGTCCAGTTGTTAAGTTTAATTGGGAATGGGGGAGGCAGATGAAGGAGTGCAGGTAATGTTTGAGACAACAGTCGTAAACAGACTGGGTCATATTAAATAAATACTGGCCTACACCTACTGTACATATAATTTGCATCTGTGCCACCAAACAAAAAAAAAACAGCACCTACCACAGCAATGGCACCAGAAGCAATCATGGCTGTAGGTGTCAGGACAGCCAGATAAGCCACATTAGCGAAAACATAAATCAGTGTAACAAGTGGCAGGGAGATGTAGATAGCTCGAGGAAGGTTCCTGGAATACACAAAGAATAGTTAGTGATGCAGTACTAAGTCCTGAACGTGGAATAAAAGTAACATTCAACTAACCATTCATTCAGACATATTGAACAAAAGAACAGTTTAGGAACTGCAAACATAATAATCTTGCACTACCACTCTGATACTCCCTCTAGATTTTGTGATCAATGACATAACAGCCGAAAAGTCACAATTATTTCAAAACCGAAGATTTATGGAAAATGTACAATGGACATAAAATGTGTGCTTCCTTTTTCTCTGCAACTTTTAGACACAACATTATGCCCCAATATGTGGTTTAAAGAGCTCCATCCAAGTTCAGTTGTGATGCTCATAGCAAGGTGTGAGGTCATCATATAATGCATCCATTATTTTAGTCCAACTCTAATTAAAATTTCAATGCATCAACAAATGCTAGTAAAACTCCCAAATATAAAATGTCATGGCAATTCGTTCAGCAGTCCTCAAGTTGCTACACATGGACCGACAGACATAGTGAAGCCAACAGCACATTTTTGTAACTTTTTGTTACAAACACATGAAAATGTATGGACTAATAAATTGTACAAAATGTAACACACTGAGTGTTTGAAGCCTATAGCACATGCTTAAAAACAGGTACAGACAAAGATTTATTTTGCTGTTTTTTCTGCAATGTAATGCTGAGTGAAACCATACGGATCACAAGGATGGGCTCCACTACTGGTACAATTCAGAGACCAGGGCATGG
>Ga0209629_10000532_pt1 | contig 21096 bp, 23 predicted proteins | sample TergutCu122P5_FD_187286 | JGI IMG/M metagenome (GOLD analysis project Ga0209629, IMG submission 187286) | Cubitermes ugandensis P5 segment gut microbial communities from Kakamega Forest, Kenya - Cu122 P5 (SPAdes) (version 2) | ecosystem: Host-associated > Arthropoda: Insects > Digestive system...
ACGATGTAACAGTAACGGCAAACTTTGAAGCCATACCTGTTGTCAACGCTCAAACGCCAACAATCACTTCTCAGCCAAAAAGTGCGACAGTGAATGTCGGAAATGCTGCAAACTTATCGGTAACAGCAAACGTGACGGACGGCGGAAATCTAAGCTATCAATGGTACAAAGGAAGCGCTGCAATCAGCGGAGCAACCGCCAGTACCTACTCACCTCCAACAACAACAGCAGGAACAACAAACTATTACGTCGTTATTACTAATACTAACAACTCCGTAAACGGAACAAAAATAGCTACGGCTCAAAGTAGCGCTGTGACGGTGGTCGTCAATGCTATTCCAACCAGTATTGGAAATATCAAAACAGGAACAAAAATTTATACTGAAAATTCATCTGTCCGAATAGAAAGCGACGCCACCATAAAATTCGTAGAAATATATAGCCTAATGGGACGGTTAATTTACGAAATTCGAGTAAATACTAATCAAGTGAGGATAGATAATCTTCAGAGGGGAATTATCGTTGTAAAAGTTTCATTTCAAGGTGAAGAACCTGAAGTTAGAAAAGTTTTAATTAAATAAGCCGGCCTCAGGAAAAAACGATATGCTACGCGGGAAAGTGTTGTAAAAATCCTAATGTCAACAACGCCAATAGAAAAATCACCATCAGGATTTTGACATACGCCTTGTTTGTAAGCGTAAAATAATGAGCAAGAACCAGAGCGATAGAAATATACGCTATTGATTCCCAATACGCCCGGTATTTGCTTTGCACAAAAGCCATTGCAAAAATAAAAAAAGAAGAAACATACAGATATTTCAGAAAAGAAATCGTTATGATTTTTTCGGATATACTCGTTACGAACAAATTGAATCCGGCAAAGATATAGGTGAAAAAAATGATACCGAGACTGATCCATTCATAATTAGATAAATTCGGCTCGCTGATTGAGAAAATTTCTTTGTAATTCGGAAGGAAAGAAAAGAATATTCCCCAATCATTTTGGTAAATACTCCAGGCAAAAATAAACAGGTAAACCCCAACAATCCCTGTTATACTTGCAAGGAATACCCGTAGATTGAAACTGTGAAACCAATAAAAACCACTCCAAAATATAGGAAAGAACAATAGAAACTGAGGCCGGAACAGACTTCCTAAAACCAATATTAACGATATATTTAAAGCGCTCAGTTGAGAATTAGACTTTTGATAGGTTTGGAATAAAAATAAATAATTTATCATTATCAAAAGCGCCGACAGACTTGCTTTCAAATCGAGATTAATTACCGGATTACAACCAACCAAAATGATATAAATAAGTGCAGGTAATAAAGACCGGCGACGAATAATCGTAAAAATATTATCCAACCGTGCTAAAAAGAAAGCAATTCCAATCTGAACCAACGTATTACCCCAAAGAGTGAGATTACTCCAATCGCTCCAAAACCGGAAAGCAAAAACCACACAAACACAAGCAACTAATACTATCCAATTAGATACAAATGCTTCATGTACTTTTTTGATATTTATCATATTCTCACTTCAAATCGAAACCTATGTCTTTCCGGTAATATTTTCCATCAAAACAGATAATTTCAGCATTCTGAAACGATTGCTTCAATGCCTCTTCTTTGCTGTTTCCATAGGAACTGACAGCGATAACCCGCCCTCCGTTGGTCAGGATTTGACCGTCTTTCTCAATGGTTCCGGCATGAAAAATCAAACTCCCTTGTGTTCTGTCCAATCCGGTAATGACTTTACCCTTTTCGTAATCGCCCGGATAACCGCCGGAAACAAGCATTACCGTTACAGCCGAACGAGTATCAAAAACCAATGTTTTTTCATGCAGATTTCCCTGCGCAATACCTTCCAACAAATCGACAAAATCGGACTGAATTCGCAACATGACAACTTCTGTTTCAGGATCACCCATCCGGCAGTTGTATTCAATCACCAGCGGCTCTCCCTTGACATTAATCAATCCGAGGAAAATAAATCCTTTATAATCAACTTTTTCACTTCTTAAACCTTCAATGGTTGGAATGATAATCTTTTTCTCCACTTTCTCCAGAAAAGTCCGGTCGGCAAAAGAAACCGGAGAAATAGCGCCCATGCCGCCGGTATTCAAGCCGGTATCGCCCTCTCCTATTCGCTTATAATCTTTAGCTTCGGGAAGAATTTTGTAAGAGTTTCCGTCGGTCATCACAAAGACAGAACATTCAATGCCTGACAAAAATTCCTCAATCACGACCGTTTCACTTGCTTTTCCAAAGCTTCCGTTTAACATATTGTTGAGTTCACTTTTTGCTTCCGGAAGATTATCAATAATCAAAACGCCTTTGCCGGCTGCCAAACCGTCGGCTTTGAGCACGTAAGGTGATTGCAGGGTTTTGAGAAAAGCGATACCTTCGTTGAGATTATTTTTTGTAACACTCAAGTACCGAGCTGTCGGAATATGGTGGCGCATCATAAAAGCTTTGGCAAAATCTTTGCTGCCTTCCAACTGCGCACCAGTTTTTGAAGGACCGATAACCGGAATATTCATTAATTCCGGGTCATTCTTAAAAAAATCGTAAAGGCCTTTCACTAAAGGATCTTCCGGGCCGACGACTACCATCTGAATCGCATTCGCCAACGCAAATTGTTTTAAAGTCGCAAAATCATTTACCGCTATTGGAACATTTATCCCTATCTGAGCCGTCCCTGAATTACCCGGAGCAATAAACAATTTTTCAACTTTCGGACTTTGGCTTATTTTCCAAGCTAAAGCATGTTCTCTTCCTCCTGAGCCTAAAATCAATATATTCATAAAAATATGGAAATGTAGTATTTGGTGCAAAGATAAGAAATTTTCCGTAATTTATCTAATTGAAAATCACTAATTTGTATTTTTTCAAATAAAAATATAAATTTTTTTTGAATTTTCGATTTAAACCTTTGGAATGAAATATTGTCATACATCGAAAGAGTGTTATTTCATTAGTTATAGTTAAGGGTTAGTAATTCAATTAGGAAGCTTGACGAAGTGATTCGGCAAGCTTTTGTCTTTTTTAGGAAACAAGCACGGAGTCATTTACTGATAATTCTTAACCAAACAACTGTAGCGCATTCTCAGTAGTTTTCTCAGCAATAATTTCTATTGGAAGCTCATAAATTTCCGCTAATTTTGCAGCAATAGCCGGTAAATACGACGGCTCGTTTCGCTTTCCCCGGTGCGGAACCGGCGAAAGATAAGGAGCATCCGTCTCCAAAAGGACTCGTTCTATGGGAAGCAGTGGCAAATAATCCCGAAACTGGACATTTTTATAAGTAACGATTCCGTTGATGCCAATCCTGAAGTTCTGCAAACGAATGATTCCTTCCAATTCTTCCCGGGAGCCGCCGAAACTGTGAAAAACTCCCCGCAATTTTTCCGCACCGATTTTGTGAATACTTTCAAAAACAAACGGAAACGCCTCACGGGTATGAATAGCAACCGGTAAATTTCTTTCAACACTCCATTGTAATTGAGTTTCAAACGCTTCAATTTGCTCTTTCAGAAAAGTTTTATCCCAATATAAATCAATACCGATTTCTCCAATCGCCACGTATTTTCGTTTCTCAAACCAGCTCTCAATGATTTCCAAATCTTTACGGAAATCCGGCCCCACACTTGTCGGATGCAGACCCATCATCGGATAGCACAAACCTGAATACCGATCATTTAAAGCATGTAAACGCTCAAGTGAATCGACATCAATATTGGGAAGATATAAACGGTTTATTCCGGCTTCTTTTGCTCTTTGAACAACTTCATGAACATCGGAATCAAATTCTTCTAAAAATATATGCGTGTGAGTATCAATAAAACACATCTAAAACAATTCTTTCTGGTAGAGATAATTAATTTTGTAAAATTGGTAAACTTCCGACAATTCCTGAAGCGGTAGATTCCCATATTTTTCTTCTACCCTTGACCAAATATCCCGAATCATAGTTTCCGCTTTTTTCTGCATTTCATACAAAATGGCTTGTTGGCGAATCATGTTTTGTTTATAAATTTTGGCGCTGTGAACAACATCCAGAAATAATTCATAATGTACTTTTACTTTGGCAATGGCGGGATTGTATAAAGGAAAACCTCCGCGAGACATGCGCTTAGCTTCTCCCTGTATCATTTTTTCTCCCCAATAAATAACCGCTTCTTCGGTCGATAAATCCGGCAATTCTAATTCTTTTCCACTCTCAAACCCGTAATCGTCTAATAAAATTTCCGGTTTTATTTCATTGCGAATAACAGTCAATTGCAGGACTTGAATAAAATGGGAAATATACATCTCGGCATTTTTAAACAATTCACCGTATTCGGTTTGGGCTTTTGCTGAATCCTTGATGGTCTGTTTTAAAACAACCCGCGCACCTTCGTAAGAAGTAATAAAAAAGTGCAATTCTTCAACTTCTGCCGCCGATAATATTATTTCCTGCATGCCATTCACTTCTTCGCGGTCAACTGCTGCCTGGAGCGCTCTTATTTTTCCGTCATCTGTTTCAGGTACCCTTTTTATATACATAATTTAATCCATTAAAATTCCCTTTCCATTAAATCTTTAGCAATATTTTTTAATATCCTTTTCTTATTTTCATCTACTGAAACCACTTGAAAGGCTGCTAACGCCTTTTCATAGAAGAAATGAATCATCGCATTGACATTTTCCGGAATATCTAATTTATTATATAAATCGCGCACTGCAATAATTTTTTCTTGTGGTTTATTTTCGCATGCAAGCCATTTAAGGAGTTCTGCTTTATCTTCTTTATCCGCTCTATTCAAGGCATTAATCAATAGAAAAGTTTTTTTGTTGCACAAAATATCGCCACCTGTTTTTTTTCCAAAAACTTCGGGATTCCCATAAACGTCCAATAAATCATCTCTAATTTGGAAAGCAATTCCCAAATTAATTCCAAAGTCGTATAAATTTTGACTGTCTATTTCACCAGCGCCGCCGATAATCGCTCCGCTTTTAAGGCAAGCTCCGAGCAGGACAGCTGTTTTCAAACGAATCATCTCGATATATTCCTGTTCGGAAACATCCAACCGGCGCTCAAATTCCATATCGTATTGCTGCCCCTCGCAAATTTGAATAGCTGTTTGGGAAAACAAATCCAAAAGCGGTTTTAGGTTTTCCGTAATAGATTCTGTCATAAAAATATAGGAAAGAATCAACATAGCATCTCCCGAAAGGATAGCTGTATTCTCGTCCCATTTTTTATGCACCGTTGCTTGACCTCTCCGCAAATCTGCTTTATCCATCACGTCGTCGTGCATGAGCGTGAAATTGTGAAGTATCTCCCACGCTAAAGCCGGACGAATAGCGGCTTCAACTTCATCTCGATACAGATTACAAGCTAATAACGTAAAAGCCGGACGAATTTTTTTCCCTTTCAAAGACAACAAATAAGCAACCGGCTCATACAATCCGGCCGGATTTTCGGGATACCGGATTGTTTGAATTTCTTGATTTATTATATCTAAACTATCTTGAAGGTTTAACATTGTATTAAGTTATTTCTATATTGCCGTTACGCGTCTGTCGAGAAACATTTTTGCACGTCATTGCGAGGGCGAAGCCCGAAGCAATCCAGAGAAATATTCAATAACTGGATTGCTTCGCCTGACGGCTCGCAATGACGACTGTGTCTTTCAAGACAATCTCATGAAGATGTATCTATGGACTTACAAAAGTACTTAAATTTTGAATACAATAAGCAAATAAACTTTAATATAAGTACAAAGATACTTTTTTCTTGTTTTATACGTTTGTATTACAGTAAAAATCTTATTTTTATAAGAAGTTTTTAACACAATGCGAAAAATATTTATTTTCGGTTTTCTGATTTTATGTAACTTTTTGGTTTGCGCACAGGAAGGAAATTCGGCTTTTACCTACTTGCTTTTGCCGAGTTCGGCACGTGCGGCCGCTTTGGGCGGTACAAATGTTTCTATTATTGAGAATGACCTTTCGCTGATTTATCAAAATCCCGGTTTCTTGGGGCAGGAAATGGATAAAACAATAAATTTGAACTACTTATCATTCGTTGGCGACGTTGGCGCTGGGAGCGCAACATTCGCCAAAGCCATAGGAGAAAAAAGCGCTTGGGGGATCGGATTCAATTACTTCAACTACGGTAATATGCTGGAAACCACGGCGAACGATGAAATCCTTGGAAATTTGAGCGCCAGAGATATCTGCGGCAATATTTTCTTTTCCAGTGATTTAACCGAGTCAATCAGAGGTGGAATTGCCGCAAAATTTCTGTATTCCGATTATCTGGGCTATACTGCAATCGGATTGGGAGTCGATTTGGGACTCAGCTATTACAATCGGGAAAAGAACCTTTCTATCGGCTTGGTAGGTAAAAATTTAGGACGCCAAGTCAAAGCATACGAAGAAGAACAACTCAATTTGCCTTGGGATATTCAATTGGGTCTCAGCCAAAAATTAGGACATGCGCCGATTCGATATTCCATCACCGCCGTTAATCTAACCCGTTGGAAATTCTATGATTTGCAAGACAAACGGGAAACTTTTTCAAAAACTTTTTTCAAGCATTTTATCTTTGGCGTGGAACTTCTTCCAACGGAAAATTTTTGGATTGCCGTGGGATACAATATTAAACGCGGATCCGACATGAGTTTGACGCTGAATGACGGCAATGGAAATACATTTGGAGGGTTCTCCGCCGGCGCCGGATTGACGGTAAAAGCCTTTAGCATAGGTTGCTCTTTAGCAAAGTACCACCCGGCTGCCACTTCGTTTATGGTTAGTATTTCTACTTCGTTAGCGGGAATGAAATTATGAAGAAAATAACGATTGCCGTTGACGGATATTCTTCCTGCGGAAAAAGCACAATGGCTAAAGACTTGGCCAAAATAGTGAAATACAATTATATAGACAGTGGCGCCATGTATCGTGCCGTGACTTTGTATTGCCTTCGGAACAATCTGTTTGTTGGCGATTCTCCGAATGAAACAGCTTTGAAAGAACAACTCAACCAAATTCACATTGATTTTCGATACAATGAAACAACCGGAAAGTCTGATACTTATCTGAACGGCGAAAATGTTGAAAAAGAAATCCGCAGCATGGAAGTTGCCGATAAAGTAAGTCCTATTGCTGCAATTGGTTTTGTTCGGGAATTTTTGGTGAAGAAGCAGCAGGAAATGGGTAAAAACAAAGGCATCGTGATGGATGGAAGGGATATCGGAACGGTTGTTTTCCCGGATGCCGAACTGAAAATTTTTGTTACGGCAAGGCCGGAAGTCAGGGCACAGCGCCGCTTGGCGGAATTGACTGCCAAAGGCGAAAACGTTTCATTTGAAGAAGTCCTAAAAAATTTGGAGAAACGCGATTTTATCGACACTACGCGGAAAGACGGACCTTTGCGGAAAGCCGATGATGCTGTGGTCATCGACAATTCTGACCTTACGATTGAGGAGCAGAATACTTTGATGTTGGCATTGTTTAAAGAATTGAATACCGAAAAATTTATTACCGTTTTAACATTTACATTTCCTTACGAAGTAGCAATAGTGCGTGGTCGATTAGAATCGGAAGGCATTACTTGTTTCGTGCAAGACGAATTGACGGCTCAAGTCCATCCTTTTTATTCCAATGCTATTGGCGGCGTAAAACTTCAAGTCAAGGAAAGTGATTTTAAAAAAACCGTTGATATTTTAAAGGAAACCGGATACATTAAAGACGAAGATTTACAAATACCTGCAGAATCTGTCCGCCTGACTAAAATATTATCTAAGATACCAATAATCAATAAATTATTATGATAAGCGAGACGATTATCTGTCCGATTTGTGGTTCTGAGGAAGTTATTCAGACAAAGAAAGCGGGATGGTTTTTCTTGATCACTTCGCTTTTGTTTACATTTCCTACGCCATTTTTTCATAAAATTTATTATTGCTTTGATTGCAAACAGGAATTTAAACTGAAAAATAAACAACATTGAAATTCTCAGCTCAAATCAAACTATACCGGAAGCTCCGTTACCACAAAGGCTTCGGCGTTCATTCCCCTTTCACTTATAACTTAATTACAAAAGTGATTGAGGAAAAAACACCTTATTATATTTTTGATGAAATCGAGCAATTCCGCAAAGAACTTTCAGCACGGAAAGAGATTCAATCCAAAAATTACGGCGCTTTATTATTTCGCTTTGTTCATTTTTTTAAATGCCAGACAATCCTGCAAATAAGAGCTTATTCAGGCATTCTGAGCTTGTATTTGTCGATGGCGTATAAGGATTGTTCATGTTACGCTCTGGAAGAAAATCCCGAATTGTTGGAAGCTGTGAAAGTTTTTGCCGGACAACGACCATTGGAAAATCTTCATTTTATGGAAGGTGATTATGAGAAAAATTTAGAAGAACTAAAAAATGTTATACCGTCGTTTGATTTGATTTTCATCAATCAATCGGGAAATACAAGGAAGACGCTTAAATCTATTGATCTTTCCAAACAGTTTATAGGAGAAAAATCCATCCTGATTATTGATGGCATTTCCGAAAATAAAGCAATGAAAGAATTGTGGAAGAAAATAGTAAACCATCCCAAAACAAGTGTTACGATAGATTTGTTCGCTTTGGGTATCGTTTTTTTTGACAAGAAATTACACAAACAACATTATAAAAACTATTTCGATTATGGCAAAAAGCAAAATCTATACAAAAAAAGGAGACGGCGGATTCACCTCTTTGGTTGGCGGAGAAAGAGTCTCAAAAACCAACCCGCGAATTGAAGCTTATGGCGCCATCGACGAATTGAATGCTTTCATAGCTTGCTTGTTGGAAGAAATCGACAACGAACAAGATCGCCTGTTTCTCCAGAGGATTCAAAATAATTTATTTACCTTGGGTAGTTATTTGGCTTCGGAAGAAGGCACGACGACTTGTTCTATTACCAAAGAAAACGTAAAAGAAATCGAATCGGAAATGGACGAGATTGATGCCATGTTGCCTTCGCTGAAATATTTTATATTGCCCGGAGGCTGCAAGAGCAACGCTTTGGCACATGTCTGCCGTACCGTTTGCCGCAGGGCGGAAAGAAACATTTTCAAAATCTCTGGAGTCGATAAAATGGATAAAAACAGCTTGCAATATATCAACCGCTTATCCGATTATTTTTTCCTTTTGTCCCGAAAACTAAATTTTTTGAAAAATATTAGAGAAATAATTTGGGAAATCCCTTGCAAATAAAAGAAATATTTTTACTTTTGCGAAAAATTTACACAATTAAGTTTTTGTATAATCTTTATCATTATTTTATATGTATTGGACCTTAGAATTAGCTTCGAAATTGGAAGATGCCCCATGGCCGGCTACCAAGGATGAATTAATTGATTACGCGCTTCGGTCGGGCGCACCCCAGGAGGTTATCGAAAACCTCCAGGATATGGAAGATGAAGGAGAAATCTATGAGTCTATTGAAGACATTTGGTCTGATTATCCTACAAAGGAAGACTTTTTCTTCAATGAGGATGAATACTAACTGAAAAGTAGCGACTAACACAAAAAAGGCGCCCAATATTAAGCGCCTTTTTATACACTAATAAATTAGTATTTTTCAAGATTTTCAATACCTGTTTCTTGAATAGCCTCCGCCGCCGCGATTTCCGCTAAATTCTCTTTTAGGACGTTCTTCACGGGGTTTTGCTTCCGAAACAGAAATAGTACGTCCGTCGTATTCGGCGCCATTCAATTCTGAAATCGCTTTCGCTCCCGCTTCATTATCGTCGATTTCTACAAATCCGTAGCCTTTTGAGCGCCCGGATTGACGGTCGGTGATAACTTTAGCTGAAGCAACTGTTCCATACTCCTCAAAAAGATTTGCCAAATCGGAATCGTTTACTTTGAAACTCAAACCTGCAATAAAAATGTTCATTTTAAAATAAAAAAAATGTAAATAATAATAAATAATTAACCAATTGAGGATTATCACAGGCTTATAGTACAAAAAACGAATAAGAGTAACTCGAAAAATGGCATTAAAACTGTCGTAAAGAACTCAAATGTGAGTGCAAAGATACATGAATAAACTTAATAAACAAGTTTTTAAGAAAAAAATTTTAAAAATCAAACTTTATTTCTCCCAATTCTTCATTTTTTTCATGAAATCATAGTCTGTCATATCTATCCGTAAAGGGACAAGAGCCGCATAACCATTGGCAAGCGCCCATTCGTCGTTATCGATATTATCAGGATCTTGATTGAAAAATTCTCCCGTCAGCCAATAGACGCTTCTGCCGGCAGGATCTTTCATTTCCTCAAATTCTTTTGTCCATCGACCCGGTGTTTGAGAACTGATTTTCATGCCTTTTACCTTTGGAATGTTTGGAACATTCAAATTCAAACAAATTCCTTCGGGAAGTCCGTTTTGAAGTATCTTTTTTGCAACAAAATTTCCCACTCGCCCAGCTTCACTGAAATCGGCATCTGGCGAATAATCGGTCAGGGAAACTGCAAGTGAAGGAATCCCAATGATACAACCTTCAAAAACGGCGCCAACCGTTCCCGAATAAAAAACACAAATTGCCGCATTGGAACCATGATTGATGCCGGAAACAAGTAAATCGGGCTTCCGGTATGAAAGTCTATCGACTCCAATTTTTATACAATCAACCGGCGTACCCGTACATGAATAAATCTTCAGATTTTCTTCACTTCTCAACAAAGAAATCCGAATCGGATTTATCGCTGAAATAGCGCTTGACATTCCGGATCGAGGTCCCTCCGGAGCTACAACGATTGTTTCGCCCAATGGGGCTATGGATTCTATTAATTTTTTAATTCCTAAAGCATTAACCCCATCGTCATTGGTTATTAAAATAAGGGGCTTTTTTGAATCTGCCATAAATATCCTTTCAATTAAGCCGCAAAGGTAATGATATTAATTTGAATTACCTACCATATTTTTATCTGCAATGATCTTTACCAGATTTTCTATCGTCTTGGTACTCCGATTCAATGCTTCGGATAAATTATTCATTGTCATCTGGTTCTCTTTTTCTTTCACATTTGTATTTCTAAATTCGTTTGTCGAACTATCCGATAAATTTTTATCAAAAAATAAATCTTGGATTTCCATACCCAAAAATTCAGCAATCTTTTCTAATTTGCGAATGGAAATATTTGGATTTTTCAAAGTCCGGTTGATACTATTTTCCTTGATTTTTAAAAAACTTGCCAATTCTCGCTTGGTCTTTTTTTGTTCCTTTAAAGTTTTTTCAACAATATTTTTCTGTAAATCAGACATATAAATATTTTTTTATTTATCACACGAAAAAAGTGAACTTTTTATGCTTGTTTTCGTAAATAATGTTATATATTTGCACAAATTGAATAACTCTTTTGCAAATAAAGTGCAGTTGTATTGCAGTTATATTGCAAAGTTTTCGTCAAAGTTAAACAAATAAATCAATATAAACAACAATAAAACTGTAAAAAAATTATGGACGAATTAGAACCACTAAAAAAAAAGAGAGTCAACGATCATCGTTATGGTGATATAAAGAAAGCGTGCGAGCGTGCAAAAGTGTCGCCCGCAGTGTTCCAATCTGCAATGAGAAAAACGCAATTGGCTGATCTGACAGACAAGGAAACGGCTGTGGTAAATGCTTTTTTAGAGATTCATAGGGAAAGAATTATCGAAAGGGAAGCTTTGAAACAATTAATGGATGTGAACGCGTTTGAGGAGGCTATGATATAGATAGCAACGTCATTATATCTTATTTATTTATCATTTCCAAACTACGCTTGACGAATTTACTCAAAGCTTCTCCTTTCAGTAAACCATTAGCCAACAAAGCTAAATCAACCATTTGCCCGATGGTATCCTTCGAATTTTCCCGGTCGGCTATTACTTGTTTTACTATGGAGGAATCCAAATTGACCGTCATGCTGTAAGACGTTGGCATATCGCCGTAAAAACTCATTCCGCCTTGCATTTCGGCCATTTCTTTCATGCGGCGCATAAATTCGTTTTGTGTGATAGTCACCGGATTGCCTTTTTCGCCCAGATGTTCAAATCCAACGATGAAATCTGTTTTTTCAATCGGTGGAATAGCGGTCTTAAAAAGTTCGACCAAAGCATTGCGCTCCTCATCGGTCAGTTTTACTTCCTGACTATCGCTTTTCTTGATTACATTGTCGATTACATCGCTATCCACCCGTACGAAACGCGATTTTTCAAGATACCGTTCCAAAGTATTTACAAAATGAACATCCAATTGTCCATCCATTACCAACACATCGTAAGCCTTTTCCTTGGCTTCGGAAATATAAGCATATTGCTCGTCCTTATTGGTTGTATATAAGTAAATGAGATTCCCGTCTTTGTCGGTTTGTTCCGACTTAATCAACGTTTTGTATTCGTCTAAAGTATAAAATTTGTTTTCTACGTCTTTTACCAATACAAATTTGGATGCTCTTTCGTAGAATTTTTCTTCGGTGATAATTCCGTATTCAATGAAAATCTTCAAACTATCCCATTTTTCTTCAAACTGCGGACGATCGTTTTTGAAAATTTCGTCCAAACGGTCTGCTACTTTTTTCGTAATGTAAGTGGAAATTTTCTTCACATTACTGTCGCTTTGCAAATAGGAACGGGAAACATTCAAGGGAATATCGGGCGAATCTATCACGCCATGCAGCAACGTAAGAAACTCAGGTACAATTCCTTCCACCGAATCTGTTACATATACTTGATTGCAATACAATTGTATTTTATTCTTCTGCAAATCAATACCGCTTTTCACTTTCGGAAAATAAAGAATTCCAGTCAGATTGAACGGATAATCCACATTCAGGTGAATCCAAAACAGAGGATCGTCGCTGTATGGATAAAGTTCCTTGTAAAATTTGATGTAGTCATCGTTGGTCAAGTCGGCCGGTTTACGCGTCCAAATCGGATTGGAATCGTTGATGATGTTGTCCTCGTCCGTTTCGACCGATTTTCCGTCTTTCCATTCGGATTTCTTCCCGAAAGCAATGGGAATTGGTAAGAAGCGGCAGTATTTTTTCAACAGGGATTCGATTTCCGGTTTTTCTACAAACCCTTTGCTATCGCCGTCAAGATAAAGAATAATATCGGTTCCGCGGTCTTCTTTTTTTGTTTCGGACATCACGTATTCGGGCGATCCGTCGCATTCCCATTTCATGGCGGGAGCGTCGTCTCTCCACGATTTGGTGATAATCTCCACCTTTTTCGATACCATAAAAGCCGAATAAAAACCTAATCCAAAATGGCCGATAATTGAATTAGCATCTTTTTTGTATTTGTCCAAGAAATCGTTAGCGCTTGAAAAAGCAATCTGATTAATGTATTTTTCAATTTCCTCGCCAGTCATACCAACTCCACGATCGGAAATTTTCAATGTTTTCTTTTTTTCATCCGTGCTGATGCGAATTGTCAAATCACCTAACTCGTTTTTATATTCTCCGACAGAGGCCAAAGTTTTCAGTTTTTGCGTGGCATCCACCGCATTGGAAACCAACTCGCGAAGAAAAATTTCATGGTCGCTGTATAAAAACTTTTTGATAATAGGAAAAATGTTTTCGGTCGTAACGCCAATATGACCGGTTTGCTTTTGTGTACTCATACTTCTTTTGTGTTTAATTTTAGATGTTTTTTTTGGGAAAAAGATTAACAAAAAAAATGCCAATCGTTTGAGACTGACATTTTGGCGGGTTGATATTTTTGTTAATTCAATAATTATTTCTACTTTTGCCAAAAAAAAATTATGGATACAATGCGATTTGAACAAACTAAAACTGCTAAACAGAAACATGCGCCTTGCCAATATTCTGTTACAGAATTGAACATTAGAGCTCAAAAAGCAATAAGTGATTATGAAGCAGGAAGGCGATTAATTCCTCATGAACTGATAAAACGAAAATAAAAATGACAATCGAATGGTGGGTAGAAGCAAAAGAGATCCAAATACATTAAGACAATATTCCAATTTGTATTAATTCTTCTCAATCAAATACTTCCAAAACCGCTTAGGCATAAACTGCCGCTGCAACTTCAAATTCCGCCGCTCCTGAATCGTAATCGCTTTCAGGTAATCTTTCCATAAATCCTGAAAAGCTGCTTCATAATCATCCAATTTTTCCGAAGTCAATTTCCCGGTTTCAAGCGATGCATCCAAATGTTCAAATTGAACGGTCTCAACCGTTTTTAAATCGTAATGCAAACCGTATTTTCTTTTCACATCATAAATTATCCAAGGCTGGTCGGCAAACCGGCTTTGAAAATGGCGTGCAGTCAGAGGCAAAACATTATACGCCGGATCCATCACTGCGAAAAACATCCCATCCGCCGTCTTCTGAAAACGGACAAATTGTCGCATCCGTTCGTCTTCACGGGTTACTTTTTTATATATTTTTGATAACTCCAATACATCCGGATCGGCAAAATTCATTTCAATGCTGACATCCGAGGTCAAAGATTTTTGAATATACCGGAAAAGAAACATTTCAATGCCTTCTAATTCGGAAAGAAAATCAATAAACAACATATCTAAAGCCGATTTTGAAATCTTTCCTTTAAGCGCTTTGAGTACTCTGTCGGCTTTGGTTTCATCAGTTATTACTCTAAACGATTCGGTAAACAAAGGGAGTTGAACATCCTCGCCTGCAATCCTTTCCGGAAATTCTCTCCGGTTGAATGCGTCGAAAACGCAAGTCAGAAGACCGTCGAATGTTTTGTCGTAAATGAAATATAGCATGTTTTTTTCTTTTATACGTCATTGAGAGGGCGTAAATTTATACGCGTCATTGCGAGCCGCTTGCGGCGAAGCAATCCAGAAAAAGGAATGGATTGCTTCGGGCTTCGCCCCTCGCAATGACGGCCAAAGTTATTCAAATTCCAGCGCCAACTGCCCCTCATCTTTCTTCTTTTTCGGAGGCGCAATCAAAGCCCTCCGGATATATTCCGGCCCGGCTTCCTGCACAGTAAATGCTTGTAATTCATTGCAGGTAATAAAGTACTTCGCCCGCTTCATCACCACACCCATCTTCTTCAAGTGCTCTGAAGTAAGCTTTCCAAACCGACGGGAAGAAACAATCAGACCGGCTGATTTCACGCCAATACCGGGAATTCTCAGGATAGTTTCATAATCGGCTGTATTAATATTCACCGGAAAACTTTCGGGATGACGCAAAGCCCATGCCAATTTCGGATCAACTTCCAAATCAAGATTAGGATGTTTTTCATCCACAATTTCATCAACCTTAAATTGATAAAACCGCATCAGCCAATCGGCTTGATACAGACGGTTTTCACGAACCAATGGAGGAGCAGGTAACGCCGGCAAACGGGTATCGTATGTATTAATATGAATATAGCCGGAATAATACACCCTTTTCATAGCCGGCCGCTGATACAGAGAATTAGCCAAATGTAAAATCCGGTTGTCATCGTCCGGAGTTGCGCCGATAATCATTTGCGTACTCTGTCCGGCCGGTGCGAAACGCGGTGCATAGCGGAATTTTTTCTTCTCTTCCGCACTCTGCAAAAATCCCTGCTGAATATAATGCATCGGACGGTAAACGCTTTGATAATCTTTTTCGGGCGCTATCAAACGGAGACTTTCTTCAGAAGGCATCTCAATATTACAACTCAATCGATCGGCATACAGTCCGGCTTCGGCAATTAATTCGCGACTGGCTCCCGGGATACTTTTCAAATGAATATAGCCGTTGTATTTATGGATAAGCCGTAAATCCTTTGCTACCCGCACCATTCGTTCCATCGTATAATCGGCGTTGCGAACGATTCCCGAACTAAGAAACAATCCTTCAATATAATTTCTGCGATAAAATTCAATAGTCAATTCAACCAATTCCGATACGGAAAATGTACTTCGCGGAACATCATTGCTCCGGCGGTTCATGCAATAGCCGCAATCGTATATACAGTGATTGGTCAGCATGATTTTCAACAAGGAAACGCACCGGCCGTCTTCCGTGAAACTGTGACAAATACCCCACCCCGCTGCCGTCCCGAGATTTTTCCCGGGATTATTCCGCGTTGTACCGCTCGACGCACACGAAACATCGTATTTAGCCGCTTCGGCAAGCGTTTTGAGTTTATCAAATATTTTGGGATTCATTATTTTATCAAATTTCAATACAAAAGTAAGATTTTATTTTGTGAATGTCATAATAATGATTAACTTTGTTTCTCCATTCATGACTTGCTTTTGTAATTATTTATTTTAGAACTGTTAGATGAGAAATATTTTAATCATTGAGGATGTCGCAACTTTCGGTCTGATGCTTAAAACATGGTTTACCAAGAAAGGTTTTGAGGTAAGAACATCTCTGAATATAGCTGATGCTAAAAAAGAAATCGAATCTTTGCTGCCAAATCTGATTATATCCGATCTGCGTCTCCCAGACGGGAATGGATTGGACTTCCTGAAGTGGGCAAAAGATAAATATCCTGAAATTGTCATCATCATCATGACAAGTTATGCAGATATCCAAACTGCCGTCGAATCTATTCGCGCGGGAGCTTATGACTATATCGCCAAACCTTTTAATCCCGAACAGCTTCTCGAAAAAATAAATGCGCTGGATGCACCGGATACGACAAAAGGGAAAAAAACGTCCCGCACAACAAACAATAATAAACACACCGGTTCCGATTCAAATTACGTATATGGCAATTCCTTGGAATACAAAAAAGTATATGAATATGTGGACTTAGTTGCTCCAACCAATCTTTCCGTTTTTATCAAAGGAGAAAGCGGAGTTGGAAAAGAACATATCGCCCGCTTGATTCATGAAAAAAGTCTTCGCTCTTCCGCTCCGTTTATTCCGGTCGATTGCGGCGCTATGTCTAAAGAACTGTCGGCCAGCGAATTTTTTGGACACATACGAGGTTCGTTTACCGGAGCAATCAACAATAAAAAGGGCTATTTTGAAGAAGCTAACGGAGGAACTTTATTCTTAGACGAAATCGGAAATCTTTCATTAGATACCCAAATGCAGCTGCTTCGGGCGCTTCAGGAGAAAAAAATCAAACCCATTGGCGCCAGTAAAGAAATCCCGATCGACGTTAGAGTGGTGGTCGCTACTAACGAAGATATGGAAAACGCTATTTCATCAGGCAAGTTCCGTTCCGATTTATATCATCGTGTCAATGAATTCATTATAGAAATGCCTCCGCTTGAAAAATGCAAGGAAGACATCGTATTATTTGCCCACCATTTTTTGAAAATCGCTAATCGGGAAATCAACAAAAACGTGGTTGGATTCGACGAAAAAGCGCTACATTTATTGCAGGAATATAATTGGCCGGGAAATATCCGTGAATTGAAAAACGTGATATTCAGATTAGCGCTTATTACTCACGAAGATATTATAACTTCGGAATTACTTAGAGAATGTACTCCAAACATATACTTTTTACAAACTACCGAAAATGCAATTCATTAAAAACATCCGCTTAATCGTTATCATAGGTTATTGTATTATGATGATTTTAGCAATATCCGGAGTTGTCGCAATTTATTTGGAAATGGTCAAAGCATCGGATATTTCCAAAGAACCTGATTCTAAACTTAAGTTAGTCGAGCTTAACAACACGTTGAATAATCTGTATCAGGCCGAAGGCGTTGCCGTAATCATGGTTAATGTAACTGATCCGCATTTATATTTAGAATACGATTCTTTGATGAAGTTAGTTTTTAACCAGATTCGTTCCATGAAATCTGTCGAAGAGAATCCTCAAACAGTGTTGGATTTAGACAGTTTAACTATCCTGCTCAATAAAAGAGTAGAAAATTTTCAAGTAATGGTTAATTTAATTAATCAACTTGAAAGCAATACTGTTAGAGAAATAACTAACACTGCAATTACGAGTTTTGGCGATACCAGCATGATTAGTAATGTCTTAGCCGATAAAATCTCCAGCATGCAAGATACCGCAAAAACCGTCGGCGAAAAAAAGGGTTTTATAAAACGACTGGGCGCTCTCTTTAAATCCGGCAATGCCGATACTCTCACTCAAATCAAATCCAGTTCGGCTTTAGACAGGATAGAATTAGCAATTCCGCTTATTTCCGATACCCTTATCAGTTATATGAAAGAAACAAGTCTTATCGCCCAAAAGAAAAATGCGCAAATAATCAAGACTTTAGTCCAACGGCAAAACGATTTTCACCTAATAAACGAACAAACAAGCATCAAAATCGAACAGATTGTGAATCAAATAAAAGACTCAGTATATCAGCATAATTTGAATGTCTTAAATGAACAAAATAAAGCATTGGTAAAATCGCTTAAATTAGTCGTAACCATCGGTTTATTAGCTTTAGCGCTTACTATTTTCTTTTTGTCTTATACCTTAAAATCAATAAATGAAAGCCTTAAACTTCAGAGAGAAATACAAGAAGCTAAAAAATCCGTTGACAATCTTTTGGTATCGCGCGAACAACTTATCTTTACGATTACTCACGACATCAAAACGCCAATCAGTTCTATCATAGGATTTCTCGGCTTGTTGTCCGATGAAAATATTTCCCAAAAACAACAATACTTTGTAAAGAATATGCACACTTCGGCAAATTATATTCTCGACTTAGTAAAAAACATGTTGGATTTCCAGTCATTGAAAAAGAATAATTTGGAAACCATCCTTGTATCCTTCTCCCCTTTTTCATTAGTAAATGAAATTTACGACAGTTTCCAACCGTCTGCTCAAAAACAAAATTTGAATTTTAAGCTCAATTCTACCATTCCGGAAGGGAAAATATACACAGGCGACCCGTATCGCATCAAACAAATTGTGAACAATTTAGTTTCAAATGCCATCAAATTTACACCGGAATACGGAAAAGTTACCCTTTCTGCTTCCATCGAAAAAGGCGATATATTACGCATTTCTGTGAAAGATTCCGGCCCCGGCATCAGCAAAGAAGATAAAAACTTCATCTTCGAAGAATTTACACGTTTGAAAGAAACCAAGAAAACTGTGGAAGGAACCGGTTTGGGATTGACGATTTCCAAAAAACTTTCTTCTCTCTTGAATGGAAACATCGAAATTATTTCGGAAAAAGGACAAGGAGCGGATTTTATCCTGACTATCCCGCTTGCTCCGGCTGATAATAAGATCGTTCCGGCCGAATCCAAAACAATTGCCACTCCAAATGCGAATCCCTGCAAAAATATATGCATCTTATTTGTAGATGACGACATCGTACAACTAAACCTTTTAACCGAATTAGTGAAAAGAGCCGGATTGTCATGCGTGTGTTCCGCAAGCTCTTCCGAAGCTTTGAAACAGTTGAAGCAAGAATCTTTCGATATCATTTTCACAGATATACAGATGCCTGATATTAAAGGATTTGAATTGGTGGAAGAAATTCGTATGTCATCTTATCCCAATGCGAAAACAGTTCCGATTATTGGTTTTTCGGCAGATACCAATTGGATGGAAAATCACCCGGAAAACGGATTTACCGATTTCCTATCCAAACCGTTCAATATGGAAGATTTGTTGAAAATTATAGGAAAATATACGAAACGAACTGTTGATTTGGATAAGGTTTTCCCAAAAACTTTAGATTTGAGTAATCTCGAAAATCTGATGGAATATGTTTCCAACGACCGCGAAGCCGCATTAAACCTGATTAATTTGTTTCTCGAAGAAGCGGCAAATAATCTGAAAACATGCGAAAACGCTTGGGACAACAAAGATTTTGAAACGGTCAAACAAATTTCTCACAAAATGATTTCTTTAGCGAATATGTTGTCCGCACCTGAAATTGTTCCGTTATTAAATCTTTTTGAAAAAGGCGAACAATCTGAAGAAAAACGAGTAACTTTGTGCGATTTGATTAATAAAAAACTCAAAGAAGTAGAAGGTATTCGTAACATATTAATAAATTAAAAAAATATGAAAATATTAGTTGCAACAGACAAACCATTTGCGGCAGACGCCGTTCAAAAAATCAAACAAGTTATTGACAATGCCGGTTTTGAATTTCTTTTATTAGAAGGTTATACCGAGAAATCGCAGTTGTTAAACGCAGTAAAAGCAGCAAACGCCATCATCATCCGGAGCGATATCATTGATGCGGAAGTATTGGAAGCTGCTAAAAATCTAAAAATCGTTGTCCGCGCAGGAGCCGGCTACGATAATGTGGATTTGGACGCCGCTACCGCCCACAAAGTCGTGGTCATGAACACACCCGGGCAAAACGCCAACGCAGTGGCCGAACTTGCATTAGCCATGATGGTCTATGCCGCTCGTAACTTTTTCGACGGCAGTTCCGGTACCGAATTGCTGGGTAAAAAATTAGGTATTCACGCTTACGGAAATGTAGGCCGCAACGTAGCCCGCATCGCAAAAGGATTCGGAATGGAAATCTATGCCTACGACGCTTTTTATCCCGCCGAAGCCATAGAAAAAGACGGCGTTAAAGCGGTCTCTTCTGCCGAAGAACTGTATAAAACCTGTCAATACGTTTCCTTGCATATTCCGGCAACAGCCGAAACGAAAAATTCCATCAACTATGCCCTGTTGGAAAAAATGCCGAAGAAAGCCGTTCTTATCAATACTGCCCGTCAGGAAGTAATCAATGAAGCCGAACTGGTAAAAATCATGGAAAACCGTCCGGATTTCAAATACCTGACAGACATCATGCCCAAAAACGATGCGGAAATGAAAGAAAAATTCCCCAAACGCTATTTTTCTACCCCTAATAAAATGGGAGCGCAGACTTCGGAAGCCAACAACAACGCAGGAATCGCCGCAGCCAACCAAATCGTGGATTTCTTCAAAACAGGAAATAAACAGTTTCAAGTAAATAAATAATAACTTATACGTCATTGCGAGCCTCATGTTCCCGTCATTGCGAGGGCGAAGCCCGAAGCAATCTCTGTTCCCGTCATTGCGAGGGCGAAGCCCGAAGCAATCTCAGTTCCCGCCATTGCGAGCCGTTGGTTCCCGTCATTGCGAGGGCGAAGCCCGAAGCAATCTCTCCCTCCCCTAAAAAACAACTCAGGATAGATTGCTTCGCCGCAAGCGGCTCGCAA
>Ga0209629_10000534_pt1 | contig 21003 bp, 15 predicted proteins | sample TergutCu122P5_FD_187286 | JGI IMG/M metagenome (GOLD analysis project Ga0209629, IMG submission 187286) | Cubitermes ugandensis P5 segment gut microbial communities from Kakamega Forest, Kenya - Cu122 P5 (SPAdes) (version 2) | ecosystem: Host-associated > Arthropoda: Insects > Digestive system...
TCCGATCTCCGGCGCGTGGATCGTCGAGGACGACTACGACAGCGAATTCCGCTACGGCAGCCGCCCGCTGCCCTCATTGCAAGGGTTGGATGACGGCGGGCGCGTGCTCTACATGGGCACCTTTTCCAAGGTGCTGTTTCCCAGCCTGCGCATCGGTTATCTGGTGGTGCCGCCCGCGCTGGCCGATGCCTTCGCGGTCGGGCTGGCCGAAATGTTCCGCGGCGGGCAGATCCTGACGCAGGCGGTGCTGGCCGACTTCATTGCCGAGGGGCACCTCGTCTCGCACATCCGGCGCATGCGCGGCGTGTATGCCGAGCGGCGCGAAACGCTGCTGGCGGCCATCGGCAGCGAATTTGGCGGCGCATTGCCGGTGCACGACGGCGCCTCGGGCCTGCACCTGGTGCTGGGTCTGCCGCCCGGCAGCGACGACGTGGCGGTGGCCGACGCGGCATGGGCCGGCCATGTCCTGACGCGCCCCCTGTCGCGCTACTACCAAAACACCGCGCGTCGCCAGTCCGGCCTGCTGCTCGGGTATGGGCATGTGGAAGCCGAAACCATCGCGGCGCGTTTTGCCGTGCTGGCGCGCGCGATTCGGGCGGCGGCAGGCCAGATGTAATTGGCTCCATAAAAAAACAAAAATTGGCTCCTCTCCATAAAGCCACCTGGCGCTATAGTGCGCCGGCTTTGGCGGGATGTCTGTAAAAACCACGCTAAAACAACGCCTATAGCGGCAAGCGCCTTGCCGCCAAGCCGTCTATCTACCCATGAATGGAGGCAAGCATGACACGTAACATCGACCCCATCACGCTGGCCGTGGTGCGCGGGGTTCTGGAGACCACCCAGCGCGAAATGACCATGACCCTGGAGAAAACCGCGCGTTCGAGCGTGTTCAACGTCGCGCACGACTACAGCAACGCCATCTTCAACGAGCGTCCCGAGATGATCTTGCAGGGACAAGACATTCCGATTCACCTCGGCGGGCTGATCCAGGCGATGAAGGAAGTCGCCAAATTCTTCGGCGACGACCTGCACGAGGGCGACATCATCTACCACAACGATCCCGCCTACAAAGGCAGCCACATCGTCGATTGCTGCATGTACAAGCCGGTGTTCTACCAGGGCAAGCTGGTTTTCTGGACCGTGTGCAAGGGCCATGTGACCGATATCGGCGGCCCGGTACCGGCCGGTTACAACCCGGACGCCAAGGAAATTTTTGCCGAGGGCCTGCGCATTCCGCCGGTCAAGCTCTGGGATCGCGGCGTCGAGCGCTACGACGTGGTCAATTTCATGCTGACCAACATGCGCTCGCGGCGCGACCAGGAGGGCGATTTGAAGGCGCAGCTTGGCGCGGTCAACGTCGGGGCGCGCAACCTGATCGCATTGCTCGACAAATACGGGGTTGAAACGGTGCGTGCCTGCATCGATGAATTGATGGACATGGCCGACCGCCACATGCGCCAGATCATCCGCGCCATGCCCGATGGCGCCTACGAGGGCCGCGCCACGCTGGAAGATTCGGGACACGGCTTTGGCGAAATCGAGATCCGGGCCAGCGTGCGGATCAAGGACGATACCTGCCACATCCGGATCGACAGCCCGCCGCAGATTCCCTATTTCATCAACTCATACGAGGGGAACTCCATTTCCGGCGTCTATCTGGGCCTGATGATGTTCGCGCAGCTCGACCCTCCGTACAACGAGGGGCTGTATCGCTGCGTGAGCGTCGATCTGGGCCCCAAGGGCACGTTGTGCAATGCGCGCGAACCGGCGCCCCACGTGAACTGCACGACGACGCCGATGGAGACGCTCGCCGATGCGGTCCGCCTGGCGCTTGAAAAGGCGCAGCCCGAGCGGGCCGTGGGTTCCTGGGGGCATTCGAGCGGCGTGAACATCGCCGGTCACGATCAGCGCACCGGAGAAGAATACGTAACCATGGTGCTGGCCTCGCTCATATCCGGCGCCGGGGCCACGGGCTACATGGACGGCTGGCATGCGTGCGGCCCGGAAAGCTGTTTTGGCGCGCTCTATTCGGGCGACATCGAAACGCTCGAATACGCCTATCCGATTTTGATCCGGCGGTATGAACTGATAAAGGACAGCGCGGGCGCCGGCGAGTATCGCGGCGGCTGCGGCACGGTCTGGGAGGTTGAACCGCTGGGCCATGAAATGACGGTGGTGAGCTGGGGCGAAGGGCGCAAGCTGCCCGCCATCGGCGCCAACGGCGCGTTGAGCGCGCTGCCGGCCAGCAAGCTCGGGCGCGTGGAATTCAAGCGCGACGGCCAGGTCGTCCAGACCCATCACAAGAACGCCGTCATGACGGTGCAGCAAGGGTGTTCCCTGGCCACCTACAACCCAGGCGGAGGCGGCTGGGGCATGCCATACAAACGCGCGCCGGAGCGGGTGCTGGAGGACGTCCGCAACGGGCTGGTGTCGATTGAAGCGGCGCGCGCCGAATACGGCGTGGTCATCAAACCGGAGCCTTTGCAGGTCGACTTTGCGGCCACCACCGCCTTGCGCGCAACAGCCCAGCCAACCGATTTGAACAGGAGCGCCCCATGAGCAGCAAGCCCTTTCGCCTCGGCGTCGATGCCGGGGGAACATTCACCGATTTCGTTCTTTCCGATGGCGACGGCCGGATGCATTTGTTCAAAGCCACGTCCACGCCGGATGATGGCACCGTCGCCATTGCCGATGGCCTGGGCCAGATCGCGCAGGCCCTGGATATTCCGGTCGGTGAGATATTGTCCCGGCTCGATTTGTGCGTGAATGGCACCACCGTCGCGCTCAACGCCCTGATCCAGCACAAAGGCGTGAAAACCGGGCTGATCTGCACCGCCGGCCACGAGGATTCACTGGAAATTCGCCTTGGCCACAAGGAGGAAGGCCATCGCTACGACGCCCGTTACCCGGCCGCCAAGATGCTGGTCGAGCGCCGTCTGCGCCGCCCGATCCGCGAGCGCGTGCTGGTCGACGGCACCGTATACACACCGCTCAACGAAGACGATGTGCGCCAGGCGTGCGAGTTTTTCCGCGCCGAAGGCGTGGAGGCCGTGGCCATCTCGTTCGTGTGGTCCGTCGCAAACCTCGCGCATGAGCGGCGCGCCGCGGAAATCGTTCGCGAAATGCTGCCGGGGGTCTACGTCTCAGTCGGCTCCGAAGTATTCCCGCAAATGCGCGAGTACACCCGTACCTCGACCACGGTCGTCAACGCGTATCTTGGGCCTGTGCTGTCGCGCTACGTCAACCGCATCGAGCAGTTCTACGTCAAGAACGGCATCGATTCGCCGGTGCGTTTTTATCAGTCCAACGGCGGCATGGCATCAACCAGCGCGATGACCTCGCGCGCCGTCGGCGCGATCAACTCGGGACCGGCATCGGCGCCGCGCGCGGCGCTGTTCGTGGCCAAGCCCTTTGGCTTGCGCAACCTGATCACGATCGACATGGGTGGCACGTCGTTCGATATCACGCTGACCAAGGACGGCGTCACCAATATCAACAAGGACATAGACTTCCTGCGCTACCGCATCGGTATCCCGATGATCCAGGTCGAAACGCTGGGCGCCGGCGGCGGCTCGATTGCCTGGATCGACCCCATGGGGCTGCTCAAAGTCGGCCCGCACAGCGCCGGCGCGGTGCCCGGGCCTGCGTGCTACATGCGCGGCGGCGCCGAGCCCGCCGTCACCGACGCCAACATCGTGCTGGGCTATCTGAACCCGGAATGGCTGCTGGGCGGGCGCGTCAAAATCGATGGCAAAGCCTCGTACCAGGCCGTTGAAGAGCGCATCGCCAAGCCGCTCAAGTTGAGCGTCGAAAAAGCCGCCTACGGCATTTACAACATCGTCAACGTCAACATGATCAACGGCATTCGGCGCGTATCGATCGAGCGCGGCTACGATCCGCGCGACTTCGTGCTGATTGCCGCCGGGGGCGCAACCTCGCTGCATATCGCCGGTCTGGCGCGCGAAATCGGCGTCAAAACCGTCCTGGTGCCCAAACTCGCGTCCGGGCTGTGCGCGTTCGGCCAGTTGCTCTCCGATGTCAAATACAACTACCTGGCAGCCTGCCCCATGCGCATCGAGCCGGATACGTCCTTTGAACGCATTCAGCAGCAGTTCCAGCGGCTGGAGTCCGACGCCATCGCCGCGCTCGAGGGCGAGGGTTTTTCCCGCGACCGCATCCACGTGGAGCGGCACCTGGACATGCGCTACCGCGGGCAGGTCCACGAGTGCTCGGTGAACATCGGTTCGATGGAAGTCGGTCACGAGACGATAGGCCGCATCCGCGCAATGTTCGACAACCGGCACCAGCAGCTCTTCACCTACGCCGAGCCTGAAAGCCCGGTGGAAATCGTCAATATCGAGAGCACGGTCTCCGGCATGATCGACCAGCCGCCCGCGCAAGTCATCGACGCGGGCAGCGGCCAGGTTGAAAGCGCGATCAAAACGCGCAGAAGCATGATCTTCGGCAAGGGAACGGATATCGAAACCATCGACTCGCCGGTTTACGACGGCTCCATGCTCGGCGCCGGGGATGTCGTGGCCGGACCGGCAGTTATCGAAGAGCCCACCACCTCGATCGTGCTGCCGCCAGGCTGGAGCGCGCGTTTGGACATGACCGGGGTATACGTGCTCACCGATGCGGGCGGCGAGGCTGGGCTTGCCTGATATCACGCCGGCGCAACGGCCAGCAGCCTGTTCAGCCGGCCCAGCGCCTGCGCCACGATTTGTCCTTGCGCGCCGATGCTGGCGATGATCTGCTCCGGCGTGCGCTCATCCACAACGGTCACGGCATTCGGGTTGACCGCCTTCAGGTCGAATACCGCCGCATCAATCGCGCTGGCCTCGGCTTCCAGATCGCGCGCGGCCTTTTCTTTTTCGCGGATGCTTGCTTCCAGCGCCTCGATCTTTTCAGCTTCAAGGGGCTGGCCCTTCTTCAGCCGCTTGAGGTCTTCCTTCGAATCGACCACCACCGCCTTGATATACGCCGCCTTGTCTAGCAAGGGCTGCATGGCTTCACTCGCCTTGGCCCGGCGCGCGGCGAAGTCCACCGTCCACGAATAGCGGCTGTCGCCTTGCGGCGTACCACGTTGCGGCAACAGGCGCGCATAGCTTGGAAAAGGCTGGCCCGCGCTGGTTTCATCGTCTTGCCACTCGGCCCGCAACGCAGAGGGCAAGGCATCATCACCCAGCGCCGCGCCATCTTTGCCAAAGCCGAAATGCGCCAGCGTCAGCGGCGTTTTCTTACCCATCTTCACCCAAGACAGGTCGTAGTACCAGATACGTTCGGTCTTCTTGCCTTTGGTGAAAAACAGCAAATTCGTTTTCACGCCCGCACCCGCCGTGGAAAACACGCCGCCCGGCAGACTGACAACGGCCCACAAATTGCATTCGTCCAGCAGCTTGCGTTTGGTCTCGACAAAAGCGGTTTCGTTGGTGCGAAACAGCAGTCCCTCATCCAGCACGATGGCGCAAACGCCGCCGGGCGCAAGCTCGGCAAGAATTTTTTGCACAAACAGCACCTGCGTGGCGCTGGTCTCGAAGGCGAAGTTATTCTGCGCGTCTTTCCCCTCCTTGCCGCCGAATGGCGGGTTGGTCAGGATCACGTCAAACGGGCCGAAATGATTGAACAGCGCGCCGTAAGTGGCGCGGCCTGTCAGTGAATTGCCGTGCCACAAATTGGGCTGATCGATGCCGTGCAGCACCAGATTCGCCAGCGCGATGGGGAACACGAGGTTTTCTTTCTCGCGCCCGAAAAAGGTATCGTGCTTGAGCTTTTCAAGGTCAGTGCTGACTGGCGCGTTGCCCAGTTTGTGCCTGATGTGCTCGTAGGCCACCGCCAGAAAGCCGCCCGTGCCGCAGCAAGGGTCGTAAACGGTCTGGCCCAGCGACGGGTTCACCGTATGCACCATCGCCCGGATCACCTCGCGCGGGGTGAAGAACTGGCCGCCGTCGGAGTTCTTCTCGCCCATTTTCAGCAACAGGTCTTCGTACACCTGCGAGAGCGTGAAAAAGTGCGTGTCGTCTACATGTTCGATGTTGATTTCATGCACGCGGTCGAGTATGTCCAGCAAGTTGGTTTCACTGTCCACGCGCACGCGCTCCACTGCCGTCATGATGCGGCCAATGATGCGCTGCCTGGCAAAACCCGTGCGCGAAGTCATATTGAGCGCGTGCAGGTGCGGCAACAGTTCATGGTTGATGAAGTCAAACAGGCTGCCGTCCCTGGCGGCATACAGTTCCTGCCGCTTCCAGCCCTGCGGCTTGCCTTCCGGCGTCTTCGGGTGGTCGGGCTTGTCCGACCACGGCGCGGCCCAGTCCTGCCAGCGGTAAGGCGCGCGCAGTGCGGGCGAGAAATCCTTGCCCAGCGCCTCTGCCTCGTCCGCGGCCTTGGTTTCATGCGCGTCAAAGATGCGCAAGAACAAAATCCACGTCAGCTCCGGGACGTACTGCAAAGCGCTGGCGCAATTGGAGCGCCGCATGACATCGCAGATGCTCTTGACGAAAGCCGACAGCGATTGCGTGGAGGCGATGGCCTTGGGCGGCCTTGAAGATGTTTTTTTCCTGGCCATGATTCAATCCGCACCCTCATCCGGTGCTTGCGCGTTTTGCAGATAAAACTCGTGCAACTTGGCCCGCAGCAGGGCTTTGTCGGGCAGTTGGGTTTGGTATTCAGCGATCAACGCGGGCGAGGTGCTGCGACTGAGAGCATATTCCACCACCTCGTCGTCCTTGCTCGCGCACAGCAGTACGCCGATAGCGGGGCGCTCGTGCGGTTTCTTCACGTCCCGATCCAGGGCTTCGAGATAGAAACTCAGCTTGCCCAGATATTCCGGCTCGAAGCGCCCAACCTTCAGTTCGATGGCAACCAAACTGTTCAGCCCGCGATGAAAGAACAGCAGATCCAACGCAAAGTCGCGCCCGCCAACCTGCACGGGGTATTGGCTGCCCACGAAGCAGAAATCGCGCCCCAGTTCAATCAAGAAATCCTTCAGCCGCGCCAGCAGGCCGCGATGCAGATCGGCCTCCGCATGGCCTTGCGGCAGGTCGAGGAATTCGACCAGATAGCTGTCCTTGAAAACGCTGTGGGCTTCGGGGTGAATTTGTGACAGCACTGCTGACACTTTTGGCCGGTTCAGTACGGTACGCTCGAACAGCGCCGTCTTGAACTGCCGCTCCAGTTCGCGGCTGCTCCATCGTTCCTGCGTGGCAAGCCGCAGGTAGAACTCCCGTTCTTCCGGGCGCTTGCTCTGGTTCAGGATGATGAGGTGATGCGTCCAGGGCAATTCTGTCACCAGCGGTGTCACAAATTCGTTGCCCGCATACGCCTCGTAAAACTGCCGCATCCTGAACAAGTTGCGGCGGGTGAACCCGCGCAAGCCCGGTTGCGTTTGGGCCAGGTAGCGGGCCAGTTGATCGACCACGCCGTCGCCCCATTCCGAGGCGGCAAGCTTGCGGCTGATGCGCTCGCCGATCTGCCAGTACAACTCGATCAGGGTGGTATTGACCGCCTGCACGGCCCGCTGCCGCGCGGCGGCGATCAGATGCGCGATGTCGGCGAAGTCGGCGGGTTGCAAGGAGGTGGTCATGGCATTGCCTTTGTGTCGAAGGCTTGGGCAAGCAAGCGTTGCGGCAGCGTGTCCAGTTCGCGCTGCTGGCTGGTCAGCGCGGCGTGCAGGGCGTCAACTTCGGCGAGTTGGGATTTCAGGCGGTGGACGATACGGCGTTGTTCGTCGATGTCTGGCGCGGGTATTTTCAAAGCGTTCAGTAATGTTCCATTCAGGGCAGATTGGCTGCCACCGCGAGATGCAGAAAGGTTGCGTAAATCCTGATATGAAGCCATCAGCCAATGATGAAGAAAATCCGTATCCCAAGTGTCGTTCGGCAAGATGGCAAAACAGTTCTGGTTGGTAGTTGCCTCGATTTCGAGGATGGCCGATTGCCCACGCGTCTTACCTTGACCAATCATGGCGACAAGTACGGTTTGCGGTGGCAACAGCGTCAGCGAGCACTCGGTCAACGCCTGCCGCGAAATAGCTTCTTCGGTGGCGGTGATGGGCGCGAAAGCCACTTCACCGGTTTTTACCCACGGAATTTCGGCGGGTGACCAATAGCGTTTGTCGCCGCGTGGCGGCGTGGAGCCACTGGTTGTCGCTGCCCAGTCGCCAAGTACCTTTTGCGGCGCGTTGTGCAAGGTATCGAAGGTTTGCCGCAGCAAGCGATTGCGCAGCAGCGCCGCTTCCCGCAACTGCACCCGCACCGCCTGCCACGCGGTTTCCACTTCGGCCAGTTGTGCTTTCAGGCGGGCGGCGATTTGGCGTTGTTTGTCACGAGGAACCCAAGGCACAAGCTGACTGAATACTTGCCTGTCCGTGACAGCGGGATACAGCGCGCCTTTAGTCAAATCGACCAGAAGCTCAACAAATGCACGGGATTGGACGAGTTGAAACAGATACTCCGGCTCCAAGGCATCGGTCGCGCGGAGCACACAGAAGCCTGTGCTACAAACCTCGCCGCTGTATTGCTCTGGCACCAACGCAACAGCGTTCAAATTGGGGCGTGTTGTAGCAACGAGAACATCATTCGTTTGAATTAACTGACGTGCTCGCACAGATGCGTCTTTGCCCTTGATCCTCTGCGGCGAAGTGATCCGCTTGCTAACGTTATCGACAGCAGAAATATCGACATACCAGAACTCACGTTCTGGGTTTCGTTTCGGGTCAATCAACGCAATCGACCAAGTACAAAGCTCCGCGAGTGGACGCAGGACCGGTTCGCTCATACCCCAAACAACCTCGCCTTCGCCGCCTGCATCACATCGGCTGGCTTGCCCAGCGCGCGCAGCGCCTGAATGCCGCCCGCCTGCGCGATTTCAGGCACGTCGAACAGGCTTTCCGATTCCAGCGCATCGGTGCCGCCTTGCGCGAACTGCGCGCCCAGGCTCTTGAGTACACGGGCAGCCTTGCCGTCCATGCCGGCGAACCAGGCGGCATTGGCGTTCACGTATTGCGCGCCGCGCTCGGGCCTGCGCAGCGCGCGAGCGTGGTAGCCGTATTTGCCGAAGAAGTCGAACAGGTCGAAGTCATTCATCTGCTCGGCTGCGCGGATCTCGTCAGGGTTGTAGTTATCGCTCAGCAGGTGGTCGATCAACTGGCGGCGCTTTTGCGCGGCAATCCACAGGGCGCGGAAGTCATCGAGGTTATGCGCCTCGCTGAGAACGCGGGCGATGATTGCGCGCCGGTATTCGTCCACCGGAATCGGTACGGGTTTGCCGTCGCGGCTGCCCAGGATGAAACGGCCTTGCGCGTTGATGATGACCTTGGGTCCTTTGATTTCACCAATGGCCGGGCTTTCCCCTTGGCCGCCGTCGCCGTCTCCATCGCCACCTCCTCCACCGCCGCCATTGCCCGGCTTGGGCGGCGGTGTGATGAAGTCGACGCCGAACAGTTCAGTAACGCCGGTGTAGTCGTAGAGCCAGAATTTGTATTTCTGCGTTTCCTCGTGAATGCGCGTGCCGCGCCCGACCATTTGGTAGAACTTGATGGCCGATTGCAGGTAGCGGAAGAACACCACGGCGTTCAGACGCTCGATGTCCACGCCCGCCTCCAGCAGATCGACGGTGCAGGCGATGAAGGCGCGCTCGCCGCTGCCGCGCATGATTTCAATTTTGTCGGCGCCGCCGCTGGCCGTGCATTTGAAGGCGTAGTCGTCCTTGCGCGGCTGGCCGTTTTCCTTGCACCAGGCGGCGTAGAGGTTGTTCATGTGCATCGCCACGCGGTCGGCGTGCGCGTCACGGGTGCAGAAGATGATGACTTTCTGCTCCGGGCCGCCGTTTTCGCACAGCTGCTGAAACAGGTCCTCGCACATGGCGGGTATGCGCTGTTCGATGAACAGTTCGTAATCGAAGTCCTTGCCGGTGTATTCGGCTTTGGTCAGGTCTTCTTCGGCGAGCGGCTTGCCGGTCTTGAGGTTTTTCACGCCCGCCTTGAGCACTTCTTGGCGGGTGAAGATGCGTGCGTCGATATCGGCCTTGCGCTTGACGATATCGCAGGCGGCCAGATAACCGTCTTCCTGTGCCTGCACCAGCGAATACTCATACACGGGTTCACCGAAGTATTGAACGTTGTGCGCGGTAATGGCCTCGTCTTCGGCGATGGCCTTTGCCACTTCGCTGGACTGCTTTTCGCGTTTGGGCGGTTTGAGCTTGCGCGGCGTGGCGGTCAGGCCGATATGGATCGCGTTTGGATTGCGCGTGAGTACCTGCGACCACTTGCCCCACGCGGAACGGTGGCATTCGTCGATGATGATGACGCTGAAGGCATCCTCGCCGTAGTGGTCGGTAAGAAAACTGCCGTCGCCGTTTTCGTCGATGCCCAGCGTTTGGTAAGTGGCGATATGGATGCGCGCATTGGCGGCGGCGTTTTTTCCGCCCTGGGTTTCCACGATGCGGGCGTTATCGCCAAACGCAGCCTTGAGTTTGGTGTAAGCCTGTTCGCGCAGTTCGTCGCGATCACACAGAAACAGTGCCGGTTTAGGCAGTTGGCCCGCATTGCTCAATCGCCACAGCAGATTGGTGGCGATGATGGTTTTGCCCGACCCCGTGGCCAGCGAAAGCAGCACACGCGGCGCGCCGCCTGCTTGCTGTTCGAGGATGATCTTCTCGAACGCGGCGCGAATGGCGGCGTCCTGGTAATAGCGGCTTTGCGCCCATGCGGGGCTGTCGGCCTGAAAAAGCATGGCGGTATCGGGCTGGGCCAGGTCAATGCCCTTGTCCTTGGCGTAGCGGGCGCACAAGTCGGGATGCGATGGAAAATCGGCCATTGGGAACGGCCCGGTTTGCTGGCCGCTGGGCTTGTCGTAATCGACATACAGGTGGCCATTGGTGGCAAAAACGTATTGCACATCGAAGCGCAGGCAATCAGCGTAATCCTTGGCCTGCTGCATGCCCTTGAGCGGGTCTTCATCTTCTTTTTTGGCTTCCAGCACGGCGACCGGCAGGGGGCTGGGCATATCGCCCACTTGCACGCACAGCAGGTAATCAGTGCGGCCAGGACGCTTGCTGCGGCGGCCTTTCGGCCCGTTCAACTCGACTGGCGAAGGCGTTTCCAGCTGGATATACGGCTTTTTGTTATACCCCTTGCCGCGCAAAACCGGGTCGATAAGATGAAAGCGGGTTTCTGCTTCGTTGTAAGCCACGGGTTTGCTCCTCGGCTTGGGTTATTGTGTTCATCCACTTCTGACACTCTGGCTGCCGCCAGTATCGTCACTCTGAAGCAGGCAAGTTTGAAGTGTATTCACCATGATCCCCACTATTGTCGCGGCACGGGTGAGGCCGCACTCATCGCTTCAGCAATTCTGAAGCAGCCCGCAACGCCGCTTGCACCGCACGCACGAAAAACAGGTGCGGTACACCCCGTTTGGGCATTTGGCCGCGGGACGCAGCGGCAACCCAGCAAGCCGCCTACTGCGCCGTCCACCCGCCGTCATGCGCCCAGGCCACGCCGCGCACGTTGTCGGCGGCGGGTGTGCAGAAGAACACGGCCAAGCCGCCCAATTGCTCCGGCGTGGAAAAACGCAGCGAGGGTTCTTTTTCCTGCAACAGTTCCCGGTTGGCTTGCTCCACGGGAATTTTTTCGCGCGCGGCGCGCTCGTCGATCTGCTTTTGTACCAGCGGCGTGAGCACCCAGCCCGGGCAAATGGCGTTGACGGTGATGCCGGTGGCGGCGGTTTCCAGCGCCACGGTCTTGGTCAGGCCCACCAGGCCATGCTTGGCGGCGACGTAAGCGGCCTTGCACGCGCTGGCGACCAGTCCGTGCGCGGAGGCGATGTTGATGATGCGGCCCCAGTTCTTGCGTTTCATGTAAGGCAGCGCCAGCCGCGTGGTGTGAAAGGCCGAACTCAGGTTGATGGCGATGATGGCGTCCCACTTTTCGGGCGGAAAGTCCTCGACATTGGCCACGAACTGGATGCCGGCGTTGTTGACGAGGATGTCGATGCCGCCGAATTGCTCGGCGCCGAACTGAAACATCGCCTCGATCTCGGCGGGCTTGCTCATGTCGGCGCCGTGGTATTGCACGCGCCCGCCCAGCGCCGCGTTGGCGGCGGCGATTTGCTGGCGCGGCGCGTCCACGTCGCCAAAGCCGTTCATCAGGATGTTGGCGCCCTGTTTGGCCAATTCCGTTGCGATGCCCAGCCCGATGCCGCTGGTCGAGCCGGTGACGAGGGCGGTTTTGTCTTTGAGAAAGCTCATGTCGATGGTCCTGCTGCGTGGTATGAAAAAAGCCAGCGGCGCTTCCATCGGAAGGCGCTGGCCCGCTCAATTTGAGTGTAGTTATTTGCGCAAAGTCACGCCGGTCTTGCTTTGCGCTTCCTCGAAGGTCACGCCGTCGGCCAGTTCCGTGACCGTCAAGCCCTGCGGCGTTACGTCGAACACGCCCAGGTCGGTGATGATGCGGTCCACCACGCCCACCCCGGTCAGCGGCAGCGTGCAGGCGGGCAGGATCTTGTGGTCGATGGAGCCGTCCTTTTTCTTGGCAACATGGTCCATAAGGACAATCACTCGCGGCACGCCAGCTACCAAATCCATAGCGCCGCCCATGCCTTTGACCATCTTGCCGGGAATCATCCAGTTGGCCAGATCGCCTTTTTCACTGACCTGCATCGCGCCCAGAATGGCCAGATTGATCTTGCCGCCGCGAATCATCGCAAAAGAATCGGCGGAAGAAAAAAATGACGAGCCCGGCAGCGTGGTCACGGTCTGCTTGCCGGCGTTGATGAGGTCGGGATCGACATCCGCATCAGTGGGGAACGGGCCGATGCCCAGCAGGCCGTTTTCCGATTGCAGCCAGACCTCCATGCCCGCGGGCACGTAGTTGGCCACCAGAGTGGGCATACCGATGCCCAGGTTGACGTAAAAACCGTCTTGCAGTTCGCGCGCCGCGCGCGCGGCCATTTCATCGCGGGACCATGCCATGTCTTGTTCTCCTTGTCTTTACGCGGGGCGCGTGGTGCGTTGTTCGATGCGCTTTTCCGGGTGCGCGTTGAGCACGATCCGGTGCACATAAATGCCGGGCAGGTGAATCTGGTCGGGATCGAGCGTGCCGGTCTCGACGATTTTTTCGACCTCGACCACGGTGGTTTTACCCGCCATCGCCACGTTGGGATTGAAGTTGCGCGCCGTTTTGCGAAACAGCAGGTTGCCGCTGCGGTCGGCCATGTAGGCTTTGACCAGCGCCAGCTCGGGCAGCAACGCGCGCTCCATCACGTACTGCTTGCCGTCGAATTCGCGGATTTCCTTGCCGTCGGACACGATGGTGCCCACGCCGGTTTGGGTAAAAAAGGCCGGAATGCCCGCGCCGCCCGCGCGCAGCCGCTCGGCCAGCGTGCCCTGGGGGGTGAATTCCAGTTCGAGTTCGCCCGACAGGTACTGGCGCTCGAACTCCTTGTTCTCGCCCACGTAGGAGGAAATCATTTTGCGGATCTGGCGGGTTTCCAGCAGTTGGCCCAAGCCCCAGCCGTCAACCCCGGCGTTGTTGCTGATGCAAGTCAAATTCTTGACGCCCGAATCGCGCAGCGCGGCGATGAGCGCCTCGGGAATGCCGCACAGGCCAAAGCCCCCCACGGCGACGAGCTGGCCATCCTTGACCAGTCCATCGAGCGCCGCGGCGGCGGAAGGGTAAATCTTGTTCACGAGTTTGCTCTCCTGATTGTGGGTGACGGCATGGAGTGTGCCTCAAGTCAAACGATACGTTCCGCGCCGCGCCGCTCATGGCGCCACGCAGCCGGCATTGTCGGTCAAGTGGGGCCTGGCTGTTGTGCGCGGACAAAGTTTCCGGCGGGTACACACTATCCCTGCACGCCGCTCAGGCACAGGTATTTGAGTTCCACGTATTCCTCGATGCCGTGACGCGAGCCTTCGCGGCCCAGGCCGGATTGCTTGACGCCGCCAAAGGGCGCGTGTTCGTAGGAAATCAGTCCCGTGTTGATGCCCACGATGCCGTATTCCAGCGCCTCGGCCACGCGCACGATGCGGCCCGCGTCGCGCGCGTAGAAGTAGCTGGCCAGCCCGTAAATGGTGGCGTTGGCGGCGGCGAGGGCCTCTTGCTCGGTCTTGAAGCGGAACACCGGCGCGAACGGGCCGAAGGTTTCTTCCCGCGCGCACAGCATGTCGGGGGTGGCGTCGGCGATGACCGTCGGCTCGAAGAACTGGCCCTTCAGGCGCTTGCCGCCCGCGACCAGGCGGCCGCCTTTCTTGAGCGCGTCCTTGAGGTGGCGCTCAACCTTGGCCGCGGCCGATGATTCGATCAGGGGCCCCTGCGTAACGCCCGCCTCGAACCCGTTACCGACCTTGAGTTGCTTGACCTTGGCGGCGAATTTCTTGACAAAGGCGTCATACACCCCGTCCTGCACATACAGGCGGTTGGCGCACACGCAGGTTTGGCCGGCGTTGCGGTATTTGCTGGCGATGGCGCCTTCGACGGCGGCGTCCACATCGGCGTCGTCGAACACGATGAACGGGGCGTTGCCGCCCAGCTCCAGCGCCAGCTTCTTGATCGTCGGCGCGCATTGGGTCATCAGGATGCGGCCCACCTCGGTCGAGCCGGTGAACGACAGGTGCCGCACCGCGTCGCTTTCGCACAGCACCTTGCCCACGCCCGCCGCGTCGGTGCTGGTGATGACGTTCATCACGCCCGCGGGCAGCCCGGCGCGCTGCGCCAGTTCCGCCGCCGCCAGCGCCGTCAGCGGCGTGAGTTCCGCCGGTTTGATGATCACCGGACAGCCCGCCGCCAGCGCCGGAGCGACCTTGCGCGTAATCATCGCCAGCGGAAAGTTCCACGGCGTGATGGCCGCGCACACGCCGATGGGTTGGCGCAGCACCAGAATGCGCTGGTTGGCATTGGGCGCCGCCAGAATTTCGCCATCGATCCGCTTGGCTTCCTCGGCAAACCATTCGACAAAGCTCGCGCCGTAGCTCACCTCGCCCTTGGCCTCGGCCAGCGGCTTGCCTTGCTCGGCGGTCATCAGGCGCGCCAGATCATCCTGGTTGGCCATCATCAGGTTGAACCACTTGAGCAAAATGGCGTGGCGCTGCTTGGCGGTGGTGGCGCGCCAGGCGGGCCAAGCCGCCTGCGCCGCGGCGATGGCGGCCAAGGTTTCCTTTTTTCCCAGGTCAGCCACCTCGGCCAGCTTCTTGCCCGTGGCCGGGTCCAACACGGCAAAGCGGTTTTTGCCCTTGACCCATTGACCGCCGATGAGGCCATCGACCTTGAGCAGTGACGAATCTTTCAACGCGGCGAGCGGCGAAACGGAAGGCGCCATACGGTGTTTCCTTGTCGGTTGCAAAAAAGAAGGCCGCATTGTAGAAACAGCCTTTGCCCGCCCTTCTTGTATGGTTTTCAGTGGAAAAACAAGTACGCCACGACGATGGCCGCCACCAGCCCCACCGCATCGGCCAGCAGCGCGCAGGGCAGCACGTAGCGGGTGTTCTTGATGCCGACGCTGCCGCAATACACCGCCAGCACGTAAAAGGTGGTTTCGGTCGAACCTTGAATGATGGCGGCCAGCTTGCCAACGAAAGAATCGACGCCGTAGGTCTGCATCACGTCCACCATTAGCCCGCGCGCGCCGGAGCCTGAGAGCATTTTTATCAAGCCGACCGGCAGCGCGGGCAAAAAATCCGTGGGCAAGCCGAGCGCGGCCACGGCCCAGGCGATGGCGTGCAGCAGCGCGTCCATCAGCCCGGCGGCGCGAAAGACAGCAATCGCCGCCAACATGGCGACCAGATACGGGATGATGCCCACCGCCACGCCAAAGCCCTCTTTCGCGCCATCGACGAAGGCGGCATACACGTTCACGCGCCGCAGCGCGCCGGCCAGCAGAAACAGCACGACCACGCACAAAATCGCGCCGCTGCCGATCAGCCCCATCCAGCGCGCGCCCTGTTCCGCGGGCATGGCGCCCAGCCACCACGCCAGCGCCCCGGCCACGGCGGCCAGCAGCGCCAGCGGCGCGAGCAAGACGGCGCGCAGCAAGGCAATGCGCTGCACCAGCGCGACGGTAACCAGCGCGCACACCAGCGTAATGGCGGTAACCAGCAGCGTGGGCAAAAAAATGTCGGCGGCGTTGAAGCCAGCCAACCCCTGCTTGATGGCCAGCGTCTGGCGAATGGCGATGACGGAGGTCGGAATCAGCGTCATCCCCGCCGTGTTGAGCGCCAAAAACATGATCTGCGCGTCGGTCGCCGTATCGGGCCGGGAGTTGAGCGTTTGCAGCTCCTGCATGGCTTTCAGGCCCAGCGGCGTGGCGGCATTGTCCAGCCCGAGCAGATTGGCGCTGATGGTCATCGTCATCGCGCCCTGCGCCGGATGGCCGGCGGGCACGCCCGGAAAAAGCTGCCGCAGCGCGGGGCTGACGGCGCGCCCCAGCGCTCCCATCATGCCGGCCTGCTCGCCCACCTTCATGAAGCCCAGCCACAGCGCCATCATGCCGGTGAGACCCAGCGCCACGTCAAAACCCGTCTTGGCCGACTCGAACAACGCCGCCATCAGGCGCGGAAAAGCCCCCGCGTCGCCCAGCAGCGTCTGCACCAGCGCCGCCGCGATGGCGCTGAGAAAAAATCCGAGCCAGACGTAATTCAGAACCAAATCAGCCTCCAGCGCGTAAGGCGGGATTTATCCCGCCATTTCGGACCGTTCGACGGTAACGCGGCGGAGCGAACCCTGCCCTGCGGGCATCACGCCCCGCAACATTTCTTGTACTTCTTGCCGCTGCCGCATGGACACGGGCCGTTGCGGTCTGGCTTGCCGCCGTGGCGCACGGGCCGTGCGCCGGCGCGCTGCATCTGCCCTATCGTATACAGGGCGACCACGGCCGACAGCGCAGCGGCAAATGCGTCGGCGCGCGTCGCGCTGACGCTGGGCGGGCCATCGGGGTCAAACAGGTTGAACACCGGCGGGTCGGTGTCGTCGTCCAGCAAGTCTTCGAGGCAAACGAGCGCGTCGTCCATGTGCGCGGCCAGTTCCTTGTTGCGCGGCGGCTGCCAGTCGTCCTCCCAGGCATCCACGGCATCCAGAAAACCGCAGGCCCATGCTTGCGCCAGCGCGGGCGGGGGCTCATCCATTTCCTTCATGGCCTCGGCGCGCTCATCGGCCGGCAGGCTGGCCATCAGGCCGCGCAGATCGGGGGCGGCGGGAACGAACGCGATTTCATCACTGTGCTCATCGTAGGGCTGCGCCAGCGCCGCGACGATCTGCGCCTCGCGCTTGTTCCAAGCCGCCAGAAAGCGCGCGCGCTCGTCCGCGTTGGTAAAAATCTGGTCCGCCTCGCACTCGAACAGCACCGGCAGCCATTCGTCCGGGCCGATAACGCGGCGCGTGCACAGCAGCGCGGTCATCAGCCCCTCGCAATACTCCCAATGCGGCGTCTCGGGCAAGCGCTTTTGGATGGATTCGAGGATGTCATCCAGCTCTTCAACCACTTCGGCGAATTCAACGTCGGCGTCGGTATGGGCGGGGTGCGGCTTGGCGGCGGGGGTTTTCGTGGTCATGGCGTGTGGAAGGGAGCGAGTTTGCATGCACGATCTTACTGGGGATACAACCCCAGCGCCCGCGCATGCACGCGTGCCAAACCCAGCAATGTGCCGCCGCCCAACAGCACTAGGGCCTGAACTCTGGCCTTTGCCGTTTTCACGCCATGCGAGCAAGAGGTGTCAGTAGGGTAACGCCGATTTACTCCGCCAGTCGTCCAGCGGTCGCAGCGGAGCCATCCGGCGCTGCGGGCATCGAAGATTTGGGCCGCTGGCGCGCCGCCACCACTTCGCCGATCATGATGAGGGCGGGCGGGCGAATCTGGTGCTGGCGGGCCAGGCCGGGCAACTGGGCCAATGTGCCGGTGACGCAGCGTTCCTCGGGCAGCGTGGCGTTTTCGATCAGCGCCGCGGGCGTGGCCGCGGGCAGGCCGTGCGCGAGCAGTTGGCTGCAAATTTCGGGCAGATTGGCCACGCCCATGTACAGCACCACGGTTTGGCGCGGGCGGGCCAGCATGGGCCAATCCATGTCCAGTTGCCGGTCGCCGCGCCGGTGGCCGGTGGCGAGCACCAGCGCGCCGGCGTGGTCGCGGTGGGTCAGCGGAATGCCGGTGGAAGCCGCCGCGCCCTGCGCCGCCGTCAGTCCGGGGATGACCTCAAACGCGATGCCGGCTTCGGCCAGCGCCTGCACTTCTTCTCCGCCGCGGCCGAAGATGTAGCCGTCCCCGCCTTTCAGGCGCACCAGCGAATGCCCGGCGCGGGCCAGCCGCACCATCAGGCGGGCGATATCGGCTTGCGGCAGGGTGTGCCGCGAAGCCTCCTTGCCGACGTAGATGCGCTCGGCGCCGGCGGGCAGAAAGTCCAGCACCGCCGGGCTGACCAGATGGTCGTAGAGCGCCAGCCGGGCTTGCGCCAGGGCGCGCGCGGCCTTGAGGGTCAGCAGTTCGGGATCGCCCGGCCCCGCGCCGACCAGCGTGACCGTGCCGGCCGGCGCGTCTTGCGGCGCATCAGCAATCAGTCTGCTGACGCGGGAATCGGCGGTGTGTCCGGCGGGCGGCAGGTCACGCGAACGCATCGCTGGGCCTCAAGGAAAGAAAACAAAGAACAACAAGATGCCCAGCAGTTTGACACGAACAATGGAACTGTCCTTGATCCAGTTCAAGGACATTTCCACGCCTTCAAAGTGATGATGCGACGGTCTGCCGAATTCTTTTTTTCATAGTGATCCGGTCATGACGCGACAAGGAGATTCTTTCACCATGAGAGCCCGAACCACCATCCTGAGTTTGTCCACCTTGGCACTGGCGGCCTTGCTGAGTGCTGGCGCCTATGCGCAGAAAACGCCTCCCAAGGAGCACCCCGCGCCGAACACGCCCGAGGGGATTTACCAGTCCGGCGGATCGCCGCTGGCAAACCAGCCGATGCACCAGTCGAGCAGCCCGAAAGCGCCCAAGATGACGGAGGCTGAGTTCGCTCAGGGGCGCACGATTTATTTCGAGCGTTGCGCGGGCTGCCACGGCGTGCTGCGCAAGGGCGCGACCGGCAAGCCGCTCACGCCCGATATCACGCTGGACCGGGGCAGCGAATACCTGCGCACCTTCATCACCTACGGCAGCCCGCTGGGCATGGTCAACTGGGGGACATCGGGTCAACTGACGCCCCAGCAGATCGACCTGATGGTGCGCTATATCCAGCAAGACCCGCCGGCCCCGCCGGAGTTTTCCAAGGCCGACATGGAGAAATCCTGGAAGGTGATCGTGCCGGTCGACAAGCGCCCGACGCGCAAGATGAACGATTTCGACCTGGACAACCTGTTCTCGGTAACCTTGCGCGACGCGGGCGAGGTGGCGCTGATCGACGGCAACAGCAAGAAGATCATCACCATCCTCAAGACCGGCTACGCGGTGCATATTTCGCGGCTGTCGTCTTCGGGGCGCTATTTGTTCGTGATCGGGCGCGATGCCAAGATCGACCTGATCGACCTGTGGATGGCCAAGCCCGAGGTCGTGGCCGAGATCAAGGTGGGCCTGGAGGCGCGCTCGGTCGAAACGTCCAAGTTCAAGGGCTATGAAGACAAGTTCGCCATTGCCGGGACCTACTGGCCGCCGCAGTACGTCATCATGGAGGGCGACACGCTCAAGCCCCTGCGGGTGGTTTCCACGCGCGGCATGACGGTGGACGGCGAGTACCACCCCGAGCCGCGCGTGGCCTCGATCGTGGCCAGCCATTACCACCCCGAGTTCGTCGTCAACGTCAAGGAAACCGGCATGACGCAACTGGTGGACTACACCGACCTGACCAACCTGAAGGTCACCCACGTCGCCAGCGCCCAGTTCCTGCATGACGGGGGTTTTGACTCGACCGGGCGCTACTTCCTGGTGGCGGCCAATGCGTCCAACAAGATCGTGGTGATCGACACCAAGGACGACAAGCGCGTGGCCATCATCGAAGTGGGCAAAACGCCGCATCCCGGCCGCGGCGCCAACTTCGTGCATCCCAAGTACGGCCCGGTGTGGGCCACCAGCGGCCTGGGCGACCCGAGCATCAGCCTGATCGGCACCGATCCCGTGAAGCATCCGCAATACGCCTGGAAGGTGGTCGAGACGCTGCAGGGCCAGGGCGGCGGTTCGCTGTTCATCAAGACCAATCCGAAGTCGTCCAACCTTTGGGTGGACACCGCGCTCAACCCCGATCCGACGCTCAACCAGACCGTGGCGGTGTTCGACATCAATAACCTCGACAAGGATTTCACGACCTTGCCGATCGTCGAATGGGCCAAGCTGGCGCCCGGCAAGGGCGCCAAGCGGGTGGTGCAGCCCGAGTACAACAAGGACGGCACCGAGGTATGGTTCTCCGTCTGGGGCACCAAGGACGAGGAATCGGCCATCGTGGTGGTGGACGACAAGACGCGCACGCTGAAAGCCGTCATCAAGGACCCGCGCCTGATCACGCCCACGGGCAAGTTCAATGTCCATAACACGCAGCACGATATTTATTGACGCGCTGCTGGTTTTGGCCGGATGCGCCGCCGGCGTCCAAGCCGCCGGGCCGCCGCAGGATTTGCCGGCGGCCCGGCGCCAGGCCGAATTGGTGCGCTTTGTCCGGCAGGATTGCGGCGCTTGTCACGGCATGAAGCTGACCGGCGGACTGGGGCCGGCCATTACGCCGCCGGCGCTGCCCGGCCGGACGCCGGATATTCTCGTCACCACCATTTTGTACGGGCATCCCGGCACCCCGATGCCCGGCTGGCAAGGCATGCTCAGTCCAACCGATGCGCGCTGGATCGCCGAGCGCCTGCTGGCGGGATTTCCGGAGGAGCCTTGAATATGCTTGCTCTCAAAGCCCATACGGTTCTGTTAAGAACGTGTTTGCGATCTCGGCGCGAGGTGTGCGGGATGCGGATTGGGATGGGCTGCAAGGCGCAAACCGCAGCCATAGCCGGTAGCTATGGCGAGGATTTGCAACGCCGCAGACCGCCCAAGT
>Ga0209629_10000535_pt1 | contig 20999 bp, 19 predicted proteins | sample TergutCu122P5_FD_187286 | JGI IMG/M metagenome (GOLD analysis project Ga0209629, IMG submission 187286) | Cubitermes ugandensis P5 segment gut microbial communities from Kakamega Forest, Kenya - Cu122 P5 (SPAdes) (version 2) | ecosystem: Host-associated > Arthropoda: Insects > Digestive system...
TAAACCACTTAGATCTTTATTTTATTTTTATAATTATTAGCTAAGTAGCTGAAGTGTACCAAAGCTCCAAATGTCAAGAAGACAGACTTGAGCGTGAAGGAAAATCTCCATGTATTATCAAATTTGCGTATTAACCTATAAACAGTTTGCCATCACAGAGGTGGAATTATAGTAATCTGCTTAAAGGGTAATTGATAGCTTAACACTGATCCTTGGCCCTATCATATTATGATAGGCCTATATGTAACCACGTCTCACTGCCCAGAATTGTCATATTATGTTCTGATGCAATTCACTTTTCAAATGTTGCTACATAGGTACATGTAATCTGTAGAGAAAGTGTTACCATTACCCCATATTTTAGATGTCATTGAGAGGCTTCTGTTTACCTCCAGCAAAGGCTGTTAAATTACTGGAAATTACAAACAGTTGGTTATAGCCTTTGTAAAATAGTCAGGGTACAGATATTGTTCAAGTTTCATATGTCTGGGTCTCAGTGTCTGATATGCAGCTGAAGAGATGACAGTATGCTCCAGCTACTTCCATCTTGCAGGAAACTATATTTAGCTCTCATTTAATGGCAGCCTAAAGAGAGCATGGATATGGAATTTCAGAAATGTTTGTCAGTATGCTGTATAAACATGTAATTTCCTTCTTCATTGTAGAGGGGAAATGCAGCACATGAAGATTCCATGGGACATTGAAGATGCCAAACTACTAGGCAGGGTCCTGGACCGCTACAAAGACAAGTACTACTTTGAGGTCCTTTTGACTGTTGTTGTGACATATTTATTGTATCCTTTTAAACTTAACAGATATTTCATTTTCTTGCTTTCATAATATGATGTATTGTGTATGTGTTCTGTGGTATGCCATAGACTGCTGAGGTAAGACCATATTTATTAGAACTCTTAGTTTGAAATACTGACAGTTTCTTAATTTTTTGTGAAAGTTGCCCATCATTTCTTCTAATTAATTGCCTTATATTTTGTCCTGTTCACTTTATTCCCCAAATAATGGTGTTGTGATTAATTTCGTGTAATGGTTGTAATGTGTTACTTTAAAAAACACATGCCCTGTGATTTGGCTTGCATTTGATGCGTTTTGGTATCATACAAAGGAAGTTTCGCACAATGCATTGCCAGAGGCTAAGAAAACTCAAAATAGGAGGTGTTACCTACAAGCACAGTTTTTTGGTGAAAGATGCTGCCAGTTGTCACAGCATCCGTACATTTACAACACTGAAGATAACATTATATAGTAGAGAATTTAAGTGTGTCCTTTGACAACAAGTAGCTTTATGATCTGTACCCCAGACCAAATATTATTTGGATGATTAAATAAAGAAGAATGAGGTGGGCAGATTTTGTGGAATTTATGGGGTACAGGACAGGTGCATATAGGTTTTTTGTGTGCATTGTGATGGAAAGAGACCACATGGAAGACCTAGGCTTAGATGGGAATAGATCTTCAGGAAGTGGGATGGGGGGCGTGGACTGGACTGCTCTGTCTCAGGATAGGAACAGGTGGTGGGTGCTTGTGAATGTTGTAATGATTGTTTGGTTTCCATAAATGCAGGGCATTTCTCAAGTAGCTGAGGACCTGTTAGCTTCTCAGGAAGGGCTCTGCTCCTTGGAGCAGTTAAAATTAGTCCTTTAGACACTTCATTCATCATGTTTCCTTCACTGCTATGTCTACTGTGTAGTTGTGGTTGTGTCAATAAGTAATATACAAATGATATTTTTTGAAGTACATATTCTGGTGATCTTACTTTGATATTGCATATTATCATTGCTGCAACTATAATTTCCTTAACTGGCATATTTAGTTTGCAGACCTTTGCCATTCCAGGGTCAATATCCCTATCAATCCTGTCTGGCTTTCTCTTCCCATTCCCATTAGCACTTCTAGTAGTGTGCTTTTGCTCAGCAACAGGGGCCTCATTGTGCTATACGCTGTCCTTCTTTCTTGGGCGACGACTTGTTTACAAATATTTTCCTGAGAAAGCTTCACAGTGGGCACTTACAGTAAGTAAACTAATAAAAATATGAATTATATAAAAATTTAGTATCCTAGTAATTATCAGGAAACCTCACCAATTCGTACTGCTGACATTTCTTGTCGTAATTCATGGTTAAGGTAAAGGTAAAGTCCAACCTAGAGTAGGCTATGGAAGGCCCAGAGGGGGAGTAGAGGCATAGTTGTACTCCCCCTTTTCCCTTGATGCGACATGGTGGTGGGTGGTCAATGCCATTCCTGGGCTGCTTTATCCCTGGGAAAGGAACCTGGTACCCATTGTACAGGAGGGTGGGTGGGCCCCAGAGTCATTCAGGACAAGTGCAGAAAATCTCGCTTCCACCACATATTGATATCCAGACCGTCAAGCCTGTGGAAAGTCGCATAATTTATGGATGCTAATTAAATTTTTAAACATGAAATTGGAAGAAGTGTTGCTTCCATGTTATACATAGTATCTTCACTTACACATTTGCATTCTTAGTGGCATATTGCACTTTTACAGAATACATTATTTTCAGATTATGTTTGTAGCTGTGTTGATATTTTTGGTTAGCAGTTACATTATTTCATTCAGTATCCCACAGTTTTCTGCAACTGGGATTGACAGTTTGTTGGGCACAGTAATTGCAACATTTAGACACCATTGCAATTTCTTTTGTTTGCGTGTATTTGTATGTATGTATTTAAAATGTGTGGTGTGTATACTGAAAGTGAGTTTCTGTATATGTACAGTAGAATTCCTTTAATATACCACCTCATGATCTGGCATTTCTGGTTGTTTGGCACTTGAGGAACATAGTCCCAAGATCAGATGTTCTGCCATCCGTAACTTCAGTCTTGCATTCCTGTGACTTGTCCTGTGATAATTAAAAAAGCTAAGCCTTCATATGATGAAATAAGAGTACTGATAAGTGCACATTCTCTGAGGGTTGGCTGCAAAATTCTAAAGAACCAACAGCTGAAGGATATATACAAATAGCATTCTCATCTGATTAATTGTGCAGCCCAAGTATAGGAGCAGTAACAGAAAATTATGTGTAAGGTATCGTCTAATAATCTGGAATGTTTGATAATCCATGACCCGTCTGGTCCTGTGGGTGCTGATTTAAAGGATTCTGCTGTACATCATTAATTTTATGTTGGATAAGACTTTTTCTTTAATCTTTTCATTAGGTTAATAATATATGGGATGTGGACAAAAGGTGATTTATAATTTGTTGCTTATCCTGTGTTAATTGCCCAGTGTGCAAGAGAAGATTGCACGTAGGGATAGACATGTCTGTTGATTTGTCCACCCATCTGTCCATCCCTCCACATGCTTCATCTCAAGAATCACTGGCTGTATTTTGATGAAATTTGATATGTCATTAGAGGCCACTCCTGATGTGTGGTGTGTAATTTTATATATCAGGAATAGCTGATGCAGAAGTTTGTGAGGTGGGAGAGCCACAAGCACAACTCCTTGAAATGGAGTACTAACAATAAGCATAGGAAGCATATTAAAACATATTTACAACATGAATGATGGTAATGATAGTAGTGTCACTATACTTCGTAACCAAAGCAAATGTGAATCCACACTGCAAGGAAGATGTGGCAACTGTGTGCACTCTGGTAAGGATTGCATCTGGCCATTTATCTTGTATGCTTTGTGTGCATCATTTGCAGTAGTTGTGGTTGAGGTGGATATTGCCCCCATTTATGGCCTTGTGGTAGACCGAGCACCACAGCCTTATTGAATTTCTTGGCCTGTGGCTGCCTTAGCAGTGGTGCAGTACCAGTGGTCTGTGAAAACGAATGCAACCTGTCATAATAGGATAGTAATGAGGCTAACAACCAACAGGGGTACATACAGCCTAGGATGGGTTCCAGATGATAACGCAATATAGTATTTATAAATTCACAAAAGAAAATGAAAGAAAAACACAGAACAGACCTTCTTGTAGTGTAGTTGATATCAAGCCCAGTAACTTTGACAAAGAGTTCAGTGTTTTACCACAAGACAAACAACTCTCCAAATTTAATATTGTATATACCATGCATGAATGCATATTTCATCCTTTCTAACCAACTTTTAATGCACTGAGAAGTGAACACAATCAATACAGTTTCCTCCCCGAATGTCCAGAAGTTATTCATTTTGTAAGAAGATAACTTTCAGTTCCTCACCGGTGTCTCCATTTCCTCTGTGGATATCATCTGTTTGTCCAAAGCCTTAGACAAGTTACAATTTAAATGTGTTATGAGATTTGAGGTTTTCATGGCAGTTAATAATAAGATATCTTCTGGACTGTGAGACTGTAATATTAATTTCTCTTTTTGCTTTAGGTAAGGAGGTTGAGTTAGGGAAATTATTTTACTGTTTTAAGTTCTGCATTTTTAAGCATGTTAACAGAATTGTGAAAAGTGACTATTAGCTTTGTCGTACCTGTCTGTCTGCATTGAACAACTCGGCTCCCACTGGACAGATTTTTATGGAACTTGATATTTGAGGATTTGTCAAAAATCTGTTGAGAAAATTCAAGTTCCATTCAAATCTGACAAGAGTAACAGGTACTTTATGTGAATACGTATGTACATTTGTGATAATTACCCTCTGAATTCTTCTTATAATGAGAAATGTTTCAGACAAAATTTGTAGGGAAAATCAGAACAGACATTTTAGGTTAATTTTTTCCACAAATCATGCCGTTTATGAGATAATGTGGAAAAATATGGAAAAGCCAGACTGGCCACATATGGAAATATAATATGGCACAGAAAAATTTGATATGCATGCTGGATAACTAAGGCAAGAATACAGACACTCACACACATACACTCTCATAATATTTAATAGTTACTGATTTTCCACAGCAACAATGATTATGCAAGCGTGCCACAGTGTTATATGTACCTTGCCTGACTTGTTATATTTTATGTATACTTTCAAAGCACAAGTACCATGTTGAATGAGTGTCATTGACTTCTTACCAGATTCTAATTTATAAAAGAATTCTGCCGCATAAATATAAGATTTGAGGTTTGTGTGGTAGTGAAGGTACATATTATGTCTGACTGGGTCATGACATCTTGCAGTCTGGTAGGACCAGCATTTCTTAGGAACAGTGCCTCCATATTCAGGGTGTGAGACAAAAGTGGCAGGTGATACAGACGTGGGATAAAAGGGAATTGGTGACAGAGGATAGGAATGGTCAATCAGAGCAAGAGTAAGATATTCATATTGGCCATAACTCAATGTCTTGTCATAACCCAGAAAACCACAGCATGATTTGACTTAATAAAGTCTCATCACTTTTATTTGTAATGATAGGATTATAGAATGGTGGTTAAAGAGACATATACCTTGAAGCTGTTGTGGTCTTCTTTAATTCCCTCAAAGAACTGAGGAAAATCATATGGAGTGTGAGTCAGGATAACCATAAAATCTTGAGAATTGCAGCTGGCTGTCCAGAATTCAGGATGGTTTTGATAGCCACCAAGCCAGATTGTTATTTGCGTTGAAATTGTTGCTTCAGTTTTTCCACAGTTATGTCTTTTAAACGTCTTTGAAAGTGTTCCCTTTCCATCTACTTATTGTTTAAGAATGTGCATTTTAATTAGTGAAAATATTCATGCTCTGCTTTTAGAATTATTGATATGAACAATTTATGGGTAAGAAGGTACACATTTGGCCTTTAGGCTGGAGTATGGGGAATCCTATTATAACAAAAAGGCTTGAGTTTTCTACTTTCCTGTTTATAGGTGAATAAACATCGAGGTAACCTGTTCAATTACATCTTATTTCTACGCATGACACCTTTCTTGCCAAACTGGTTCATCAACATCACAGCGCCAATAATCAATGTACCACTTTTTCCATTCTGGATTGGCACATTCATTGGTAAGCTGCTATACATGTAAACAGTATATATCAGGGCTGGTGAACCTTTCTGAGGGAACATGCTCAAATTGTCTACAAAATTCAGAGAAACTCTTATGTGTGTCCATGGGAATTTTGAAGAGCAAACTGTCTTGGAACCTTCCATAATTATTAATTATTGCATTACTGTTATTAATGCATATTATAATTATATTGTATAATTAATGCATAGTATAATTATATAATATTTTTAATAATGGCCTCCTTGAGGAATGCGATAAGGAAGAAAATTTGGAAGTAACTGAGGCTAATACAAATTCCTGTTCAAAAATATTGGAAAATGTTTTGTCCAATGTCATGTATTCACCCATTCACCACCCAGCCCACACCCTAATGGTGAATATCCATTCAGCACTTCAAACTGTTCCTGATTTGTGTAAAAATGTTTCAGTCACAGTATTATTTGGTAGCAATGGTAATTCATACACAATCTCTAGAGTCAAATGCATGAATGTATACACACTCCTCAAGTAAAGATACTGGTTGGACAAAGGAAATAAAAATGGGACAGGAGTGAATGTTGTGTGCCAAGGAACACTTTCCACATGATATTTTGGGCACGTGTCATAGGTTTGCCAGCCCTGGTATATATATTTATTTAATGCTTCATGCTTATTATAGCCATTATAAGCACTGTGCAGATTTTATATAATTAATCTAAAAAACTGAAGTTCAATTTGTGGTTATTAGCTTATTCAATTCTGTAGATGGACCTGAACACAGTTCATATTTATGATCTAAGTGTTACTTGTCACAGATTTATCTCCAGGGGCCACGTGTGTGATACATGTGGCACTGTAATAATTTATTTCATGTACATGTAAAAAGTGGAGGACAAGAATTATGTGGTATAGCAGCCTGTAACAATACTGACTATTGGTTGTCATCTTGATTAGTCTCATATGTAGGCTTAGATGGTAAACATGAGTATAAGCATGTTTAGTAGCATGGCTGATACATGACATCATGTAATAGGTGTAGCACCACCATCGTTTCTTGCGATCCAGGCTGGTCAGACCTTGTACACATTGTCAGCTTCAAGTGATGCCTGGTCTTGGACATCAGTCATTCTTCTTGGAGTCTTTGCTGTGCTTTCATTGGTTCCAGTGATCTTACAAAAACGACTAAAGGAAGCGGTTGAGTAGTCTTCAATTACATAGTCTTAGTATTTATACTATTTATAATACACCTGTCTGGTAAAGAAATGGTACAGATTTCTTGTATGTGATGCATTTGTAACATACCATTGTTTGTAGTCTTTCTCAGATATGACTTTCCAGAAGTACCATTCCAAAATAAAATGGGAAGTTCTCATACGTTTCCCTTTCCTAAAAAAGTGACATTGCCACACATTACATCCTGGTTCCTGTGTGTTGAAATAAATATGACAAATAAGAAAAGGAAAGGGTTAATTATCTGCAGATAGCTATAAACAAAGTGTTGTATCACAGTTGTTAGCCTTCTTTGTTCAGAGCTTAAGTGCCAGGCTAGAGCAGCATTTGGTAATGATTATGCAGGATTATAAAGGATCTGGAGCTTGAGGCCACTGTAAGGTGTGGGCCTGATGTGTGCAGTATTATATTTATTATTAGAAAATTATTTTAATATGCAGTCTGATCCCTATGTAATGAATCTTTGGGGAAATAACTTCTTACACCAATCAGGGTTTATCAATAATGAAGTTTATGCAAAATTACATAAAGTAAATGAAATTACATAATCAGTAGTAATACACTAGTTCTCAGAAATTAATAACATGTTATAAAAATGTATTGTGCAGTAGCAACATATAGCAGACAGGAAGCATGATGTTTCTTATTTTGACTCCTGATATTATAAGTTCAAGTTCTGGAAGGTCAAACATTTCTCACACTTAATGCATGATATTTAGTAAAACATGTAAGAACTACTTATTGAGTACAGGAAGAACACTTAACTTCAGTCTTCATGACATATTGTTTTACTAATGAACTGGATGTAACTTTGCATATCTTGCTAAATGGGAACCTCTGAGAGAGATCTTCAATTCCCCATTGCATGGACATGCTGGAGGTTTTAACATTATGCATTTATTGTTGCTTCACTTCTTGTATGTTGTTTGTGTAATTATAATTAGTTTTTATGAGCTGATGTTGGTACAGACACTTTATTAAATGGTCAGCCTTCTGAAGAATTCTGGAATTAGAAATACATATAATATTGGACACTGCATGCAGTCTACTTACAAATGTGAACAAAACTCAGTAGTTCGCTTATGTGAAAGGGCATATCATTTTAGAGTTACACGTTAAGCAGTGTTTGTTTTGCAAATTGTATGTGTGTACTACTGAAACAGCTATGGCTGATATAGATGGAATTTTGTGTTCATATTGGGTCATTCCCAATATATGTGGTGAGATGTGATAGTGTCTAGTAAATATCAGTTTTGGGAACAAATCTAATGCTTCAGGAAAGCCTCATCATTGGCAAACTGCAAGGGACCAAAAAATGATGGGTTTCAGACTATTTGATTTTTATCACACCTTGTACCTGCTTGCCATTTTTGTTCATGTCCAGTATGTCAAGGCATCTGAGCTGCTGATGTGTGCCAGTAGCCAAATAACAGAGAGAATGGGCAGTTAATGATTAAGACATTTCTGGGGTATAGAAACTTATGTTGAAATTCCTTTCGCATTACGTATTTCTGCTTGACAAAGTTTTTTTGAAGACTGTAATTTTGGAATAGCCTACTGTTACATATGGCACTAAATGATATGTTTGAATTACATGTTTACTAGCTTTGTAATCTTCCCCATTATGAAGGCGCAGAGCAGTTCCATTTATTGAAGAATCTTGCTGATTTTCCAAGAGATGAGGTTCTCACAGCAATGTTTAGGAAGGTTAAAGTTTTCTGAGATGATGCCTTGTCAATTTTTAGTTACCTTGCAACATTGTGTCATATCTCAGAAGACTGGAATCTTCATTGTACTTTTGGGGGGGGGAGTTGGCAGTCAATACTGATTACCAGGGTGACTTTTAAAGTATGATGGTCACAATGCATTATAGCTACAGTGATGAGTGTAAGGAAGGTTTGAATAGTAGATTATTTTAGAAATACAACTTCAGTTCTATTTGGAACCTGATACAATGCATCCCACAAACATCCATTCTTGCTAAAAATCAACTTCCTATTTTCTGGATGCAAATTTTTATTTATTGTGCATTTTAATGTATACTTAATATTCACATAACCAGAAAACTGTTTTCCTGAATGGTTGTAAATGCTGATCCAAAGAGAGGATGTGGCAATGCAAAAGCCATAAAACTGACATATCACTTACTTTTCTCATTTTATGACATGCTGTCAATTCTTTGCCACATCCTGCATCTCATTTAATCTGAAAGAATTCTATACTGTGTCTAAAATTTGTACTTATTCTTCTTTCCAACTATGTTCCAATGATTGTGCTGGAGAAGGTTAATAAATTGGAGTTCATCTCAAGCTGTTCATATTAATATACATACTAAAAAAATTATTAATTTCCCAAAGACGCAACATTCCATGGGTGCAACGGAGCATATATTTCTGGGATATGCAGAAGCTTTAAAGAGTTTTTGGCAGAGAGGAGACAGTAGTGAAAGTGAAGACAGTGCAGTTAATGAAAGATGATAAAATTAAACACAAGGAAAAACAAGTGTTTCTCACAGGAGAAGGATCGTGTTGTAAACAAAGAGGCAGTAAATTTTTGCATTGTTGCACCATTTGATTGGCAGAGGCTAACTTGCATATGCTTAATTAAACACAAGGAAAAACAAATGTTTCTCACAGGAGAAGGATCGTGTTGTAAACAAAGAGGCAGTAAATTTTTGCATTGTTGCACCATTTGATTGGCAGAGGCTAACTTGCATATGCTTAAGTGTCTTGAGTTGCTTGCTAGAAAAAAACTGGTGTATTATATGGGTAAGGAGGATAGGGGAAGTGCATTGATGGTAATGGTGCTGTGCACTGGGTGAGACTGTAGGTAGAACAAGCAGGAAAGGTAAGGGCAGTCAAATGGGGCTTCATCTACTGTATGGAATGAGTTTAAAATGTAGTGGGGTATGTGGAGATGAGAAGTTAAACATGTGTGATCTAGGACATAGTTAATAAGTTGAGCCGAGAGAAGTTAAATGATGTAATGAGGAAGGGAAATGTTAGGGGTGTGATTGGCCCTGAAAGACACTGTATGCTTACTGTGAAGCTTCCACCATTCCTGTATTCCAACTTTCATACCCAATGGAAAATCTGCCTTTATATATTTGCAGCTCATATTTTCAGATTGGGATAAAACAAGGTCTACAGAAAACAAGTCAGAATCTCTGGGATAAAGTAAAATGTTGGTTAGCACTTTTATATCTGTAATTGGATAAATAGCAACTGGTTCCCTCTGAATGCCTCATGATAATGTAATTTAATGTCACTAGCAATAAAATGGTGTAGAACAATTTGCCCTGACATCCATAAACTTAATTATTTCTATCTGGAATAAGAAGGCATTGCCTGAGGAGTGGAAGGAGTCAATCATACCTATCTATAAGAAGGGTGTAGTAATTCTAGAGGCATATCACTTTTGCCAACTACATACAAACTTTTATCCAACATCCTGCTGTCAAGGTTAACTCCATATGCAGAGGAAATTATTGGGGATCATCAATGTGGATTTTGATGTAAAAGGTCAACTACTGATCATATATTCTGCATTTGTCACACAGGTGAGAAGAAATGGGAGTACAGTGGAGCAGTGCATCAGTTGTTTATATACTTCAAGAAAGTTTAGGATTCAGTTAGGAAGGTCTTGTATAATATTATCACTGAATTTGGTATCCCTATGTAACTGGTAAGGCTGATAAAATGTGCCTGAATGAAACCTACAGCACAGTCTGGGTAGGCAAGAATTTGTCTGACATGTCTCTGGTTAGGAATGGTTTGAAACAAGACGCATTATCACCACTGCTTCTCAACTCTGCTTTAGAGTATGCCATTAGGAGGGTTCAGGTAAACCAGGAGGGCTTGAAATTAAATGGTACACATCAGTTCCTGGTTTAGGCTGATGATACATTGGGCGGACATGTATATACTATAAATAAAAATGCAGAAGTTTTAGTAGTTGCTAGTAAGGAGATTGGACTAGAAGTAAATACTGATAAGACTAAGTACATGGTCATGTTTTGAGATTAGGATGCAGGACAAAGTCATAGTATAAAGATTCATAATAGTTACTTTGAAAGGTTGGAAGAGTTCAAATATTTGGGAACAACCTAAACAAATCAAAATTGTATTCAGGAAGAAATTAAGAGCAGACTGAAGTCAGGGAATGCTTGCTATCAATCAGTGAAGAATCTTTTGTCGTCCACTTTGCTATCCACAAATTTAAAGATTAAGATCCACAGAACTATAATTTTGCCTGTTGTTTTGTATGGGTGTGAGACTTTGTTGCTAACACTGAAGGAGGAGGGAGGGTGTTTGAGATTAGGGTGTTGATGAGAATATTTGGGCCTAAGGAGGACGAGGTAAAAGGGGAGTGGAGAAAACTACATAATGAGGAGCTTAATGATCTGTAGTACTCACCCAATATTGTTTCGAGAAGAATGAGAGGGGCAGGGCATGTAGCATGGTGGAAAGGAGAGGCATATACAGGGTTTTGGTGGGGAAACTGGAGGGAAAGAGACCACTTGGAAGACCCAGGCACAGATGGGAGAATAATACTAAGATGTATCTTCAGGAAGTGGAATATGGGGGCATGAACTGGATCGACCTGGAAGACCCAGGCACAGATGGGAGAATAATATTAAGATGCATCTTCAGGAAGTGGAATGTGGGGGCATGAACTGGATCGAGTTGGCTCAGGATAGGGACAGGTGGTGGGTACATGTGAATGCAGTAATGAACCTTCGGGTTCCATAAAATGCGGGGAATTTGACTAGCTGAGAACCAGTTAGCTTTTAAAGAAGGAATCTGCCCCATGGGGTAAGTTAATAAGCAATAAAATGGTTTTATCAACAGTATTTACAAAAGACATCATCATAAAACCATTCATTCTCAATAACTTTACCTTAAACATCCACTCAGACCTGCCTGGAGAAGGAAAGTGAAATATAACTCTCCAGTATAAGAAACATGCAAGTCCTTATATTAAAAATTCAATTTTTTAATCACACCTCTTTAATTCACTTTCACCTCACCAAGATTAGTGCACTAAAAGGAATACCATCCAGGCATTCCTGGACGTTGATTACTTTTCTGTAGGAACAGTCTGTAATTTTTCTTTGTCTCATCTAATGTTTTGGCATCACTTTCTAATTTCTTTTCATCCTCTGGGAACAAGTCAGGAAACTCAAATTCCTGCCCTCTAGGCTGTAACATAAATTCAACAACATTAATGGAATAGTAAGCCCTAAAATTAAAGAATAATTACTTTTATTCCACCTTAATAACAGAATGTCATATAATGTTCTCAGACTTTTAATACAGTCAGCAGTAACATTTCATATGAATAATTATACTTACCAACGTAACAAATGCAACTTTATAGTCATCTTCTTTTGTTACATATCCCTTTAATTCATCTTGTTTAGTTTTTCCTAAATATGTAAAAAATAAGTTTATTAAATGTTTGTTGGATGACTGGTATTTAAATATCCCTGCACCTCTTAATTACGGTTTTTTTTTGCAAATCACATTACTTAAAAAAATTAACACCAAAGACAAGTACATCATAAATTACACCTACCCATTGCAATAACAGTTCGTACATCAACAACTGGAATTTTGTATATCTTCTCAAGGTAATTTCTTATATCATATTTTGTCATTTGTATGGAAACTATGAACTTAACAATATTTGGTGGCTGTTTCTGTTGAGGTCTAACTAGTTTCAACCAAAAGTTTGGAAGAAATATTCTCTGCTGAGGATTTCCTCGCTGGTACAGAGGATACCTGAAAAAATTTCCACAAATTCAAGACTTCCAGTTATGACTACCGATTACAGATGTTTCTGGGTCTCTTACCATGAACCAAATACACTGTGGACAAAGAGCTCCTTACTCCAACTACCTGATATTCTTTAACTGAAAATGCTGTTACTTACATTTTATAATAGGTTCATATACAGTAAATGAGGCAGTAATTATTACAATTAACATAAGCTTATTGCATTTATTACATTTAAATATGCACAATCCAACACACAGACTAACATCTCCAGCAGGCTTTGTGAAAACAAAGAACAGGGCATTTTTACCACCACACAGTAAAATATATATATATACCTATTTTAAATTACTACCCAATTTACGGTACGACGAACTAAACTACGTACCGTCTTCATCTAGATATATTTCCTGCTGCACACTAACGTAAAGTGGGCGGAGAGCCAAGAAATATTGTGAAATTTTACCGTTGTACAAGCTAGTAGTGAAATGTCAGGGAAGATCTTGAATGTTAGCACACATCTGCTTCTACAAAACGTGAAACAAAAACACCCCCGGAGTGTCTAATACAGTGGAAGTGCCTTCAACACGTCACCTTTTGAGTGATACAATTACTTTCACGTACAGGTTCCATTAAATACATTATGCGTCCAGCGACTGACAGAAGGATGCATTCATTTAAGAAACAGAAGGGACAGTCATCAGCTACAATACACCAAAACTCAACATTTCCCACTAGTCAATAACAGCGCAAGAATGATGAGCTGTGGAATCATCGATACGAAATCATTTCCAAAGATCAATTACTATAGCAACCTACCCACAAACATAAAAATAAGCTAATAGCACGTGCAACTCTACCCTTCTACTTATCACACTTGGTGGAATACACCAAACCAAACATTCAGACTGCCTATACTTACCATCTTGTAGACATTTCGCGCCTTTGTACTACTATTCAAGTATTTCTAACGCCCACTAACAGGTGCAAATCAACGTTGTCATGGATTACGTAGGTTACAGCACCCTACTCACACCGGTACACAGATTAATACTAGCTCCGGTGACGCAAACCCAGGTATCACTCCATGTAACCTAACAAAATTTTCTTGCCCTTCATCGATTCTGATTACGTTACATTAATTAATGGGTTACACAATAAAATGAGACATATAAACAAATTTAGGAGACCGAAACCTTGGAGATAAATAAGGAATTATATACTCTGAATTTACATAATGCAAGCGCACATGAGTGCTCGGTAAAATGATCATGATCATATCTTTTTGGACTCTTTGCACGAAGACGATCTGACGATTTACGACAGTCAATGGCCTCAAATCCGTCATTTATGATCTGTGCTCGAATCCCCGAGGTGGGAAAAGTAAAGTGCCCTTCTCTGTGATGTAGTAATCTGTGGGATAAGCAAATTGATTTGTTGTTGTGATGGTGGTTTCAAAAAGATATGGTTGGATAAAAGGAAATTTGAAGCGGTATATGAGACTTGCAGCTTATAATGTTTTTGATGCATATGTATATTAGACAGCAGGTGTTCATTTCTGACGGCTAGAAGGGAACTGTTGGGAGGAACGTGACTTTCTTTTTTTACCGGCTTTTGCTAGCAGTTCTGTAAAAGTTGCTTTCGTGATCAGAATTAAATGTACTTTATTTTTTTTAAGTGAAGGGTGTTGTAGTTAATCACTGAGTTAGTATATTTATAGTCATGGATGACATTGCTCGCATAGCTGAAGAGTTGGCTCATGCGGTCGAGCTAACGATGGATCCACGTGTACCGCAACAACAGAGAATGGAAGCATACACGGCATGTGAGAGGTTTAAAGAAACTTCTCCCGTATGTGTGCAGTGTGGACTGTACCTGGCACAACAGAGTAATGCATCACATTTTGTACGCCATTTCGGACTGCAGTTGATGGAGCATTGTGTTAAATATCGATGGACCCAGATCTCGCAGCAGGAGAAATTATTTATTAAGGTAAAGTTTGATTGTACATGTGTCACTAATATTCAGAAGGTTGGTCCTTTTACGGTCATATGGTGGGTGTCAGCACTTGCAATTCAATGTCTGGACTGACGGTATTTAAATTCCAGCCATTTCCAGTCATAATGCTTGCTGAAACTGCCATTTGATAGTCGATTCTGACATGTCATTTAATGGATATCAGTACAAATTATTCATGAAGTCTCACAACAGCACATTGGAGGGTGGGCTTTGGTCCTACAAGACTTACTTTTTTATTGTGCATCATGTAGCATTATTTGTGTTGTATAATTTTATCATATTGCATGGAATCATCCCAGAAAACAGCAATAGTCGTTGTTTTGTTATAGCTGGTTGTGTAACATCATGTAAAGTGCTGTGTGATTACTGAACTTTAGAGTTCTTGAAAAGACTTATTGTAGTCTGTTGTAAAGTGATTCATTTAATTCTGCAAAATCCTCGTCTGGCAATGCTGACACAGAGACTCGGGTATACTGCAGTTATTATACTTTTTTTGCCCATATTAACAGGGACTTAGAACCGTCGTATTGTTTTGAAACATGTTGATTTTTTTTTGGTGAGGAGTTATAATCTCTTCACCCTAACCAACTAGGCGGAGGATCACCCCTTTTCGGCCGTCCGCGACTATTTTTTCAATATATTCACAGCTACATTCTATATCTGGAGGCTGTCTCCTCTATCCACAGCTACTTGGAAGAAAGGTGTACATGGGATGATGATATTAGAATGGATCTTGAAGAAAAAAGATGGGAGGGTATGGATTTCATTAATTTGGCTCAGGATAGGGACAAGTCATGGCCTGTGATGAATAAAGCAATGAATCTTCAGGTTCCATAAAATACAGGGAATTTATTTACTAGCTGAGGAACTAGTAGCTCCTCCAGGTATCTGCTGTATGTCATCAGTAAGTTAGACAATCAATGCTTCTTTTCACGAAGCATTTACAAACCATCCTCCATAAAGCCATGGACACTTTCCTTAAGATATTCCCTCTCCTCGCTCGAGACTGCCCGCTAACCATACCCAATAAAATTCTTCTATATAAACTCCTCTTACGTTCCATGAACACGTACGCTGCGCCGGTATGGAGCTCAACATCTCTAACCAATTATCGTCACCTGCAAGTCTATCAGTCAAAATGCCTCCGTGTTATAGGGGACTTTCCTCGGCGCACTCCCATATCAAACCTTCACACTCACCTCCAGATAATCCCAATCCGCCTATTCATCTACTACCTCACAGGTAAATTCTTCGTGAGCTGCCCCGCGCACTCGAACCCCCTCATTTGTAACACAGGGAATTACACCCTAGAGGATCTCCATCGTCAGTACACAAAATACAGGCATAAATGCATCAAACATATACTCCTGTAATTAACGTCTACCCTGATGTTGCAGTGTTTTTTCTTATTGTAATGATAACTTTTTCACTGCCTTAAGCATAAATGTTGTTTCAACGTAATAAACTTCAATTGCCTAAATTAAGTCAGAAGTCTCATGTAAACTGGTATCTGGAACAGTTTTAATGGAAAATTCATGTAAACATTTGTACATCTCAGAGCAATAAATCAGTCTCTTTTTAAAAAAAAAAGACAATGAATTATTGGTTGGTCATTCAGTTGGTTGGTTTGTCAGCCAATCAGTTAGTTACTTAAGCTGTCAGTCAGGTTACTAAAGTTAGCATATGGTGCCTGGTGCACCTTGACTTTTAAGTCGTATTTAATACAAAGTTGGCAAATTTAATATCTTGTGTAAAGTTATTTCAGGAGCTTATAATTTATGTCAGAATTGACTTGTTAAGTACATCATTTTTTTTACATGGCAATTTTAAGACAAAATATTGCAGTTTTTGCTTACATTAAGTATATGGGCATTGTAATCATCATCATCAGTAACAGTGGGTATAAGCCATTTCAAGCTTGGGCTACTTAATAACTACACCTTGTATCACCCTTATATCCAAAGAAATATCCCCTTTATTCATTTGTTTTCCAATTAGTGGTGTGGTCAGTTAGTTTTTGGACTGGTGGGAATGTTATATAACTGGCGTTAGTACAAAACGTATGTGATTGGTGGAGGTAGAGTAGCTGTTGGATCATTTACCACTAATTTCATATTTGTGGCTTGCATTACTCTGAAGTAACATCTTATTAAGTGAGGTTCTGTGTTATGTCCTTTGTGATTTGTGATGGCAGGTTTCAAAATGCAAGGCTGTCATTAAGGACTGACACATTTGTTTGTTGAATAGCACTCCTGTTTGATGGGAGGGGGAAATGAGAACCATTATCTTGTGGTCAGGCAAGGGTGTTTATCCTGGATGACAATATGTAGTGCAATATGGAATGCTGGAGTGAACAGAGCTGCCAGAATAAGTATGGGTACCTTACATGAAATGTTTTCTAGCTGGCTAATTTCCTGGTTTGGTGATATTCCTTGGCCAGCTCACTCCCCAATTCTGTCAGCCAATGATTTCTTTTTATGGGGTTATTTCTAGAGTCGAGTATTCATAGACAGATCCTGAAACACTTCTGAACTGAAGGCAAGAATCCATCAGGATATAGAGAACATTATGCCACAACTGCTGAGTAAGGCTGTGAGAGATTTTGAATGCCATGTGGGACAGTGTGTTGAGATGAGAGGAGGACATTTACTTGAAAGAATTTTTAAGTCATACAGGGTATAAAAAAATCTCCTGGCTTTGTGCTTTCAGAAGTGTAATATTGTTTATGTGTATTTAGTATAATAAGTAAAAAGGTAAAGCAGTCCTGTAACAGGCCTGGCATGACCCCGAGGGTTCCATTAGGTTTAGGCTCCCAGATTTTCAAGACAATCAGCACATTAAGGTGGTAAGGTTGTCAGCATTACACACTGGCCGCCTTTACCCCCAGAAAATGTTCCTGGTACTTATTTTCACCAGGGGCTGAGTCGACCCCAGGGCCACGGTGCGGTCAGAAGGAGTGTGTCACTGAAAAATCCAATGACACACCAAGAATCAATCCCGGGACTGTCCGACTAGTAGCTCAGCACCTTAACCACTATGCCACCCCAGGTCCTCTGGATTGGTCCAGAGGGTTCCAGGATGTTAAGGTTCCCAGATTTATCAGCACAGGATGGTGGTAAGGTTGTCAGCCTTACGCACCGGCTGCTTTTACCCCTAGGAAATACACCTGGTACTCATTTCTGTTAGGGCCATACTGAGACCAGAAGAATTATGTCACTGAAAAATTACAGTGACACCATCGGGAAGTATAATAAATGGACCACTGTAATTTGAAAGTGACCCTGTACATTGTTGTTTTGCTCATTTACTTTGTTGGATACAATGATGTATCCACGTTTTGCCACAGTTATGTACCTTCCAACAAAGTGTCTTTGTAACACAGCCACAGATGTGCTTCGGACACACCTTCCCATTAGTTCTGCTGTTTTGGCCCACATCTGGCAGACATATTTTTGAAACTATAATCCTCATCAGTGATTAGTTCAGCACCAATTATGTGGTAAATAACACATGCAGTTGTTGATACAAGTATGTAAGAGTGTCATAATAAAAAGCAGTTTCATTATTTCAGTACAGATTGTAACTTGAATGAAGAGTAATAATGAAAATAATCAGTACTTGACATTCATTCTGCCACAAGCTGTCAGGTGTCAGTGGCACTGAATGTATCAATCATCATTTAATTCAAGTGCTGGAGAGGAATAAAAGAAATTTCACATCTGATTGTTAAGTACTCATAGGTTTAAAAATGTCATAAATACATGCTACCAAAATTTGTTATTGGACAAGGAATTTCTTTTAAGCCATTATTTTAGCAGGCTGGGGTCTGTGTCATATTCCTATATTTGTGTCTCAAATGTGGAAAGTTTATTTAATATCTACATCAGATTTCATTAACTTTTAATCTCATGTATTTATTCCTTTCTTAGGATAATGCAATGAAACTTTTGGAGAGAGACTTAGAACCACAGTTTCAAGAACTTGTACATATCAAGGATGCATTGTCAAGAGTTATTGTGGAAATGATCAAGAGGGAATGGCCCCAGCAGTGGCCTACATTACTAGCGGAGCTTCAAGCTGCATGTGCACTTGGTGGGAGTCAGACGGAATTGGTTCTATTTGTGTTTCTTAGACTGGCAGAGGATGTGGCTTTGCTTCAGGTAATCATGTTTGTTTCTGTGACACATTATAATTAAATTAAATTGAAACATACAACTACTAAAGAAAATGAAGTAATTAAAAATTTGAAAATGAAAAACTCTCATGGATATGACGAGATATCAATGAAAATCCAAAAGTCAGCACATCTTATATTTTGGCCCCTTTGACCTATATATGTAACAAGGTTCTTTCAACAGGGGTATTTCTGGAGAAACTAAAATACTCAGAAATTAAACCTTTTTTGAAGGAAGGTGATAAAACAGGCATTTCTAATTACATGCCCATTTTCCTGCTTACCTCTTTTTCTAAAATTATTGAAAACATTTTATACAAAAGACTGTATGATCATGTAATCATATAATATCACTGATGTATTAGTAAAGGAGCAATTTGTCTTCAGAACTAATTCGTGTACTGAAATAGCTGCTTATATTTTGATAAGTAATATACTTTCCTCACTAAATAATAAATTATTGGTTAATGGTCTGGTCTGTGACTTGCAAAGAGCATTTGGGCATTGCCAACAAATTAAAAGTCTAATTTACAAGATATGTATCAAAGTATATTAATAAATATTGAGAACTCATATATTTTTCTGAATGGGAGCAAGTGAAATATGGGGTGCTGCAGAGTTGAATACTTGGTCCCTTATTTTTTTATTTTATATATTAACAGTCTTTCTGAAATTATATCAGACAAATTTAATCCTGTTTTGTTTGCTGATGACATGAGTATTAACATTATCAATTCTAATCCCTTAGCATTTAGGAATAATATTAATTAAGTCTTTAGGGAAATAAATGAATGGTTTCAGAGTAATCTTTTGTCATTAAATTATGATAAAACCTTTTGTTTTGCAATTTGTAACTGAAAAGAATCAACAAATCGATACCCAAATATCTTTTGGAAACAAACACATTACTAATATTCAGAGTACCAAATTTTAAGGATTTCCTGTTGATACTTTCTTGTCTTGGAAATATCGTATTGAAGAATTAAAATCTAAATTAAATAAAGCACATTATGCAATCAGATCAGTCAAACCATTCATGTCTTTAGAAGTACTAAGAATGACTTATTTTTCTTATGTTCGTTTAGTTCTATCATATGGTATAATATTTTGGGGGAATTCGTCTTATAGTTAGTGTATTTTTAAAATTCAGGAAAGAATAATTAGGGTTATTACAAGGTCTGGTAGGAGGGACTCCTGCCATGATTTGTTTAGACTGCTAAATATTTTACTGCTGCAGTCTGAATATATAATCTCTTTACTGTTATTTATTATCAAGAACAGGGATCAATTTCTGTCCAATTCAGAGGTTGTATGGAGTTGCATTGCCATATTCACAAGATCCTATCATTGGTATCTAACCTAAGTCAGATGAATTCAGTCCCTGTTTTCCTCTCATTCTATTTCTTCAAGATTTATTTTGGTATTATCCTCCAATCTATGCATAGGTCTTCCAAGTGGTCTCTTTATTTCAGGCTTCCCCATCCAAAATAGTGTATGTGTTTTTCTTCTGTCACATGTGTACCACATGCCCTGACTGTCTCATTCTCCTTGATTTGATCACTCCAATAATATTTGATGTTGAGTATGGTTCACAAAATTCCTGTTTGTGCCATTTTCCCTCTATCCTATTACTTCCTTCATGTGAGGCCCAAATGTCTGCTGCAGCACCATGTTCATGGACACCTTCAGCCTTTGTTATTCCTGTAGTAGTCACACCCATATAAAACAACAGGCAAAATTCTAGATATGTGGATTTATCTTTGTATATCATATAGTAACCTTGGGGGGGGATTCCGAGAATTTAATCTGCTCTTAATTTCTGCATGCATGCATTTTCAATATGTGCCTGCCTATCTTTTTACATGATAATGGAAACAGATCTGGTTTCCAAAGCATTATGCTTTCTTTTTGTATTT
>Ga0209629_10000536_pt1 | contig 20983 bp, 18 predicted proteins | sample TergutCu122P5_FD_187286 | JGI IMG/M metagenome (GOLD analysis project Ga0209629, IMG submission 187286) | Cubitermes ugandensis P5 segment gut microbial communities from Kakamega Forest, Kenya - Cu122 P5 (SPAdes) (version 2) | ecosystem: Host-associated > Arthropoda: Insects > Digestive system...
TCGTTGCGCTGACCACGTGACACCCCTCTACCCGCAAAAGTTGGCACTACTTCGCCGACCGGCGGCGGCCGCTCTGTCGGTATAGTTCGCTCGCGGACTAAGGCCACGGAGTTTAGTTTAGTTTTAGCAGTGAATTTTGTCTTGCCAGCATGTGAGGTCGCCTGTTGCAGATGTATAGAAGAAAATGGCAGTGAAAAGCCAGGTCAAGTACTGTGTGCATTATTGATGCTAGTGGCAGGTAAAAGTGTAAAGTAGGCCTATAAATGGCAGTTTGACAAAACCAATTGTTGATAGTGAAACAGCATCAACAAGGCAGTGTATATGAGACTTGGGATTCCCACAGCAGGGTTGAGTCTCAGACTGCATGACCTTGGAGAAGGAGGTATTGTGATCCTGTGAAGTGCTGGTGTTCACCAGTGGACACAGTTTAGTATCCCAGCACTTGAACATTCATCTGTGAAGTACTTGATCTGTTTCATTAATTCAAACAAAGTTCTGAACTTTTAACATGCACACTAGTGTTTCCCAAGAAGAGTGTAACTGGGGTAGTTGTAGAACAGCCAGCAAGGGGTGGTCCTCCATCTTGGGGCTAACAACTCTGTACCATAAAATGTCGACATGCTGCGAAGGGTTATGCAGTGCCTGGGACTTGGGTGAGGCTTCTGGAATAAGCCAAGCAATGGAAACAACATGAAAGAAAAAGGCTGGGAGGGTGTGGGCTGGATTCTTCTGGCTCAGGATGGGACATGTGACATTCCTGTATGATTATGGTAGTAAATGTTTACGTTCTACAAAATGTGGGGAACTTCTTGACTACATGAGGAACTAGTAGCTTCACTTGAAGAAGGACTTCACAAAATTAGTTAAAAATGTAAGACATAAAGCTATTGTGCTGAATACAGGGTAATAGAGGAGGTTATGTGCATGTAGCTGGGAGCCTGTAATTTGAAGTTAAGTTAAAGTAACCAAGTACTTTTGGTACAGAAGGAACTCCAGTTGCCAAATGGAAGTTAAGTAGTGTCATAATCACCAGATGTGAGTGTTTCAGGTGAGTAGTTGCTGAACATGTTGACATCTCACCACCATCCTTTCCCACATTCGGCGCTCTTCTTTCTTGCATTCGCTGTAGCGATGGGAAGCCGCTGTTCTGTGACCATTGGTGTACCTCTGACAGTTCACTGGTGATCACTTTGACTTTAAACAGCGATTGGGCGTGATTGTAGTCCTGGTAGAACAGCACAGCTAATACTGGATCACAGGTGCATGGCAGAATGGAGTCGCATTTTGACCATCGTCTGGTGCATAAAAGTGAACACTGTTCAAGACAAGAGTTTGTTTGTTGCGATCTGCTGTAGCAGTGTGTGCTGTGGAACTAATCCGTAGGAGTGTACACCGTAAGAGTGTACACCTGTGACTGTCAGTGCAGAAAAATTGTAGAATATAAAACAAAGTTCCCATTAGCAGTTACAAAGACAGGAGGGTTTTTTATGCTTATGACAAAGTTTTAGTTGTGGAAGGTTCTTAGTTTCTTTTAACCAACTTACTTTTTCTAAATGCTCTCTCTTTATTACAAGAGGCATTCTGAAAGTAATGCCTCTGCTAAGGGGTAGCACACAAGTGGTGTGACCCAAATTGTTTGTCCCTTGCACTTCAGTTTGCTTTGGGGTACAGATTGGTAAACGTTAGGTTTGTTGTATTTGGTTGGATGACTCACTGTCAGCCGTGTCAATGTGCATCAGACATCGAGCAGTTACTGAGTTTTTGACACATGAATCTTGGAGTCCCATCAGACTTCAGTGGCGATTGTTGGCTTTTGCTTGTGAAGATACTGTGGACGTAAGTGTGGTGAATGAGGGATAGTGGCGAAATTTGGCCCTGAACAAACAGCTGCATTCTGGAAGGCCTGTTGCTCTAACACGTGATTTGAATGGGTGGAAGTTAATGAACTTACTGATCAAAACCATCAAATTTCTCCAAGAGCTGTACTGGAAGAGTTAAACATTGGTTTAGCTAGTGTCACTGAGATTATTAGAGGTTGGGTAAAAAAAAATTATGTGCTGGATGGGTTCCACATCAGCCTGCGTCTGAAATGGAAAGCACAAGGCTTGAAGCACGTCAATGATTGCTCGCTTCCTACAGAAGCAAGGGGTAATTTTTTTCTATACAGCACTCTCACAGGTGACGAGAGTTGGGTGCATCACAATTACCCGGAAATGAAAAGTTACTTGAATATTGCTCCCCCACTCTTCCCAGAAGGAAAAATTTCGAGGCTTAACCTTGTGATGGGAGAGGCATGCTAAGTTTCTGGGACTGCAGCGCAATAATTCACTTGGAGTGTGTCATCACAGGTAGGAAAATGAACTCCAAGACTTGTTTGAAGACGCCAAAGAGGAAGAAACAACACATTGTGTCCACAGGGGAAAAGACCCCCACTGATCCTGGCACTTCAGGAGGGATAGAGAGCATCAGGAATGAAGTTGTTTCATACCCTCCCAGCAGCCTGGATGTGGCCTTGTCTGACCATTGGTTGTTTGAAGTGGCCACCATTCAACTGCATGTTTTGTTAGTGCTGTAAATAATGTATCTTTACCACTTGTTACCCTGCGAGACCCGTTACAGGGAGATATTTAACCTGGGAGTGCCCTTCTCTTTGTGGATGGGATGAAAATTGCTTACCTAAGTTAGAATTGTTCAAATATATCATGTTCTAGGCTGCTGATTGCTGTTACAATTGTGATAGAATAGTGTGTGTGCTGACTAAATTGTCTGCAACTCTGATTTGTTGTATGGAGAGCAATTTAAAAATGTAATTTACACACTGCTGATTTTACTGTCCTGACAGGTGATCAGTTGTTGTTTTGTTTTGTTTTTGGACATGCTAGTTGTGTTCATTCTGAGCCAAATTAAGGTTCAAAGCTATCTCCACAAATGTTCTACAGTGTTGAACTGTGTTGTTGTGCTGAATTGTAACAGTCATGGATTTGGCGGAATCCTTTGGTGGCCTAGTGAACAACAGAAACTCTCCCAGAATAGGTGCTACCAGAATGAAATATGGTGGGTTGCTGTTGAATGTGAGATGCTTCACTGCTGTGTTGATCTGCTGAGAAATGATCCCTGTGTATATGCTGAAACAATAAACTAGTATTTTGATGTGCAGTTTATTATTATTTTTTACTTTAGTACATTTACAGTGACTGTAATAATACAGTTAAGATTTTTAAGTAGAATTATGAAAACAAATCATTTGACATACCACCATGTGCTTCTCCATGTATCACTGGTTGAAACACACTGCGGTTTTCTTTCTTATCTCTGTCTGTTGTGAGGCTTTGAATATTTATATGCCTTCACTTTTTCCTGATATATCAGTAAGTTCAATGGAACACCAGAATTTTTTGTTTACAGAGCATTTATTGCAAACACTGAAATAAGTATATTATTACTGTTCAAAATAGTCCCCTTCTAGTTCAATGCACTTACGCCAGCGCTTGACAAGCGCATAGATTCCGCGGGAAAAGAATTCTTTCGGACGGGTGCGCGGCCACTCATGCGCTGCCGACCGAACCTCGTCGTCGTCCCGGAACTGCGTTCCACTCCGCGCATCCTTCAATGGACCGAAGACGTGAAAATCCGACGGCGCGAGGTTGGGTGAGTACGGAGGGTGTGGGATGCACTCAAACCGCAGCTCCTCAATAGTCGACACTGTTGCTGTAGCAGTATGTGGCCTCGCATTGTTGTGGAGATCAGCCTCATACCGACGCAGAAGCTCTTGGCAAGCATCGACACGTCTCTCTTTCATTTCAGGTGTCAGTTGCTTGGGTACCCATCTTGCACACACTTTTCGGAACTTCAGCTCGTAATGAATGATATGATGGGCTGATCCAACACTAATGTCCAATAGTGATGCCACCTCCTTGACTGTGACACGCCGGTTTTCCTGTATCACGTTCTCCACGGCTGCAATGTTGTCCTCCGTGACTGCTGTGAATGTTGGACCCGGGCGAGGAGAATCCTCCACACTGGTGATGCCGTTCTTGAACTTCTCAGTCCATTCATACACTCGTGTACGACTCATACACCTGTCACCATATTGAATTCTCATCCGACGATGAATCTCTATAGGTTTCATGCCTTCGCTAAACAAAAATGTCACAACGCTTCGCTGCTCTTGCTTAGTGCACTGTTGCAAGGGCACCGCCATCTTGTTGAACTGTTTCCCAGGTTCCTGTGCATGCTGCAGGCGTGCTAACGCCATCTATTGGTAGCTCAAGGTCACCACCTTTGCATGCCCTACACACAATGATGTCGGTCATACATGTGATTTTTAATACAACTTCCAGTTTCCCACTGAACGGCCCTAGTACAAGTCAGAGACAACATGGTGCAGTGCAAACAGCAGAGCGTGCAAGATGAACAAATTTTAGAGGATTTGTATGCTTATATTCTGTCATATATGCCAAGTGATTTGTTGGATATTGGTGATAGCTGATGTAGTGGTAGTGGAAGTGATGATGTACTGTGAGGCTGGATGTGTTGATCATCAGGGGGGATCAGCCAGAGCAGCACACCTGCTGATGAATGTGTTATATTGCTGCATTCACTGTCAAATGTGTTGCTTTCAGAACGCAGCGAACAGGACGCAGAGTCTGAGACTCAGAGCAATGCAGAGGAAAACCACAATACAGACATGGATGAGGAGCGAGATGTAGATATGGATGCAGATGAAGAACCAAAGGAGGAAGAAGAGATGGGTAACGAAGATGGGGCACCCTCACGGGTGGAGGATGAGGCCTTGGACAAGGTGCCAGTTGTGCTGACAGCAAACTCCATGACTGTGCACAAGGCAGAGTTGAAAGGAAAGGATGAATCACAGGAAGAGACAAAACCTGTGGTTGAGGTGTGTTTCGTCTGTTTCTGTGCTATGCTGCTCATTGTTGTATGGTTTTAAGATGTGGTGTTTTACCGTGATGTAGGGGCATAAGTTGCAAGTGTCTGAGAACAAAAGGTTTAAGAGAAAGTGTCTAGACTGGCCGTAGTGTCAACCCCGTCTCCTATTGAATGTTTACTGGGGGTTCTACTCAGGCAGTAAAACAGCTGGTACATAAGGCTAACCACTCACTTCCACTTAGTGCCAAGGTTAAGGAAGAGAAGAGCAATAAGTCTACGTTGCACTTATCCCTTCACAGTGTGTGTGGAGGCTCTGCTTTACCTCTATATTGGAGAGGTGAATTAAATCAGGAATGGGAGAGCTTTGTTTTTGTTAGGACAGTTTGGCAGGAAGAATGGTTGCATTCAGCCTGTGAATTCAGAAATGAGGAAGTGGTAACTTGGTGGCAGGAGGATCATACATAGTATACTGTGTCTTGTGGATGTAACTCGTGTTTTGGCCTTTCCATAGCTGCAAGTGTATAGTAGTCCAGTCCACATAATTGAGAGTCCTTTGGTGCTGGAATTAAATGCCTCGTGTGATGTGCAGCAGATTGGAATAAGAAAGGGTCCGCATAATAAAGGCTGCAATAGGCCATCGGCTATACCTGTCATTTGATGTTTTGGGCATAACACTGTGTCTTGGTCATACCTGACATTAGATATCAGAGGGTTAAATTGTCATCTTTTTTGGTCTTGTGAGTGCTCGTGTTGTGGGATGATTTTCCATGAAAATACAGAAGGAGTCTCGGTGTTTTGTGATTTGTTTGGACTGATGAAACTGTCAGAGACGTCACAAGCCTTTTGCAGTGTGAAACGTCTATTTGGTTGTAGCAGCTTATAAAGTATGAATGAATCATCAGAAAGTGTGGTGATTTGAGTTACTGGTATAGGCTTTTTGGAAGCACAGAATACATCAAAGTATTAAAGGAGGTTATTGTTCTATAAAGCATCTCACTTAATGAAACTTAGGGCTTGAATTGGATGAGAGTGATCTGCATAAAGGTAGGAAAGTGGGGAAGTAGACTCACCACCCATGTGGCCATATCTTGATTCACTGGAACCTTTCATGAACAGGTGAAACAGTGGTGATTCAAGATGGCTCAAACATCGTGAAATTTTGTTTTTCTTCTCTCATATGAGTTACTGTCTTGTTTACAGTTGATACACAGTCAGAAATTAATGAATTGTCAGTTCATGTTGATCATTGTTCATTTTAGAGTCCATACATGCTGAAACCTGTTACATGATGGATGTTTAGTATGTGAGTTTGTCTTTGTCATAAAAATTGAGACGTCATTACAGCTTTAAATGTTACTCATTTATTGTGCTGAAATGTCCTTATTGTTCTTCGTAATCCTGAACACATTGATGCATTGGTTCCATTCTGCATGAGATTAAACATTTTGTAATGGTAGAAATCATGTGCATACACATCTGGCCATTAACAACCATCTCCACTTTTTCATTATTATCAAATCAGTTACCTTGAATTGTGACTTTCTTTGCCCCCCAAAACTCATTTCCAGTTTTGTTGCATCACATCTGTCCTTGCTGTGCTTTGCCTGCCAATGCAACTTTGTCACTGATGTTCCTTCAACATGTTAGAACTCTGTGCACCATTTTCTGACAGGCAACACCCTCATTTTGCCATCACCAAACAGCCCTGTGAATTGGCACTGAATCTTTGTGGGGAAACATTTCACCCACAAAGAATGAATTGCCCTACAAATTTCTTTGTGGGCCCAGGTGTTCAGGTTGTTAACACTGCACATTAACTGGCTGGCTGAATTATACCACAATTGCACTACAAACTTCTTGCCAGATAAAGTTTTCAGTGTTGTTACTACTGGACATCTGCGTGTTGGCCGAGGCCAACTCTTGCACTGTGTTTTGCATATGTCTGGTACTAGACAATAAAAGCTTGATCAGTACAGAGATTATCATCAATGAAACCTCACAGATCAAGTGTGTAGATGTGTGTACTGCATACAGTTAACGTGGTGCATGTCTGTTGACTTGTAGTCTAGCACCTGATTGTTTCTGAACAGGTGTACAGTGTTCAGCTGTAACAGGTGTTTGTCCATTTGATGCTGCTGTTGGGATGGTATGAATGGATTGTGGTTTGTTTTCAGGAGGGCTGTGAGGTGGACAAAAATTTGCCTGAAGCAAATGGTGTGGATAATGAGGACTCCATCAACCTTACTATAGGCGAGGAAGAGGAAAAGTTGTTAGCAGAAGAGGTTTGTTGATAGGAATGCTTTTGTAATGAAGCATGGTTGTTATTGAGTCTTGGATTATGGCTGGAATTGGGAGTTTGGTGGGGATGGAGCAGCGAAAGTTGAGGCTGTATGTAGAAGAGGGATCACAAACATGTGGTTCTTGGGTCACATGCAGCTTACCAGTTTCTTTATTATGGTCTTTTCACCAGTTGTATTCCAATTATAGAATGTGCCTCAGCTCAGTGCTAAGTTATTTTTTATTAAACCTTTAGGCAATGGATTTAAATGCCAGTCGCATTCTGTGATGCCCTGGGTTGTTGTGGCGTAGCATGGACAGTGATACACTACCAAGTAATGACACACAGGCCAGCATGTGGCATGCTAGACCTTTCACCAGTACATTTTAGAGACCAGCATATGGTGTCATAGACAATGAAGATTGAAAATATTTTGGCTTGGGCCATAAGGCTGGTCACATGTTGCTGGAAACCACAGCATACATGAGCAAACAGATAACAGTGCAGTAAGTTTTAAATTCAGTAATTATGGTATGGATTCATTAAAATTATGGGGTATCTTTCATATTATTTGTAATGCCACTGAAAATCCCCTTCTTATTAGCTACAAGAATGAATGTTCTGCCTTAAATGTCCCTTAAAATCCCTGTTTCACCAGTTAAAACAATGCATTTTGTGACTTAAAGTTCAAAATTATCTGTCTGGCCTGCATACTGTTTTTATTTTGGAGACTCCTGCAACATTACATTAGTGATGCTGGTGATGTGATCATTGGATACAGGTTGAACTTCATGTTTGACATTGGCATATTCACTTTTGCTTTTTTCTTCCGTAATAACGATTGAATTTGTTATTAGATGTAATGGAATAAGATTGTGATGTCATGGAATGTCATTCTTACTGGTAATGCCAATTTGGGAGAGCAACAAAACATGTTTTTCTGTAGTGAAGTGCTGCTTGCCCTACACCAAGAAAACACTGCCAATTTATACTTCCCATTGTCGTTATCAGAGTTTTGTTTATCAGTAAATTACGGAGGAACATTATAATAACTTACTGGCATATAACACAGTAACTTACTGGTAGATAACATTACAGTAACTTACGGCATGTAACATTACAGTAACTTACCAGCATGTAACATTACGGTAACTTACCAGCATGTAACATTACGGTAACTTACCTGCATGTAACATTACGGTAACTTAACGGCATATAACAGTAAGGTGCCTTAACTGGCATATGACATTATGGTAACTTAACAGCATATAACATTACAGTAACTTATTGGCATATAATATTATAGTGACTTAAATGGCATTTCAGTAAAATAACAACCTTCTCTATTATATATTAGCAGTTTATGTGTTTGACATTTTTTAAATCTTCTCCTAATTCCTCTGCTACTGGCCCCCAGTCTGTTGGGTGACTTCCTTGGGAAGTTTCAGAAAAAAACATTTGTTTTGTGCAAAAGTTTTGAAAGAAGACATCATTACACTCACTCACACACACACATTCATATGCAGGTGGCTCTTGGTTTGTGATGCTTTGTTTGCAGTGATTCACAGTAATGATGGTTTTGAAACCAGAAGCCCCAACATTTGGAAAACTGTAAAAAAAAATTTAAAATTCATAAGTAAACATAAATATGGGATGTGATGTAAAGAAACAGCACAGCCAGGCAGCAGTGAGAGCTGTCAGCATCCACCAGGGTTGGTTAGGTTGATGAAATTGCTAAGATTAAGATCTACCATGTCCAGTAAGAGAAGTACACTGTGCTGGCAAGGGCACTACACAGCTTTGTTGCTTGGGTGATACCAGAATCTTGTTGGATTGGTACACAAACTATTTTTGCCCTACTGTTCTCTGTTTTTGTCAAGAGAATGGGTTAATGTTTGAAATCAGGCAAGAGAATGAGTTTCCAGCAAGGCACTTCTCTTAGACAGTGCCCCTGCTGATCGTGCAGAACACCTTTCTGAAGTCAGAATGTGTCTGAATGTCATTTACGTGCCATCAAACACCACATCACTTTATCAACCGGGGGGGGGATAGTAGCAACCTTTAAAGCCTTGTAACTCTTTCAAACCTCTATGGAAATGGTTCAGAGTTTTGGACAGGTCACAAAACTCAAGGTTTGCTGGCATCCATTGAGTTCTGAAAGATCTTAATAACATCAACACAGCTTGGGAGAAAGTATCAGTGAGGGAACTTAGACTTCTCCCAAAATTAATGCATGACTTCAACAAGATTTGAGCCAGAGGAGAACATTGTTAAAGGCGTTAGCAGACTGGCGCAAGAGGCACGATTGGACAAGGTTGCAGCAGAATAAGTAACAGAGTTGTTGGATGGGTTTGGACAGTGGCATTCAGATGAATACTGGGAAGAATCAGCTGAAGAATGGAGGAGGAGGGGGAAGTGAAAGAAAAATATTGAAAAGTCTCCTGTAAAATGTATGAAAACCAGCAATTTACTGCGCATTCTTGCAGCTGTGGAGACCCTGACCTATGAGCTGTGACACTGACCATGACTGGAGTGAAGTGGGACAGTAAAAAGAGTGTGATGGTATCCCTTTGCCTGTATTCTGAGATCCTCAAAGAAAGAAAAAAAAAGGAACTTTGACAGTCAACAATGCATGCTCCCCCCCACAACCTGGGACTTAATCAGAGGTGGCACGGTCAATTATGATTAATGCAGGGCCCTTGCACAAAGTGTAATTTTCCTTTTTAATTTCATTAAATATATTTTTTTTATTTTATATTACATTTAATTGATTTCAATTCATAAAAATACTGTTTGTACATTTATTGCATATATATCAGAGCTTTAAACATTATAACATTATGTTATTTATGTCCATTTTGAGAGTGGCCTGGAATGTAACTGATTGACATATATTATATAATAAGGTTCATTTTACACCAGTTTGTTGCGTCAGTTCCTCCAGGAACAGAACCCCATCGTAAACCAAGAGCTACCTGTGCAAGGGTTTCTTCTGACCTCATTTACCATACATTTGGCCAGTAGATTATTTTCCTACATGGCTCAAGTTTCAGCAAAAACTGCATTGCCTGGGTAGCATAAGCTACACATACAGCCTGGCCCTAAGAGGGTTACATATGTTAGGATTAATTAGAGGACATACAAAAGTGATTATGTGTTCTGTGATGGTGGTGTTTGTGTATGTAGTTGGTACCATGGTCTTATAAATTTGATTCACGTGTTGTTGTATGAGCGAGGCGTAGCACTCTGTGTCAGTTTGTGCAGTGGACTGGTTCAATTTGAGGTCTCGCTACATAAACTTTATCAGTTGCACTCCTATTCCCCTCCTGCCATGTTATTGGCAGTTGGATTATAAAGTGCAGTACAGTTCTTAAATTGTTGTCTTATTACTGTTTTGTGCAGATGAAGTGCATAGTCCAATGTAGTTCAGAAAAAGAAAGTAACAGAAACTCTGCAGCCAGTAACTTTATTTTTACTTCAGTATGTATGCACGTGTGTTGCGGACGGTACACATCAGACTTCCATGTATTCAGCTTCGACCGTAGCACCAGGGATGGTGTTTCTGTATAGAAGAAGTTGCGAAGTTTCTGTAGCCAAGACAAGAACAGCTTGCTTCACATTGCCATGTTTCAGATCTTGTGTCTGTCACTTGTGTGTAAAGGACTCCACAGGTACAAAAATGAATGGCGTGCCACATTGCTAGGTGGACCATGCCAGTTAAGGTGCCGTAGCTGGGATGCTGTTCATTGACCATCACCCCTGCAGTCTGGATTTTGCACGCAGTGATTTCCATTCCTGTAGACCCCTTAAGAAGCACCTGGTTGGCAAGTGATGTGCAGCAGGCATCAGCATGTATCAAGCTCTCACCTCTTGGCTACACACACTTGACTCCAGTATCGTCTGTGACCGGATACAAGCCTTAGTGCCACAGTAGAATGAATGCTGAAAAGTCACTGGTAACTGTAAGTTTGATGTGTACCGTCCGCTACCTTTGTGCCATGTTTTCAACATTTACTTAATTCCTGACATTTCAGCCTTACATAGAAAAGTTAGTGTCTCCTGAAGCATGTGCAGATGTTTACTCATGGGGCCATCTGTTATGTTGGCTTCAATAGCAGATGTGGCAGTTATATGGTTCGACATTTGTGGTCAATAATGGTATCTTGTGCTGTAGTGCACTCACATTAACTGTCCAATTTCTGCAGTTTATAGAGAGACATATTTGACAGTGCCCTTGTCTTTTCTCCACAAGGTTGCTCAGACATCAGAGCCTTCTACTGATGGTGTCAACATTACAGCTGTTCCTGCCAGAAGTAACTATGTAGAAAGTACCAAGATTTCACTTTGTTGGAATTAAAACTTTGAGTGACAATTGTGCTTTCTTTTGTTGTGTTTCAGGAGGACAGTAGCAGCCAGGAGAAGGAAACAAAAGGTACTGTATGGCAGCTGGAGCAGGTGTTTGCTTATGTTGTAAAGTCAGGTTCTGCAGTATGTGTGGCAGTATGCAGGTCCCATAGTGAGTGAGTGTTACAAGATGCTGAAGAGTACAAGAAGAAGTAGCTTCTGTTTGGTTAGAAGAGAGCTGATAGTTGGTAGTAACACAGCACAAATGGGGCCTTGTCTGCTGTCATCTCGTAACACATAGGCACTTGACTTTACATTGTTTTTGTATGGTGGGTTTGTATTATGTGTTTTGATATGGGCAGCTGTGTTCTCAGTCTCACAGATGATAGTCTGCCATCCCCCACATCACATGAAGATGTCAACTGTCGGCACGAAGAGCTAGTTTTTGTCTCGTTAGTAAACATTGTGACAGGTTGGAGCAAGGGGCCCACCTGTGTAGGTAAGTGTGGGGTCAATGGCAGAGTAATGCTTGTCCACTCTTTCAGTAGCTAATGACTTCTGCGGTGATGGTGGAGTCGACTTGCTTCCTGTCCAAGCAGCAACGACGGCTTCGGGAGCAGGCACTGATGAACGCCATCGTAATGCTTCCTTGATTGTCCCTGTAGATGAGGATAGTGCGGTGGCAGGCTTGACTCTGCAAGAGGCGGAAGCAGATGCAAGCAAGAAGGATTCACTGGGCAAAGAGGAGAACAAAGAAACTGCAGAGGAAGAGTCGCAAAACAAGAGCCAAGAGGATCAGAGTGATGATAAATCTGGCGCAGGAACCAAGAGGTTCGTCTCACACTCACGGGGTTTGTATTATAACAAACGATCGTCGAGGTACCCTCGCAGCGAGTTTCACCATGATTTTGAGGATGACAAGTTGTGTGGTAATGTATTGAGGTAGAATGGAGTCCGTGTATGTACCTGTAGGTATGTTTGGGGTTTGTAGGTTAGGTACGTCAAGATGGACCCATGGCATGATGAAGACATGTGACCTGTTCTCTTCGGATCATCAGTTCATTAATTTTCAAAATATTGTATTCTGAATTGCTGAAGATTAACACAATGAAATTTTATGCTCTACAAAAGTCACGTATTTTGTTAAGTAATTCAAGCACAAGGACACAGTCAATTGGTTGGTAGGTGCAAATGGTGGTGAATGGTTGAAAGTCACAAAATTGAGCATTCATATTTAGGGAAATAATTGGAGAACTAAGGGACTGCTGGTGCTCAGAAGATGCTACATTGGGATTCATCTTAAATCCATAAAATTGTTTGAGAAGCTGTGTTATGCTGCCTCGAGATGGATGTGGAAGCTCGCTGTATTGTGGCATTGTGCCACAGACACCTTGATGGCAAGATGGCACTCAGAAGAAACACAGGTGTCCATCTGATAGAAATGGCTGCACGTAATTTTGTTTTGTTATGATGCTCAGTAAACTTTGTGTGTTGTAGGGATATGTCATGGGGTGGGTGGAGACAGTGTGCGCGTAATGTTGTTGGAGGGCCACAGTGGATAGTGGGTGGGATGGAGAGAGTGTCAGTTCTTCATTGTAGATGAGATGGGTAACTGGCTGCCAAATAGGCACTGAATAACATTAATTGAATTCTAGATTATGTAGTGTTAGCAGTTCATAGCTTGAGATAATGAAGTTAGTGACACTGTTTGAATGTAACACTGATATTTTGTTTGTGGTTCCCTCACAGTTCTGTTCCTGTTGACTCAAAGTCACCAAAAGATGAGAAAGGTGAGTTTTCTAATGGCAGATTCACTCACTGTATGCTAATGTGTAATGGAATATACCGCACTGGACATTGTCAGGAACATTCTTGTAGTTTGTTCCAGTTCACTGTAACTGTTTATAAAGTTCTTTGAAAGAAACTGTGTGGTGATTAATAACTGGCAAGAATTTGTAGTGTAATTAGTACCCAAGAGAAAGTGTATTCCATTCTGTGGTTGTTTCTTTACACTGATCTGTGGACATTAGCTTATCATGTCTAATTTTGTGCTCTAGTGGACAAAAAGAGCAAGGTGTCCGTGGGAGGAGCCACAGGTGGCAGTAGTCGCAACCTGTGGGTGAGTGGACTGTCATCTTCAACACGTGCCACAGATCTGAAGCAGGTGTTTTCCAAGTATGGCAAGGTGAGGCAAAGTACAGTGTGGTGGTCCAGTTTGATTTACAGCTGCACTGCTTATGTGGAGCATATTCAGTGTTCTGTTTACACCTCTGGTTTCCTACCTTTGTTTCAAGAATTGTAATACATACATGAATTCTGTATGTATGATTCTAATAACCACAGAAGTTGAACAACCTAAACTGTCTGAATAACAAACACACATACATATCTGTGTGACTCATACATGTGTATGTCAAGGGACTCAACTGTATGCAGGACAAGTACAAGACAGATGGTACAAGGATGTCACATACGGTATTCATATGAGCTTTTTTTGTTTCTGCAGGTTATAGGTGCCAAAGTGGTGACAAACGCTCGTACTCCTGGTGCCAGATGCTACGGTTATGTGACCATGGCGACAAGCGATGATGCTTCAAAATGCATTCAGCATCTGCACAGGACAGAGCTGCATGGGCGGATGATATCTGTTGAACGGGTGAGCCACTGTGCAGTAGCTCCTTGTGTCAAATTGCTCTAAGCTTTCTGTATGTAGACTGCGGTAAAAGTGTTGCTAGAATACAAGTTCTTATCACACATTTTACTGGGTAAGTCTTCAGATGCGCATTGTGAGCTGCTGGAAGTGATATAGCAAAACCACACTTATCTCGACAGTGTGGCGGGAAGGGTGCTCTGAACTGTGATAATCCAAATTTGTGTTGTGGTGCTAAATATTTTGGGGATTTTGTTCTCTTGGGATATGACACCAAATCAGTATGTCATAATTCTTAGACTTTTGAAGGAATTTGTGTGTTGGTCTTCCAGGGTCTGCGGGTCTAAGATCCATTCTTGGATCTTTAGACCTCTGAAGATGGCAGAACAGTCCTTCAGAACTTCAGGAATCATTTGCTAGTGATACAGCATCATCTTCCAGAATTCTCAGCCACACAGCTATGAAAACCTCAAAACTTGCAACCTTGTCATATTATTAAAACTGCCATTCTTGAGTACTTAACATGGTCAGTTTGTATCATTTTGCATGGTTCCTGAGCTGGGAACCCATTCCGGGCATGATAGAGGATTGTTATGGCTGTAATTGCTGAGCTACCTTTAGTATAAAGGTAAAGGTGCTGAGTAGTCATATGGGAGAGTGGAGATGCAGGTGCACTCTTTATTCTCAGCCCTGGATAGATGTGAGTGTTCATCTTCATGACACTTGCTACTTTGTGCTGGGGAAGAGAGTAAACTGGAGGCTCTGTGTGCCACGTATTCAGTCCAGGTGATTTCAGGGAAGACAAACATAACTGATCTGTCCTTGCACTGAAACTGCAGTCAGTGGAACATTGGGCCTATTGTCGTGGCTGTACGCCGACCAATCCATATTGTCTCCCATTGTCATTGTGTAGGTATGAAGAAAAACCGAGCAGGTCAAATCCCTTGGTGAAGACCATGCTAGGGTTGCCTGTGTTATGTGATATCTCAATTGGCAAGGTTTTATCATACATACACTTTTGTTACTATTTATGACCAATTAGCAGTGTGGTACAGTTAAAAATATGTTGGCCTGAAGTGCTTTGTGTTGTGTGCATGGGAATTAGTACTCTTATATTGTGTTGTCTTGTGTGTAGGTAGAGCTCTGCATAAGTTGGCCTTTTCATCTTCTTGTAAACTGAACACCTAGCAAATTTCGACCAGTGGACATTGCTAAGTGCATGATAGAGATTTTTCTGACAGTACCCATGTGTTATTTATCTATGAGGTTAGCCTGGGGGGTAAAGGGACCCATCTGCACTGTCAGGTCAAAGATCTCACCAGTTGTGGCCAGTGCTTTATTTTTAGGTGAAACTGTTGAGAGATTACATTTGTAGCAGAGATGTGGGAGGCTTTGGCGAATGTGGGAAAACAAGAAGTGAAAACAAAATCTTGGTGAAAAACCTTATTGTGGATTGGAGGATAGTTTTGAAATGCAACGTGCTACAGGGCACTAAGAAACTCGCTTTCAGAGCCTGTCCAACGTGTGGTATGTTCTTGCAGCTTGGAGATGGGCAAGGGACATTCCTGTGAAAGTAGGCAAGTTTAATTGATAGCTCAGAGTTGATGGCATTCTGTCCAATAAGTGACAATTATCTTGTCTTCTGGTGGAGAGGCATCTTATAAGAGAGAGTGCTACCCTTTGAGCTACTGAGCAGATAAATTGGTGGATAGTGTGTAAGGTGCAGCGTTGATAGTTCGGCTCCTGAGTGGGTAAATTGGTGGATAGTGTGTAAGGTGCAGCATTAATAGTTCGGCTCCTGAATGGGTAAATTGGTGGATAGTGTGTAAGGTGCAGCGTTGATAGTTCGGCTCCTAAGTGGGTAAATTGGTGGATAGTGTATAAGATGCATTGTTGGTAGTTTGGCTGCTGAGTAGGTAAATTGTTGGATAGTATATAAGGTGCATTGTTGGTAGTTCAGCTGCTGAGTAGGTAAATTGTTGGATAGTATATAAGGTGCATTGTTGGTAGTTCAGCTGCTGAGTGGGTAAATTCACTGAATTCATGCTTCATACTGTGGTAACACAATCACAACACAAGGAAGCAGCTGTGAGAGCCCAAGACTGTTTTCTTGGTGTGAGGGGAGTATTTGATAGGACAGTCTAAAACAGTAGCCATAGCTGCCGGAAGGCACGCAGTTGAGTGTCTCATTTGTGGTGAAGGTATTTACAGCATCGTCATGTTGTGTGATAGCTCTGCTGCATGTCTGTGCTCTGGGCTGAGTGGGCTACATTAATGTGACAAGTGAGTCAGCAGCAAATGACAGGCATGTACAATAGTGACCAATTATGATTGAATTTCCCGCTCTTGTTACCACTTATATCAGTTGCTGTGTGCAAGTGTGAATATTTTCTGCTGTACACAGAAGGCACATTATTCCTTGCAGGTTTGTTTAGCTAATGTGGCATAAAATGCCATGGGAATATTATGATTGAGGATAAGTAGTTACGGTTGTGGAAGTTAATGGTTACCTGGTCAAACTGCTGTGTGAATTGCATTTTGTTGGTCGTCAGGGCAGCCTGTAACCAGCTAAACCTGTGTGCATATTGTCATCATACAGTTATGAAGGTTTGATGTGAAACTGTGTCATTGGGTAAGTAGACTGAAGTGGAGGCCAGTCAGCATCGGGTGTTTACTGGTGTGCCAGGCGACCAGCCAGCACCAGATGTGCTGTAGGAAGGGATATGGTCATGGGCTGACTGGTGTGCCAGGTGGCCTCTCAGCATCAGATGTGCTCACTGGGTGACACGGTCACCCATCAATGTAGGATGGCTGAAGTGCTTGCTTATATACAGAAACTGTGCACAGTTGACAGCATTGCCAAGTGTCAGCATAGCAGACTGCATATTGGCTGCTCTCTTCTTACAGTGAATTCTTGCAACACTGCAGAAGTCTTTCTCCATCTCTGCCTTTGCTCCTGCTTTTTACTGTAGTTTGTGATATTCTGAAGGATCAAAATGATTTCACCTTCATGGTAAATACTCCTGTTGGACACCTTGGCCCTCAAGATGAAGGCATTATGATCCTTTATAATGTCTGTAATTAAAAACAAAATGACACAGCATCACATTTCAGAAGACTTGATTGAATCGAAGGCAGCAGTTATTGAGGAACCTGAAATTTGCATAAAGCTGACATGTTGATGTGAGCTGATAGTTCTCATTTGTGTGTAACTGCAGTGCTTTGACAGAGTGTAATGTGATGATGTGAATTGCTAAACTGCTTGCATTGCAGGCAAAGGGTGATGCTACGGGGCCACCCAGGAAAGGCGAGAGCAAAGCGAGCAGCAGCTCAGTGAAGAAGGTGGAGGAGAAGAAGCGTCACGAACGCAGACCAAGTACGAACATTGTGAAGCAGGAATCAGCTGACAAGAAGAAGGAGGGGGAGGGGACTGACAAAGGTGAGAATTTGAAATTTGCTCCTTCAAATTAAAATAGACCTTTTGTGATTTCAGGCTTCTGCTGCAGCATAATTGAAACCTTCACTCTTCTGGGATGTTGCACAGGGTAGGTGGGTAGTTTGTTGCTGACATTTTAGGACTACCTGTTTGTCCCGTCTTCAAGGGTCAAGGGTTTTGAAGAAGAATCATGAGAGGGAGGGTGTGGACTAGCATCATGTGGTTCAGGAGAGGTAAAAGTGGTGGGTTCCTGTGAGCATTGTGATGACCCGTCGGGTTCCATAAGATGGGGAAATTGCTCGACTAGCTGAGGAACTCACAGCTTTTTAAGGGCTCTGATCTAGGGACATAGTTGGTTATCTCCTTTTTATGACTTGTGCTGGGTTATGTACTGTGTGCAGAAGGAGCAGAAGTGAAGGAGGAGGCCACAGACGATGGAACGGCGACCACGGCGGGTGGGGAAGGAGAGCAGGCTGTGTCAGGAGAGGACAAGGAGAAGGCTGCAAAAGGAGCAGAGGGAGGAAAGAAGGAAGGCGGAAAGCGCCGCAGCCGTGAGGTGTCGCGTGAGAGGAGGGAACATCGGCGCAGTGCGGGGAGCAGCCATTACTCACATCACAGCCACAGCCCGAGCAGCCATCGCCGTGGTTCTCGCCACCATGTGTCTCCCAGCAGAAAGCCTGGGGTCCTTACATTTGCCCAGATACGAGTGAGTGTTGATGCTTGTGGTGTTGAGGCTGTGCAGTGTGGCATGTACAAAATGTGTACAGGTTGATGTTATCTGTTAAATATGTAATTTATGTTGTACATTTGGAATACATTTAGGTCACCTAAAGTGTACTTGCCACCAGTCAGTGTTAGCTTCATCATATCGGTAAAATATTACAGCATTTTGGAGGCAAAAATTGCCTCCATTTTCAGAGTAGTGGAGTGCTTGCTGGAATCATAAGGAGGGAAATTTTGTATTGGTCGTTCAGGGTGATTTGATGTAGTTTGGCCACTCGCAGTTGTGGAGGGCAGAAGCGGAGAAAGAATTGTCCCAGTCCACTAGGTGTGGAGATTTCCACTGTAGTTCTTTTTCGTACATCACCAGCGGGAGATGTGAGAAACTTTGGATGGTGACTGGTGTTTGATCTTTTTCATTATGTGACATTGGACATGATGGGCCAAACTGCCTCAAATTGTCTTGTATAATTACACTTTTCTTCTGTATGACTTCAGCATCCAAGGAAACTAATTCACTTACCCTGAAGATGGCAGCACTACATTTTCTCCCAAAGTGCATAGTGCAGAAGGCATATGAAGACTGTCATGAGCAACTGGCATGCAAGCTTGAAACTTTGTATCAATGTGAACTTCATGCATTATATTCTGCAACTCCAGTCATCATGACTGAACATTAGATAATACTGATGGTGGAATATCCAAGCCTCTGGGATGTGTGCCATTTTGCAGCAAGTAATTTCGACGTTTTGCAGGATCATACCGCCATCTATCTTGAGGGTCAAGCATTTGCGTTCTGGAATACTTGAGTCTTAAGTGAGACTGCTCTGGGGACCTCAAATTTTGTATCGTGATGTATTTTGCTCGTCTTGTATTAGTGGTGATAGTGTGTTATGACACCAGTTGTGTGACTGTGCTGACTGCCTGATTGAACATGTGGGGCTTTACTTTGTGTGATGCCAGTCTACGTCATTTCCATTTCATTGCTGTGGGCTGCACTTGAGCCATTTATGTGAGTTTCCAGGCTGTTTTCAGCCCAGAGACCAACTTTTCTGGCATTTTTGTTTGTTTGTATGTTTCTTTCTTTTTTTAAGTTCCTACACCTGTTTTCTGTTTTGTAGTGATATACTGCTGGCAGAGCAGTATGTCACTTTGTCCAAAAAATGAAAGCTGGTACCATTTACAGACTGGCTGATGACACTTTGTTTTGGCAGGAGGAGAGAGAACGTCAAAGGCAGAGAGAACGTGAACGGGAATTGCGGGAGGAGGATAGGCGACGGCGTAATGAGGTTTTGAGGCAGAGAGAAATAGAGAAGATGCATAGAGAGGAGGCCATGAGGCTAGAACGGTGAGTGTGTGGGCCATTGTGCTGTGTCCATTACACTTCTTCAGTCAGAATCTTTTATGCTACTGTCCTGGAACAGAGCAGTGAGGAAGGTGTATTTGCTGTTGTTCAGGGCTCAGGAATTTGCAACACACAACATTCTGCTTGCAAGGATGATCCAGCTGGAAGCAATTAAGGCTCCAGAGTACAGCCTAAATATACTAATTGCATACCATTCTGTAGTGACCTTCACGGTTTTTGGAAATACCAAAACGAAGGCCACTGTTGTCATGTAGCACCTTAGGAATTCGTGTAGTCAGCAGTTACGAAAAACGACTGAAGGTTGCTACGGTGTGTAAAACAATAGAAGTGCTGATACTGCACGCATTCGCCTTGACCAGTATTACGCATTATCCACATGGGATAGAGCAGGAAGCCTTGTGAGCTTCAGGGTCGAAGCATGCAGTGTCAGCACAAACATAATGTAATACGCCCTTGGTAGTCGCTATATAATGTTCGGAAGGATAACACTAGACAGGAATCAATCCGTCGATCATCACCGAGAGAGTACCAGAATTAGATTATACGACGGTCAACGCCAGTCATCGAGTTAAGAGACAATTGGTTATCAAAGAGTCGAAACGACGTTTCGGGACAACCTACTCTACGGCTAGGATGCTGAAACTTCTATGGCTGACAGCAGGTAAGAGCTCCGGCTGAGTGTCTCAACGAGTAATTAACTTCCGGACATTATTAAGGGCAGGCAAGGCGACTCACTTGTACCTCTTGTAAATTGTTGTAGATAGGACTGATATAATATATTTTGTATATACTGTACGCAGTCAATCTCTACGGCGACTGTCCCGGAAATTCAAGTTCCATACCCCCCCTCAAATCCCAAGCCTAACCGTTCGTGACCAGGTTACCATAAACCCTGACTGGGACCACTGTATTAGAGACCCCAGCCAGGCAGTATAGATTAGTTTCAGGAAGCCAGGGTTCGAAGCACCCAGGGCACAACGTTTGCTGGTGACAAACCGGGAATGTATACCCAATTAGTTGGAATATAACCCCCTTGTTTCTCCAGCTGGTGGCAGCACTACCCATCCCAGGCTCTACGAAGGCTAGGTTTTACCAGGTGGACTTAGTTCGTGATTACTCTTAGGAGAACGACCCTAGGTCACTACAATTCGTAGGAAGTTGTGGGATTGCATAAGAATAGGTGGCAGTTCAGGAATAGCACTCTGAACGCTACAAATAAGTGGCAGCCATTACCGATAACTGGCTGGCTACTACAAATTAGTGGCAGTGCCATTACATATAGGCAGGGCCATTACACTTTTA
>Ga0209629_10000537_pt1 | contig 20972 bp, 27 predicted proteins | sample TergutCu122P5_FD_187286 | JGI IMG/M metagenome (GOLD analysis project Ga0209629, IMG submission 187286) | Cubitermes ugandensis P5 segment gut microbial communities from Kakamega Forest, Kenya - Cu122 P5 (SPAdes) (version 2) | ecosystem: Host-associated > Arthropoda: Insects > Digestive system...
ACTCCAATTCCAAACCGGATTATCGCGAAAATCTGGAGAAAGAGTTGAAAGCCCTGCGTGAAAGCGAAATGTGGCAAACCGGAGCTGTGGTTCGCAAGTTGCGTCCGGAAAAAAATTGAATAACAGGCTGTCATTGCGGGCTTGACCCGCAATGACAGAACTTATTTCAGTTGCAGCAACTTTTCTCTCAAAACCGCCATTCCCGTACTTGCTTTTTCTCTGATAACTGTTACATTACGAGGAGCGGGTACGTCGTTGGGGTCGATTAGAAAGACGGGAACTCCTCTCCGCAAATAATGAATCAGTCCCGCTGCGGGATAGACTTGCATGGAAGTTCCGATAATAACCGCCATATCGGCTTGCGAAACGATTTCGGCGGCTTTTTCAATCAAAGGAACAGCTTCGCCAAACCAGACAATGAACGGACGGAGGCGAGAACCGTCATCCGCCCGGGCATTGAGTTCAATGGGATTAAAACCAATGTCGAATACTTGGGTTTTGCTTTCATTACAGGCTTTTGTCAATTCTCCATGAAGATGAACCACATCAGAACTTCCCGCTCTTTCGTGCAAATTATCTACGTTTTGGGTAATGACTGAAACTTTGAAATCTTTTTCCAGTTCGGCAATAATGAGATGTCCTTTGTTCGGTTCTACGTTTGCCAACTGCGCCCGTCGGTCATTATAGAATTGCTGAACCAGTTCGGGGTCTTCATACCATCCTTCAATGCTTGCCACTTTCATTACGTCGTAATTTTCCCATAATCCGCCGGCATCTCTGAATGTACTGATTCCGCTTTCGGCGCTCATCCCTGCGCCGGTTAAAAATACAAGCTGTTTCATTTTCTATTTGCGGGTAAAATTTCTATCCAGTAACCATCGGGGTCTTCAATGAAATACAAATCCATTTCATGATTCTCATAACATATCCATCCGTTTTCGCGGTGAAATTGACGGATTTTATCATAATCGCCATCAACACGCACACATAAATGCTGCTCGTTATCGCCCATTTCGTAGGATTTTCCCCAATCGTTAAGAAAAGTGAGTTCTAAGAAAAAAGAGGATGAATTATCAGTCAAATAAGTGATGATGTAAGAACCGTCTTCAGCTTTTATCTGGTGATGAATTTTGAATCCCAATGCCTTGTAGTAAAACTCCAAACTCTTTTCCAAATCAAAAACATTACAATTGTAATGATCAAACCTTGCCTTTATTTCCATATTTCTTACTTTTAATGAGTGAGTGAAGACAAAAGTACTAAAAATTTCAATATAAACAGTTATTTCATTGAAATATTTTCAATCGAATCTTTACTGTTTTTACAAAAAAGTGAAATATAATTTGATTTATAATAAAATTTGTTATACATTTGCCATAAATGTGAAATGAAATGACATATATGGCGAAACTACTTTGCGCTTTATTTGCGCTATTTTTCGTCAGATATACTGAAAAAATATTTTATAAACAAATTAACACTCAGAATTATGGATGAATTAGAATCTATCAGGAATCGGAGAATCTCGGAACACCATTATGGCGATGTAAAAAAAGCGTGCGACAGAGCAAGGGTTACTCCTCCTGTTTTTCAATCAGCTATTAAAAAAACAAGTTTAAGTGATTTAACTCATAAAGAAATATTGGTTATACGCGCTTTTATTGAAGTTTTGGATGAGCGGAAAGCAGAAATGGAGATTTTGAAAAAAACGGTTTTAGCTTAATTTTACTTTAACAGATTATTAATATGCTTATTAAAGAGCTAAAGGGAGGTATATAAAATAATAAACAAGCTATGGGACTTATTAAAAATCTCTTTTCAGGGCAGCTTTCTTCGGTTATTCAATGGGAAAATCAAGAGCCGAGCCTTTTATGGTATCAATTTCCGACTCCGAAAAATGAAATTAAAAATGCGTCGAAATTGATTGTAGCGCCCGGTCAGGGCTGTGTATTGACGTATGAAGGAAAAGTTTCCGATACGATTGAAGTTGAAGGAATTTATAACCTCCAAACAGATAATCATCCTTTCATTACGAATTTACTCAAAATTCGTCAAAATTTTGAAAGCGAACACAAGCTAATCATTTATTTTTATCGCAGGGCTGAGGTTTTAAATCAGGGTTGGGGAACTCCTTCTACGGTCAAATATGTGGATTCGGTTTACAATATTCCCATTGAGATGGGAGCCAACGGGAATTTTTCCTATCATATCAGCGATGTAAACTTCTTTTTCTCAAACATTGTGGGAAGCAAGTCATTTTTTACTGCTTCTGATTTACAAAAAATAATTATCAACCGTTTGCCGCAAATTATCTCATCCTTTCTGGCTTCCCGTAAATTTTCCTTTCAGGAAATCGACGCTAATCTGGATGTCATTGCCGACGGAATAATGGAAAAAGCCAACGTCGAATTTACTAAATTGGGGCTTCAACTCTCCGATTTCAAGATTATTGGAACTCAATTTGACGAGAATACAATACAGCGAATCGGTAAGATTGCCGATGTTGCTTCCGAAGTGATGGCAGCGCAGCAAGCCGGACTGGATTATGCGGAAATGCAAAAACTGCAGGCTTTGCGCGATGCTGCCCGCAACGAAGGCGGATTAGCCGGCGCCGGCGTTCAAATGGGCGTGGGTGTGGAATTGGGTAAGAAATTAAACGAAAAATAATTTACGCTATGAAGTATTTTACAGGAACAGTCGTGATATTGGTTGTCTTAGCCGTTGTTACGTATTTCGTACTTTTACTTTGGGGGATTAACCTCATCAGCGCCGAATATTTTATCAAATCGCTTGTCACATTTGGTATCCTTTGCGGGGTATCGCTGTTTCTGGCAGCGCTTATTCCGTTTTTCTTCAAAAACAACAGGAAAGGATACGATATGAACAAAGGGAACGTAGCGCATCCTAAAAAATAGACCGGTTTTTATTGAACGTCAATGATGCCGGAAGCATCCTGTTTCAGTTTCTTAGGGACAGATGTTTTTGTTGTCGGAGTCTTTGCTGCCGCTTCTTTTGCGGCAGGCGGAATTGGAACATCAGTCAGCGTCCCGTCTGCATCGAGCCTTTGCATTTGAACTAACTTGCCATTTTCGTACCGTTTTGCCGAAATAACTTCGCCGTCTTTGTATGTAAGTTCTTTATCGAGTACGCCATTGTAATACATTTTACATTCGCCGTCCTGCGAGCCGTTTTTATAGTTTGTTTCAAGAGAGATACCATAAGGCTCGCGGTTATATTCGATGCGTTTGCCGTTTCTTACGTCGTTGGTATATTCGGTATAAAACCGCAGCTTTCCTCCGTCGAAGAACATTTTTTCCTCTCCATTTTTCTTGCCATCGAGATAATTTACTTCACTCTGCGGGTCCCCTGCTTCATTGCCAAAATACCACTTTCCGGTTTCCTTTCCGTCCTCGTTATACATTCCTTTCTTTTGAATATTTCCGTTGGAATAAAGCATACAGTAGTCGCCGACTTTTCTGTTATTTTTCATCGAGTAAGTTTCAGTATAGCCTCCTTCTTTTTTCATTTGAGGACCATCCAGTTCTCCATGCAGGTAATTGTTCTTCCTTTTGATATTTCCATTTTCATCGTAAACGATTACTTCTCCCTGTATTTTCCCGTTTTCGTCGTAGTTTCGTTCCTGCCCCACTTGTCCGTTTGAATATTTTGAAATGAAGCGTTGCATTACTCCTTCTTTGAAAGTGTATTCATAACGTTCTCCCGTTTTTTGTTCAACGTACAGTCCATCGTATTTTCCATTTTTGAAAGCGCCTTTTTCTTCTACTTCGTTATTCCAATATTGCGTCCAGTCGCCGTTGGCATAGCCTTTTTTGAAGTTTCCAATCACATATCTGGTTTTACTGATGATGATATGATATTCGCCATCCAATGGTTTTTTATCTCCATCGTTGAATATTTTCATATCGTTTCCCAAATCAATCACGTTGCAGTATATAATATCAGGAGTAGAAGCATTTTTATCGACTTTAAATGCTTGATAAACGCCGCTTTCTATTTGCGTAAATGCCTGTGTGCAGAAGAAAAGAAATGAAAGGAATACCGTAAATTGTCGCATATACATAAGAATTTAGAATTTAATTAGATATATATGAAAGTTTATAATACTGTTTATTTGCGCCGTCATTGTTAATTTCGTAAAATTCGTTTTCGCTTGTCTGTATTACAAATCCCTGATTCGTCCTGACGGTACGGATATTTTTTATTTTATCCTTAAATGAGACAGTCCAGATAATTTTACCGGCAGTATCAAGTAGCTGGACGTTATAAGGGGCATCCGGCGCCAGCGTCGGACGAAAGACAATAAGAATATTCCGGCTGTCGAAATACAATATATCCGGAGAAAAATAGATGCGTTCTTCGGTAATGGGTTTGCATGAAACAATGCGGCGCCTTGAAAGATCATTCATTTCGCCGGGTGAGAGGCGCATCAATTTGTATTCGGGTCCGCCGTTATTGAATTTATAAGTAACTTCATACAGTTGGGCAACATTGCTTGATTGCAAACTCTCTTTGTTCAAAAAAAGATAATAGACGCAGTTTTTTGCTTCGGCAGGGAGTTTGTAATCTGCCTGCGACATCACCTCAAACGCTTTTTCGGTGCACAACAGGTCGGTTTTTGGAAAATAATAAAGCTCTTTCCCCAGATTGGTATTTACACAAAACCCTTCCCCTCTGTCATCTGAAACAAATTTTACACTCATTAAACCGGCTTTCAAAGCAGGTTTGCGGGCGCATATATCCGAAGTTATATCTGTAAATGCGTATCCTGCAGGGTCAATTTTGTAAATAAATTTATCATTAATAATAACATAATGTACGCTGTCGCTCCGGAAATATCTAAAGGCAATTTTTCGGCTGTCAAATATATTAACTCCGACTTTTTGCTCGCTGATGATTTTTCCTGTTGCTATATCCTGAAAAACCGCATACGAATTATTGGATTTCTTGTTGATAAGATAAAAAGCAACGCCCTGATTATTTGCAGATAGTGGAATTGAAAACAAACATTTTGAATACTGAACAGCATTCTTTTCACCGACAGCTTGCAGTTCCGGCGTGCGAGTAATATTTTTGAAGAGGATAGAAGCAATAATAGACGTAAAAATGAGTAAAATGAACACAACTACAAAAACAGGAATGATTTTTTTAGGGAGTGCAGGCTGTGAGGGGCGGCTGTTTGCAGGCGCAGAATCATAGCGGTAATTCACATTTACATTCACATCATCGCTGTCGAGAAAAAATTCAGTACCGCACTTATCGCATTTGTAATGGTTGTTACCTTGTGCTACCGGCGTGGTACTCCCGCATTGGGGACATTTAATAACTTTTATTTGAGTTGCCATACCTTTCTACCAAATTATTTTCAATGCAAAATTACAGATTTTTCGTTTAATATTCAAAATACACACTGTTAAAGCGGAGTTATTTTTCGCTTTTTGGGGAAACATCCAGTCGGAAATCACGATGGATGATTTGTTTTAATATTTATTTATTTTTATTTTTGCAGAAAAAACAGGACCTTGAAATTCTCGCCTCAAATAAAGCTATATAGAAAACTCCGATACAGAAAAGGATACGGAGTGCATTCTCCTTTTACCTATAATCTGATTACAAAAGTGATAGAGGAAAAAACGCCTTATTATGTTTTTGAAGATATTGAAAATTTCAGAAAAGAACTGTTAATTCGGGATAATCCTGCGAAAACCCTGACCGAAAAGGAAGCGCAATCGAAAAATTACGGCGCTTTGCTGTTTCGACTTGTGAACTTTTTTAAGTGCGGCAATGTTCTGCAAATCGGCAGCTCTACCGGATTGATGAGCCTGTATTTGGCTTTGCCCTTGCGAAACAGTTGCAAATGTTACGCATTGGAAGAAAGAACCGGCTTGTTGGATGCAGTCCGCAGTTTTGCAGAAAATCAGTCTTTGAAAAACCTGCATCTGATGGAAGGGGCTTATGAAGAAAGTTTGCGCCTTTTGAAACCGGCAATCGATTCCTTTGATTTTATTTTTATCAATACACAGGGAAACGCTGAAAAGACAGAGGAAGCGCTCAGCCTATCCGAAAGATTTATTTATCCGAACACCGTGATGGTGATTGACAGTATTGGGCGCAACAAAGCAATGAAAAAAATTTGGCAGGAAATAAAAAACCGTTCGGATGCGAGGCTGACCATTGATTTATTTTCCATGGGACTTGTTTTTTTCAATGCCCAATTACAGTTAAATAAACGACATTACAAAAATTATTTCGATAATGGGAAAAAGCAGCATTTACACGAGAAAAGGAGACGCAGGTTTCACTTCGCTGTCAGACGGAAAAAGAGTATCAAAAGCCAGCCCCCGTCTTGAAGCCTGCGGAACTTTAGATGAATTAAATTCGTTCATTGCCTGTTTGCTTGATACAATCGCCGACACGGAAGACAGGGAATTTCTGCTTCGGATTCAATCGAATCTGTTTACTTTGGGCAGTTATCTGGCTTCCGAAGCGAAAGGAACGCCTTGCTTGATTTCCGAAGAAGATGTGGCGCTGATTGAAGCTGCTATCGACCGGACAGACGCTTTGCTTCCTCCTCTGAACCGGTTTATTTTGCCGGGCGGATGCAGGGGAAACGCTTATGCAAACGTCTGCCGCACCGTTTGCAGAAGAGCAGAACGAAGTATATACAAAATAAACGGCGCAAAAAATATCGAAGCAAAAGCCCTGAAATATATCAACCGACTGTCGGATTATTTCTTTGTTTTGGCTCGAAAACAAAACTTTATTTATAATGTGCAAGAAATTATTTGGGAAAACCCTTGCAAATAAAATAAATATTTATACTTTTGCGAAAAATTTGATTGGAAACACATGTAATCAATTTGTTTAACTCAGATAAAAACTATGTACTGGACTTTAGAACTGGCTTCAAAATTGGAAGATGCCCCATGGCCTGCAAGTAAGGATGAATTAATTGATTTCGCTTTGCGCTCAGGCGCTCCTCAGGAGGTTATCGAAAACCTTCAGGACATGGAAGACGAAGGGGAAATTTACGAATGTATCGAAGATATTTGGCCCGATTATCCCACCAAAGAGGACTTCTTTTTTAACGAAGACGAATATTAACGGCAATCCCCACCGGAGATTTAACATTTGAATCGATGGATAGAAATGACATCATAAAATATTTAATGTTTTTGAATGATGAACTCCAAAAGCGGAATGTTAAGGGGGAAATATGTATGGTTGGCGGAGCTGTCATGTGTTTATGTTATGTATCAAGAATATCTACAATGGATATAGACGCTATTTTTGAACCGAAGATGATAATATATGAATGTGCTAAAAGAGTTGCCGCTAAATATGATATCCCTGTTGATTGGCTTAATGATGGGGTTAAAGGTTTTTTATCAGAAAAATCAGAATTTCGTAAATATAAAGAAATGTCTAATCTTTGTGTGTATGTTGCAACTCCCGGATACATGTTAGCGATGAAATGTCTTTCGGCGAGATTGGAAAATGCTAATGAGATGGACGATATTAAATTTTTATTAAACTTTTTAAACATCACATCTGTTGAAAAAGCGCTCGATATAATTACTCAATATTATCCCATAAGTCGGTTTATGCCTAAAATTCAGTATGCTTTAATTGAAATAATAGAAAACGATGGAACCAAATGAATACAGAATTTTATGGAATGAAGTGATTAGATTTGTAGATGATTTTCGAAGAGAGCCAAATCTTGAAAAGATACAAAATCCGCCGACGTACTCAAACATAATTGCTCAAGCTTTCTATGCCGGAGTAGTTGAAGAACTAACAAAGGAACAAAATATGAATACGCCGATGTGGGTATTTTCCTCAAAATATTATCTTCAAAGTCCTGTTTTTCCGGGAGGATTAAAGGGCGAATATCGAATTTTTATAATGTTAGAAACGCCGTTAAGTTTTAAGTCGCGAAATATTTATATAGGAGCGAACACTTTTGATAGATGTTAAAATTATTAAAACGACGCATTGGAATATGAAAATAGTTGAAAACGATTTTATTCCGGCAAAGAGGGTTTTGGCAATCAATCTGTTTGGCATCATGTTTATAAAGCGCGGCAACAAAAACAGGGTGGATGATACTGTTGTCCGACATGAGTCCATTCATACAAAGCAAATGAAAGAACTTTTATACATACCGTTTTATTTTTGGTATGTATTGGAATGGCTTATAAAATCTTTCAAATATGGCGCTGTAAATTCTTACTATAATATATCTTTTGAAAGGGAAGCATATTCAAATCATAATGATATAACGTATTTAAAAACCAGAAAGCTGTTTGATTTTTTAAAGTATTTATGATACAGATGTAGCCCTCAGCTAACATTTGCACAGTCCGGCTGTATTGTTTGAACAGTCGGACTGTTGCGCTTGAACAGTCGGACTGTTGCATTCGAGTACCGCCCGATCCCTAAAACAGGATCGAGCGATCCCGAAGACGGTATCGCCCGATCCCGGATACGGTACCGGTCGCTCCAAAAACAAAATGAACCGGCGCCTTGATTTATTCCTCTTGGCTCGACGTAGCGTCTTTTCGTTGCATCGGGCTAAACGCAAGCGTCCACGCTTGCAAAAACATGATTTTCACCTGATTTTATCAAACAAAACAACCTGAGTAACAAAGAATCAACAAACACAAACACCAACCTGATTACCTGATTATCATTGTTGTATTAACTAGGTAAGGTTAAGGGGGTGGATTGTAAATAACAGCTACTAAGGTGGTTTTGTTAGATAATATTAGGTAAGAATAAGGTTTTCTCACAAAACATTTTGAATTGTGTTAAAGATAGATTATTTTTGTCGAACATAACGATTGTTGTAATGAAATAACAATCAATAATACCTGATAAGGACAGGTGCGGTGCAAATCCGCTTGCCAAAATTAACAGCGATGGAGAAAACTCATCACTACACAGGCTTAACCGATGCACAAGTCCTCGAAAGCCGCAAACAACACGGAGAAAATGTATTAACGCCTCCGGAGAAAGAACCGTTGTGGAAACAATTCTTAGAAAAATTTACCGACCCAATAATTGTTATTCTTTTGATAGCATTGGCTTTATCAATAGGCGTATCGTGCTGGGAATTTTTTGGACGGCACGAAAGCGCCAATGTCTTTTTTGAACCTGCCGGTATTTTAATTGCAGTCCTTCTTGCAACTGTCGTCGGATTCTTTTTTGAATTGAGCGCAAACAAAAAATTCGAGGTGCTTAACAAAGTCAACGATGATACGTTTGTCAAAGTAATTCGTAACGGAAATATTTGTCAAGTTCCAAAAAAAGAAGTGGTTGTTGGCGATATAGTGATTATGGAAACCGGCGAGGAAGTACCTGCCGACGGCGAATTGCTGGAAGCCGTTTCGCTCCAAATCAACGAATCAACCCTTACAGGCGAACCGATTATCAAAAAAACCATCAATCCTGTCGATTTTATTAAAGATGCTACCTACCCTTCTAATTTTGCTCTTAAAGGCACGACGGTAGCCGACGGACATGGGGTGATGGAAGTACGCAAAGTGGGCGATGCCACTGAATACGGCAAAGTATATGAGGGGGCGCAAATTGACAACAGCGTGGAAACGCCTCTTAATCAGCAATTGGATAAATTGGCGGATTTAATCACAAAAGCAAGTTATGCTATTGCCGTTTTCATTGTTTTGGGACGCTTCATAAGCTATTTTATCAGCGCCGGCGGACTTCACGTGAACGACTGGCTGAGTTTTGGCAGTTATATGCTCAATACCGTTATGATAGCCGTCACGCTTATTGTTGTTGCCGTCCCTGAAGGCTTGCCGATGAGCGTTACATTGAGTTTAGCGTTGAGTATGAAGCGAATGCTTTCGACTAACAATCTTGTCCGTAAAATGCACGCCTGTGAAACAATGGGCGCTACAACAGTTATCTGTACCGATAAAACCGGCACGCTCACACAAAACCAAATGAAAGTCTATAACTTTGATTTGTATGATTATAATGATTTGAATGACAATGATTCCTCCATTAAACATAAAAATAATAGTTTAGATATTATATATGAGGGTATTTCGGTTAATTCAACCGCATATCTTGATTTTTCGGAAAAAGACAGGGTCAAAGCGTTGGGCAATCCTACCGAAGGCGCTTTATTACTATGGTTGCATGATAATGGCATCAATTATTTATCATTGCGTGAAGATGCGGAAATTGTTGAACAACTCACTTTTTCAACCGAACGTAAATACATGGCAACCATTGTTAATTCCCCGCTGTTGGGAAAAAAAGTGTTATATGTCAAAGGCGCGCCGGAAATTGTACTCGATTTGTGCAAAACAGTTCCCGTTACAAAAGACGAAATACAAAAGCAGTTGCTTGAATATCAAAACAAGGCAATGCGCACACTGGGTTTTGCCTGTCAAATTATTAACGACAATACCAACTATATTTATGAAAATAAATTACAAAATGTAAATCTCACATTTCTGGGTATAGCCGCTATCTCCGATCCGGTACGCCTCGAAGTTCCCGATGCAGTGAAAAGCTGTCTAAGCGCCGGTATAGACGTTAAAATTGTTACAGGCGACACGCCCGGCACAGCAAAAGAGATTGGTCGTCAAATTGGACTTTGGAACGACTACGAGCCGGAAACTCACCATTTGACAGGCGCAGAATTTGAGAAAATGGATGATAAAACATTATTGGAACGCATTTTGGAATTAAAAATCCTGTCTCGTGCACGCCCAATGGACAAGCAACGGTTAGTACAGCTACTGCAAAGCAAAAATCAGGTAGTTGCCGTAACCGGCGACGGCACCAATGATGCCCCTGCTCTAAATGCGGCGCAGGTGGGACTTTCTATGGGCGACGGCACTTCAGTAGCTAAAGAAGCAAGCGACATTACAATCATAGACAATTCGTTCAGCAGCATTTCTCGCGCTGTGATGTGGGGACGCTCGCTGTATCAAAATATCCAGCGCTTTATCCTGTTTCAGATGACCATAAACGTAGCCGCCTGTTTAATTGTGTTGATTGGCGCTTTTCTTGGGACAGAATCCCCCCTTACGGTTACACAAATGCTGTGGGTAAACCTGATTATGGATACTTTTGCCGCAATGGCTCTGGCTTCGTTGCCGCCTAATGATAAAGTAATGAATGAAAAACCTCGCAAAACAACGGATCATATTATCACCAAAGCAATGGCAAAAAGCATCTTAGGCACAGGATTCGCTTTTGTTATTTTACTGTTCGGCTTTGTGCAATATTTCAAACATGCCGATATAACTTCACTGACGCAATTCAATCTTGCTGATTTTGGACGCAGTTTCTTCGACTTTAAAGCAGGAAACGGATTGTCAACCTACGAGCTTTCTCTGTTTTTCACCCTATTTGTCATGCTTCAATTTTGGAATATGTTTAATACCAAAGCGTTTATGAGCGGGAAATCGGCATTTGCTTCACTTGGTCAATGCAAAGGTTTTTTGATGATTGCTTTAGTAATTATTATCGGACAATGGTTGATTGTCAGTATCGGTGGCGAAATGTTCAATGTAACGGCATTGAAACTAACGGATTGGATAATTATTACCGTATCTACTTCGGTTGTTTTATGGATAGGAGAGATACTGCGGTTATTTAACGGCAAAACCTCGCACAGTTAAGTTAATTTTATCGTCAATGTAAGCGAAGCGAAGCATTCCAGAAAAAAATTTTATCTTTGCACACAAAATATTCATATAATTAATCCGGTAAGATGCAAAAAATATTAATCTTCCTGTTTGCTTTGGCAATCATATCTTCCTGCAAACAAGGGTTGAAAACCCAGAATACAGTTGTCGAGAAAGTTCAGATTCCCTCGTTCAATGCCGATAGCGCCTATCATTATACGGCGAAGCAGGTTTCGTTCGGACCGCGTGTACCGTGTACGGATGCACACGAAGCCTGCGCTAATTATTTGTCTGCCGAATTGAAACGCTTCGGCGCAACTGTGACAGAACAGGAAGCAACCTTGAAGTTACAGGACAATACGCCTGTTCCAATAAAAAATATTATCGGTTCTTTCCAGCCGGAAAACAAAGCGCGCATTCTTTTGTGCGCCCATTGGGATTCCCGCCCTTATGCCGATCACGACCCGAATCCCGACAATTGGACGAAACCCATCGACGGCGCTAACGATGGCGCAGGCGCCTGCGCCGCTTTACTGGAAATTGCCCGGCAAGCAGGGATAACTCCGCCGGCTGTCGGTCTCGACATAATCTTTTTTGATTTGGAAGACTGGGGACCTCCCAATTTTTCTGCAAAAGACCGCCGCTACGGCGATTGGTGCATGGGATCCGCCTATTGGGCGCGAAATCCCCACATCCCCAATTACATCGCCCGATACGGTATTTTGCTGGATATGGTAAGCGCTCCGGGAGCGCAATTCTATAAAGAATCCTATTCTCAACAGCGCGCTTCGTCAATTGTGAAAAAAGTGTGGGAAGCCGCGCGCGCTACCGGTTACGACTCCTATTTTATTGATAGGGACGGAGGGGGGATTATGGATGACCATATTCCCGTAATGGATTATCGAAAGATTCCGTGTATCGACATTATTCATTACGAACCCGACAGTAATTCAGGCTTCGGATCGTATTGGCATACGCTGGATGATAATATGAACAACATAAGTAAAGAGACATTAACAGCTACAGGACAAACCGTTCTATATGTTCTGTATCACGAAAAATAATAAAATGGCAACAATCAACGAAATACAGGATCAAATCATAGCGGAATTTTCCGTTTTTGACGACTGGATGGATAAATATTCCCTTCTGATTGATATGGGAAACGAACTTCCTCCGTTAGACGCCAAATATAAAATACAGAATAATCTAATCGAAGGCTGTCAGAGCCGAGTCTGGTTACAAGCCGACTTCATAGACGGGAAAGTAGTTTATTCAGCCGATAGCGACGCAATTATCGTTAAAGGAATCGTATGGATGCTGATGCGGGTTTTTTCCGGTCATACGCCCGATGAAATTCTCTCAGCCGATTTGTACTTTATTGAATCTATCGGATTGCAGGGGCATCTTTCTCCGACCCGTTCCAATGGTTTGATTTCTATGATTAAACAAATGAAAATGTATGCTATGGCTTTCAAAGCCACTGAATAACAAATGCGAAAGCTGAAAATCACCGAACTGAACCGTTTAAGCCCCGAAGACTTTAAGCAGGCAGAGAAAACGCCGGTGATTGTCGTATTGGATAATGTGCGAAGTTTACACAATGTCGGGTCTGTTTTCCGAACGGCGGACGCTTTTTTAATAGAAGCGATTTATCTGTGCGGAATTACGGCTCCCCCACCCCACCCCGAAATCCACAAAACAGCCTTAGGCGCTGAGGACGCCGTCGAATGGCAATATTTTGAGCATACAATTGACGCCATTCGTCAATTAAAGCAGAAAAATTATCATATTCTCGCAGTCGAACAGGCAGAAAACAGCATTTCAGTAGAGAAATTCCGGTTAGACAATCATCGGTATGCCATCGTTTTGGGGAATGAAGTGAAAGGAATCGACCAGACTGTCATGGATCAATGCGCCGCCTGCATCGAAATTCCGCAATTCGGCACAAAGCATTCGCTCAATGTTTCGGTTGCCGCCGGCATTGTGATTTGGGAAATCTTCAAAGCACACCCATTTCAACCAACTCAACAATACGTTCTATTGTAGCATCTTTTCCTTCCGGCTCCCAAGTCGTTTTAAGGCTTGCGCCAAATACTCCTGCAAAAACATTCCAGAATCCTGCCCGAAAAGGACCCAAAAATGCTTTCAGCACATCGTATGAGCTTTGATTACATTCTCTGTTAATCAGTTTTATCAGCAATTTGCCCTGCGACAGAGTCATCTTTTTCAGTACGGGGAAATATTCGTTATACAATTCTTTCTCCATTCGTTTCAAGTGCGCTTCCCGTTCCTTTTCGGTAGGCATGGTCATGATGTATTCGTAGGTTTCAATCAAAATATTATATATCAATTTGGCATACGGCAAAGTCTTTTTCACATCTCTAATGAGCTTCCAATACTTTGCTTCTTCAGCCGCATTTTTAAATGCCGGAGGCGGATAGATGTAAATATCGTTCAGCGTCATGACTTTCAGCGAATCATTTCCGGAAACTGTTTGCGATTTTGCTTCCAAGCAGCAAAAACTTAGCAACAGCATTAACAGGACGTATTTTTGAAGAAACAGTTTCATAATGCAAAAGTAATGGTTTTTCCTTAAATTATTGTTGCTAACACCTTATAAAGTCTATAAATCGTCCAACGGACTTTTGATATTCCCTATTTGACGGTTACTTACTTTTGCATAGATTTCGGTTGTTTTTATATCCTTATGTCCCAAAAGTTTTTGAATAAAAAACATATCGGTTCCGCACTCCAGTAAATGCGTAGCATAGCTGTGCCTCAAACCGTGAATCCCTACCGATTTATTGATGTTTGCTTTTTGCATGGCGTCTTTGAAAACAGCCTGCACGCTGCGAACGGCATACTGTCCGCCATACTGCCCTTCAAACAGATAGACTTTAGGACGGTATGCGCGATAATAATTCCGCAAATCATCAAGTATAGATTCCGGCAGGGTTACATAGCGGTCTTTTTTGCCTTTGGCAGCTTCGACGTGTACGAGCATTCGCCCGCTATCAATGCCGGCAATTTTCAAATTCACTATTTCGCTTACACGCAGCCCCATTCCATAACACAACTTGAGCATAAGCAAATGCTTTGGATTGCTCACATGAGTGAAAATCTTGGAAATATCTTTCTTACTAAACACTTTGGGCAAAGACGATTTCTTTTTCGGGCGAGGAATTTCTTCAAAGAAAAACTTATCGCGATGCAACACTTGCTCAAAGTAGAATTTGATGGCATTCATGCGGCTATGAATAATATTTTCCGAAAGCTTCAACGTAGTTACACAATACAGCAGATAAGACCGCAACCGTTCCGGCGTCAGCGTATCTACCGAAACATCTTTAAGCAAATAAAGCAATTGTGCAAATTCGACACAATAGGTTTTGATGGTGTTTGGACTGTAGGCTTTAAGCAAAAGCAACTCGCGCAACCGTTTGAGAGCGCCAAGATTTACGGGATGAATTTTGCTGATTACAGTCTTTCCTATCTCTACTTTAGGCGCCATTCCAATTTCGTTTCTGACAGAATCAACATCGGGCAAATACCAGCTTTTTTTTGAGTTACTCCATTTAGCAGAAGGAAACTTCTCTCTCAATTCATTTTTCAATACTATATTAAATGGAAACTGAACAAAAATAACCTTTTTATTTTCGTGTTCGCCGGTTAAGAATTGGTAGTTTTGATGGTTAAATGACATACAATAAGTTTTGTTTTTTATGCAAATATACGGGATTATTTTTGAACATTGGCTAATTCGACTGTTTCAGTCAGGGGAATATCATTGTACTTTACTTTGCGCCGATTTTCGAGAAACAGTAGCATATCCTTTTCCATATCTATCAAACTTTTATGAAATGTGCGATTTTTCTTATTGACTTTGAAACCGGAAATCAAACCCTGAAAAGGCTTTAGAATATCTTCGACAAATTGTTCGTGAAAATAAACAAGCGCTTTTTGACACCGTTCTTTCAGCAAGGAAATAATCTCGTCTTCCGTCTTTTGTTGCCCGACGATTTGCGTCAGTTGTTGCTGGAATTTGAGGGTTGTATTTTCCAGCGCAGCTATTTTCTTTCTGAAACCGGCAAATAATTTCTTAGCCGGTTCATATTCTTTCGATTCCTTATCTTCGACCAATTTGTCTAATCTGTTCAGCAAATCATACATGGGGCGCCAGTCGAAGTACAGCAGCAACCGCTCCGTCCAGAACTTTTTCTTTCCTGCCCGGAACATCCGGAGTAATTCATTCTCATCTTTTTCGGTTTGACTGAACTGAACGGCATAATCATCGGTGAGAATGCTGTTGGGACGTATTTGAGAAAAAAGTACGATACCGTCGAGAGACGTACAGCGGCTCAAAGCAACGTAGGTTTGTCCGGCAGCAAAAGAAGCGCCTGCATCAATAATCGCTTTTTCAAAGGTCAATCCCTGACTTTTATGAATGGTTATCGCCCAAGCCAAACGAAGCGGATACTGGGTAAACGACCCCGATTTTTCTTCCTCAATTTTACCCGACTCTTTGTTAAGCGAGTAGCGCATATTCTCCCACACTTCTTTCTGTACCATTATTTCCATATTTTCTTCCGGAAGGGTAACATAAATCTGGTCGGCAATAATTTGACTGACAGTGGCGATTTTTCCATTAAAGAAACGACCTTCAGCGTCGTTTCGGATAAACATCACCTGTGCGCCGGCTTTCAGGTGGAGTTCTACATCAGTTGGCAACGCATATTCGGGGAAATCGCCTTCTATGGTTCCGGTGAAAATCCGTTCTTCAGCAGGTAACGCCTCTAACCGGCGTTGATTAATAGCGTCTGCCCTGTAATTATGAGTAGTCAGAATAATGTAATTTTCATCTTCTTTCGCCACAAAGCGTGGATAGTATCGTTTGTTGAGTTCAGTCAAATCGTCGGAAGTAGCCGCATTGTTTCTGATACGGTTCAACAAATCAACAAACACAGGGTCGCCTTGCCGATAAACCGTTTTCAATTCGAGATACACCGGCTCGGTTCGCTGAATTACCTGTGCATGAAAAAAGAACGTACTCTTATAGTATTTTTCCAATAATTCCCATTCATCGGCTTTAGCCACCGGCGGCAATTGGAACAGGTCGCCTATATACAAAACCTGTATGCCTCCAAACGGGCGGGTAGAATGCCGGATACGCCGCAAAACTTCGTCGATGCAATCGAGGACGTCGGCTCGCAACATGCTGACTTCATCAATAATCAACAATTCCAACTGTCGGAGCAGTTCAATTTTTAGCTTTGAGAAACGAAAAAAATTCTTCTTTAAAGGATTGGATATTCCGGGTAAATAAGGTTCAAAAGGCAATTGAAAAAGCGAGTGAAGCGTAACCCCGCCGGCATTGATAGCGGCAACTCCCGTTGGAGCTGCAACGATAGCGATTTTATGCGTATGCTGTCGGATATATTTCAAAAAAGTAGTTTTACCGGTACCGGCTTTTCCTGTCAGAAAAACGTGTTCGGATGTTTGGTTAATAAAATCGGCTGCTAACTGAAAAATAGCGTTGTTTTCATCAGTGCTCATTCTTAATTTTTTTCATTTTAAATTTCTGTGTACAAATATAGCGGTTTTTCCAAAAATTTCCTGTAAATTTGTCCAAAAATTAAAATATTACATAATAGAATATGGCAACTACAGCTGATTTCAAAAATGGTATGTGTCTCGACATTGAGGGACAATATTATTATATCACGGAATTTTTACATGTAAAACCGGGCAAAGGTCCTGCTTTCGTTCGTACAAAACTGAAAAACGTTACAACCGGGCGCGTAATAGATAAAACATTCAATGCCGGAGTGAAAGTAGATGAAGTTCGTATCGAAAGACGACTTTATCAATTCCTGTATCAGGATGATATGGGATATAATTTCATGAATAACGAGACTTTTGAGCAAGTTTCAATAGCAAAAGATAACATCACCGGAGTTGATTTTCTGAAAGAAGGCGATACAGCCGATGTTATTGTTCATTCCGATTCGGAAACCATTCTGTTTGCCGAATTACCTGCTCACGTGGTTTTAACGGTTACCTACACCGAGCCGGGAATTAAAGGCGATACGGCAACCAATGCTACAAAACCGGCTACAGTCGAAACCGGAGCTACCGTTCGCGTTCCTTTATTTATTAATCAAGGCGAAAAAATCAGGGTTGATACGCGCGACGGTTCATACGTAGAAAGGGCAAAATGAAATCATACTACCCCCACCCCCCCTGAAGGGGGCTTTTAAGGGTGATTTCACTACGGTAAAGTCCCCTTCAGGGGATTTAGGGGTAAAATGTTTAATTCTTTTCCAAAACCATAACAAACAATGACTGAATTAACTAAACTCAGCGTGAAAGACTGGTCGCCCGAAGACCGTCCGCGTGAAAAATTATTAACAAAAGGCGTGAATGCGCTTAGCAATTCCGAGTTATTAGCCGTAATTCTTCGATCGGGGACAAAAATGGAAACCGTGGTGGAATTGTCGCAACGAATTCTTCAAACTTATGGAAATGACCTGAACCTGCTTGGAAAGGTTTCCGCTGCTGATTTGATGTCTAATTTTAAGGGAGTCGGCGAAGCCAAAGCTATCGGCATCATTGCTGCGCTTGAATTAGGCAAACGGCGAAAGGCGGAAGAAATACACAGCCGGAAAAAAATCGTTTGCAGTATGGATATTTACAGTTATTTTCATCCATTCCTTTGTGATTTGCCTTACGAAGAATTTTGGGCGCTTTTTCTAAATCGTTCAAACAAAATAATCGACCGCGTAAAAATAAGCCAGGGGGGAGTTGCAGAAACGGTTGTCGATGGAAAAATTATTTACAGAGAAGCCATTATCCGTTTAGCGTCTTTTGTAATTCTTTGCCACAATCACCCTTCGGGAAATCGCACGCCAAGCGCTCAGGATAATACAATTACATTTCGAATCAAAAACGGACTTGAATTGCTGGATATGCGATTAATGGACCACGTCATTCTCACCGATGCGAATTATTACAGCTATGCCGACGAAGGCATAATCAAGTGTTGTGTAAATGTAAGTTAGAAATTGAAGCATTTTTATTTACTAACCCAACGCCGCCAGAATATCTTCCATTCCGCTTTCAGAAATATGCAAGCTGACATCCGTTTGAGCTGGAAGGCGAAAATAGCAAAGTTGCTGTTTGGTATTGATTTTTTTAATGAAACTGAGATTAACGAGATGACTGCGTCCGGCGCGAATGATTTTTGTTCCGCCGCCGATTTTTTCTTCCACATCGCCCAAACGCTCAAAGACCATCTCCTTGTTATTATTGGATAGTAGAATTTGGCAATAATTTCCATCGGCTTCGCAATAGACAATGTCGGCTTCTTTTGCTAACAGCACTGAATTTAAGGTCTTAAAAGAGTAGGTTTTTTCAGCAGGTTTGTTTTTATGAGACTCATTCATCTTCTCCTTCACTTTTTGAATAGCGGCGGCAAGTTCGTCCAAAGCGACAGGTTTCAGCAGATAATCGACTGCAGAGAGTTTGACGGCTTTCAACAAATATTCGGAATCGTTGAATGCCGTAGTAAAAATAATATGCGGCAGCGGCGCCGAAGTTACTTTTTTCAAAGTATCAATCAGCCACAACGAGTTTTTCTCCGGCAACTGAATATCTAAAAACAACATGTCGGGCGTATGTTTCAGTATGCCTTCCAAAGCGGAATCGCAATTATCGTACATCCCGACAATCCGAATATCGGGATGATATGTCTTCAATTTTTCTTCGAGCGACAGGCGCGGCAGTTCTTCGTCTTCGACAATTATAGCGGTCATAATCATTAACTTATAGTCAAATAATTATTCATTATCCTTTCGATGAAAACATTGTCAAACAAATCTTTATTGTAGATAATGTACCAACAGGTATTGTAATTTCTTTTGTATTTATGTACATAATCTCCATGTTGTTTATGAATTTCATAGGTTGTTCTTTGGTGAAATAATAAACTATCCAAAGAGCGACAAATTTTTTCAATATCGCGCATATATAGCTTTGCATGTTCCGGTTCTAAAGGATTTTTTGTCCAAGTAAGAAGTCCATAAAGAATATTACTATAATCCTCTAAAGCAGACGGATTATAATAAACCATGTTCTTTACAAAATTTTTCTATGTTTTCAATTCCTTTCCTAACAAATTCATCTCCCGTCATATATCCTTCAGGTATTTTCCCTGTTATTGCAGGGTTTTCATCTGAGTAATACCTGCGAGGTTCATCTACTTTCCTTTTTTGTTTAAATTCTATGGTTTCCATAGGCTTTAATTAATTTGAGTTCGACACAAAGTTAATGAGTATTTTTGAATAAACAAAAAAAATTTTGCATTAATCATTAATCATTATTTTACAAATATTTATAGTTATTCGGCACAAACATCTCAAAACGTGTACCGGCGGCATTGCCTTCGGCGTCTTTCAAATCAACAACCGATTGAACGATTTTCTCGGCATTTTGCTGATTATAGAGTTCTATCTGACGGGTTAAGATTCTCAAACCGTGACCTTCGCGGTCGGGGTCGCGGCGGCGGGATTCTTCTCGCCCGATGCCGTCGTCTTCTACGGAAAGCAAAACGCCGTTTTTCTCGCTTGTAGCTTTTATGGAAACATACCCCGGCGTATTTTTCCCTCTTATTCCATGTTTTACGGAATTTTCGGCGTATGTATGCAACACCATATTTGGAATCATGATTCCCATATCCGCATTTTCGTCCACATCAATAGAATAAGATAACTGAGCGCCAAAGCGCAACTTTTCCAGTTCAAGATAAAGACGGACATACTCTATCTCGTCTTTGAGCGAGCGGTTTGCCTTGTCGATTTCGTGCAGCGTGATGTTGGTAAAACGCGAATAGCGCGTCAGCAATTGGTTCGATTCCTCTTTCGATTTTGTCATCATATAATATTCGATGCTCGCCAGCACATTTGAATTGAAGTGCGGAATAGATTTGAGCCGCACCGATTGCACGCGCAGTTCGTTCATCTCTTTTTCCCGCTCTATTCTCTTTATGTTTTCCAACTGTTTTTTCTTTAGATAATAGTAAATAATCCAAACCAAACAACCGACTAATACACCGATTGCAAGCGTCCAAAACCACCAAGTTTGCCAAAAGGCGGGAGTAATTTCAAAAGACAAACTTCAGACTTCCTGCCCTCTGAGGAAATCAAGATGTCATCAATTTGAACTGAATGGTCAAATTCGTAGCAGGAAAAATAGTTTGAGTTTCGTTAAGACAGTCACACAAAT
>Ga0209629_10000538_pt1 | contig 20968 bp, 21 predicted proteins | sample TergutCu122P5_FD_187286 | JGI IMG/M metagenome (GOLD analysis project Ga0209629, IMG submission 187286) | Cubitermes ugandensis P5 segment gut microbial communities from Kakamega Forest, Kenya - Cu122 P5 (SPAdes) (version 2) | ecosystem: Host-associated > Arthropoda: Insects > Digestive system...
CTGTGGATGGGCGGCGCCCCTACAAATGGGTTCGGACGTAGGGGCAAATAATTATTTGCCCCTACATAATTCCCCGGGAAAGAGCACTCACAAACACCAACCACCAGCACTAACCGCCAACCACTAAAAAACCGCCGGTTGGCGGTTTTTTTATCACATTTTCTTTTTCTCGTATTCTTCCTGCTCTTCTATCGTCATGGTCGCGACCGGCCGCACCAGCAGGCGTTTCAGCCCGATCGGCTCGCCCGAAATAACGCTGTATCCGTATGTTCCGGCTTCTAGCATTTTCAGGGCATTTTCTATTTTTCTGAGCAATCTGCTCGCCCGTTCGTTTATCTTTATTTTTTCATTCGCTTCCTGGCGAAAGCTTGAAACGTCCAGGTCGTCGCCGGGACCGGCGGAATCCATTTTCTCGCCCAGCAGTATGTCGTTCAGGATATCCGGCGCGTCGGACAGCAATTCCTGGCGCTGCGCGTTCAGCAGGTTGTAAAAATAGGCCTTTTGTTCGGGCGACATATAAGGCTCGGTCTTTTTCGGCATATACTTTGGGTCAAGCTTTATAGTTTTATAGTTCTTTACAGGCACTGAGATCTCCTTATGTTATAAATTTAATAAAAGAAGAAAGAGGGGCCTTGGCCCCCCTGTTTGTTCTGACGATTATTTCGCAAGCCTTGATAACCAATCGTCAAAATCGTCGGGGGACATGAGTCCGGATATAGCTTCGGCCACTTGGCCGTCTTTGAACGCCAGAATGGTCGGTATTGATCTGATTCCGAACTTTGCGGGCATTCGCCGGTTTTCTTCCGTGATTTCAAATTTGCAGAACTTGATATCCGGGTGCGTTTTCGCGGCGTTTTCAAATGTCGGGCCGAACATGCGGCACGGCCCGCACCAAGACGCCCAAAAATCAACCATTACCAATTTGCCCTGGACCGCTTCTTCAAAGTTTGAATCGTTCAAGTGTTCCAATGTCATTTCCCTCATCCTTGGTTGAATAGAAAGTTAGATTCTATTATAATTAAACAGAAAAGCAACAAAAAAGCAATAAAAAAGATGTGCGGAAATTTTTCCAAAATAATCAGTTTGTTATTGTGGCAAAGGTTATATAATTAAGGTAAAAAGGCCCAATCCATGAAAGACAAAATCATATACGTTGACGCGGCGGCAAGCGCGCTGAAACCTGAATCAGTAATTGCGGCAGAGGCAGAATTTTTACGAAACAATTACGCAAACGCCGGCCGCGGGGTATGCGCGCGGGCGGCCGCCGTTGACGACATGGCGGCGGCGGCGCGCGCCGCGGTCGCCCGGTTTATCGGCGCCGCGCGCCCAGAACAAATAGTTTTCACATCCGGCACGACGGACGGAATGAACCGGATTCCGAATATATTGGAAAAATCCGGCGCAGTGAATGCCGATTCGTGGGTCGCCGTATCCGACCTGGATCACCATTCCGCCCGCATGCCGTGGGAAGAGCTGCAGCATTTCAAAGGAATCGGATTCGGGGTTTGCCCGCTGGACGATAAATTTAATATTGATGCATCGCAACTGAAAAAGGCCTTGGCCGTTACCGTTAAAAATGGAAACGGCCGGGCAAGAATTAGAAAACCGGATGTTTTTATAATAACGGCGATGTCCAATGTTTTGGGCGTGCCCCAGGATGTAAAAGGGATTATTGCCGCCGCGCGCGCCATCAATCCGCAAATTGTAACGATTGTAGACGCGGCGCAATACGTCGCGCATCTGCCGATAGACGTTACCGATTGGGATTGCGATTTCCTGTGCTTTTCGGGCCACAAGATTGGCGCGGACACCGGCATAGGGGTGATGTATGTGAAAGATCCGAAACATTGGTTCCCGGATAAATTCGGCGGCGGAATGGTGGCCGGCATCACCGGCAGTTTGGCGACAAATGACAGCCGCTGGACCCTGGCCGCCGCGCCCGCGAAGTTTGAAGCGGGAACGTTGCCGTTAACCCAGATTGTGGGATTGGGTGCGGCGATAGAGGAAATGAACAAATCGCGGACTCCGTCGCATCTCCCCCCCCACCGGGGTCCCCACGCGACTGGTTTTGTCGCGTGGGGTGGGCATGAGGGGGGAGACGCGCACTCGTTCGCTTTATTAAACTACCTCCGCGCCGAGCTTTCAAAAGTGCCACGGATAAAGTTTGTCTCGCCAGAGGGGGCGCATATCATTACCTTTACCGTTGACGGGATGCATCCGCTGGATTTCGGCGCGCTGATGGGCGCGCGCAACGTCTGCCTGCGCGTCGGCAATATGTGCGCATCCTGGATTCACGCGCGATTGGGGCTGTTGGGCACGATACGCATTTCCGTCGGACCATGGAATACCATGGCGGAAATGGAAGAATTGGCGCGGATAATAAAAAGGGTCGCGGGGAAATAAAAATCGCCCTTTATGCAAAGGGCGAAAAGTATTTTGAGATTTTATCTTGGATTAATGTTGGCTTTGGTTGGTTTTCTTGAAGGGAGTTATAAACATCCAGTCAAAGTCTTTCACCGCCTGATCTATGAGTTTTCCTTTTGTAAATTTATTTATGATTTCAGCGCAAGCCATCGTGCCTGGTATGCCAAAAACGAAACCACGGAACACGTCGTGCGTATCAATAGTGCCTAAAAGCCTATGAATTCCAACGACATAACACGTCATAATAAAAACGGTTCCCAGCGCTTTGGCGTGATTGACCAGATTACCGAATTTAAATTTCATTTTTACCCCCATTAATTTATTAGTGATTTTAGCATAATGACACAATTTGTCAAGTTGTTTATGAAACGATAGTTTGCCATGTGTTTTTTTGTGATATAATGCGCGCAAATGAGTTTTACGAAAGACGACATTATCGCCGCGCTCAAAATGGTGTTTGATCCCGAAATCCCGGTGAATGTCTGGGATTTGGGGCTGATTTACGATATAGATATCGTGACGCGTGACGCGAAGCGCGTAACGCGAAAAACAAAAGATACGAATGCTGCGCATCACGCGTCACGCGTCACGCGTCACGCAAATATCAAAATGACCCTGACGTCGCCGACTTGCCCGATTGCAGAGGATATTGTAATGATGGTGCGCACAGCGGCCGAATCGGTTGCCGGCGTCGGCAATGTTAATGTAGAGCTGGTCTGGGACCCGCCGTGGTCTTTGGACAAAATGACGCCCGCCGCGCGGCTGGAACTGGATTTGACGGAAGAGGGATGGTAGGAATTTAAGATTTATGATTTAAGATTTATGATTTGTTAAATCTTAAATCCGTAAATCTTAAATCTTAAATAACATGAATTACACCGAAATAAAAACAATTTTATCCCAGATTCACGATCCGGCGGAACGGTTGGAATTCGTTATGGATTTGGGTCGCGAAATTCCCCCAATCCCGGCAAACCATGCGGGGACAGAGATTCGGGGTTGCGCGTCGCGCGTTGAAATCTTTCGCGACCGGGACAATAATTATTACGGTTCGGCCGATTCGGCGATTGTTCGGGGCGTTTTGACCCTTCTGTTATCAATGGTTCAGGGCAAGGCCCCGTCAGAGATTCGCAAAATGAATTTGGCGCGGGAATTCGCGTCGCTGAACCTGTCGCTGGGCGCGGGACGCATGAACGGCGTCGCGGGCACGATAGCATTTTTGGAAAGTGACAAAGTGACAGAGTGACATAGTTGTAATGGTTAAAAATTCATTTTTATGATACAATATAACAAAATTATTCGGGGGAATCTTAGTGGTTGTGTGAGATGTGAGAATTTTGTCACTTTGTCACTCTGTCACTTTGTCACTTATCATGCATGAAGACGAGATGATGTTTCATTGGGGCATAGGCATGGCGGTCGCGGCGGTCGCCGTGTCTGTCGCGCTGCAGGTCGGCTTTCGCACCCAGGATAAGTCGCGCGCGCATATCAAGGCCGAGATCGTGCGCACCCAGCAGGAAATCGCCGATAATTCCGCAAAGTTTTCCGCGCTGACGCGGCCCGAGGTTTTGCGCAGCGTCGTTATAGAGATGTATCCAAAATACGAGCCGCTGGGGTTTGGAAAAACTATTAATGCAAAGGACATAATTATTCGTTAGTAGTTGGTCGTTGGTCATTAGTCGGCTGACCAACGACCAGCGACCAGCGACCAATGACCAATATGTATGAAATCGGACGCGATATTATAAAAAATGCGGGGGCATCCGGCGTCGCGGGCGCGGGCGCGGACGGTCGCGGACGGTCGCGGCTGCGCCTTATCTATGGGCTGTTCATCATTGCTTTTATCATCTTTGCCGGAAAAACCCTTTTGCTGGGGATAGAGGGAACGGACCGGGCGCGCCGCGGCAGCGGCGCGGGCGAATGGATCAGCGGCCGCGCCGATATAATTGACCGCAACGGCGATCTTTTGGCAAAAAACACCGTATCGGGCCACATAGTCCTGCGTCCGCCCCAAGTCGCCGATCCCGATTCGGTCGCCAATCTTATTCACGAAATCGCGCCTGAGATTTCCGTGCAGACGGTTTTGAACGACATTGGCTCTGGTAAAAAATTTCTGTATGTAAAAAAATTCGCCAGCGATTACCAGCGTGAAAAAGTGACCGAGGCGAAGCTGCCCGGACTCGGACTGGAAGAAACCGAATGGCGGCGGTATCCGAAACGGCGGCTGTTTTCCCATGTTCTGGGCTTTGTCGGCAGCGACGGCGTGGGGCTGGAAGGCGTAGAGAAAATCCGCGACGCGTATCTGCGCGGGAACAAGTCGCCCCTGGTGCTGTCGCTTGATTCCAGAATTCAATCCATATTTTACCAAGAATTATCCGGCGCGATGCAGAAGTTCCAGGCCAAATCCGCGATGGGCATGCTGATGAATTCGCGCACCGGGGAAATGATCGCGATGGTGTCGCTGCCGGATTACGATCCGGAAAATCTGGAATACGATCCGCCGGAAAACCGGCTGTTCAAGCCTTTGCGCGGGCTTTACGAGATGGGGTCCATCTTCAAAATCTTTAACACGGCGATGGCGATAGAAACCGGAATAGGGCTGAAACGCGAATACTATGTCGCGCGGCCGTATGACATTCGCGACGGCCGCGGGCGCGTCGTCGCGACTATCCATGACGTCGCGACGTTCCGTCCGCCCCGTCCGTCGCTGAACGTCGCGGAAATCATGCTGTATTCGTGCAATGCCGGGTCGGTCCAAATCGCGCTGGATTTTCCAGAGGGAACGCAGCCGGAATTTTTTGACAGGATACACATGAACCTGCCGCTGGACCTGGAATTCGGCCGGACAGAGCGTCCGCTGATGCCGATCAAGTGGGGGATAACGGAACGCGCGACGGTGTCGTTCGGACACGGAATGTCGGTCACGCCGATGCATGTTTTGCTGGGTGTGAACGCGATGGCCAACGGGGGCATATATATATGGCCGACATTGTTCAAGCGCGACGTCGGCGCCGTAGAGGGCGCGCGCGTCATCGCGCCGGAAGTATCAGAGTCTTTGCGCAAAATCATGTTCAAGATCGCCGAAGAAACCAGCGGCAAGAAAGCACGCATCAACGGGATCAATATCGGCGGAAAAACCGCGACATCGGAAAAAAGAATAAACGGCAAGGTGGACAAGGGCAAGAACCTGACCGCGTTTGTCGGGATATTTCCGGTTGAATCGCCCCAGTATATAATATTGGTGATGCTGGACGAGCCTATGGGCACCAAGGAATCATGGGGCTTTCGCACCGCCGCGTGGAACGCGGTTCCGACCGCGGGCGCGATTATGGAGCAATCGCTGCCGTTACTATTTTAGCTGGCGAATCAATGATTTTATATAAGCCAATAGGCAAAAATATTTACGGGAAAGACCATCGTGTTGAAAGAGAGTCGCATGTTGAAAATATTCAAAACTTTATTTAAGAAACAGTTCAATTACGATTCTGCACCGGTTTTTTATCATGGCTCAAACAAGAAAATATTCTGGAAAGTTCGTCCATCAAAAGGAAATGGTGAATTATACGCATTTGATAATTTTTTTCCCGCGGCCCGTTGGGTCAGGGGTGGTTCTGGAACTTCGCTTAAAATTCCTAGAATCAGCAATAATAAAAATGTAGATTTTGATGAAATAAATATTTATAAGAAAAATATCGTTATATCTTATGTTTATGAAATCCAGTCCAGAGATTTTTATTTGGATGAAAAAAACGCGCTTAACAGTTCTGATGGCAAGGCATTTATATCAAACAAAGCTCAGAAAATAAAAAAGCGTCATGCCCTAACACCGACCATTCTAGCAGAAAATAATTTACCGACTAGAACAATGAAAGACAATAAAAAATATAAAACAGCAATAAATAAACTTAAAAGCATTAGAGATGAAATGATGCTGAGTCTGACGGAACCAAAAAAATTTACAGAATCTGAACAATTATTTTACAAAACATTAAACGAATATACTGAAAAATTGTAATTATACTGTATGGGGAAGTAAAATTATACTGGCAATATAGTTGGCGAGTCATAATTCAAGTTAACTGCGTAGATTTTGGCTGGCGGAAAATTTATTTGCCCCTACATTTTTTTTCTAGTATGATTTCCCCGATAATAAAAAAAAGAGAAAGACGTGAGAACGATAGTGGAGAAATCCATGCTGGGAAAAGCATGGGTCGCCGGCGTGGATGGTGATTCGCGGATGGCGGCGGACGGCGATATAGTAAAAAGCGTGCTTTCCGCGCGCGGGATTACTGATCCGGCCGCGATACAGGAATTTTTAAATCCGTCAATCAGGGATCAGATGCCGGACCCGTTCGTTTTGCGCGACATGGAGCGCGCGGTCGGCATCGTCGCGGACGCGATCGCGGCGGGGGAAAAGATCGCCGTATTCGGCGACTATGACGTGGACGGCATTACGTCAACCGCGATAATGCTGAAATATTTGCGCGCGATCGGCGCGGATCCGCTTTGGCACCTGCCGAACAGGGAAGGCGAGGGTTACGGCCTGAACGCGGACGCGATTCGCGATTTGCATAACCGGGGGGCGCGCGTGCTGATAACCGTTGACTGCGGAATCAGCGCGGCGGCAGAGGTGGCAAAGGCCAAAGAACTGGGAATGACGGTAATCGTCACCGACCACCACAGCCCGGATGCAACTTTGCCGGATGCCGACGCGGTTGTGAATCCAAAGCAGGCGCGCGATGAATCGGGTTTGAATTACCTGGCGGGCGTCGGCGTCGCGTTCATGTTTCTGGTCGCGCTGAACCGCGCGTTGCGCGCCGCCAAAATTTCCGACCATGAAATAAACCTTATTGAATATATGGATTTGGTGTCGTTGGGCACCATTTGCGACATGATGCCGCTGGTTGAACTTAACCGGGCGTTTGTGGCGACGGGGCTGAAGGTGTTGGACACGCGCCAGAATCTGGGGCTGCGCACTTTGATGGATGTAGCGGGGGTCCGCAAACCATCCACTTATTCCGTTGGGTTTGTCCTGGGACCGCGGCTGAACGCCGCGGGGCGGCTGGATTCCGCGAATCCGGCGCTGGACCTGCTGCTGACCGACAATCCGCTGATCGCGCGGGATTTGGCGGACAAGCTGCATCGCATGAACGCAGAGAGGCTGGCCATTCAAAACGCCATAATGCTGGACGCCGCGGAATTGGCGGAAAAATGCGCAAAGTCCGGAAAATGCAGCCTGTTCCTGTGCGGCGAGAATTGGCACGGCGGGATAATGGGCATCGTCGCGGGGCGCCTGAAAGATCAATTCTGCATGCCCGCGTGCGTCGCGACCAAGTCCGATGGAATTATAAACGGCAGCGGGCGTTCCGTTCCCGGCGTTGACATGGGGCGCATTATTCACGATGCATTGGCCGCCGGCATACTGACCGAAGGCGGCGGGCACGCGGCCGCCGCGGGATTTACATTGCCGGCGGAAAAAGAAAATGAATTTTGCGAATTCCTGGAATCGGCCGTTTCGGCGCAATTGGGCGACGGCGCAGTTTCCCAACAGATATTCGTTGACGCGGAAATTGACGCGGGTTCCGCGAACATGCGCCTGGTGCGCGAGATAGAGCATCTCGCCCCGTTCGGCCAGGGAAATCCGGAACCGACCATCGTTATTACCGGCGGGGCCTTGATTTGGGCGGGCGTTATGGGGCGCGGCATGCACCTGCGCGGAAACCTGCGGACATCCGCGGGCGCGCAGCTGCCGTTTGTGGGATTCAACATGACCGGAACGCGGGTCGGCGAATTTTTACTGGACGAAGCGAATTTTGAGCGTAAAATAATCCTATGCGGCAAGTTGAAGGAAAACGAATACCAGGGCCGCGTCAGCGTCCAGTTCGTGATTGACGACATCGCGGTATAAAACAAAAGGATAAACGATGAGGAAAATTTCTTTGCTTTTTGCTCTTTGCTCTTTGCTCTTTTCAACACTCGCATATGCGAATGTTGATACCGCGCTTGTGGGCAGGGCGGAATCATACCTGAACAACATTACGGGACTGTCTGGAAATTTCACCCAGACCGCGAATGGAAAGCAGGAATCCGGCGTCTTTTCCATGCTGCGCCCCGGGCGCGTGCGGCTGGACTATAACAAATCGCCGATACAATTGATTTCCGACGGCAAGGATTTGTATTTCTTTGACAAGTCGCTGGATCAGATTACGACCGTGCCGCTGACATCCACGCCGGCCGGGATATTGGTGCGGAAAAACATAGACCTGCGCAACGCCGACATCGTTGTCACAGACACCGCCGCTGACGCCGACACTTTTTCGCTGAAAATGCATATCAAGGGCAACGAGGGGGTCGGCAACATGCGGGTCGTGTTTGACAAGTCTCCGATGAAACTGCGCTCTTGGACGGTGGTGGACGCGACGGGGGCCAAGACGGACGTGTCGTTCAGCAATCTTGCAACCAAGACGGATTTTACAAAGAACTATTTCCAAATCCAGCGGTTCAAGTCCACATCCACATCCGGCGGCGACAGCTACTATGAATAAAAAATGTTCGGAATAAGCTGGGGCGAATTTTTAGTAATTATCATCGTCGCGGTCGCGGTGATACCGGCGCGGGACTGGCCGGCGGTCGCGCGCGCGACCGCGCGGCTGGTGAAATTCATGCGCAATCTGGTATGGCAGATTTCGGATGCGACCGAAACAATTCGCGAACAGATAGATCTGGAGCGGCCGATAGACGAGATATCGCGAAAGACCCTGGCCGGCGTCCGGTCCGCATTCTCCAGCCCAATAAATCATGCGGAGAGAGGAGATTCAACCATCCAAGAAGTAAAAAAGAAAAAGGTTAAAATAAATCGGGCCGTCATTCCGGCGGCGCGCCGTGGGCGCGAACGCCGGAATCCAGGTAAGGTAGATCGTCGCGGCAAAGCCGCGACATCAAATTAACCTGGATTCCGTTGTTCCCGCCTGCACGCTTTGCGTTCCGGCGGGCCAACGGAATGACGGCTCTCACTTGGTTAGACGGCGGTGTTACAAATGAAAATGACATTGTTGCAACATTTTGCGGAATTGCGGCGGCGGGTGCTGTGGCTTCTCGCCTGGTTCGTCGTCGCGTTCTGCATAGGATGGTGGCTGGCGCCGTATATTCAAGGGTTCTTGACCGCGCCGCTCATCGCCGCGTGGAAAACGGCGGCCGCCGGCGTCCCCGCGGCGGCGAATCCGCTATGCGCCGGGCAAGACGTGTTGCTTTACACCGGGCTGACAGACGGGCTGATGATTCAGTTTGAACTGGCGACGCTGTTCGCGATGTTTGCGACCGTGCCGGCGGTTCTGTGGCATGTATGGGCGTATGTCGCGCCCGCCTTGCGCGACGCCGAACGCCGGTTCATAGGCCCGGTGCTGATTATCTCGCCCGCGCTGTTTCTGGGGGGCATGGCGTTCGCGTATTTCGTGATGTTCCCGATGGCGTTCAAGTTTTTTATAGAGCTGAATAAATCCGCGCACGTGCCGATCGCATTCATGCCGGTCATGGGGAATTATTTATCGTTTACAATCGCGTTGCTGAAAATATTCGGTTTGGCATTTCAGATGCCGCTGGTCCTGGTGCTGCTGAACCGCATAGGATTGCTGTCGCGCGCGGCGGTTGTGCGGGCGCGGCGGTATGCGATTGTCGGATTTTTCATAGTCGCCGCATTCCTGGCCCCGCCGGATGTGATGTCGCAAATCATGCTGGCCCTGCCGTTGTGGGGATTGTTTGAAATAAGCATTCTGTTTATGAAGAGCGGGCAAGTGGTCGTTGGTCGTTAGTCGTTGGTCATTGGTCGTTGGTCGTTAGAATTCTTCTGCTGAATACCGATTTATTTATTTTTATCCCCTTTTGTGGTATAATTTTGTGATATGAGAGCCCGCATTTTCTATTTGCTGTTTGCTGTTTGCTATTTATCGTTGGCGGCGTGCGACTTGCAGCCGCGGATTGCCGGCATATTTGATTCCGATAATGACGCGGCATCCGCGGTCGCCCAATCCGCAAACGGTTTATACGGCGCAGACGCCAGTGCGCAGTATGGGAAAAATGCGACGGACAATGCGCGGCTGTATGCCGCGCCAGAGGTTCGGTACGCAAATTCCGGGGATTATAATTCTCCCCCCCCTTGGGGGGGAGTGGCGGCAGAGCCGCCGAGGGGGAGCTCTACTGTTGTAAATCCCAAAATAGCCCCCCCCCGTCTGGCTACGCCAGACACCCCCCTCCAAGCCGCCATCGGGGAATTAACGCCAGTCGCGCCCCCCGCGCAACCCGTGGTGCCGGCTGTTGCCGCGCCCGCCGCGCCGCCGACGGAACCCGACGATATTCTGCTGGTTCCGGCAAAGGTGGCCAAGGCCCAGGTCAAGACCACCCTTGTCCCGCCCGCATCCGGCGAGATTGCGGTTGAGAAAGGCGATACGGTTTACAGCATCGCCCAGAAATACGATGTCGCCTTGCGCGATTTGCTGGACGCGAATACTTTGTCCGCGCCGTATACCATCGGTCCGGGGCAAAAGCTGAAGCTGCCCAACGCGCGGTATCACACCGTGGCGGCGGGCGAAACGCTGTATTCGGTCTCGCGCGCTTATTCTGTTGACTTGAATTCTTTGGTTCGCGAAAACAGACTGGCCGAGCCGTATGGCCTTTACGCCGGACAGAAATTGCGTTTGCCGGCGGCAATGGCCGCCAGCGGCGATCAAATGGCGGCCGCGCCTGTTGCCGCGCCGCCCGCCGTCCCCGCTGTTACCGTCCCTGCAAGTCCGGTTGTAACCGCGCCGGCAACCACTCAACAGATGTATGGTTCCTCGGCCGCCGCCGGAAAACCGCCGGCGGTTGCAGCCGCCAAGCCGGCCATCGCCGCGCCATCCATAACTGAAAAGCCAAAAACCGGCACGGCGGCGGGTGACGTAAAAAAGCTGCCGGCGGCGGCGGCGCGCGCGTCCACAAAATTTTCCTGGCCGGTGACGGGCAAGATAATTTCCGATTTTGGCGCTAAATCCAACGGGCTGTATAACGACGGCATTAATATCGGGGCGGCCGCCGGCACGCCGGTCAAGGCCGCCGAGAACGGCGTTGTCGCATATGCCGGGAACGAGTTAAAGGGCATGGGCAATCTGGTGATTATCCAGCACAGCGGCGGATGGATGACCGTATACGCGCATATGGAATCATTGTCGGTCCGTCGCGGGGCGCGCGTCGCGGTAGGTGAAAAAATCGGCGCAGTCGGTCAAACGGGCAAGGTGACCGAGCCGCAGTTGCACTTTGAAATCCGCAACGGCACCAAGGCGTATAATCCGACGACCCAGCTAAAGAAATAAATATTGCGACTACCCCGGAATACCAAGGTCGCGCAAACCAGCGCCTCTCAGCATTTCGACCCTTCTGAGAAGGGTATCTTCGCACTCATTTATCGTAAATTTGAGAGCGCTAAATCCCCTTCGTAGAAGGGGAGAAAAGCGAGGAGCGCGAGATGTTGCGTGCGACCATAGCTTTCCGGGGTAGTCAGAAAAGACAAATGTATTAGGGTCAGGACTCAATGAAAACGTGCAAATGGCGGCAGAGAAATTAAAGCAAGAACGAGGGTTTTTGCGCAGAATGTATAATATACATTCAAGCAGAAACCCGAAGTTATTGATTTAATTGGTCGCCGTCCCTTCGGGATGCGGCTAAAATCACCCATCGCTTTGTCAGACCTCCTCGCCGTATTAATATACGGCTTCGTCGGTCTTCCGCGCGCTGTGCGATTTTATCTCGCACCATTTACGCGTTTTCATTGAGTCTTGACCCTAGTCATAAATAGCATAATATTAAAACCACGCGCGGAAAATTAATTGCCAGTTTGCTTTGTTAATATTTATCTTTGCGCCGGTTGATTTATGAAACACCCAGAATTCGTCCAGTGGCGCGCGCGCGACTATATCCAAACCGCCAGATTTGTTCCGGGACACGACATGTTTCGGCATCGGGCCGGCCCCCAGCCCGAATTCATGGGCGACATCGTTGGCGTCATATCCTGCCTCTGCATTATTGCACACAAGAATGCTGTCCGTTGCGAACTGGTTCATATCTATTGATGTCCATGTTCCGGGGAATCCGGTGAGCAATGTAAGATCCCTGTTGAATCCCAGCAACGGCCATCCATCGGTTTTAATAAAATTCTTTGGGCGGATATTATTTTGTTCAAATAAATTCGCCCAAAATTCCGGCGAAACGGAATTTATATCAAAATTTTCGGCGGCTGGGAAAAGTGTGGAAAAGTCCACATTTGATAAATCGGCGCGGGCAATTGCGACGCCGCCCGCGGTCGCGCCGTCGTGCAGCCGTATGGTTTGGGCGTCCGTGTCCATTGTGATTTCGCCGGCGCGCCCCGTATAGTTTTTTGTCTCTGCGGCCGTTCCGCGCTTTATTTGAAGAATCTTGCTCATCTTGCGTCCTTTTACTGATTGGTGTTTTCAGGGTAATGCCAGAGTCTGAATCTGACCGACCATTTTGTCTTGTCTATATTGGTCTGCGCGCCGGTGGATTTATGCGATACCCAGAATGGCTCGTAATTTATCCACAGTGTTACCTCCATTGATGAGCCATTGTATTGGGTAATAACCGGTTTGGGTGCGGTGCGCGATCCGATACCGAATGCGTAAACAGTTTCGCCGATGCTGTAACCGGCGTCCGCCGCTTTGCATAACAAGATGCCGTCAAGAATCACATTTGTTAAATCTATCCGCTTTGTTGTGGAAAAATCGGTTGATCCGCCTACAAGGCCATATTCCAAAGTCGCTTTCCCCAGTCCGCCATTCGCCGCAAAGTCGGGCGGGGTGCCGACATATTTTTGAAATAAATTGTTCCAGAATTCGGGGGGGACCGTATTCATGTCAAATGTTTCAGTGCCAAAGTCGGTATTCTTTATCTTTTCCGCGCACGTGTCCGGATCAATATTTGAAAAATCCGCGCGGGCCAATGCAAACCCGCCCGCGGTCGCGCCGTCATGCACGCGGATGGTGTTTGCATCCGTATCAAACGTCGTTTCGCCGCGTTGTCCGGTAAAGGTTTCGTGTTGCGCGGTCGTTCCACGCCGCAGTTGCAGTATTCTTGGCATATCATATCCTTTATGGTGGGGAATAAAAACGGCCGCCGAAATGGCGACCTTAGCTGACACTCATTATAACACAAAAGCCCAAAAAAATCAATTGCAAAAGCGGGCGCCCCCTATATTTCGCTTGAAAATTTGCGAATAGTTTCCTATGCTTTCCGCAAGAGAGAGAAGTGAAAAGATTCCTGTATATTTTTCTGGGGATGACAGTGTTGGTTTGCGGCCCCGCGTGTGCCGAGTATGTTTATGGCGCCAGTAATTGGAACGAACATATAATGGTTCCGGTTGGCAGGTTTAAGGAATCCGATTCAATTAATATCTCAAGTTCTTTGTCGCTTGAAAATTATGGCGCGATTTATGGCGATATTTCTGTTGATAACGGAAAAGTTCTTGGCTTTAAGAATAGCGGCGTATTTTACGATACCGTTCGGATCGCTACCGGCGGCGAATTGGTTCAGATCATAAATTCCGCCGCAGACATGAATTATATCAATGTTCAGAAAGATTTCGGCGCGAAGTTTTCCGTTGTGGCGGACGGCGCAACGGGCGTGAACTTTACGGATTTGGCGGCGTTGGCCCGGGACGCCGATAAATTGGTGTTAAAGGATTCGTCTATTAACTTTGTTCCCGGCGCGGCCGCGAATATTCCGATAGAGCTTGACGGGAATGTCATATTCAATATCCATGATGTTTCCGGCTTGCAAGATTATGTTCTGCTGTCCAACGTGTCCGGCGAAGGCAGCCTGTATGTCCTTGCGGATATTCCGAAACTGTTCCATGCCGAAACTTCGCGCCGCGACGATAAAGTAATCCTTTCCGTCGCGCGCGAAACGGATTATGAAAAGGTTGTCGGCGGGGCAGAGGGAAAGTTTATAAACAACCTCCGCGCGTCCGGCATGGACCGGCGGCTGACGTCCCGGTTGGACGGGGCGATGACAGAATCGGAATTAAACGCGATAATGGCGGACTCGGTCGCGTTCCATCCCGCGAAACTGATGGGGCCGGTCTCGCTGCTGGCGCGGTTTGGATCGGCGGGCGCATTTGCGGACGATTCGGGCGGCGGGTTTGGCGCGTGCGGCGCCACTGCGATTTTTGGGGAAGATGTCGCGCTGTATTCCGGCAGTATTGGCGCGGGATTTGGGGTTGGCGGCTTGACCCTCGGGCTGTCCGCGCATGCGGGCGGTTTTACTGGACCCGATTTCGCCGGCAAATTCTATGGGCTGGAAACTACGGCCGCGTTTGACAAGAAATGGCTGCACGCGGGGCTCTGGGCCGGATTTTCGGTCGCGAATTTTGACGCCGGGCCGATTTTCAACGGGACGGACGACGCGGTTTATAATCCCGGCGGCGCCGCTTACTATGGCGCGGCGGAAATCGGAATCCGTGCGTTTGACAACGGCGGTTCCGCCGCCGGCGGATTTTACGTCATGCCGATCATTCGGGCGCGGACGTTTGTAGCGCGCGTATTGGACGAGAATGAATCGGAATTTGCGGTCGGCGCCGGCGCGCGCGTGGGCTATCGCGAAGAAATGCTCGGGCTGGCCACCGAATATTCGGCATACGGATTGCTAGAGAGCGAGAATTCCGGGCAACTCGGCGTTCGGATTGGGGTTTCTTCGCCAATGGACGGGGCCGCTGTGTCACTGGACGCCGCGGTGATGAAATTCAACGATAACTATTTCTATAAGTTTGGGGCAGGGGTCAGATTTTTGTTTTAATCCGCAATCTCTCCGCGCAGAGAGCATTTATTCGCGGATGTTATAAGAATGAGAGATAAATTCTCCCCCCTCTTGGGGGGGAGTGGCCGCGAAGCGGGCGAGGGGGGGCTATCTTTACTATTGGTGTTGGAACGAGAGCTCCCCCCAGTCGCCTCCGGCGACGCCCCCCCCCAAGAGGGGGGGCAATTAACAATCGCCTGCTGCATATACGGCGTGCGCGCCAGCAGGTGCTTGCCGGTTTTGTCCGCGCCCTCTATCAAACAGGGCAGGACCCGGCCGACGCACGATTCGTTAAATTCGCGGTTTATTTCCGTCAATGCGTCGTCCAGTATTTTAAGGCGCGCGCGCTTTACATTTTCCGGAACTTGATTCGGCATCGTGGCGGCCGCAGTATGCGGGCGGGGCGAATACTTGAACGAGTATGAATTGATGTATCGCACGCGGCGGATTATATCCAATGTCTGCTGGAATTCCGCATCCGTCTCGCCCGGGAATCCGACGATAAAGTCGGACGAGATTTGGATATCCGGCCGCGCGGCCTTTAACTTGTTCACAATATCCAGATATAGATCCAGCGAATACGGTCGGTTCATTCGTGTCAATACATCGGGTGATCCGCTTTGTATAGGCATGTTCAGAAACGGCAAAAGCTTGGGCTCGGTCCCGAACAGCGCGATTAAATCATCGGACATTTCGGTCGGATAGGACGAAGTGAATCTGATTCGTTTCACCGAATCAATCCGGGCAATTTCACGGATAATGTCGGCAAGGGTGAATATCTGCTCCGTTGCGTCTCTCCCCTCATGTCCACCCCACGCGACACAACCAGTCGCGAGGGGGCCCCGGTGGGGGGGGAGACGCGACGGAGCAAATTTATACCCATTCACATTCTGACCCAGGAAACAAATCTCTATCGCCCCCGCATCGGCCGCGGCGCGAACATCGCGCATGACATCCGCAAACGGCCGCGACAGCTCTCGCCCGCGGGTATACGGCACTATGCAGTATGTGCAGCAGTGGTTGCAGCCTTCTTGAATCGGGATATAGGCAAGGGGATTAACCCCCGCCCTTGCGGCGGGGGTCGCGGTCGCGCTTTCTTGCGCACCGCGGGGGGTGGGTTCATTAATCAAAGCATCTGAATCATTTTGCTGATTTGATTTACGGAACCCATCCCCCGGCGCGATACCAGCGCCGACCCCTGCCGCAAGGGCAGGGGTAAATAGAGCGTCAAACTTTTCCAATCCCGACAGGTCAACATTCAGCAGACGCGCATCCGGGTTATCCAGGATTTCCGGCAGTTTGTGGTAAGACTGCGGGCCCAGGACAAAATTAAGTTCCGGAATGCGGCGGAAAGCGTTCGCTTCTTCTTCCTTTGCGACGCATCCGACTATGCCGAACAGGGCGTCGGTTTTTTTTCGGTCCCGAATGCGGCCCAATTCGCTGAATACTTTGTTGGACGCTTTTTCCCGCACGGCGCAGGTATTGAGAATAATTAAATCGGCGGCCGCAATGTCATCCGTCTCGGCCAATCCGCGCGCGCGCAGCATGCCGACAATACGCTGTCCGTCATAGACATTCATCTGACATCCGAAAGTTTTGATATAGAAGGTCTGCATTAATTCAAAAGCTTTAACTTTTCCAATTCCGCAACGACCTCGTCCGCGATCATCTGATGCCCCGCGCCGTTGGGGTGCGCGTCATCGGCGTATAATTTGGATAAATCGCGCGTCGCCCAAGCATCGTACCGACGAACAAAGGGAATCTTTCTTTCGCGGCAGATTTTTGCAATCAGATCGTTGTATTCGGCGATATCGGCATTATGCCACCACATATTGCCGTCGGATTCCTCTATGGGTATCAGTTCTTCGCGAATCGGCAGGATGTCCAGCACGATAATATTTTTAATATTCTTTTGCGCAATGTCCAGCAAGCGGTTCCAGTATTCGGCCCGCAAATGCGGCGACAGGTCGGTCGGCGAATCTGAATCCGGCCCGCGGAGCAGGTCGTTGACGCCGATTGCTATTATCAATATATCGGCCGGATAACGCGTCAGCAATTCCGCGCCCAAGCGGTGATAGGCATCGCAAATCCGGTCGCCATCTTGGGACAGATTATAAAACCCGAATGCCTGGGGCCGGGCGGCGGAAATGCGCGCGGCCATACGCCCGAACCATCCCGCGAATGTTTCGTCCCAGTATCCGTTGGTAATGCTGTCGCCCAACGCGGCGATGACTTTGTAAGACATTTTATGCCCCTAATTTTTCTTTCAGTATCTGGTTTACCGTGGCGGGGTTGGCCTTGCCGCCCCATTGACGATATTGTTTATGCAGATTGTGCCACTGCACCAACGTCTTGGTGGATGCGGGATTCAGCACAATCGCACTGGCCGTTATAAAAGGCTGACCCGGCACATAGTCATAAATCCGCGGTCCATATCTTGCAACAAACGCGCGAAACGATTCAAGATCGACGCGTTCCAAATCGTCAAACGGTTTGTATTCGGTCAAGAGGTATTCAACGGTTTGCGTTTTTCCCGCTTACTTATTCGTGGTGCGTTTTGCGTTCGCGCGGGAACTGCTGAAATTTTGTCGCGCTTGGGTTGTTTGATTAAGAGCATTGGTAATCTTTTCATCTTCTGTCGGCATGGTGAAATCCCACGTCCCCAGCCCGGTAATCGCATAGGTTGGATCAGGTATAAATTTAATTGGTTTCATTGTGTGTTCCTTTTTTATTTCTTATGAGATTTGTTATATGCAGAGATTGAGTCATCAATGCATTTCATCCATGCAATGGCTTCGTTAAGGACGTTCGCAACCTTATGTTCGTTTTTCTTATTCTGATCAAATATCGCGTCCTTACAAAAAGTATTAAATAAAAATTCAAAATCATTCTTTCGATTGTAAAATGCCAATTCTTCGTTATCGATATGTTTCAACCAGTTTGGCAATATTCTTTCACAACTAAATAATTTATCATCCAAAGTTGATAATATTCTGTAAAAATATGTCTGAAATGTTCCATGCGGATGGAAAGTTTTTATAAATGAATCTTGTTTTATATCCTTAATCTTTATAAACAAATTATCCGGATTAAAACGCAGTTGAACTATCTCGTCTGGTTTGGGCGAGTTAAAATTAATCGCATAGATTTCCAATGAATTACCATTATCGGCATTTTCAATCGGGTATATAACTTTTTCAATTTTGTATAATCCGTAGTTCATAGTTTTTTCCTTTTTTTGTTTATTCTCTCGCCTTAATGGGCGCAAGTATGCGCCCTACATCATCCCAGTTTCTTTTTTAAGATCTCATTAACGGTCGCGGGATTCGCCTTGCCGCCGGTCGCCTTCATGACGGCCCCGACAAAGAATCCCAACAGCCCGACCTTGCCGGCGCGATACTGCGCAACCGAATCGGCGTTGGCGGAGAGGATGTCCGCAATGGCCGCCTCTATCACGCCCGTATCATTGACCTGGCGCAGGCCGTGGCGTTCGGCGATTTCGCGCGGGCCGCCCGATTCGCCGTCCAGCATCTTGGTAAAGATGTCTTTGGCGATTTTTCCGCTGATTTCGTTGCTGGCGATCATGTCAACCAATTCAGCCAGGTCGGCGGGCTGCATTTCAAATTCCGGATGCGCGAATAATTCCGTTATCATCCAGTTTGCAACCGGCTTTGCCCGCGCCGGTTTTCCGCCGACCGCGGATTCAAACCAAATTGAAGTTTCGACCGATTCGGTAATGCGCGCGGCGTCGTATTCGGACAGTCCCCATTCGCGGATATACCGCTCGCGCCGCGCCGCCGGCAATTCGGGCATCGTTGCGCGGATTTTCGCGATCTGGTCGTCGGTGATAATAAGTGGCAACAAATCCGGATCCGGAAAATACCGGTAATCCAGCGCGTCTTCCTTGCTCCGCATCACGGATGTCGTGCCGCTGTCCTGGTTATAATGCATGGTATCTTGCGACACCCGGCCGCCGGATTCATAGATTTCAATTTGGCGGCGCGCCTCAAACTCAATGGCGGTTTTGATAAATTTGAACGAAACCATGTTTTTTGTTTCCGTCCGCGTGCGGAATTCCGTCTCGCCGACTTTGCGCACGCTGATGTTCACATCGGCGCGCATGCTGCCTTCCTCCATATTCGCATTGCTTACGCCGATGGCGCGCACGGTTTCGCGAAGCGCGCGCAGATAACGCTCCGCCTCGTCCGGGCTGGTGATGTAAGAATTATTTTCCGGATTCTTGATATCCAGAAACGTTACGATTTCAAGCAGCGCGACGCCCGCGCGGTTCAGGTCTATGAATGTTTTTGTCGGGTGCTTGTCGTGAAAGCTCTTTCCCGCGTCCTGTTCCAGATGCGCGCGTTCAATCAGGATTTTCTTGGGATTGCCGTCGTCGCCCGTAATCTCAACCCAGCCGCGGCCCACGACCGGCGGGACCTCTGGCGGTTGGGTGATTTGGTATCCCTGGGGCAGGTCGGGATAGAAATATTGTTTCCGCGAGAAAATGCTGCGCCGCGAAATGTCGGCATTGATCGCCAATCCGAAACGAATCGCCTGATTCACGCATTCGGCATTTAACACGGGCAGAGTGCCCGGCATCGCGGCCCCGACAAATCCAATCTGTGTATTTGGCGCGACGGTCGGGTTATAGTCCGCGGACGCGCCGTCAAACAGCTTGGATTTGGACAAGACCTCTATATGTGTCTCCAGCCCGATGACCAATTCCCATTCGCCCGTTTTTCCGTGTATCGTGTATGTCATTTTATTCCCCCATAACCGTTGTCGGGCGGTTGTCCAGGTTGGCGAATGATTCAATATGTTTCGCCATCTGCAGCGTGCGCAGGTCGTCAAACCGCCGGCCCATGATGTGCATTCCGACGGGTAATTCCCCCCTCCCTTGGAGGGGGGGGGCCGGCAAAGCCGGACGGGGGGAGGCTTGCCCGCTATCGGAGCCAGAGCCCCCCCCAGTCGCGCGTTGCGCGACAGCCCCCCCCAAGAGGGGGGGCAATTTAACCATTCCCATCGGAACGGAAACGGCCGGCAGACCGGACATGTTGGAACCTATATTTAATGTGTCGGCGGCATCAAATTGTTCAGCGGAAAAGTCATCGCCGATTCGCAAGGACTCGTCCCCCAATGGCTGCGATACGCAGGGGCTGGCGGGATTCAGAATGAAATCGCACTTTTCAAACGCCGCGCGCAATTCGTTGTCCAGCATCCTGCGGATTTTTGCGGCCGCCAGAAAGCAATCATTGTAAAATTCGCGGGTCAACATTATAGAACCGGTAACAAGGCGGTATTTAACATAACTGCCGAATCCGGCGGCGCGCGTTTTCTTGTATGTGTCGTCCAGATTTTCGCCATCCACACGCAGCCCGTATCGCATGCCGTCGTAACGCGCGAGGTTGCTGGATACTTCGTTGCGCGCAATGATATTGTATAATATTACCAAATCCATAATTCGCGGGACGGATACCTCAATAATCTCGGCACCAGCGGATTTCAGCGCGGCCAGATTTTCGTTAAAGATGCGTTTGATGTCGGGCAAAATTTCAAGGGCTTCAAATTCGCGGATGACGCCGAGTTTAATATTTTGTAAAGACAACGGCTGTAACGAGTGAGGGCGCGCCGCCCCCCTCTTGGGGGGGAGTGGTCGCGTAGCGGCCGAGGGGGGGCTATCGTTGTCGCTTGATCCGTAGCCCCCCCCCCGGCC
>Ga0209629_10000539_pt1 | contig 20913 bp, 12 predicted proteins | sample TergutCu122P5_FD_187286 | JGI IMG/M metagenome (GOLD analysis project Ga0209629, IMG submission 187286) | Cubitermes ugandensis P5 segment gut microbial communities from Kakamega Forest, Kenya - Cu122 P5 (SPAdes) (version 2) | ecosystem: Host-associated > Arthropoda: Insects > Digestive system...
GGCATGACGTCCGCCGTATTGAATTCCACCGGCTGATCTTTCATCATTACTGCGGTAAACCTTGTGCAAAGCGGTTCACCGACCGCGGCATCGGATAATGAGGTTTCCAGCTCATAAGGCTTTTTGATGACATCGTCCTTCAGCTCCAGGAGCTGCGAAAGGGATGCCGGAACCCGGGTTCCAAGTCGCCCCTGACGAAAACCGTGTCGATGAAGTTCGTTCCGTAATTCAGGGGCGATGTCCATTTCTTCCGCTTCGCTCCAAAGTTCTGCGGCCAACTGACGTTTCAAATACGGAACCCGAATCCTATAAAAATCGATGACGACACCTGATGGAGGGAGTTTGACCGCACCAAATGGCGACTTACCCGATTTGCCCGATCGCCTTTCGGTGATTTGACCGGTCCCGGACAAGTAATCTTTGATGGACGAGCAAGAAACGCAGACGCTTAGCATCCAAATGCCTGCAAGAAGACAGCATATACCGTAGCCGGTGCGGGCGGCTGCCTTCGGCCTCGTGCAACCGCCCTGCGTTGCAGGGTTTCTGTGTCCAACTGCGGGAATTTCTAACCGGTTTGAGTATAAATTTTGATGATTCGGCGGTTTCAACAACGAACTTCCAAAAGAGGACTTAAAAAAGTACAAAAAACACTCCTCTGCGAAGAATAACAGGAGTCGTTAAAATCGTCAAGATCGTTTTTTGGCCGCCTGATGTGCAAGCAAATGTCTCCCATTTGATATACGAAACTTGATTCCACAGAACAACAATCGATAAAATTTCAACAAACAAGATCAATTCGGAACGTATATTTTGAGAATGGATATTCAAAAAATTTACGGAATCCCGACTGTTTCTGTTTCATGATTTGCCAATGAGCCACGTTTTTCTATTTATTATTGATTTTCTTACGATTATGGCCGGAGTATGGCTTGCCGTGCGACACCGCGACATGATTTTTCGCGCTCGAATCGCGCAAATTCGTGAGAATCAAGTGGTTTGGGCCATGGCTGGTGAAGAGGCATCCTCTTCACTGGATTCGATACAAACTGTGGTGAACGAGCCGCAGATCGAAGAAAACGTTCCTGCCGAAGAACTTGACTTTCGCGAGGAATTCGTTTCCGACGACATCGCCATGGAAAACGAGCCGCTTGAAAAAGAAAATTTCGAAGAAGTGCTGAGCGTCGACGGCCCGGTCAAGAGTCTTGGCGAAATGACAAACATCATTACCGAATCAAATATCATTCGTGAAGAAATTCTTGTGAGCGAACGATCTGAACATTCCGGCGAAAAATCGTCGCAAAACGTGCCGACAACAGAAAATAACGGCAGAACGACCGAATCGGGCGATCTTTGGAAAACATGGCCATCGGTGGAAATCATCGAGGAAACGGTGGGACTTGCTGCGACATTCGGGGAAGCGGATTCCGAAGAGTATCGGGAAATCATTTCTCAATTACAGGAAATCCGGCATCTTTTCATCGAATCGGAAAAACGTTATTTCGCTTCGGAAGACGCACAATTTGTGATGAAACCGCACGAATCGAAGTATGTCAGCCTTGCGTTTTGTCGTCCCACGATCTGCAAAAAGAAACTCCAGGAACTTTCCTAGTCTGCCTTGTTTTCTTTTTTGATTTATATGCTGCATTTTACGGAATAATATCTTTTTTTTCAAAGCGGCATTTCTTCGAAAGTGGAATCTCGTTATAATCCCTCCGAAATTTTGTACCAGCTCTTCGCCATACTGTGCTGGAAATAAAAATGCGTCAGGGGCGACCGTGCGCAGCTAAGGAAGCCCCGGTCAAATCCTCAACACGTTTTTGCGCACGATGCAAATTTTATGACCATACCAAATAATACCGCTGTGGTATACACCGACATGGGTTGAATCTCGATATGAATTTTTTTCCACAGAATGATCACATCAATTTCCGACCTGCGACGATGGGCCGCCGATACTCCTGGAAAATGATTGGTTTTTTCATGTTTTTGTCCGCTGTCGTGTTTTTGCCTGCACTTGGTTGCGGCACGACCAAATGGAGTGACACAACCCGTACCGGCATCGAACAACTACTGGTCAGTAACGCAATCGATCGGGCGGTCAGTCAACTGGACTTTGGCAAACTTTACGGCAAATCCGCCTCTATTGACAGCAAAGCGGTCGAATCTGCAACGGACAGCAAGTATCTAGTCAGTGCCATTCATCAACATTTGCTGGCAAGCGGCGTCAAGGTAGTGCCCAAGGAAGAAGATGCGGATTATGTCGTTGAGTTGCGTTCGGGAGCACTGGGAACAGACCGTGACGATTTGTTTTACGGAGTTCCGGCGTTCAATGTACCCACCGGTTTGATGTCGGCCAATACGTCGGTCGGCATCGCGGCAATTCCCGAAATCGCAATCATCAAGCGGACCGATCAACGTGCCGTCGTCAAAATCGCCGTGTTCGCTTACAATAAAAAAACGCACTCGCCGGTTTGTCAGTCGGGGAATATTCAAACGGAAAGCCGAATCCGGGCAAGGTGGATTTTTGGCGCCGGACCGTTCTCCAGCGGTGATATTTGCGATGGCACAAAACTGGCCGGTGCTTCAATTTCCCCGCGTATGGCGCAGATTATCGATCTCAATTTGCTGGAAGACGGAGAAAAGATGCCGCCGCCGTCCATCACCACTCCGGCGCAATACACCGAGCACAATGAAAACGAAGCACCGTTGCCCAAAACCGCTCCTGAAAACAAAGGAACCGACAAACCCGGAAGCGAACCCGGAACAACGGAAGCCGTTCCGGCATTCCCCAAACCGGTACCCGGCATAGTTTCCACTTCACCTTCCACTCCGCCGGCTCCGGCCATAACCCCAATCACCGCTCCGCCTGCCGGTTCTGTGACAACCGCTCCTGCTGTCACCGGACTGGTCGCGCCCCCGGCCACTGCTCCCATAACGCCGGCCATTTCCGTTGCTCCTCCTCCCGAAAATCCTCCAGCCACGCCAAACATCGTTTTTGCCAATAATACCGATAATAACCTTAATACCGATAATAACCTTCCCCCACCGGTGCAATCGCCGGTTGTCCCAGTGCAAATCGCGACCGGTTATCCTGTGTATCCCGCGTATTCCTCTCCTTCTTCGGCAAACAGTCCCAACACACAGCTTGCTCAACCTTACCAAATGAATACCGCCATCGGTCCGCTTCAATGAAAAAACAATTCATGTCATATACCGCAGCCGGTATGGGCGGCAGCCTTCGGCCTTGCGCAAACGCCCTGCGATGCAGGGCTTGCGTGCCCCACTTTCGGAATTTTTAACCGGCTTGAGTATAATTGGTCAAATATCCCGCGTATTTTGTTCATGATTGTCGAAGAAAGCTGAAAATGACAACTCCCAAAAAACAGGAATCGAAAAAACCGGATAAGTCCCCACCAGTTAATCTGTCGGAGATTCCGACTCTCGAACAAAGTTCCGAACAAAAACAACTTCTGCCGGATTTCAGCCGTTTTGTCGTGCTTCGCACCGCGTTGCTCTTCGTGTCGGTGGTTGGAATTCTTGCCGGCATCAAGGTGGCCAGCGGCATTTTGACCCCTGTTTTGCTCGCGCTGTTCATCACGATTATTTTGCTTGCCCCGTTACATTGGCTGCACGGCAAAGGGGTTCCGAGTTTTCTTTCGTTTTTGATCGTCAGTGGTGCCATTCTTCTCCTGTTCACGGGATTTGTTTGGCTTCTCGGGAATTCTATCAGCGATTTCAGCAACAGACTCCCCAAATACACGGTGACGATCACTGAAAAAATCGAGAAATTGGATCAATTTCTGCGCAAATTCGGATGGACAATGTTTCCCGCTCCAAAAAATGATGATGAATTGAAGTACAAACAACAGCTCACGGAAAAAATCAACGAATTGGATCAACGTCTGCAAGAATTCGGGTTTCCGATCTCCCCCGTCCGGGAAAACAGTGAAGAATCGAAGCCGGACCAGATTGTGGGTGATATTGTGGCCAATGAAAATCAAAATTTTGTTACTGAAAAAACAGAAGCGGAACCGCTGCCCGCTCTTTCCGGTTCGACGGACGCAGCCGTTGTGAAAAAAACCGTCGTCGCTGAAAAAACCCCCTCACCATCGGCGGAAATCACGGAAATCAACGTCAAACAGATCATGGTTTGGATCGCCTGGGGAGCCGCCGGGTTGCGTCGTCTGGCGGAAAATGCGTTTTTGATTCTCGTGGTTTTGATGTTCATGCTTTTCGAAGCGGCACGGTTTCCGGCCAAACTGGAAAAGGCGTTTGGTGGCAGTGACATCACCAACGAACATTTCCGCAACATCGTCGACGATATCCGCCGATATGTGTTTTACAAAGGGGCGATCAATCTGCTTTCATGCAGTATCGTTCTGACTTTTTATTATTTTCTCGGCGTGCAATATGCACTGCTTTGGGTCTTGATCGCGTTTTTCCTCTACTACATTCCGAACATCGGAACGCCCCTTGCCGCGATTCTCCCGGTCCTGCTGACGTTCGTCGATCAGGGAATCGGAACGACTGTGATTCTCATCGCCGGCCTCTGTGTGATTGAATCCGTGATCGGTTTCGGACTCGAACCGCGACTGCTCGGACACAGTCTCGGAATTGCCACGATCGTCGTATTTCTTTCAATGGTCTTCTGGGGATGGCTTCTCGGACCGGCCGGCCTCTTTTTGGCCGCCCCGTTGACCATTGTCTCGAAAATCGCGTTGCAGGCATTCGAGGAAACCCGTTGGCTCGCCATCCTGCTCGGAAAATAGTTCCTTCTTATTTCGCCCATTTTCGAAAATGTCTCAAAAAAAAACTTTTTTCTCGAAAAAGTTGTCGCAAACAGCGTAATCTGCTATAATATCTTGTCAGGTGCAGTCCTTGTTTTTCTTTGAATCGGCAACTCTGAATATTGTTCTCGTGCAGACAAAGTCCATGTCGTTGATGCAGCATGCGCATGTCGGCACAAAGTGCAGGAAAGGAGAAAAATCATGCTCAAAACACTTGGTATCATCGATGGCTTGCTAACGACGGAACGTCAGCGGCGAAACGCCTGCCGCACGCTGGGCGGTAAAACCGTTCTGGAGTGGGTCGCCCGTCAAATGACCGATTCCGAGCGGCTTGACGGCGTGATCGTTGTCACGGACGACTCGGAAGAAAACATGTTCGTCAAACAGAGGACGCCGCTTGACATTCCTGTGTTTGCCGTCGGTCCCGGCGGCGACACGCTCAAGGCGGTCGCGTTGGCACTGGAAGCGTTTCCGGCGGAACATTGCGTCTTCATCGGACTCGATTGGCCACTCATTGATTCGTCTCTCGTCGACCGCCTGATTCTGGCGGCGGAGTCGAACCCGCTCGGAGAATACGCCGCTTTTCATTTTGAAAACAGTGCCTGTTCGATCAAAGGCCGACCGACCGGAATGTTCGCCGAATGGTACGATGTCCGGGCATTGCATCGCGCCAACCGGAAAGCGGGCGACCCGATGTATCGTGAGTATCCGGGAATGTATTTTATCGAGCAGTCGCCGAAAAACACGCTGACGCTGATTCCGGCCCCCAAACAGTTTGACCGCGACGACATTCGCTGGACGATCGAAAACGAAGATGACTGGGAAAACGTTGTCGCCCTTTTCGAATCGATCGACGCCGACAACATTCAGTGGCCCCGGATCGCCGAAACCCTGTTGCACCAACCGCACCTCCAAGCCGGAATGAAACGACACGGCAAATCAGTCCGCGTCAAATGAAATTTTTTTCAAAGCGATTGACAATAACCGCTATTTTGCCTATCCTATTAAGTTGAAAGCAAACCGCATTGCAGGCAATGCGGCTACGTTCCCGTATCAATAACATAAACATAAATCATTATGTCCTCTCAAAAACCATTGAAAAAAGAATCGGCACCATGTTGCGATTCGCTCGGAACGGGGGAAGTGAAACGTCGCGGTTTCCTCGGATTGCTGTTTGGACTCGCCGCCGGAGCCGTAGCACTGGCCACGCCGGTTTACGCGGCGGTGCGTGCCGTCATCGCTCCGCTCAAGCAACAGGGAATCAGCGGCGAATTTTATCAACTGACCACCGTCGATTCGCTTGACACGACGCCGCAGAAGTTTCCGATCGTTGCCGACATCAGGGATGCCTGGGTGACCATACCACGTCAGACGATCGGAAACGTGTATGTCCGCAAAAACGAAAAAGGGGAGGTGCTTGCCTGGCAGTCGCTTTGCCCGCACGCCGGTTGCACGATCGGCGTCAAAACGATGGAAAATCCGAAAACGAAGAACGTTGAAACCTTGTTTGCTTGTCCGTGTCATCTGGCGCATTTCGACCTGAACGGCGAACGGCTCGACGAAAAACCGGATGCCCCGCGCAACATGGATTCGCTTGAAGTCAAAACCGATCCCGACGGCAAAGTTTCCGTCCGATTTGAAGTGTTCGCGTTCGGAACCCCGGAAAAAAGAGTTTCGTGAGTCATTGACTCCATTTTCGTCGAGCAAGCTCGACCGCTAACTCCAATATTATTAATTATTGTGCAGGACACCAGTTTTTTTTATTGATAAAGAAAGAATAACACGATGTTTCGTTGGCTGAATGATCGGACCGGAGCGGTGACGGCACTCAAAACGTTCTGGTATTGGACGGTTCCGGGAACCAAATGTATCTTCCGGATGATTCCGGTCATGATCATTTTTGCATTCGTCATGCAAGCAATCACCGGTGTCGTGATGTGGGCGCATTATTCCCCCAGTTCGCAAACCGCCTGGGAAAGTGTTTACTTTTTTCAATTTCACATCCCTTACGGCTGGCTGATTCGCGGGCTGCATCACTATTCGGCGCAGTTGACCGTCGGTTTGCTCGGTTTTTATATCCTTGCTTCCATCCTGCGTTATTCGTATCGCTCGCCGCGCGAGTTCGTGTTCTGGGGGGCGATCATCCTGTTCCTGATTTCGCTTTGCGGCTGTCTGACAGGCGACCTTCTTTCATGGTCGCTTTCCGGCTATTCGGCAACGCTGGTCCGCGTCCGGTTTTTGCAGATGATTCCGGTCGTTGGCGACAGCCTGTTCAAACTCGTGCTCGGAGGACCCGGCCCCGGTTTCGGTACTTACACGCTGACTCGCTTTCTCGTATTGCACATCATGGTGTTCGGGGGGGGATTCTTTGCATTTCTGGTGCTTTGGCGGTTTTTCGACTTCCGCGCCCGACGACTTCAAATCGCTCAAAATGCGGCGGACGCGGCTTTTCTGACCAGCCTGCAAGTGCCGCCGGAGATCGTGCAAAAGAAAACGGCACAACCGAAACTGGCGTATTTCTGGTCGGGACAAGCGTTTTTCGCGGCAATCGCCTGTTTCATTTTCCTTGCGGCGGCACTGGGACTCGTGTTCCAACACGAAGTGGGCCATCGTTTTCAACAGATGGTTCAAAAGGAAGCGGACAAGGAAGCCGCAATGGAAGCCGGAACGGAAAACGCCGTAACCGGTTTTACTCTTCCGGTCGAAGCGTTTCGTGGCGCCAGATTGACATCCCCGGCTGATCCGGCGACGCCGTATGACGCCGCGCGGCCCGAATGGTCGTTCCGGGCACTGTACCATTTTTCGAACATGTTCCCGGCAGATATGAAATTTCACTCGATTTTTGTGATCCCGCCGGTCATTTTATGCTTTTTTCTCCTGATTCCGATTGTCGGAAGAATCAAGTTGTTGCATTATGTATTCAATCTCCCGGTAACTCTCGTTCTGTTCGGTGCGTTTCTTTGGATGACTTATGCATCCTATTATCACGATCTGACCAATCCGGATTTTCTGGCCGCCGTCAATGACGCCGACGAATTGACAGCCCGCACCCTTGAACTCGTCTCGCGTCCCGAAGGGATTCCGCCGGCCGGTGCTTTGTCTTTGCTGCAAAACGACGCCAAAGTCCAGGGGCGTGCCCTGTTCATCCGGCATTGTGCAACGTGTCACGCTTTCTCGCCCCAGGAAGGGACCGAAGCCGACCCCGACATGAAACCATACCTGCATCCGCAAAGTGCCGATTGGACGGCAACCGCTCCGAATCTGTATCTTCCGAAGAAGAAACACTGGATCGCTGGTTTCCTCGACAAAAAACGAATCACGTCGAACGATTATTTCGGTGGCACGGCGTTCCGCAGCGGTTCCATGGTCGGTTATGTCAAAGACACGCTCCCTGAAACGATGGGCGTTATCAATGACGTGATCAGGGAAGAATCCGGAAAAGATGAAAAAACCTACGATTTCAAAAGTGCCGAGGAAGCACTCGACCGGCTTGTCGATTTGCTGGTCGAAGAAGCGAAGCTGGACAAGCCCCGTGAAATGGCCGGCGATCTGCCGAAAGGGATCGATGAAAAACGGTACGAGCTGTTTACGGAATTCGGTTGCGATGAAACAGGTTGTCATAAATTCTACGGCAAGGGAAAAATCGGACAGGCTCCTGATCTGACCGGTTACATGTCCCGCGAGTGGCTGATCGGGGTCATTGCAAATTCGTCGGCCCCGGCACACTACGGCACGAAAAACGACCGCATGCCGGTTTATTATGTTCCGGGACAGGCCGGTTCGACGTTAACGCAACAGGAAGTCGAAATGCTCGCCGACTGGTTGCGCGGGCACTGGTATCGTGCGATGATTGAGGAAAACCCGGTTAAAGAAGCCCCGATTAAGGAAGACGCGGTGAAGAAAGACTCTGTTAAGACTGCCCCGGTTAAAGAAGACTCAGCCAAGACGGACAATGAGAAAGAAGAGCCAATTGAGGAGAAACGGCCGTGAAAGGGGAATTTGACGACGCGTTACGCGGCATGTATCACGAATATGACGAAGTTCGTCCGCAAGAGAAAGACGGCTATCGCGCGATCGGCTCGCTTTCGGTCACCGCATTCGTGTTTGGGATTCTTTCGTTTCTGGCGTTCTTTTCCTGGTTGCTCCTGATTTTCCCGCTCCTGGGACTCATTTTCGGCGGACGCGCCCTGCAAAAGATCATTGCGGCACCGAACGTCATGGGAGGGCTTTCACTGACCATCGCGGGAATGCTCTTGTCGCTGTTTTTCGGCGGCATGAGTCTTCTCTGGCACTACTGGAGCTATTACAATGTCATCCCGACAGGTTATACGGCGGTTGAATTTACGGATTTTGCCGCCGGCAGGGAACGCGGCACGATTCCGGAAGACATTCTTGCATTGGACGGACAACGGGTTTTCGTCACCGGTTACATGTTTCCGACGAAAAAACAGAGCGGTTTTTCCGAATTCGCCCTCGTCCGCACTCTCAATCCAAGCACATATGCGTCGGCGACCCCGTATCCGACCGACATGATTCTCGTCAGACTGGGGAGAGACCAAACGACATCCTACCGCACCAGTCCGCTCCGGGTCGGCGGCATTCTTCATGTGAATCGCGATTACAGCTATGAAAATCTGCCGTACATCATCGACGCGGATTTCGTCCGGTGACCATGAGGCAAAAAGAGAGTGATATGCCGCAACAGGTGAAACAAATGAAAATAATTTCTCTTGCAAAAATTCAAACGGACTTCCCTGATATTATTGCAGGAATTGAAGTCGGTGAAGAAATACTGATTTCATCGGCGGAAACACAAAAAGCCGTTGCCGTGATTGTTCCTTATGAAGCATGGCAAAAAACAAAATCCAGAGTGTTGGGAACCCTGCAAAACCGCGGAAGTGTCGAGTTTACCGAAGATTTTGCCATGACGGATGAGGAATTGTTACAGTCATGAATTATCTTGTCGACACACACATCCTGATGTGGTCGTTTTTCGAACCGCAACGTTTATCGGAAACTATTCGCGAAATCATAACGGATACTTCCCATGAGGTTTATTACAGTCCGGTCAGTCTTTGGGAAATATCCATCAAATATGCCTTGGGCAAATTGAAATTGAACGGATTAACGCCGGAAGAATTTTATACCGAATTGAGTGGCAGCTATTATCAATGCAAGGAAATCAACAACCAAACCATCATCACCAATTACAAGTTGCCGATTCTGCACAAAGACCCGTTTGACCGGTTCCTGATCTGGGAAGCGGTCCAAAGCGATTTCGTTTTACTGAGTGTCGATGGCAGCATGGCTCAATACCGGAAAGAGGGATTGAAGGTGGTCACAGAGTAAGGCGATCTGAATAAGCGAGTAAGCGAGGTTTTCGGTGAATTCTTCCCCCAATAACACCAACCCTTATGCCTCGCCCGTGCCGGTGAAGGAGGATGTACCGGGTTACGATTTGCGGAAAATTGCGAGGCTTTACAATTGGCTGGGGATTGTGTTGAAGTGGTATATGCTTCTTGTGGTTATTGGCGGTTTGCTATTCATGTGTGAGTTGTTCCTTGACCGGCTTGAACTTCCCGATCCATTTCCTGATGACCAAATGCCGTTTCTATTTTTGGTAGCCATACTCAAGGGAATGAATTTATTGATTCCCCCTGTCTGCTTCATTGTATACGTATTGTTTTTTTACAGTGTGTCCTTGATAGGACGAATCGCATACGCAATGCAATACCGTATTATTGCAATGACACTGATTCTCATTGGTGCCTGCTGTTTTTTTGGTGTCAACATCCTTGTCATGTTTCTGCTTCGACGCAAAGCGGCACAAATCCTCCGCGATGGCGGCGTTGAAATCACCGGCGGCAAAGTGGATTTGGCCAAAATTCCACTGGAGAATGATTATTGATCGTCTCATAAATTCAGAGCACGAAGCGTAAGCGAGTGCCCAAATCAACATGCAAACATATTCGGAGGCACTTGCTTACGCTTCGTGCTCTGATTTCTTGAAGATAATCTTTTCTGAGACGGGAACAGTTCAGCGATGACCATTCTCACATTGATGACTGATTTTGGAAGTGACAGCCCTTATGTGGGCGTGTTGAAAGGGGCGATCGTGGAACGGTTGTCGCAGCCGTCTGCGGTCGCATTGATTGATCTGACGCACTCGATTGAACCGCAAAACGTCCGGCAAGGGGCTTTCGTCTGGTCCGATTTCACGGCAACGTTTCCGAAAAACACGGTGCATCTCGGCGTGGTCGATCCCGGCGTCGGAAGCCGTCGCAAATTGATTGCCGTCCGGTGCGGCGGTCAGTTTTTCGTCTGTCCCGACAACGGCCTGATCACGTTTCTCGCGGAACGTTGCCGCGACATGGAAGCGTTCGAACTGACGGAACCCGGTTTTTGGCGGTTGCCGGCGTTTCAAGTCTACTCAAGCCGGTTGAAAATCCCGGAAGTTGGAGCGGCAAGCCCCGCAACGCATGGCGTCTGCGCGAGGCCGAAGGCCGCCGTCCCTACCGGCTGTGGTATGTCGGCGACGTTTCACGGTCGTGACATCCTGGGGCCGGTCGCCGCCGCCATCGCCAATGGAACGCCTTTGGAACGGTTGGGAACGCCGTGTTCCACGGAACCGGTGCGTTTGCCCGTATCGAAACCCGGATACTCCGAACAAAAAATCGAAGCGGAGATCATCGCCGCGGACAGTTTCGGCAACCTGTTTTTGAACATTCGCGTCGATGAAATCCCCGAATCGCACCGGCAATACCTGATTCCGCAGAAATCTTTGACAATACTCATTGAAGGTTGCATGTTTGACGTTCGATTTGTCGCCGCTTATACCGATGCTCCGCAGGAAAGCCCCGTTTTACTGGAAGGGTCAAGCGGTCGCCTCGAAATCGCCGTCGTCAACGGCAGTGCGGCGGATTTTTTGCATGTCACCGCCCAAGACCAACGGCGAACAACGACCGGTATTCCCGTCACTTTGTTTCTGTCGTTGCGGAATGCCCGTTGATTGTTCTTGTGTTGAGATTTGATTTTGCCTGAACCCATTGCATTCGAATCGCGAAAAGAAACATGACGGCAAGGACCGACCAGCCGAAATGATTCAAAGGAAAAAATATCCGGCAGACAATCGCAAGTCCGGCGATCAAAAAGACCGGAACGCTCCCGACGATCCGTTTCAGTTTCTTCCGTGTCATGAAGATCACGAGAGCAACCGGTATCAAGCCCCAAATCAAAAACCGGACGACGGCATCGCCGACGCCTCCCGGAGAAATATTGTTTTTTTTCAGGATCAATCGTTCAATTCCATGAAGCCGAACACCGGCGGAGTAAGAGACGTTCTGAGACGAATCGACGAGATTTCGCTTCAATTGTTCAACGAAATAAACGGAATCCGTGTCATCACCCGGCGAAACCGGGCCAAGCTGCTGTGTCATTTTGACCAATTCATCGTACTGTTGGATCACCCCTCTCAACAGGGTCTGAGGCGGATTCTTTTTCAGGAAACAATCATTGATAAAATCAATCGTTGAACGTTCCGCGTCGGAAGCCGGGACAACAGGTTTGCCTGCCGTGATGCCGCCGTCCTTTTTTTCATCAGATTTTTTATCCGGAGAAGGTTGCCACGGAAAGGAAAAACCGGGTTCCCAATTTTCAGGCGACGGTTGACGCACCACAGTGGAATTCACTTGCCGGCGGAGGGATTGCCAGTCGTTTTCCCAAAGCGCGTACCAGCTTCTCATGGCCAAATCCGCAGGAGTCGTTCCGGCAGGGACCATTTTAAGAATGGCAAGCAATTGATTCAATCGCATCAATTGCATGCGGATTTTCAACGGTGCCGCCGCCTGATATTCAAGAGCGTTCCATGGAACAGCGTCTTCGTTTTTCTGATCGTCCCAAACGCTCAGCAGGCCGCTTTCTCCCTGAATGCGGAACGCATTCGGAGTTTCCTCGTCGTAAACTTCCCAAAACGTTTTTTGGACCGGGAGCGAAACCAAACGGGGAAATGTCAACGTGATGTCCGTTGAGCCCGGAGTCCCGCCGCCATTTGCCTGCAACGGGACTTGCCATGGAACCGGCGGCATGGTCAACGTATAAACGACTTGTATGCGTTGCGTGATCACCCCGGACCAAAGGTCAATCCTGTAGTGTGATTCACCGACTTGTTCGAATTTCGGAAAGATATTTCCCGATTTCATCTGAATCAATCGCGAACCTTTCGGCAACACCAGGTCACATTGGGAAATTCCCTGGCTTTGCACGTCAAATGTCGAGACGACCATGCCGTCGCCTCGCTTTTTGAGGATAAAAACGGTATCCTGACACAGCACCATCGGCATTTCCCTGGTCGTTGTGATTTTTGCACTGTAAGAATCGTCTCCCGGAACATAAAATTGGTACGTTGCCGTTTTGGGAAGCGTCACCGGATTCGACAGAATCTTTCGCAAACTCTCCGACGGAACGGGTGATTCGCCCAATGGGACAAGACCGTTCAAGGACCATTGAATCGGCTTGAGTTGAACCTGAACGGGAATGGCGACGCATTGTTTCAACGAAGCCGGATTTTGAAATTGAATGTCCGGCAAAGTCGCCGTATCAAGCGTGCCACTGATCGGAAAGCGGATGCTGAATTCCTGGTCGCCCGACATGGGAATTCGCGGCGTCAACTGGATCAATGTGCCGTTGCTTTTCGTCGTTTGCCGAACAGACATTGCAGGGTCCGTGGCAACGAGAGTCCCCGACAAATCAATCGGGACAAAAATCCTGGTTTGGTCCAGCTCTCCCCCTTCAATGTTCAAGTGCCAATGAACAGCCGTCTCCCAATGATCGTTGTTGATATTGCGTTCCAGCACGACCACTTGTTCGCCGGCAATATGAGGTTGATTCAATGTCACGTCGATTTTCGATTCCGAAAATTTTTCACGATCAATGACGCGAAACGCCTTGACCAGATAACAGTCGGAAAAGGCGGGGGGAGGGGATGTCAGGTTGTCCGACGCTTTTGTCGAAAGGTCGGGCACGGATAATTGCAATTGAACCGTCGTGTCACGAAACAGCGACATCGCGTCATCCGTCACATTTCCCCGAAGATGTCCGAACAAAGGAAAGGCGAACGGCTGATGAATGGAAAACGGGACGCTTCCCGCCAAAGTGAAAGAAAAACGACCGGATAACGGCTTTTTGAAAAAGATGGTCAGGATGTCGTCTTTTCGCTCAAGACGCGGAGTCGGCTGAACGACTCCCTGCGAGTTTTTCAATTCGACTTTCTCGTCCCGAAAATCGCGTGGTAATCGCAATTGATAATCGAAAGTTTCCACGCCCGTCACGGGAACCGACACGGATGAAGAGGAAGCGGGAGAAACCGGCGGGGATGAAACCGTCGTTGCGATCGCCGTCGTATTTTGCGATGCATTGACCGATGCATTGGCCGAAACGGTCGAATCCGGCGTTTGTTGAACCGCCGACGGGTTCCCCGGAGCGACATCGGGGACCACGACGGCTTCCAGCATCAGGATCGCCTGTTGATTGCGAAAGAGAAAGTTTTGCTTTTGCTCGATGTGATAATTCGTCGGCTTGCTCCTGATGGACATCGACCAGGCATTCGTGGTGCGCAACAAATCGAACGCGTATTGAAAGGTCTCCCCCGTCGGTTCCCATGCCGCATCAAATTCGAACAATTTCGGCGTGACACTCGAAGGGGGGAGCGTCACCTCAAGGGACGGATCGACGGAGACGCCGAGCCACGACCGGTCAACGCGAACGTTGATCGCGGAAAAAGCGGGAAGATGCACGGCTCCGATTCCCGAAAAATCCTTGAGAGCATAATCCGCCCGAATCGTCAAGTCTCCGGAAACAGGCTTTTTGAAGAGGATGCGCACAGTGCCGTTTTGTTCAGAAATCGATTCGACCTGTTCAATTTCCGCTTCCGGTGAAATGTATCGTCCGGAAATCTGGTATCGCGGGTCGGCATACAATTGTACCTGACGAACACGATTTCCAGTGATTCGATATTTGTAGAGTGCCCGCAGAACCGTCTGGTTCGGTCGAACACGGAGCCAAAAAAACTGGGCGACGCTGACGCTGTCCGTGGCGACTGCCGGCGCATCAATCGGCCAAAACACGGTCAATTGTTTCAGCGGTCCCAAATCCACCTTGAAAAGCCCCGCTTCCATTTGGATGCGGCCGATCGCATTCGAAACACTGATCGGCATCGTCGCAAACGGCAATGTCAATTCAAGCGTCGAATCAAGAACCTCCGGAATGGGAAAATCGAATTGCTGTGACAACGTTGTTTCACCGGTCTCCGGTGCAAGTGAAATTTCCAATTGATGTTTCCCTCGTCCGGTGATTTCGAAGAGCAATTCACCGGTTTTCGAATCAACGCTTTGCAGGACAGGCTGCTGATCCAGTTTTGCACCATTCGGCGATGAAGGCATCGCAGGAAGCCTGATCGTCGTCGAACGGTCGAAAATCTCAACGGCATAAGTCGCTTTCAACCCGGAAAGCAGCACCTTTTCCCCCGTCGGCGATTGAATCAGCGCCCCTTGGTAACGTGCCGTTTGAATTTGCCAGTTGTCGGCATGATTGCGGCTCCGCTCAAACGCGCCGGAAAGGAGCCGGTACATGTTTTCTGAAATGTAATAATGGCCGACAGGGCGGTTTTGTTCGTCCAATGGAATGAAAACGCGATGAAACTCGCGTCCGACGGCTGCAATCGCGTCGTCGGTTCGTTCGCCGGAAACGACTTGATTTTGCATCCCGCCGGGAGAGAATGCCGGACGCGACATTCCCGCCTGAGCAGGCATTCCTGCCGGAGCGGATATTCCCGTCTGAGTGGACAAAAGCGGATTTTCATCAGCCCCCGAACGTGACACGCGACCTGTCGTTTCGGCGACGGTGGTTTGCGCGAACGCTTTGTTTTTTTCAAGGCCCGGCATACATAAGGCAACGGTGATACCGATCAGAAACAATATCAGAAATGACAAATGATGTGTGATCTGTGAAAAGTGTCTCGGTGATTCCTCCGTTTCGTCAAACGGCTCCGGCTTGTCGTGTTCCCCCGGATAACGCACTTCACCGCCGTCGGATTCGTCGGAAGAAAGGTTCTGTAATTCTTCCGTCCGTTTCGGCAAGCCCTTTTTCAGAATGAGCGGCATTTTGTACCGGATAAAAACAAAACAGATCGCGCAAATCGTTCCCCAAAACAGTCCCTGAACAATCCTGAAATCATGCAAAGGAACGAATCCTGAAACGGCAAGCACGACAATCATCAAAAGAAGAAGATTGCCGATACGGCGCATGACGCGAAAGCGCAGCAGTAACAAAATTGCAAAAAATGCGGCAAATTGCCATACGGCGAGCGTGTCTCGGCGAATCAGGATCAAAGCCGGCGTTTCATGACCGCCGAAAGACGTTTCACAAAGCACCCAGCCGGGTTTGGATTGCAACGAATAGCGGACAAGGTGCGACGTGAACTCTGAAAATTCATTTTTTTGCCGTTTTTCCCGCCAGACGTTCGACGAAATCGCCTGTCCTCCCCGCTTATCCCGCAAACGCAAATAGTCGGAGATGCCGATTCCGGACAGCAACCAAAAATGATTTCCATAAACGGGAACAAGATTGTTTCTCCATTTTGCGACATCCCATACAGAGGTCAATAAAACGCCATGATCGTCGAATATGAAAGCAAGGTTGTTTCTTGCCAACACATCGATCCCGTTGGAAGCCCCCGCCTGATCATTTCCGAACACAAGCGAGTCCGGAGTGATTCCAAGACGTGCCATTGCCATGTCGTCCACAAAAAACGTGATGGAAGAATAAGGGAGCCCGGTTCCGGAATTCGTCCGAATCCGTTTTTCAAACAAAGGAGACGTCAGCAACTTTTCCCATGTGAGTGACGCCGGGGAATGATCCATGCCGGGTTTTGAGGTAATTTGTTCTTTGGAATTTTCACCGCCCGCCGTTTGTTCGCCGGGTATCGCCGCCGGTAATATCGTCGCCGGTAACGTCGCTGGTAACGTTGTCGCCGGCATGAACGGCGGCGTCACCGGTGATGTCGCCGCCGGCGTCGCCGTCTTGGCAATTTCCAGCATCAAGGCACGGTCGTTGAATGACGATGTGATATTTTGGGCAATCCGAACAAGGGGACTTTTTTCGGATTTGCCAAACATTGTTTCCCACCACCAACGCGATGAAAAAGGATTGTACTCCCATTCGTTCTGCTGACAAAACAAATAATAACGATCTGTTTTCAGATATTCGAAATCATTGCCGTCCGCCAGGAACGGCTCGAACAGTTTCCAAGCCAGGTTCCATGTCGGGACGAATTTTTGCAAGTCATAAGACACCGGGACATTTTTGTCATTGGACAAACGATTTGAGGACATGCTGCCGATCCTGCCGCCGATTTTATCATCATTGCCGATGAAATCCTCGTGAAGCACTCCGGAAAATCGTTCGGAGGAGAGAATGATGCCGTCGTATTCGGGGGGAAACCAGGCATACCATTTTTTCCGATACACAGGAACGTCGATTTCAGGCATCAACGGCAGTATTTTGTTGCGACTTCCCAAAGAAACATCTTTTGTCGTCCACTCGATTTCAACAAAAACATAACGCTTTTGCAAGGGAATCGCAATGGAAATCGTCGAGAGTGCATCCGAATCGTTTCCTGTTTCATAACGCGTGATTTTTTGATCGACGCACACGTTTCGCAGAGACGCCTTGTCGATCTTTTTTGGAAAAGTCAGATGGAACGCGTCGAGCCGGTTATTTTCGAGCAGGATCGTGACATGATTCGAAACGGTGCCGTTTTCGGCATAAATGGAATGCAACGCCATCACCCAGGCGTATCCTTTTACAGGGCATTCCAATTCATGCATGCTTTTCGGACCATGAATGACCGTTGCGAACTTTTCACGGGAGACTTTTTCCGAAGTATCAGACGACTGCGTATCGGACAACCGTGCCTCAGGCGACAGTTTCAATTCGGTATTGGCACAAGCGGGCGAATCCATCACGGCATGATACCGGTAAGCGGCTCGCAAAGATGCGGCCGATCCCGTGAATGATGCGGGAGGGAAATTCACATCGGACGACCGAAAATCAGCGGCTTGTGCATTGATAGGTCTCAAAAAAAGAAAAGGCGGCACCGGTTCCAACTGATTTTGCGTGAGAACATAATCCGTTTTGTCGGCAACGGAAATCGTGACAAACGCCGATATTTGTGTGATTTCAGGTGAAAACGGCAAGGCAATGCCGGTTTCACCCCGAAATGAAATCGTCCGTGTCATGGAAAACTCAAACGGAGTGCTTCGCGACGGCGTCAGGGAAATTTCCCAAACAGACAGTCCCGAAACTTCGGAAGGAAACGACAAAGAAAACGGCAATTGCGAAATCCGGGTCGCCTTGATCTGTTGGGAGGAATTTGGTTCCTGCCCAAGCCCCCAGGTCCAACCAGAATTATCTTCCACGACGTTCTCTTCTTTCGAAAAACAGAGATACAACTTATCGACTCTCGAATTCGCGGAAGGAACGCATGAAAAAAGGCACTGTTGTGTCAAACGTCCGTCCTTGACCGTCACTTCCGTCGTTGCCGACATCCGGTAAGTCGGCTTGAGCGGAGCAACCGTCAGGATGTCCAAAGACTGCGATTCGCCAAGAATATAGGTCGGGCCGGAAGGGATCGTCCCGAATCGCTCCCAAATTTTGTCATTGGCGACATTGGTCGTTTCGGGCGGATTTTCTCCGGAAGGGGTCAGGTGGTATTCTTTCGACATGTCAAACGAGACGAGATGAGTCCCTTCGCGGGCATTGACGACTTGAACGGGGCGAAATTCACCGAGCGGAACGTGATATGTTTGCAAGTTGTCCGCAATCGACTCCGTTGACGACCGTCCGGGGGGGCCCGGGGAAGATGCATCCGGAACAGTGCCGTCTGGAAGCGTTGCCAAAAAACGTCTCGTTTGCACGATCAAACGAAGCGAATGATTTTTGTCAAACGGGGATCGCATCTGCACGATCCAATGCGTTCCGCGGGCATTCGGTGAAACCGTGTCGCTTTGCGGCGGCGAATCATCATTTTTATAATAATTGATTTGCGAAGGTTCCGACGCTTCAAGCAGATCAAGCGTCCAATGCGGTGAAAGCTCCAGTTCGAATTGTTGCAACGGCCCTTCTTCGACGTTCAAATCAACGATCGAGCGGGCGACGACATCCCGATCCCTCCACTGTAACGTCGTTCCGCTTTGATAAAACAACCGGGGCGGCGTCAATCCGACTTCGACTCCGATTTTCGAATCCGGGGAAAACGCCTGAAAAACAAAAGCGTCGCCCGGCGAATTCTCGTTAACATCCCCGGAAAAGACCTGACGCCAGTCTTCGGCATCAAGATTTCGAACGATCAACGGACGGTTGACCCGGATTTCACTTCGCGTCTGGTTCCAAAAAAATTTCCCTTTTTCCAGCGACACTTTCGGAAGAACCCACTGGTCGTCATTTTTGACGGGGCAAAACGCCTGCACCTGCAATTCCCTGAAGCCGGCATCCGATGTTGGCAACGTCACATAAATCCGGGTGACATTGTCCTGCGCGGAAGGGGTTTCCGACCAAGAAAGGTTCTGATCGCCGTATTTCACCTTCAGCGGCATGAGCGGCTTGTCGAACTCAATCGTCACGCCATGGAACGGCGTGTCGGTTTTTTCCAGAAGAAACAACGTGTTCAGTTGCAACCCGTAGAGTGACAAATCATAAATCCGCGTTTCCGACAATCCCGGATATTCCTGTGTTCCCGCGACTTTTTCATCAGGAACAACCGTCAACGTAACCGGCTCATTGCCGTTCATCGTGATTTTCCAGCGACGATAACCTTCCGGAACAAGATTCGGCACCTTTCGATCATTCACTTGAGACGGCGTCGTTTCTGCGGAAACTGTTTCCACAGAAACTGGAGAAGATGGTGAATGTGAAGATTCCGGTTTTTGTGGAGGTTCTTCCAATCGTGCGACACCGTTGGGAACCATCGGTTTCCGGTCGTGCGGCAAGTCGAGAGTCAATTCGACAAACGGAAGTTTCGGAATTTCCCAATGAAACACGGAAACGTCGTTTTTTTCTTTTTGTCCTTTCAAGCTCCAAAAGAAAAAAAGCGTGTCGGAAGAGGGGTTTTTCAACAGAACGGAACTTCCGAACGCCATGACGCCGAGTTTTGCCGGAGTGCCGTCGTTCCAAAGCGGATCGTTGACCGGGAAACCGAACGGTGAAAACAAAATGGAATTCGCCGACATGTCAAACAAAGGACGCCCGTTCGAAAGGGATTTGTTTTTCTGCGCCGGTGAAAGCATCGGTAAAAGATTTGTCGTCGAAACAACGTCTTCACGATTGTTGATCTCCGTATTCTCTTTCGGGGACAATTTTAATGTTCCCCTTCCGTCAACCAGTTGATTTTCCTCGAATCTGGCGTACAAATCCAGTGAAACGAACTGCTTGCTTTCATCGAAAGCAAGCAGTTTCTTTTGCTTCGTTTTTTCCACAATGTTCAGCCATTGGTTGAAATCATCGGATTTGATATAAACGAAGCGATTTCCGGAAGAAAGACTGTCCCGGATCACAGATGCTTCTTTTTCAGGAAAAAATATCCGTTGAAAGTCGATCCGTGATTGAAAGTCGCCTTCATTTTCACGGGACGACACGGAGGTTTGCACGGACGGCTTCACATCGTTTGTTTGCGCCGGCGCCAACGACGTTGCGACGCCCGACAACATTGCCGCGATTCCCGTCAGCAGAAACGTCAACAAGAGCGAAAAATGACGGGCTTTTTTCATGGCATCCGGTCCTTGTCGTCGGTCAAGGGGGAATGCCGGGCCGGGGCGTCATGAAAACCATTTGGCTTTTTTGCTTGCTCAGGCGGTTCTTCATCGATCCCGGTTCTCGCCTCGGAATCCATCGCCTGATCATGCGGCACGAAACCATCCGATGGCATTTCCGTGAGAATTCCCTCCGTGATCGTGCCTTCCGTTGCAGGAAGGTTGGAATCGCGCCTGGGAGGTTCCGGGGATTTGACGCGAAGTTCCGTCGAATAGGCTTTGGAAGCAACGGCGAATTTTTCTCTCTTCCCCCAGAAATCACGGGG
>Ga0209629_10000541_pt1 | contig 20901 bp, 14 predicted proteins | sample TergutCu122P5_FD_187286 | JGI IMG/M metagenome (GOLD analysis project Ga0209629, IMG submission 187286) | Cubitermes ugandensis P5 segment gut microbial communities from Kakamega Forest, Kenya - Cu122 P5 (SPAdes) (version 2) | ecosystem: Host-associated > Arthropoda: Insects > Digestive system...
AATATCCGTATTTACAAAATCCTTAAACATTCCTGCATCATCGCTCAACCTTTCAACCAAAATATTTACTGCCTGTTTTTCAATATCAATCCCAATCCACTTTCTGCCAAGTTGTTGAGCCGCAACGCAGGTTGTAGCGCAGCCGCAAAACGGATCCATCACAATATCGCCTTCGTTTGATGACGCTTTTATTATTCTGTGCAAAAGTGCAAGCGGTTTTTGTGTTGGGTAACCTGTGGCTTCTTTTCCTCTAACAATAGGAATATCCCACACATCATCGGGATATTTTCCTTCTTTCATATAAACAATTTCTTGCTTGCCGTCTTTCAATGCCGAAATTTTATATCTTCTTCCCTGTTCGTCAGTATGATTGTACCTTTTGTTGGTCAATTCTGAATATGGCACAAGAACATTTTGTGGATTAAATGTGAAATTTGCTGTTTTAGAATACCAGAAAATAATATCGTGTTTTTTTGGAAAACAATATTTAGGAACGGAATTTCCTGTATAACTCCACGTTATTTCATTTCTAAAATTATCTTTACCAAAAATTTCATCTAAAACCACTTTCAAATAATGGCTCGCAGTTGGGTCGCAATGCAAATACAAACTGCCTGTATCTTTTAAAACACGGTGCATTTCCACAATTCGCTGCGCCATATAGGTTAAATATGCCGCCATTGCTTTGCTGTGAATAATTCCAACCGAATCAATATAATCTGTTAAAAAAACATATTTTTCAGCCAACGTATTAAGAAATTCTTTATTAACATCATCCCAAGTCCACATATCTTTGAAACTTGTACCAGCCGCTTTGCTGCCTACGGGTGCAGAATAAAACCGTTTGGAATTAAACGGCGGGTCTAAATAGATTAAATCAACCAAATTGCTGTTTAATCCGTTCAAAATGAACAGATTATCGTTTGTGTAAAGCGTATTTTGAAATTGGTTATTCATATTATTTATTTTTTTCTAATTCTTCTACAAAATTATAAACATTTGTCGAAGGATTTGTAAATTCAATAAGATTTTTTGCCCGTTTTATTGCATTATTTTTATTTTTAATAATTTGAGTTTCCAAATTTTTGTCAAAATATCCTTTTGAATAATTAGGAACGTGATTTGAAAGTTTATTAAAGCACTCAATAGAAGATAATTCTGCTGTTTGGTTTTGGCAATGCAACAAATACCAAAGTTCAAAACAAGGGTTTGAAACAAGTAAATTTACTTTTTTTATTTTCTTAAGTTTATCTACAATTTCGGGGACATCGCCGTCGTAAATTAGAAATGTTTTGTCTTTTAGATGTGCAGTTTGTGTTTGTTTATAGTTTTCAATATATTTTTTTGTAATTCTGTTACCTGCTATTTTTGCCTTAATATTTATCGGAATACGATACGACGACCGTAAAAAAGAAATGTACGCTTCTTCGCTTTCGCCTTCACAAAACACGAAAAACGTGGGATTTACGAGTTTTTCTTTTGATTTTCGCTGTACTCTATTCATTACTCAAACTTTTTAAATTTTCTTTTGAATCATTTATATAAGGAATTGCATCAAATCTGCCCTGCAAATATGCTTTTTCGGCATCCATTGTGTCTCGAAAATCTTTATAATCGAACAAAGAATACAAATCTGTTGAGCCATCGTCTTTTTTATTGCAAAAATAAATTTGGTCTTTACGCATCAGATTCATATTCAGTAAATTAGTGTTATGCGTTGTGAAAACAAGTTGCGCACCACTGCTTGCGTGGAAAAGATTAATAATATATTCCACAATTTTAGGGTGTAAACTGTTTTCTATTTCGTCGATAAACATTATTTTATTCTTTTTAATTACTTCCAAAATCATTAAAACCATAAAAAATAATTTTTGAGTACCTTCGGATTCTTCTTTATAAAGATCAAAGGTTGTATAACGATTTTCTTTATGAATCGTCTCAAATAATGTTTTTAATTGTTTTTCAGAATTTATATTTTCTCTGTTTTTGAAATAATTTTCAGAATCTTTGCTCATTTTAATATCCACAATATCGCTATCTGCAATTTTCAGAGCATTTAATATTTCATTTTTGTTAATAAAAAATAAAGTATCCAAATCAACAGAATTTGAGGTAAAATCGTAACCAAATTGCATCGAATCAAAGAAAAAAAGAAATATTTTTTTTGCAATTTCTCTATCCATTTGACTTGCACGGGAAATATAAAGTGTTTTTTGAGAAGTGTTTTCCGCAACATCAAAGGGTTTGCGCACGGCAGAACCAAAACTGTAAATGTCTTTTTTTTCAGTTCCTTTGTTTTCGTCACGCGTAAAAATTTTAGTTTTACGCCCATTAGGATAATAATACAGATTTTCAGAAATAATCTTATCAGTAAATGTATTTTCTAAAATTCTTCTTATAGAAAAATCGTATTCATATTCAATTCCATCCAAAACAAAACGAATAAAAAAAGTACTCGGTTTTACAACGTAACTATCAAACTTAAAATATTTTAAATCGCTGAAACGTGTATTTTCATTATACAAATGCGATTCTGTAATCATTTTAACGCTACCTTCTATCGCCTTGATAATATTACTTTTACCTGATGCATTTGCACCGTAAATGGCAACAGATTTCAGCACTTGCTCATCTTTATAAGCAAATGTATTGTCCTGCAAAAGTTGCATTTGAGCCGACTTGCTGTTGCCTGCCCGTAAATCAAGTACAATTTCATCTTTAATAGAAAAGAAATTGCTTAAACGAATTTCGAGTACCATTTTAATTCTTATTTTTGAAATATTTTTGCAAAAATACAAAATAAAATTGAAATAATATTATTTTACTTTTTCTTCCCCTTTTGATACATTGATTTTTGCTGTTCGTGCTGCATTTTTTCGAGGCGTTCCATAAAAGTAAGTTTTTTTGCGCCGCTTGAGTTTTTGGCTTTGCTGTCGCGCTTGGCGTGCAATTGCGCCAACACTTTTTTCTCATCAACCATCGCCCTGCAAACGTACATCGTTATAATCGTAATCAAATTTGAAACAAAATAATAAAACGTCAACCCCGATGCGTATCCATTAAAAATAAATAAAAAGAAAATAGGCATCAAATACATCATCCATTTCATCATTCCCATTCCGGGCTGGTCGGTGTTCATCGGTTGCGCCTGCTGGTTGAGTTTTGTTGAAACGATAGTTGTAACAGCCATCAGCAGACAAAATAAACTGACGTGATTTCCGTAGCCAAACGGAATATTGAACGGCAAAGTCAAAACGGAATCGAAAGACGAAAGGTCTTGCGCCCAAAGAAAACTTTGTTGCCTCAGTTCGATTGCCGCCGGGAAAAAGTAGAAAAGTGCAATAAGCACAGGCATTTGTATTATCATCGGCAGGCAGCCGCCCATCGGACTTACGCCAACTTTTGCATACAAACTCATCATCGCTTTTTGGCGTTCCTGCGGTTTGTCGGCTGGAATTTTAGCATTAATTTCATCAATTTCGGGCTTCAAAACGCGCATTTTCGCACCCGACATATAGGACTTGAAAGTGAGCGGGAAAAGTATTGTTTTTACAATTAATGTTAAAATAAGTATAATTATTCCAAAACTTCCTATAAATGTACTTAAAAAGTTAAAAAGCGGAATAATAAAAAAGCGATTTATCCATTGCATAAGGAAAAATCCCCAACCGAGCGAAATCAGGCGGTTCATATAAAGTTTTTCGCCGTCGGGCAATCCTTTGTCGTATTTGCTAAGAATATTATACTGATTTGGACCCAAAAACATACGAAAACCCGTCGGCTTGGCACCTGTGGGGTCGAATGCAACCGAAGTTGTGGCTTCATAACTTTTCAAATATTGCAAATTTTCATTTTCGGGCGTATTTATCAATTTTGAATCCGAAAACCAGTCGTCAGCAATCAAAACGCTGCTAAAAAACTGGTCTTTGAAAGCAATCCATTTTATTTTTATCGGCTCATTTATGCTTTTATTGTCGTTAAGTGTCTGAACATCAGTGCCGCTAAATTTATATTCGAGTTTTGCATAACGATTTTCAAAAGTTCGCCCGCCTTCCTGCTGACGAATTTTTGCCTGCCAGTGCAAATCCAAAGCATTAGTATTTGGCAGCACAATTTTGTTCAAATTTGTGGCTTTCAGCATAAAAGAAAGCATATAATCGTCCGCAGGCAAAGTGTAGGCAATATCCAAAAACGCATCTGTATTTGTTTTGAGGCGTAAAGTCAGATTTTTATTCACTTTTTCATCGGTATTTACCGCACCTGTCGGCTCAAAATACAGTTCAGAAGTATTTATAACGCGGTTATCGTTGGTGGCAAAAGTAAAACTCATATTGCTTTCGTCTTTGTCGAAAAGTATGAGCGGCTGTTGATTGTGCGTTTTGTAATTTTTGAGTTCCGCACTGTAAATTCGTCCGCCTTTACTCGAAATTACCACTTTAACTAATTCATTTTCAAGCGTATAAAAACTTTCCGTTCCTGCTGCGGCAACGTCAAATGCGCCGAATTTTGCAGTTTGCGCAATGCTGTCGGTTTTTGCCGTTGCGCCGGCGGAAACGGCAGTTGAATTTAAACTGTCGGCAGCAATAGCCGCAAGCCGCTGCTGCTCAACCAAAGCAACAGAATCCTGATAATGCTGCTGACGGGCGAGTTCCGCCTCAGAAGGCTTATTTATCCACGTAAAAACGATGAAAATCAGTGCAATAAGCACAAAGGCAAGAATTGTCTTTTTATCCATTTAAAAAATTATTTATCTTAAAAATTTAAAAGCGCAAAATTAAGATTTTTTTTCATAAGAAACAAATACGCTTTTGATGCGTTATTGAAAAAATGTTTTTTCCTGATTTTAAGAAGATAAAATACAATTTTAGCACGTTTTTTGAGTAGTTGTTTTTTTGCCAATCAATTAGATATAAAAAATTAAATAATGTTTAAAAAGTTTTTTTTGCTGTTTTTTATTATATTATTTGTAAAAAATATTGCAGCACAAACAAATGATAATTATTCGATAATTGCAGAAGGGTCGACAGGTAAAGTGCTACTTTCCAAAGACCTTGTTAAAGATTTCTCATACGGTTTTTCAGCCGAAATTCAGTGGCAAACGCTTGGATTACACGCTTGGGAACATTATTTGAATTATCCGTCAATTGGTTTTGGAGCGCGTTTTATGACACTTGGAAACTCCAAATTTCTTGGGAATATGCTTTCTGCATATCCGTATATGCGTTTTTCTTTAATAAAATCAAAAATTTTTAAAGCCGACTTACAAACCGGAATTGGCTTGGCATTTCTTAATAAATATTATTCCAACACACCGCATACGGATAAAGAAGATCCATTGCGCATTGCTCCGGGTATGAATGGGGAAATTGGCACAATGTTAAATGTTTTTTTTACTATTGGCTTTGGCGCCGAAGTACCGATTAATAAGGGATTAAGTATCCGAGCGGAAATTAGCGGCAATCACGCCTCAAACGGAAATCTTGGAATGCCAAATCACGGTGTCAATATTATAAATTCGATGGTCGGATTAAAATTGTCGCCGAATTGGAACAAATATTTAACTTATCAAAATCCGCAAAACCCGCCCGACCTGCCCCGAAATATGCAATATGAACTGACTTTGTCGGGTGGTTTGCGTAATTTGTTATATTTTTCAGATAAAATGTATCCTATGGCTTCGCTTGCGTTTGCCGCTTATAAACCGATGACAAACTGGCACAGAGTGGGCTTGGGAGTGGATTTTTTTTACAGTGGAATTTTTTCGTTTATAAGTTATCCCTGGCAGGAACATATCTATATGGTTAGGGCTTGCATTGATAAATACGATTTGAAAAATATGTTTCGCGCGGGTGTCTCGTTTCAAAATGAAATATTAATTGGTAAATTAATTGCAGGTTTTCATGTCGGAGTATATTTTTATGATAATATAAAAAATTATCAGCCCTATTTAACGGTTTATTATCGATATTTGAACGGCGAAGGTCCGTTGCATCGTCCGCTTTTTTACAAATATCATATTAATGAACAGGACGGCTGGTGCTACGGGCGCGTTGTTGGGAAATACAGTTTTTCAAAGCATCTTTTTGCAGCGGTTGGTATAAAAACACATCTTTTTCGTGCCGACTTTATTGAATTTGGATTAGGATACAAATTTTGAGGTTTTTAAAACGAATTTATTTATATAAATTCTTCAATATAACTACACAAAATATAATTTATTGATTTCTAATAATTTTGAAATCTTGGAATTTTGAAATATGAATATATACTTATTTTCAAACAATTCCTGTAATTTCTTTTACACTTTTAAAGCCGTGTCTTTCAAGATATTGCTCAATTCCGTCAATTATTTTGACGGAAATTTGCGGGTCAATAAAATTTGCCGTGCCGATTTGTATGGCACTTGCCCCGGCAAGCAAAAACTCAACCGCATCGGCGGCACACATTATTCCACCAATTCCAATTACGGGGATTTTTATCGCTTTTGCCGTTTGCCAAACCATTCGCAGCGCAATCGGTTTAACGCAAGCACCTGATAATCCGCCGGTTATTGTCGAAAGTATAGGTTTACGTTTTTCGGCATCAATAGCCATTGCCAAAATCGTATTAATCAACGATACCGCATCAGCACCTTCGTTTTCGACGGCTCGCGCAATTTCGGTAATGTCCGTTACATTTGGCGATAATTTAACAATTAGCGTTTTTTCATACGCACGCCGCACAGCACGCACAATTTCTGCCGCTGCCGTACAACTTGTTCCAAAAGCCATTCCGCCCCGTTTTACATTAGGACAGGAAATATTGAGTTCAATAGCCGGAATTTGTTCTAACTCATTGATTTTCTGCGTACAGGCAATATATTCATCAACGCTCGAACCCGAAACATTTACAATTATATTTGTACAAAAATTTTTTATTTCAGGATAAATTTTTTCAATAAAATAATCTACACCTTTGTTTTGCAGTCCGACGGCGTTCAACATTCCAGACGGCGTTTCAACCATTCGCGGATAAGGATTTCCTTCACGCCGATGTAAAGTTGTACCTTTTACAATTATTCCACCCAAACGAGAAATATCTATAAAATCTTGAAATTCAGTACCATAACCAAAAGTTCCGGATGCTGTAAGCACCGGATTATTCAATTCCAGTTTTCCTATTTTTACTTTTAAATCTGCCATTATTAAAATATCAAAATTCCATTAGATACGCTTTGATAAAACCGTCCAAATCGCCGTCCATAACTGCCTGAACATTAGATGTTTGATAATTTGTGCGATGGTCTTTTACGCGGCGGTCGTCGAAAACGTAGGAACGAATTTGGCTTCCCCATTCAATTTTCTTTTTTCCTGCCTCAACTTTGGCTGTTTCTGAGCGGCGTTTTTCGAGTTCAAGTTCGTAAAGTTGCGATTTTAACAGCCGCAAAGCGTTATCTTTATTGCCAAACTGCGAGCGGCTTTCGGTGTTTTCAATCACAATTTCGTCCTGCTGATTGGTCATCGGATTTGTAAATTTATAATGCAGCCGCACGCCCGTTTCCACTTTATTAACGTTTTGCCCGCCCGCACCCGACGACCTGAAAGTATCCCACGAAAGATTTGCAGGATTAATTTCTATCTCAATGGTATCGTCAATCAGCGGCACCACAAACACGGACGAAAACGAAGTCATACGTTTCCCTTGAGCATTGAACGGCGACACGCGCACGAGCCGATGTACGCCGTTTTCGGATTTTAGAAAGCCGTAGGCATTTTCGCCCTCAATTTGTATTGTAACGGTTTTAATTCCCGCATCGTCGCCTGCCTGATAATTGGTAATTTCGCAGCGATAGCCCTGCCGCTCACACCAACGCTGGTACATACGAAACAGCATTTCTGCCCAATCCTGCGCCTCTGTGCCGCCCGCTCCCGCAACAATTTTTACCACCGCTCCCATCTGGTCTTCTTCTTTGGAAAGCATATTTTTCATTTCCAAATCCTCGACAAATGCAGTCGTCTGCGCAAAAGCACCGTCAACCTCCGTTTCTGTGGCGGCTTCTTCCTTGTAAAAATCGTATGCCAACTGCAACTCATCGCAGGCAGCGGCAACACGATTATAGCCATCAATCCATTTTTTGATTTCTTTAACTTTTCGCATCTGCGCCTCTGCCGACTTGGCATCGTCCCAAAAACCGGGGACTTGTGTGCGAAGTTCTTCCTCGTGCAACTGTATCAACTTTTGGTCGATGTCAAAGATACCTCCTCAACGCATCACGGCGTTCCAACAGGTCTTTTAGTTGGTCTGTGGTTATCATTTTTTTATAAATTATGTATTATGAATGAAGAATTTAGAATTTTTTTCGCCATTATTTTTTCTTTTTACAAAAGTTTGCAAAGGTACTGAAAAATCTTGACATACCAAGGTGTAACACGTTTATAGAAACGTATTACACCTAAAGTATTTTTGGTGTGGCACACGTGAGCGTTATATTCTCGTCTATGTTACGTCTAAATTTTGCAGATTTCTAAAACACAAACAATAAAACGCTAATCTTAAATAATTACTGCAATAATAGTGAATTTTGCAATATAAACAACAAAACCACCAAAAGAAAATTGTCTTTCGGCGGTAATTACAAGAGTACTTTTATTTATTAGATTCTCTTTCCTGCTTTGCGATGTTTGACAATATTATTTCATTGTAACACAGCAATTCAGGTATAAGAATGCAATTTTTCGTAATCACTTTTACATTGTATTTTTTGAATTTTTCCCGCCAAATACTGTCTGGCGGCAGTTGTCCAAAATTGTAGTATTTCATACTTTTATTTTGAATATCTGCTGTTGCAATATTCTTATATTCAATGCAAAGTGAATCTATTTTATTCATTTGCAACTGTTTAACAGAATCAATTCTTGCAACCACTGATTTGCTGTTATTTTCTGATGTTCCCGTAGTTTTATTTTTACACGAAAACACTAAAAACAATGCTAATACAATATAAATAAGCGATTTAAAATTCATAAAAAAACGTAAAATATAATAAAATCAAAATACCAAATTCTATTCAACAACATTTCTTCCAAAACTGCGATAATCGTCTTTTTCAATTTCAATTTGCGGCTCAACAAATTTTTCTTTTTTATTTATTTTAAAAGAAATATATTTAATTGAAATTGAGCGAGATAACCATTGCTGTTCATAAAAAGTTTTTATTCCCAAAAAAGAATTTTCCAACATGACGGAATACAAATCATTTGTCTTTTTAATTATCTGATAATCATTTACTTTTACCATTTCTTCGGTATAAGTAAAAAGAAAATTACTGTCGGTTTTTAAGTGAATAATTCCTTGATTTACAACAAATTGCTGGTAAATCCGCATAAAGTTTGTAGAAGTTAGCCGTTTATTTACTTTTTTCATTTGCGGGTCGGGGAAAGTTAGCCAGATTTCGCTTACCTCATTGGGGGCAAAAAATCGGTTAATCATCTCAATATCAGTTCGAATAAAGGCAACATTTTGCATTTTTGCCTCAAAACTTTTTTTTGCACCCGTCCAAATCCGTGCGCCTTTTATATCAACGCCGATAAAATTGCATTCAGGAAAACGCGACGCCAACTCAACCGTATATTCGCCTTTGCCGCAGCCAAGTTCAAGAATTATCGGATTGGAATTTTTGAAAAAATTCTTATTCCATTTCCCCTGAAAATCAGGCATTTTACCGTTCAAAATTTCATTCGACGGCACCTGAAAAACGTGCGGAAAAGTTGCCAGTTCGGCAAATTTGGCAAGTTTGTTTTTGCTCACTTATTTTATCCGACTGAATTAATAATTTCTTTAATTTTTCCGAAAATATCGTCAATAGTTCCGCTGCCTTCGATGCGATGATAAATATTTTTCTCTTTGTAAAAGTCAATGATTGGCAGGGTTTTGGCATTATAAACGTTCAGTCGTTCTTTGATTGTTTCGAGGTTGTCGTCTTTTCTGCCTTGCGTTTGTCCCCTCTTTAGCAGACGGTCAATTAATTCCTCTTCTTCAACGTGAATATCAAGGAAAAGCGAAATTTTCCTACCCGAAAGTTTAAAAATTTCTTCCAATGCCTGCGCCTGCTCTACCGTTCGCGGAAAGCCGTCCAAAATCAGTCCGTTGTAAGAGTCATCAACCTGCGAAACAGCATTTGAAATAATGTCAATCATCAGTTGGTCAGGTACATAGGCACCTGTGCTTACGAGTTTTTCAACCTGTTTCCCAAGTTCTGTAGCCGCAGCAATTTCCGCGCGTAGCATATCGCCGGTAGAAAGATGTTTGAAATGAAAATTTTTAACAATTAAATCGCTTTGAGTGCCTTTACCCGAACCCGGTGCACCGCTAATAATCATATAAATCATATATTTTATATTTTAAAAAAAATTTGTTTTGCTAATTAAAAAGTTCTTTTACCATTTTCCCGCCGTATCATTAAAAATCATTTCGGTGATTTCCTTAATGATTTCGGGCATAAGTGTCGAAAGCGCATCGTTTAGTTGCGTGCCGGCATCGAACTGACGGAAAGCGGAATATGTTTTTTCAAAATCATCTTCAGGGATTGCTTTGTTGGAATATCGCACACGAATTGAGACAGTAACTTTGGTTTGTGAGGCGTACGTATCTTGTGCCACTGCCATTGGCGTTTGTTGCAGGTCTGTAATTTCGCCTTCAAAATTCATATCGCCGCCGGTTTTGACACTTTGCAGGCGCGTTTGACGAGTGAAAATATTGCGCAACGCCTCAGAAAATTCAAATGGCAGGGCTGTGTATGGATTTGACTCGGAAACCGATATAAAATCGGCAACAGAAATGGTTTTTACCCTCGAATAATCCAACATTGAGCCGTTGAATTTATAGGAAATTGTACAAGAACAAAGAGTGAAAATTATTGCTAATATGCTGATTTTTAACCTCATTTTTTAAAAATTATTCTGCAAAAATACTCAAAACTTTTTATTTTGCAAAAAAAAACTGTAACTTTGCAAAATTATAAATGATTTAAAATAATTTTGAAAAAAATAATTTTGAAATCTTGGAATTTGAATTGAAAATCGGCGTTAGCCAAATCTTGAAATAAAATATTATGACGCAATTTGATTTTGATGATATTCGCCCTTACAACGACAGTGAAGTGCCTGCTGCGATTGCGCGGATTGCAGAAAGTGAGTTTTTCCCCGAAATTGTAAAATTTCTTTTGCCCGAAGTAAATGTCGATGATTTTGCAAAAGAATTTAAAAAAATCCAAACCGTTGAGCAATTTCAGGTCGGTGTGATGGGTTTGGCTCTGCAAAAAATTCTCAAAACCACGGCAAAAGAATTTACTTTCAGCGGTGCAGAAAATTTTTCGAACGAGCATCCGTGTATGCAAATCTCTAATCATCGGGATATTATGCTCGATTCGGCTTTGCTGCAAGTTATTCTTTATTTTAATAATTTGAATACTTCGGAAATCACTTTTGGCAGCAATTTGATGCGCCCGCAAATCGTGGTTGATATTGGCAAAATCAATAAAATGTTTAAAATTGTGCGCGGCGGGACAGCCCGCGAACTTTTTGTTAATTCGATGAAAGTATCTGAATATATGCGTTTTGCAATTACTCAAAAAGGTCAATCGACTTGGATTGCGCAGCGCAACGGGCGCACAAAAGACGGAATTGACAAAACCGAAATCGGCGTGCTGAAAATGTTTGCAATGAGTAGTAAAAAAGATTTTGTGGAAAATCTTAACGAACTGAATATCACACCAATAGCAGTTTCTTACGAATATGAACCCTGCGATTTTCTGAAAGCGCGTGAAATTTATATTTCGCGTCGTCAGCAGTACCAAAAGCAGGAAGGCGAAGATTTAATGAGCATTTTGCAGGGAATAAAGCAGTACAAGGGCGATATTCATTATACGATTTGCAAACCGATAAGCGAAGAAGAACTTGAAAACTGCGCAAAATTTCCGCCTTCCGAGCGGTTTAAAATGCTTGCGGTTTTGATTGACGATAGAATTTACTCAGGATATAAACTCTTTAAAACCAATTATATAGCCCACGATTTGCGCGCTGAAAAAACCGAATTTGCAGATAAATATTTATTGGAAGAAAAACAGAAATTTGAGCAATATATGAACACCGGCTTGGCGCAAATTGACGGCGATAAAAAGGAATTACAGCAGATTTTTCTGGGAATTTATGCAAATCCCGTGGATACAAAAAACGGATTAAAAAGTTGAAAAAATATCACTTTGGATAGAATTTTATATAGAAAAAAATTAGTATAATGTCAAAAGAAGCAAAAGCAAGAATTAAGATAAACAAACTGCTCGAAGAAGCGGGTTGGCGTTTCCTTGAAGATGATAAGAAAAAAGGAAACGTGCTTTTAGAACATAGAACTAAAAAAGCAAAATACGACAATTCAAAATTAGGTGAGAATTTGGAAAACGCACCCGATGGATTTATTGACTATGTGCTTCTAAACGATTTGAACAGACCGATTGCTTTAGTAGAGGCAAAAAGGGAAAACATTGACCCTTTAAATGCAAAAGAGCAAGCGAGAGAATATGCAAGAGCGCAACACATTAGACATATTTTTTTGTCAAACGGAAACATTCATTACTATTGGGACCTAGAGTATGGTGAGCCGACTGTTATTTCAAAATTTTTGAGTATAGAACAACTTAACGAAGCGATAAAATGGACACCAAGTCCTGAAAAAATGGACGACTTGCAAATTGACAAAAATTATATTGCAATTTCGCAAGATGCTAACTGGTTGACTTATACAGAAACTCAAAAAAATGAAGCAAGAATCAACAAAGGCATTAAGCAATTAAGAAATTATCAGGTTGAGGCAGTTAATAAATTAAAAAACGAATATGTAAAAGGCAAAAAACGCTTCTTGTTTGAAATGGCAACAGGTACGGGAAAAACACTTATTAGTGCCGCCATAATTAAAATGTTCATTCGTTCTGCAAACGCAGATAGAGTGTTATTTTTAGTTGACAGAATTGAATTGGAAAAGCAGGCACACAAGCATTTTAAAAAATATTTGGAAGAAGATGGCATTCAACCTCTTATCTACAAAAGAAACAAAACAAATTGGCATTCTGCTAAAATTGTTGTTTCAACAATTCAGAGTTTGGCTTATGACAACCGTTTTCAAAAAGAATTTAGCCCTTCCGATTTTCAATTAATCATTTCAGACGAAGCACACAGAACAATTAGCGGAAATAATCGCGTGATTTTTGATTATTTTATTGGCGCAAAATTGGGTTTAACTGCAACACCAAAAGATTATTTAAAAGGCGTAGAAATTGACGAAACCGACCCAAGAGAAGTGGAAAAGCGTATGCTTTTAAGCACTTATGAGACATTTGGCTGTTCTGATGGCATACCTACCTACCGATTTAGTTTAGAAGATGCGGTAAAACACGAACCACCTTATTTGTGTTTGCCAAAACTTGTTGACGCAAGAACCGACATTACCACCGACTTATTAAGCAAACAGGGCTGGACGCATATATTTACCAACGAAGACGGCGATGAAGAAGAAGATACTTTTTATAAAAAGGATTTTATGAAAAGATTTTTCTCTCACCAAACAAATAAAAAATTTGTAGAAACATTTTTAAAATACGCTAAAAAAGACCCTGTTAGCGGCGAAATTGGAAAGACAATTTTCTTTTGTGTTTCGAGAGCGCATTGCAGCATAATGACAAAACTATTGAACGAATTGGCAGCGAATATTTATCCCGAACAATACGGCAGCGGCTCATTTTTCGCTATTCAAATTACTTCCGATATTATGGGTTCGCAGGATAGAACGGTGCGCTTTGCAGAAAACGATTTGAACGGACACAGCAGTTTTAAACCTGATTTATTTGACTACGAAAGCAGTAAAACGAGAGTATGTGTAACCGTTGGTATGATGACTACGGGATACGATTGTACTGATGTATTAAATGTAGTTCTCGCAAGACCAATTTTCTCGCCCACCGACTATATTCAGATAAAAGGCAGGGGAACACGACTGCACACTTTTGAATATAAGGACATAAAAATAGAAAAGGACAACTATTATTTATTTGATTTTTTTGCAAACCACGAATATTTTGAAGAGGAATACAATTACAAGCAAAAAATTGAATTGCCAAAAGAAAATGAATCTGCTTTAAATGGCGAAGGCGGTCATATTAATATAGATTTGAACTATTTGGGTGATGATGAGGTAAAAACAATTACCGAAGAAGAATTTTCTGCCGACAAATTGATGAGAGTGGATAAAGAAGCATTTTCAAAAAGATTTGAAGATGCAACAGTAGAAGAGGTTCAGAAAAATCCCGACTTACAAAAAGCAGTTCAAGAAGAGGATTGGAACGCTTTAAGTGCATATATCCAACAAAATCTATTTGAAAAACCAACTGATTTTTGGAATTTAGACAAACTGCTTACCATTTATGGTGTGGATAGAAGAGCAACTCTAAAGGAAATAATGATGAAAATTTTCTTAAAGGACTATAAACTGAAAACTCGTCAGGATTTAGTAAATGATTATTTTCTAAAATTCTTATCTGAGACAAAAATTGATGGTGCTGTTTATAATCCTGCAAAGCGGCTGTTTGACAGTTATTTGTTGTATGAAGATATTAGAGAAAAAATAAATAACAATAGCCCCGACCCAAATGATGCTCGTTTTGGATTGAAAGAAATGAAAGAATTAGGTATGGAAAACAGAATTGCTATTGTAAATTACATTAAAGATAATATTCCTATTAATCAATTTTTACCAAGATAAACTAAAAACTTTAACAAAAACTTTAACAGGGTTCAAAACCCTGTTAAAGTTAAAAGTGTTAAAGTTAAAAACGTTAAAGTTAAAAATATCAAATAGTATGAGTCAAGAAAAGTTTGAATATGGTTGTTTGTATCACGTTTTCAATAGAGGAAACAATTCTGAAAGTATTTTTAAAGAACAAAGAAATTATGATTTATTTATTAATCTAATGAAAAAATATCTTTTGCCCGTTGCCGATGTCTTTGCGTATTGCTTAATGGGAAATCATTTTCATCTGCTTGTTAGAATAAAAGAAAAAGACGAAATAACGGCAGGCAAGAAGCGAGAAAAACCGTATTTGGGCTTCGCTCATTTGTTTAATTCGTACACTCAAAAAATAAATAAAACGTACAACCGCAAAGGAAGTTTGTTTCAGGAACAGTTAAAAAGACAAATAATAACAGATAACGATTATTTTATTCAAGTTGTGGCATATATTCATCTAAATCCCGTGAAACACGGTTTTTCAGATAATTTAAATTATCAATATTCCTCTTATAATGCTATACTTTCAGATAAAAGAACACTTTTAGCAAGAGAAAAGGTTTTGGAGGTTTTTGGTGATAAAGAAACGTTTATAGATTGGCACAATTTACAAAAATTGAAATACGAAAATTTGGAAATATTAGAATCTTAATAACTTTAACGGTTTTAATAACTTTAACAGGGTTTTGAACCCTGTTAAAGTTAAAAGTTAAATAAAAATATTAAAATAAAACAATAAAATGTTAAATAAAGATACCAAGAAACGAATAGACGATGCAAGGGATACCTTAGTTGGCGTTTTACCCTTACCGACCGACCAAATAGAGTTAATAACCATTGCTCTTATCTATAAATTTATGGATGACCAGGACGAAGAACTTCGTCAGGCGGGTTTTGATGAAAAGTTTTTTAAAGGTATTCTTAAAGAATACTCTTGGCAGCAACTTATGAGCAATCAAATTAGTGCTGACCAAAGAGTTACTAAATTCATAAACGGCATTGAGCAAATTCAAAAAGCACCCGATATACCCACGCTTTTTAAAGAAATTTTCCAAAACGCTTTCCTAAAATTCAGAGATGGTAAAGTGTTACAACGCTTTTTAGATATTATTAACGGTTTTACATATAGCCATAGCGAAGAGTTGGGAAATGCCTTTGAGTATCTTTTAATGACAATGGGTGCGCAAGGCAACAACGGACAGTTTAGAACACCGCGAAATATTATTGATTTTATTGTTGATGTGGTTAATCCGCAAAAAGCAGACACCATACTCGACCCCGCCTGCGGTACTGGCGGCTTTTTGGTGTCGGCTTATAAACATATTATGCGGACAAATACCAAAGGTTTTGAAAATTCCCGTTTTACAACCAATGGTATTGATATGGAAAAAATTAATAATTCTTTAGGAAATTTGTTAAACACTGATGAACGAAAAAATATTGAAAAGAATATTGCAGGATACGACAATACGCCTTTAATGGTACGTTTGGCGAGAGTGAATTTATATTTACACCATTTTAATAACCCAAAAATTCACGCCTACGACACCCTTGTTACAGATACCCGATGGAGAGACCGTTACGATTGTATTCTTGCCAATCCGCCATTTATGACACCAAAAGGCGGAATAGACCCACACGATAAATTTAGAATTCCTGCCAACAGAACAGAAATTTTGTTTTCCTCATATATACTTCAACATCTTAATTCCGAAAAAGGAAAAGCGGGTTTTATTGTGCCGGAAGGAATTATTTTTACTACAAGCGGCGATTATATTTCGCTTCGCAAATGGCTTTTATATGAAGCGGGACTTTGGGCGGTGGTCTCGCTGCCGGCAGGCATTTTTCAACCATATTCGGGAGTAAAAACATCTATTATTTTTGTTGACAAAGAAATAGCAAAAAATAGAACAGAGGTGCTTTTAGTAAAAATCGAAAACGATGGTTTTTCCCTCAATACCAACCGTAATGAAATAAAGAATAACGACCTGCCCGAAGCATTGCGATGGTTGGAATTATGCAAAACAAACAAAGAAGATTTTTCTAACCAGTTAAAAGAAAACAAAACGCCATTTGCTAAAAAATTACAGTTGTTGCACCGTGATGAATTTGCAAAATTAGACGCATACAAAAGCAGTTTGGCTGCGTTTAATTTCTGTATAAAGCAATATACTAACTTTAACAATACTAACTTTAACAGGGTTCAAAACCCTGTTAAAGTTAAAGTTGATGTTAAAGTTGAAAACTTCTACAAAACAATCGGAATAGACCATTTACCACAAAGCAAAGATGATTTAAAAACTTGGTTTGATGCCTCTATAAAAGAAAACGCTATTGATTACGGCATAAATTTAACTAATAATAAACTTCCTGATGCTATAAAAAAATATTTGGATAACCAGCGAGAGTTTAATTTGAGTTTTGAGAAATTCCTAAACAATGACGAATTACGAATTACGAATTACGAAATGGTAAAAATCCCAGATTGTATAGAAAATTTTACTTATCCAGAAAAAATCCAAACAAAAGATTTTAAAGAATTTGGCAAGTATCCAATAATTGACCAATCTTCAAATTTTATTGCAGGCTATACTAACTCTGAAAACAATCTAATTGTAATAAATAAACCATATATAGTTTTCGGAGACCATACTCGAATTGTTAAATATATTGATTTTAATTTTTGTTTAGGCGCGGATGGAATAAAAGTATTAATACCTAAACAAGTTTTTTTGACAAAATATTTTTATTATATTTTAAAAAACTTGGAAATAGAAAATTTAGGATATAGTAGACATTTCAAACTTTTAAAAGAAAAGGAAATTCCCCTTCCCCCCATAGCAATCCAGCAAAAAATAGTATCCGAAATAGAACAATACCAAAAAGTAATTGATGGTTGCAATTTGCTTATTGAAAACTACAAACCAAGTTTTGAAATTAAAGAGGAGTGGGAAGAAGTAACACTTAATGAAATATGCGAAGTAATAAATGGGCGAGCATACAGTAAAGAAGAATTATTAAATGAAGGAAAATATAGAGTTTTAAGGGTGGGTAATTTTTTTACAAATAATAGTTGGTATTACTCAGATTTTGAATTGCCAGAGAAAAATTATTGTCAAAAAGGAGATTTGTTATATGCTTGGTCAGCATCATTTGGTCCAAGAATTTGGGAAGGCGAAAAAGTTATTTATCACTATCATATATGGAAATTAGTTCCAAATGAAAAGAAAATTTTGAAAATGTTTTTATACCTTTTATTAGAAAAAGAGACTAATAGAATTAAAAATGATGGTGGTCGTGGTGTAACAATGGTACATATTACAAAAAGCGGTTTTGAAAAAACTAAATTTGTTTTACCAAACATTTTTGAACAACAAAAAATTGTAGATGAATATTTAAAAGCCCAAACCACGATAACCGGCGCGAAGGAACTCAAAACCAAAATGGAACAAAAAATTAAAGAAATAATAGATAGAATGAAACTTTAACAAGGTTTAGAACCTTGTTAAAGTTAAAAGAAAAATAATAAAACCTTGAAAAAAACCAAATTTATAATATTGCTGTTGCTCGTTTTTGCCGCGCAAACTCTTAATGCACAAAATGTGTCGGCGGCGGGCGTTGTCGCCGATTCAATTTCGGGCGAGTTAATCGGTTATGCCTCAGTGGTTTTTGAAGGGACAAATGTCGGAACGACAACAGACGGAAACGGAAATTTTTATATAAAAAATTCTTCCGGCAAAAACATTCTGACAATCAGTTATTTAGGATATAAAACTCAAAAAATTATTTTACAGAAAGGAAAAGCAAACGATAATCTGAAAATCCTGCTTGTGCCTGATTTTTACCAACTTAGCGAAATTACCATAAAGCCAAAACGCGAAAAATATTCCAAAAAAGACAATCCCGCTGTCGAATTGATAAAGCAGGTTATTGCGCACAAAGACGAAAATCGCATTCAAAATCGCCCGCAATACAGTGCCGAAATTTACGAAAAACTCACATTTGCAATAGATTATTTCAATTTTGATATCGAAAACAGTAGATTATTTAAGCGGCTTTCGTTTCTGAAAAATTATATTGATACTTCCGAATTTAAAGGAAAACCCGTACTTACGCTTTCGGTTCGTGAAAAATTGTCGGAATATTTTTATCAAAAGCAACCTTTTAAGGAAAAAACTGTCGTGCTTGCGCGGCAACACAAGGGCGTTGATAAGCCATTCGACCAGAATGATTTGCTTTCGGCAAATATTGATGCGATTCTGGCGGATGTTAATATTTTTGATAATAATATAAAATTTCTTCTCGGCGATTTTGTAAGTCCGCTATCTTCCTCATTAGCAACAACTTATTACAAATATTATATTCTTGATACGATTAATATTGCCGACGAACGATGTGTAAATCTTGCTTTTGTGCCTTTTAATTCCGAAAGTTACGGCTTTACAGGGCAACTTTATATCACGCTCGACGGGCGATTTGCGGTGAAAAAAGCGTTGCTCAACACGCCAAAAGATATAAATCTGAATTGGGTTGACCAACTGCGTATCGTTCAGGAATTTACGCAACTGCCCGACAGCACTTTGGCTTTGCAGAGCGAACATTATTTTGGAAATTTTTATCCCATAAAAGGCGTTCAGGAACTTTATGTCCATCGTTTGCGGCAATTTGAGAAATACGATTTTGCCCCTGCGGCGATTGATACAATTTTTAACACTTCGGGGAAATTTGCAGAAATGCCCGATGCCACAACGAAAACCGACTCGTTTTGGCTTGCTCGACGGGCAGTGCCGCTGACGGAAAAAGAAGCAAGTATTGATTTGATGCTCAATGAATTATATCGAAAATCAGGATTTTATTTTTTTTCAAAAACTTTGGAAATTTTGGCAAATAATTTTATTCCGACAAATTTTGACAATTCAAAAAACAAATTCGATATCGGTCCCAATAATGCGCTTTTTGGCAGCAATTATGTTGAAGGTTTTCGCCTTCGTTTGGGTGGAATGACAACGGCAAATCTTTCAAAACATTGGTTTTTAAGTGGTTATACCGCTTATGGTTTTAATGATAAAAAATTAAAATATCAGGGAAAAATTTCATATTCTTTTAATGAAAAAAAATATCACGAAAACGAAAGTCCGATTCGCAAAATCTCGCTCACAGGCGGTTTTGACGTTTATACGCCGGGTTATGATTTTTTGAATAATTACGATAATATATTTTTCTTACCTGTTGGGAAAATACAAACACAAATGCTTTATATTCAGCGTTTTAAACTTCAATACGAACACGAATGGTTGAATAATTTTTTATTAAAAATTTGGACAGAAACCCGCGATAATCGCCCCGCAGGGACTTTTGTGTGCGAAAAATTCGATAATTTTGGAAATCTGAGCAAAGTAGAGCGATTTCGCACTTCGGAAATTGGTTTTCAACTGCGTTTTGCGCCCGGCGAGGCGATTTTTAACAGCCGACAAGGTAAATCGACCGACCCTTCTCTGACAAAAACAAATCCTGTGTTTTTGCTTTCACATCAAGTTGGTATTCAGGGTTTTATCAACAGCGATTTTGCTTATAACCGCACCGAATTTCAAGTAAAAAAACGCATTTGGCTTTCGGCTTTTGGCTTTGTTGACGGAACTTTGAAAGCGGGAAAAATTTGGGACAAAACGCCATTTCCAGCACTTGTGTTGCCATTTACTTCGCAGTCGCTTTTTATTAACAGCGACGCTTTTTGGCTGATGCGCCCGATGGAATTTATTACCGACGAATATGCATCATTTTTTGCAAATTATCATCTTAAAGGTCTGATTTTTAATAGAATACCATTGTTTAAAAAATTGCGCCTGCGCGAAGTGATAACTTTAAGAGGATTGTACGGCAGTTTGACGGATAAAAATAATCCTGAAAAAAATCCGACTGGACTTTATGCTTTGCCGCCGCAAACGCAGTTTTTCCGCAACTCAACGCCTTATTTGGAAGGCAGCGTGGGAATTGAAAATATTCTAAATATCTTTCGCGTCGATTTTGTGCGCCGCCTGACCTACAAAAATTCCCCAAATACCGACAAATGGGGAATTAGAATTGCCGCAC
>Ga0209629_10000542_pt1 | contig 20864 bp, 14 predicted proteins | sample TergutCu122P5_FD_187286 | JGI IMG/M metagenome (GOLD analysis project Ga0209629, IMG submission 187286) | Cubitermes ugandensis P5 segment gut microbial communities from Kakamega Forest, Kenya - Cu122 P5 (SPAdes) (version 2) | ecosystem: Host-associated > Arthropoda: Insects > Digestive system...
CGCGCTTACGCTTGTGGCTGCTATTTTTGAACAACTTGTTTTTTCGCGACTCCTGGAGTTGTCAAGGGACAGGAATGTCATTAATATCACATGTCATATTGAGGAGCAATGATCAGATGTTCTGTTCATTATTAAATATTGGAGGATTGTTGAAAAATTGCATTTTGCTTGGGATTGTTCTCGCGTTTTCGTTCGGTCATGGAATGCTTTTCGCCCAATATGTGTCGGGCGGAATCAATGCAAATGCCCGAAACGCACCGCAGTCGGCACAAATCCCGGCCCAAATCCCGCCTCAAACCGGGACGGCTCCGGGTCCTGCGTCCATTCCGCGTTCCGCACCGCAGCCGACGGCGGCCGTTGACACAACAGTCGTTGCCGGCGACATACAGGGGACGATCAAACGCCTGCTGGCGGCCAATGAAAGGCGTATTCCGAACATCGCGGAATGTGCCCCGGGGGACGTTCTCGCTTATGCATTTCCTTACGGGAGCCAGGCGATGGTCTATGTGCCTCCGGGAAAAGGGCAAGCATCGGGAAGCGGCCAATCAGTCTATGCGATCGGTGCACTCTGCTGGAATTTTCCCTGCCGGGGAAAAACATTGTTCCGCATTGCAGGCGACCAGGTGATTGCACGGGTCGGTGCGGGGTATCAGCCCTGCCCCGGATCGTTTTTGGCGATGCTGGCACTTTCGGAAATCGTACCGACTTATGAAATCAAGGCCGGAAACGAAAGCCGGACGTTGGCCAATCTAATCGAAACGGAAAAACTGAATTGCGTTCACGGGCAAAATCTTGCGATGACATTGGTCGGTCTTTCCTTTTATCTTCGGCCCAACGACCATTGGACGAACTCGCTCGGAGAAGACTGGTCGCTTGAACGGCTGGTAACGGAGGAATTGTCAAGACGCGCCGACCAGAGTCAGGTCGATGTGACCAACCAATTGCTCGGCCTGAGTGCCGCAGTGCAGACGTTCAGGGAAAATGGAAGTCCGCTCAACGGTCCGATTGCCGACGCCCAAGTCCAGCTCGACACCTATCAACGGTTCATTTTTTCCGTACAAAACAGCGATGGAACCTGGCATCCAATGTTTTTCGTCAACAAAGGGGCAAGCGGTGATGCCGACGGCGTTTTGTTTGCAACAGCTCACATTCTGAGATTCCTTGTTTTTTCCCTGCCGAAAGAACAATTGAACGACCCGCGCATAAGTAAGGCGGTCAACGCGGTTGCGACCATGATTTCACGAAGGCCGGTCAACGTGCCCCTCTCGCAACTCAGCGACAAACAACTGGAAGGGACCACCGTCGGCCTGCATGCGCTGAAAATCTATCGTGATCGCATGTACGGCAAAGAAGCGACCCCGGAATAGATCATCATACTTAGCCGTCCCGGATTGTCCCAAAAACCGGAGCATGCAGCGTAAGCAAGTGCCTATTGTGGTGGCGAGAAAAAATGCACAACGCTTCCACGGCTGCCGATTGCGCCGAAATGCAAAGACTTAGCAAAATAGGATGTTTTTTACATTTCGGCGAGACCGGCGATTCACCGGACACGTTCATTTTTTATTTCCAGCACAATAAATCAACATGCAAACACATTCGGAGGCACTCGCTTACGCTTCGTGCTCTGATGAATGATATATTTCGTGAGACAGGCAACAATAGGGACTTTACCATCAAACCATGTTTTCAAGAATCGGAATCCTCGGCGTGGGACTGATCGGCGGTTCGGTCGGACTGGCGGTCAAATCGTTATATCCCGACACTGTTGTCGTCGGGATCGGAAAGCGTCCCGAACGATTGGCGATTGCCAGACAGCTTGGTGCCATTGACGAATATTCCACATCGATTCAGGCGGGCGTTGCCGGCTGCGAACTGGTGATCGTCGGTATGCCGGTCAATCTTGTGGTCGAACAGGTCTTGCAAGTGGTCGGGGCTTCGAATGCGCCGATCCTCGTTACCGATGTCGGAAGCACGAAACAGGCAATATGCGGGGCATTGGACAAGGAGCTGCCGTTCGCGAACGGTTGTTCGTTTCTCGGAGGACACCCGATCGCCGGGAGCGAAAAGTCCGGCGTTGAAGCGGCAACCGCGTCGTTGTTCGAACAGCGGCTTGTCGTATTGACTCCGACTCCGAAGACGCCTCCCGACGCGACGGCGAGATTGCAGCGGTTTTGGAAATCGCTTGGTGCCCGGGTCACCTGCATGCATCCGGCGGAACATGACGCGGTTTTTGCGAGAACGAGTCACCTGCCCCATGCCATTTCGGCGACGCTTGCGGCCATGACCGATCATGAACGGTTGCGGCCGTTTTTCGGCACCGGTTTTGCAAGCGTTGCGCGACTTGCCGGAGGCGACCCGAACATTTGGCGGGATATTTTCATGACCAACCGTGATGCGCTTTGCGAGGCGCTTGCCGATTATGAACGGACACTCAAGCAATTGCACGACGCCTTGTCGGACAATGACGCTGACGCCGTTTTCCGGTTCCTTGAACAGGCAAGAAATGTCTCCCGTTAGAATTGCGGTCAAGGATTGCCCGCGAGATCACGAACGGCATAAAAATTCGGGTTGGCCTGAAATTTTTGATAGTTGTCTTCGTTGGTAAAAAGATAAATGCGATTTTGAAACCACGCACCGAATTTTCTCGAACCGGTGACATTTTGGTGCGATTGCGTCCATTCCACGATGTCGCGTCCGCCAAGAGCCGGCGCATAACGTTCGGGATTTGCCAAAAATTTCTGCTGCGCTTCCACGGAGATGAACCGGAATGCGATTCCTTCATGAATGGATGTGATATTCGGATCCCCTTTCGCCCATTTGGAAATTTCCACCAGCGTCACGGGGCAATAACCGTCCATCGCAAGGTTTTGTTCACTCGGACGATTCAAGGGAGCCATGTTTTGCAATCCCATGCTTTGCCTGATGGACGTGTTGTTCGGCGGCAGAGCTGCCGGTGCATTCAGGGCGGACGTTTCCGTGTTCGGATGATTCTTTGCGATGGTCGCAAGCCCCAACGAGGTTCCCGCTCCCAATCCGGTTTGGAGTGGTTTATTAATAACGATGTTTTCAAAGACACCGACGGGAGGCGTTTGGCTCCTGGCTGTCAATCCGGTTTCCCGAATGACCGGTGTCGCGACTGTCGCCGGCAGGGGCATTGACGGAGTGGCAGTCATTGATCCGGTCATTGATCCGGTCATCGTCGCTTGCGATGTCACGGGAGGGGCGATCGAAGAGGGAACACTCGCAAGTTGGAACGACGATTCGACTTGCTGCGGTAAATTGGGCATCGGTAAATCGGGAGCCGGTGAATGGACAATCAGGGACGGCTGTTCCACCATGGACGACGATGCATGAGTCCGATACGATTCCGTCCGATACGATGCTGGACTGTTGTATTGGGGTAAACCTGTTCCGGGAACAACTTGACTGTTTGCCGGCATTTTTGAAACCGCATAACCGTCCGTGTCGTTTTCCATTTCCGTCGCGGGTTTGTTTCCGGGAATCGTTTCCATGGTTCCCGAAGACATGGCGACCGTTTGTTGTTCGACGGGCTGTTTTTGAGCCGCCACTTGCGACTTGCGCATCTGTTTTTGTTGGGCAATGGAATAATCACCGGCAACTTTCTTCAACTCGCCGACATATTGTTCGGCGTTGACTCCGCCGACCCGTTGATGAATTTTTTCGCCGTCTGGAGTAAAATACATATCCACCGGTATCCCTTTCACGTCATATTCTGTGACAAGGTCCGGATTTTTATTGGTGTCGATTTTAACGGCAACGTATTCCATGTTCACCACGTCAACCACGCTTCGGGCGGGAAACACTTCTTTTTCCATGATTCGGCACGGCATACAGTGATCGCCGGAAAAGTGGATCAACAAAAGTTTTTGCTCGTTTTTTGCCCGCAATTGTGCGGAAGCCAAGTCTTTTTCCCATAAAATCCGGTTTTGCTCATCATTTTTGCTCTTCAGGAGTTTTCCAAGAGAAAAACCATCCGCTGCATGAAGCTGTTGCTGTGGTGATGTCAGTATCATGAACATTGACAAAATCAACCCAGAAATTTTTGATATTTGTTGAGCAGCTTTCATGACAATTCACCATCTGTTCATTTGACGGGCAAGTGACGATACTATCGAATGTATCAATTATATCGTCAATGGCAAAAAAAATCTTTAGCGACAACGTTTACGATTCCAGAAAATACCCCATATTTTATTTTTGTCCCAAAAATCATCCGGCGTATTTTACTCCGAAACCAGGCTCCACGCAAGCAAGTAAAGTACATAAATCATAAATTGTGTATACATCCCGGTTTATTTACAATTACTTAACGTGAAATTTTTTTTATTTTAGTTGATTCTCGATCAATATTTTCACGTATCGGACAAAAAAATGCTTCACATCGAAAAAACAGGCATTTTCCACCAAAACCGATTGGCACAGATCGCCCTTGACAAACTAACAACAAGAGACTATGATTAAGAAAATAAGATGAGTCAATGATTAATAGGAAGCGTTGACCAAAACTTCATGCCCGTCATCTTTTTTGATCAGCAGGCGTTCGCTTTGTTGATGATGACGAAATGCACAATGGAATTGCCCAAGTTTTTTGATTTCTTATTGTGCTGGAAATAAAAAATAAGCGTGTCCGGTGAATCGCCGGTCTCGCCGAAATCAACAAAATATCCTGTTTTGCGGAATATTTGCATTTCGGCGCAATCGGCAGCCGTGGAAGCGTCGTGTATTTTTTCTCGCCGGCACAATAACCTGTTCGGGTTCTTCATCACTTTCTTTCGGTCGCCCTTGCTTTGAGAATATGATGGCGATTGTCTTGAATGACCCGTCGGCAGGCTCTTGCTTTAACTTGGTTTGGTTTCGTACATGCCGTTCCTGCAAAAAGTTTTGTGATACTTAGGAGTCGCGCAAAAATAAGTTGTTCAAGAATAGCGGCCCCAAGCGTCAGCGCGGGGGGAATTAACCCTCCCTGACATTCCGGGCTTCAGTTGAAACAACCATTTTCCTTCCTCCAACTTCGCCTGTATTTTATTGGTATGGTTATAAAATTTGCATCGTGCGCAAACGTATTGGGGATTTGGCCGGGGCTTCCTGAGCTGCGCACGGACGCCCCTGACGCATTTTTTATTTCCAGCGTGGTAATCCATGTCATCCTTAGGTGGCAGAGAATAGCATAAATTTCATGTACTTCGTTTTTACTGGCGTTCCCTTTTTGTTTCGGAACGTCATTCTCAGAGATGTTTCACATTGACAAGGTGTTTCATGGCAAAAAAAGTAACAGGTAATCGACGGGGAAATCGAGACAGTCGCGGTTCCGGATCATCGCCGCGAGGCGGCGGAGGACGCACTGGAGGAAAAATGACTTCCGCCCGGCCCGGCCCCAAACCGATTGCTCCCCGACGTTCTCCGGTTTCTGAAGCCGCTTTCGAAAATGGCGATCTCGCCGACGGGGAATCTCTTTATTACGGAGAAGGTGCTCTCGAATTGCATCCGAACGGTTATGGTTTTCTCCGCGACCCGAATTTCAATTATGCCCGCCAACTTTCCGACCCGTTCGTGCCGGGCAGCATGATCGAAAAACTTTCTCTCCGTGAAGGCGTCCTGATGCGCGGAATGGTGCAACCCGGTCGCAAAGGGACCGGCCCGCGACTTCGTGAATTGCAGGATGTTGACGGAATGCCTCCGGAAGAATACGTCAATGTGAAAAACTTTGACGAATTGACGCCGATCAGCCCGGAAGAATGGCTGCGGCTTGAAACTTCGCAAACGACCATGACAACCCGCGTCATGGACCTGCTCACGCCCCTCGGTCGCGGTCAGCGTGCTCTGATCGTCGCTCCGCCCCGTTCGGGCAAGACGATTCTTCTGCATGACATCGCCCAGGCGATTCGTAACAATTACAAAGATGTCAAAGTCATCGTGCTTCTCATTGATGAGCGTCCCGAAGAAGTGACCGACTTCAAACGTTGTGTCGACGCGGAAGTCGTCGCCAGCAGCCTTGATTGCGAAATCGAAAGTCACGTCCGTCTTGCCCAACTGGTCATCGAACGTTGCAAACGACTCGCCGAAATGGGAAAAGACGTCTTTTTGTTGCTTGATTCGATCACGCGGCTTGCCCGTGCGTTCAACAAATGGGTCGGCAACACCGGTCGCACGATGACCGGCGGCGTCGACATCAAAGCGATGGATATTCCCAAAAAACTGTTCGCGACCGCGCGTCTTTTCGAAGAAGGGGGGTCGCTCACCATTGTCGGGACCGCTCTCATTGAAACCGGCAGCCGCATGGACGACCTGATCTTTCAGGAATTCAAGGGAACCGGAAACATGGAACTTGTGCTCGACCGCAAACTTGCCGACCGCCGCATTTGGCCGGCGATCGACGTCACGCAGTCGGGAACGCGCCGCGAGGAAAAATTGTTCCCGCACGAAATGCTCAAAGGGGTCACCCTTTTGCGACGCATGATGGCGCAAATGAATCCGATCGAGGCGATGGAGGAACTGACCAACAAACTCGGCCGTTATCCGACCAACGCGGAATTTATTTTCTCGTTCATCGAACGGAGCAGCAAATATTAGAGCAGTTATGAAAACCATGTAGACAATCACCGCTCCCGTTGGTCGCTCTTTTGCGACACAGGAGTGTCTACACCGGTTCATAAAATGCTCCAGTGAATATTGTGGTGGCTATTTGTTATTGCCCGCCTCATAACAATTTGGATAAATTATACCGCAGCCGGTATGGGCGGCAGCCTTCGGCCTCAATGAAAAGTCCTGCGTTGCAGGACTTTCCATATTCAGCTTCTGGAATTTTAAAGTGGTTTCAGCATAAGTCAGAGTCGCGAGGATCACCGAGTGGTCGAACCGGGGGAACCGCTCCATAACTGTCTCTGGTTTCTTGTTCTCATCTTTTCTGAGACAGGCAATATTCTATTGAACCCCGAGGTCGGCGAGGTGTGCGTGGAGGTGTTGCGCGATGCGGGATTGGGAGATGGCGAAGAGTTTGCCTTCGCCGGAGAAAATACGGTCGGCGAGGGCGTTGTAGGCGCGGTAGTGGTCTGGGGCGGTGATGGAATGAAATTGTGCGACTTCTTTCGGGAAGCGGCGGCGGTTGTGAACAAGTTCCCAGCATCGGGCGAAACGCTGGATGCGGCAAAGCGTCTCGAAATCCATGACATCAGTCTGCAACACTTCGTAGGGTGGTTCGGGATTGAACGCCAGTCCCAGTGCGTGTGCGTCTCGCAAAATGCGTGTGCCGGGAAGTCCTTTGAGGAGATTGACTTGCACCTCCGGCGGCCGGGCGGTTGCGATGAGTGTGTTGAAGCCTTGCGCAAAGGAGGGTTCGTCTTCGCCGGGCAGACCGAAAATGAGGTCGGCATGGACGGTTGCGCCGGTCTCGTGCGTGAGGCGGCGCAGGTTCTCAAGCGTTTGCGCGGTGTCGGGACTCCTGCCGATGGCGGCGGCAACGGCCGGGTTGAGCGTTTGTACGCCCACCTCCAGGTGCAGGGTCTCTTTGGGAAACGCCGCAATGCGGTTGAAGATGTCGGGATGCAGATGGTCGGCGTTGATTTCAAAATGCAAACATGTGTCGGGCGTGATTCTTGGCAGGAAGAAATCAAGGACGGCACAAGCGTGTGCGACAGGGGCGTTGAAACTGCGGTCGAGGAATTTGAGTCGGCGAATTCCGCGTTGCCAAGGCGGTCGAGTGCGGGCAGAAGCGTTTCGAGTGGGAACAGCCGCAGCTTCATTTTGGCGGAGGTGCAGTAGGTGCAGGGGCAGGGACAGCCGCGAGAGGTTTCAACGTAGATGGTGCGCCGTGCAAGGTCGGTGTCGGTGTAATCGTCGAATGGCAACACAAGCGCATCCATCGGTTCGGGCGAGGCGGAAATCAGGGATGTGGAATCAGGAAAGAGGAATTGGTCGGGGGGAACATCACAGAGGTGGCGGGTACAAAGGTTGCGGAACGCGGTTTCGCCTTCGCCGATGACGACGGTGTCGAAGAGCGGGGCGTTGGCGTATGCGTGGGTCAGCTCAGGGCCGCCGGCGACAAGCCGTGTTTGAGGCAAAATCGTCCGCAAGATACGGGCGACGGCTTCGACAAGGCGAACGTTCCAGAGATAAACGGTGAAACCGACAATGCGCGGATGATGCCGGGCGATTTGCTCCGCAATTTGTATCGGCATGACATCGAGGTCGGTCTCCAAAATCGCCGCCTCGTTCGCAAGTGCCCCCAGGTTCGCCAGCAGCGTCCGCACTGAGTGGGACGCATGACTGTAACGGGCATTGATGGCAACGAGAAGGATTTTCATGGGAAAGTTGTCAGGATGATGAACGGTACCGACAGCATGATTTCCATTTTTTGCTTTTCGAAAAGATTGTCTTGCAAAAGAAGAATATGGCACATATACTGGGAATATTATCTTTTATAGATGCGATCATAAAATTTGAACCGCTTCCAAGGCTGCCTGCTGCGCCGACATTGTTGATGCGCACAAAATAGCAAGACTTTTTATTGTCGGCAATGCAGGCGATTCATCGGGCAAGTTCAAATTTTAGTGGCGGCACAATAAAGTATGTATGGTATACCCAAGCCGGTTGAAAATTCCGGAAGCTGAACATGGCAAGTCCTGCAACGCAGGACGTTTGCGCAAGGCCGAAGGCTGCCGCCCATACCGGCTGCGGTATACATGGTCATTTTACCAAAAAATATGGTGTGGCATAGTCCAAAAGTTCATCGCAGAATGAGGTTTTGATTATGAATACGATCAGGTTTTTGACGGTGATTTTTTGTTTGCCGTTGCTTGTGGTTCTTCCTGTGTCCTGTGTTGACCGGAATCAGCAACCGATGCTCGAAGAATCCGTTACTCCTGTGATTTCACAAGAATCGCAACAGCCGGTCAAGTATTCTTTTAGTTTCAGTATTAGCAGTTACAGCCCTGTTCCTTTCTCGCTTGACACAATGCCGCCGCTGGAGGATTTGGACGATTTGGGCCAATCGATGATTTGGCGTGGTTTGTTCCCCCAGGATACCGGGCTTTATCTTCGTATCAATTACCTCCAAAGATTCGATAACGAACAGGAAGCTTTGGCCAAACGTGGCGAACTGCGGAAATCGCGGTTTACGGACGAAAATGAAACGGTTTCCAACACGGAACTTTTCAGAATCGCCCATGAACAATATACGCACGGCTTTTTTCACGATGCCATGATCACGTTTCAGATGGTCAAGCCGCAGGAGCCTTCGCGGGATTTACTGGTAAAAATCCATAACCAGGGGTATGATCCCCGTTATTACATCGACAATCCCGGCGATCTCCGGGAAATACAACAAACCGATATTTATCGAAAAGACCGGTTGCTGCGCCATTTTGCACGAGTGCGATTCCTTCACTGGGACAGTCCCGGAGCCGTCCAAACGGCGCGAATGATTTTTTCCGAGCCGGAACGGAATCTCGCTTTGCTGGAAATCATGCGGGCGCAGTGTTATGGAGCCGTGATGCTGGGCAAAGACAAAGAGCAATATGGCCGGATGATTGAAAAAGCTCATGCCACACAATCGTATTTGAGCGGCCCGGCGAAAGATTACGGCCTCGGCTATATCGCTTATACGCATCTCCACCACAAAGACAATGATTCAGAAGCTCTGGAAATTATCGATCAAATCCAAAGCGATTCATGCCGCGATGAAGCATTGGAATGGATGTTCAATATAATATGGTTTCGTGACGACGACCGGATCAAGGAGGAATTCAAAAAGCGAGTCACCGATCCGATTGCCTTATGCCGGATGAGGCTGGAACAGGTTTACCACGATTACCGTTCAACAGTTTACAGTACAGGCGGTGAGCCGTTTCTTGCCACGCTTGACGACATCCGGGACCTGGCGATGAAACAACCGCCTTCCCAGGAAAAATTTGATTTCCTGTATCTCATTGGCCGCGAGTATGCGTACCATGACCCGGCAAGAGCTTTTAAGGTGCTGATGGCCGTATTCGACGACATCAAAACGCTTGACGCGGCAGACCCTTTGTTGATCGCCAATGCTTTGGAAATACTCAGGACGAACAAGCAATACATGATTTCTTACCGGGGCGGTGTGACTTCCATTTATTCGTCTTTGCCGCGTGAGACTATTCTTGAAATCGGCAACCTGATTCTTGAAAAAACACGCGAAAAATACACACGGCCTGTTGAAACCACAAACGGGCACAAATTACTGAATGGAAAGTATGCCATTATTATCAACCGTGTAGTATTATATGAACTGCCGACAATATTAACAATATTATTAGACAACGACATCCCGGAAGCTGCTGAGACGGTTTTTGCTCTCGGCCTGAAAAGGAACGATTTGATCGCCTGTTATCGGGCATTATCTGCACTTTATGTGATTCCACACGGTTTCCAGGAACATGAGCAGCGATACAAGGAAATGCTCGACCGCCTTTCCCCCGGGACACAAGCCCATTTCCTCGCGGCGATGTATGAACCTTGTTTTCGCAGAAATTATAATTTTCCAGCGGAAAATTACATGAAATGGCTCGAAGAATCTCCTGACGCATTGAAGCTCATTCAACGGATTTATATCGACCACAGCCAATATTTACAATCCGACAAGGTGCTGAACGAACCGCATTATGGCGAACGTTTTGCCAAACTGAAAGAAATGCTGGCAAAAACCGGGCAGCAGTTTTACCGGTGCAGTGTATTGCCCGACCAGAGTTAAAATTGCGGGTTCCCAATGGCAGCCGGGAACGGAGCGCACGAGCCGCGTTAAAAAAAGTCCATTTGGACAAATTATTTTTTGACTGTTTCCAATACAGTATTGTGCTGGAAATAAAAATGAAACGTGTTCGGTTCATCGCCGGTCTCGCCGAAATTAATAAAGCCCCCTATTTTACGGGGTTTTCGCATTTCGGCGCAACCGGCAGACATGGTGGCGTCTTGCACTTTTTCTCGCCACCACAATATACTTCAAACGATCCAAAAATCACAATGAATTTTTTTGCACACCAGGACAATGCGCGCCGTCGCAGCAGATTGCTCGTTTTTTACTACGCTCTTGCGCTTTTGCTCACTTGGGGGGGCATTTATGCGGTCTGTATGGCGTTCATGCAGATTCGTTTCGCGTCGCCGGAAAATTTCCTGTTGTTAAGCGGTTCTTTTCTGGCCGTTGCGGTCATCATCGGCGGGGGAAGTCTCTACAAAACCTGGGAAATGTCCGCCGGCGGGGCGTATGTGGCTTCCATGCTCGGTGCCGTCGAAGTCGATCCCGGAACGAACGACCCGCTGGAACGGCGGCTGATCAACGTGATTCAGGAAATGGCGATCGCCGCCGGCATTCCGGTTCCGCAGATTTTCATCATGCCCGAAGAGCAGGGGATCAATGCGTTTGCCGCAGGTTTTTCGACTCAGGACGCCGCCGTTTGCGTCACGCGGGGAACTCTCGAATATTTGAATCGCGACGAACTGCAAGGGGTTATCGGGCATGAATTCAGTCATGTTCTCAACGGCGACATGCGATTCAACATCCGGCTGATCGGCTTTTTGTTCGGCTTGCAGATGATCACGATTTTGGGCTGGTTTCTCTTTCGCAATGCGTTTCTGTTCGGCGGCGGTTCCCGGAGCGGCGGTAACCGGAACAGCGGCGGCGGTGCGGCGGCGGTTTTGTTGTTCGGACTTGCCATCATGATCATCGGGTCGATCGGTGCGTTTTTCTGTGCCTTGATCCGTGCGGCGATTTCGCGCCAGCGGGAATACCTTGCCGATGCGTCGGCGGTGCAGTTCACCCGCAATCCGAACGGAATCGCCGATGCGTTGAAAAAAATCGGGGCCGCCTCTTACGGCTCGAAATTGGACAACACCCGTGCGATGGAAGCGAGCCACATGTTTATCGCCAGCCCGTTCACCAGTTCGTTTTTCGATGATTTGATGGCGTCGCACCCGCCGCTCAAAGACCGGATTCGCGCGATTGATCCGGCGTTTGACGGTCAATTTCCGGCACGGGTCGAACGCTTGGGGACGCTCTCCGGGCAGTCGCCCCAGGAAAGAATCGTGCAAAAACTGGCGATCGATGAAGTGAGAAAAATGTCCGAAAATGATGGTTTGTCCGATGACGTTTTGTCGCGAGATTTGAACATGATGAGAACCGTGGCTTCCATTGTCGGTTCGGCAGGAAAACCCAATCTTGCTGAAACGACCAATCGTCTCATGGGGAGCATCGGTCAAATTCATCCGGAGCAATTGGCGCGTGCCGCCGCGATGATGCAGGCGATTCCGGAATCGTTGCAGTCGTCGATTCGTGACCCGCAAGGGGCACAGGCGGTCGTATTCGCCCTGTTGCTGAGCCGGGACGCGGATGTTCGCAAAAAGCAATTGGAATTGTTGAACCGGTCGGATTGCGAAACTGTTGCCGCACAAACGGCACAATTGTCGGATGTTGCGAATCAGCTTCCGGAGGAATTGCGCGTGCCGGTTGTCGAAATGACGTTTTCGGCGTTACGACTTCTTGATCGTGCCCGATATACCAGGTTTCGTGGCATTGTCGAAACCCTGGTTCAGGCGGACGGCAAAATCGATCTTTTCGAGTACACGCTGCAAGCGATGCTTTTGCGCGATCTCGATATTCATTTTTCTCTTGCGGCAAGATTGAGCGTGCAGTATTATTCCCCCAAAGCGGTCGCCGGCCCGTTTTCCGAAGTGCTTTCGATCCTTGCTTATGCAGGAAACGACAAGAATGACGAGGTTCAGACCGCATATCAACAGGGGGTTACCGTGTTCGGTTGCGGAAACAGGATTTCGTCGCAAAACGTCTGCAATCCCGCCCGGCTGGATGCGTCGCTTCGCGTTTTGGTTCATGCCGCGATGCCGGTCAAGGAACGAATGTTGCAGGCGTTCATCGCCTGTATCTGGTCGGACGGCAAAGTCACCCGCCGCGAACAGGAACTCTTGCGTGCCATCGCCGCCATGCTCGGTTGTCCCATCCCGCCGCTTGCCCAATCGGAATGACAACTGCCGGAAAATGATCAGAGCGCGAAACGTGAGCAAGTGCCCCAAATGTGTTTGCATATTGATTTGGGCACTCGCTTACGCTTCGTGCTCTGATTTTTGAATAACCTGGTTTTGCGCGGTTTCTAATGCTTCGGACTTTTCAGGCTCAAATTCGTTTCAAGCCGGGAACCATTTCGCTCAAAAACCAGTGGAATGACGTCGCCGTCGTTTTTATCGACCAGTGTGCGATAAAAATCCAACTTCCGGTCCAATGGCAGGTTGTTTGACATTCGGAGAATGTCCCCCGCCAAAAGTCCCGCTTCCTGAGCCGGGCTGTCGGGATCAACGGAAGCAACAACGAGGATTTTATAGTCATCGACATGAATATTCGGCGTCCCGATCAGTTTGACGTCCACTTCCTTGAAATGGATTCCATGCCGGCAGGATTGGCTCGTGTAGTGATCCAACAATCCGGCGGCGACTTCCATAACATAATCACTCGGCAAGGCAAAGGCGATTCTGCCCTCCCGCCTCACGGCGGTATTGAGGCCGATCATCTCACCGCCGGTGGTCAACAACGGACCTCCGGCATTGCCGGGATTGATGTCGGCGGAGATTTGGATCATATTGCCGTATTTTATGGAATTCTCATTGATGGAAAGTTTGCGATCAAGCCCCATGATTTCGCCGCTGCTGAACGAGTACGAATAACCGAAAGGATGACCCAACACGATAATACGATCCAAGATACGCAGGCGGCTTGAGTCGCCGATGCGGATCGGCACGAGCGGTTTGGATGGCGTGATTTTGATCAAAGCGATCTCCGCGTTTGGATCATAGCCGACATTTATGGCGATGTACTCATGGCCATCGTGAGTTTTGACCAGGATTTTGTCGAGTCCTTCAATGACAAAACCATTTGTGACGATAAAACCGCGGGGATCGATAATGACGCCACCCGCGACGTGAAATTGTTCGTCGCGGGTAATCATCACCGTACTGTCGCTGGCGGCTTCAATCCTGGTCATGTTTATTCCTGCTGCGTCAATGCGATCGTCCGGCGTTTTGTCCCCTTCCGATTTCACAGGTATTTCAACCTGCTTTTCCGCAACCGGTTTTTCTTCGGTTTTCGGCGGGTCAGCTTTTTGGGGGTTGTTCTGTGCGATTGCCATTGGCAGGACGCACAAGGTCAAAAAGAGCAGGAACCCCCAGCCGAAAAGGCCGATCCGTTTGACGCGACGTTGTTGTGACATGATCTCCTCCAATCGTTTTTGTAATTGTGTCTTACGCTCCAATATGCCGATGAATCCGAGAAACCCGACGCGGACCGGCGGTTTTTCCCGGAGGGCGACCATCACCGAAAGGAGTGAGTCGCCGTACTGTTTCGCCGCGACGCATCCGGAGTTAAGCACCGCTTCGTCGCATGCCGATTCCCGTTCCAGACGCAGCCGCCAAATCGCAAGCCAAACCGCCGGATGAAACCAGAACAGTCCCTGGACGAGCGACTCGAATCGCGCGACGATCAGGTCGCCCCGTTTCCAGTGCGTCAGTTCGTGCAACAGGACGCTTTCCATTTCACTTGCGGAGACTTCACCGGGAAAATCCGCCGGGATCGCGATGCAGGGCGTCGAAAATCCCCAAAGAAACGGGCTTCGCACCGCATCGGAAAGGATGATTCGCGGCATTGTTTTGAGTTGCAAACGTTTTGTGAGTCGCCCGAGCAGTTCACAAATCGGGCCGTCGTCGAGTTGCCGCCCTTTTTGGAGCCGCCGCACCGCAAGGGCATGATGATACAGGATCACGCCCCAAACAAACAACGCCCCGGCCAGCCAAACGCCGAACAAATACGGAAAATCAAAACGCGTTCCTTTTTGTTCCGCAACAAGCGGCGCGGAAACGGCGACAACGGGCATTGTTTCGGACGGCTTTTGCAAATGCACCTCTTGCATGAATTCATGTCCAGCGTCATGTTCGGCGTCCGTGATATGAATGACCGGAATCGACACGGCGGTTTGCTCCGCAGTTTGTTCCATGTCGTTTGCGTTTTGCTGCGCGAAAAACCGGGACATCGGTTCGAACGCCTGATTCGCGACCGACCACGGCACCGCAAAAAACGGCGGAAGCAACGCTTTGATCAGCACGAGCGTCCAAAGCGCGTAACGGAGCCGCGCCGACAAACGCCGCCCGAACCAAACGATTGCGGCGATGACAATCACCAAAACCGCAATCTGCACACTGGCGTCGAAAATCCAACGGATGAATAAATCGTTCATGATTGCCTCTCGTCAAGCAACTGCCGAAGTTGTTCGATTTCTTCCGGGTTGAGTTCCTCCTCGCGGATGAAACTGGCAAACAGTGCCGACATGGACCCGTCGAACACGCGATTGGCAACGCTTCGCACTTCGTGACAGACGAGTTGCTCACGCGAAAATTCGGCCCGGTACAAATACGAATTGCCGATCTGGTCGTAACCGATCGCCCCTTTTTCGACGAGCCGTGAAAGCAGCGTCCGAACCGTTTTGATGTCCCGCGAATTTTCTTCCGGCAACGCGGCAAACACGTCCCGTGCGGCTTGCGGACCATGTTTCCAGAGCGTTTCCATGATTTCCCACTCGGCAGGCGAAACCGTCGGAACAGGTTTTCCGTTTTTTATACCGCAGCCGGTATGGGCGGCAGGCTTCGGTTTCGCGCAACCGCCCTGCGTTGCGGGGCTTCCGTATCCAGCTTCTGAAATTTCCAACCGACTTGAGTCCACGATGATTTTCTCCATCTATTTTTTCCGGCAACATTGTGTATTCCAATGACCACATTATGATGTCATAATACAACAATATGTAGTCAAAGTCAACAGAGAATATTCCAAAGAGTCATATAACTGATATTTGTTTGAAAATAAAAGTGACAAAATGACCGATTTTTAAATTTTTTAACAAAAACATTCGATAAAAACCTTCAAGGCAACCTATATATCCATATACATACATTAGGAACAGCGGAAAGTATGACCGTGCAAAACACGAGATGCTCGGTCGCTTCACTTCGTTGCGCTCCCGGCTGCCATTCCTCCAGACTTTGCGTGTTACTTTCCGTCGAAAGCCAAAACCATTTTTGATATATGAGACAATAACGTGGAAATCGGAGCGGTCACAGGTCTGGTATCGGCAATCATCATGTTGCTTACCTCCGTTCTGTTGATGGGGGGGAGCCTTGAGGGGATGATGGACCTGCCGGCCATGATCATCATCGGCGGCGGGATCGTTTGCGGCGTTCTTGTCGCATTCCCGACCAAAGACTGCGCCAGAATTCCGGCGGTTTTCATGAGGGGATTCTTTCCAAAAACCAGCGATTTGATCGCCGTGATCAATCAAATCGTCGAACTTGCGGAAATGGCCCGTCGCGACGGCATTTTGACGCTGGACGCCAAATTGCAGGAAATCGACAATCCGTTTTTGGTTTCAGGCATGCGCATGGTGATCGACGGGATGAATCATGAAACGGTCGAAGCGATCATGCGACGTGAAGTCAACGCACTGAACGCCCGGCACAAGGTCGGCAAGGGAATGGTGTCGCAACTCGGAAAAGCGGCCCCGGTGTTCGGACTTGTTGCAACGTTGTTGGGGCTTGTGCAGATGCTCGCCAACATGGACCCGAAAACGATCGGTCACCAGATGTCGGTCGCAATTTTGGGAACGTTTTACGGTGCGGTTTCCGCGAATCTGTTTTTCCTTCCTTTCGGCGAAAAACTCAAGAACTACAACCAGATGGAACTGGACAACATGGAAATCATCATCGTCGGGGTTCTTGCGATTCAGGCGGGCGAAAATCCGCGAGTCATCAAACTGAAACTGACGACGTTTATTCCGCCGAAACTTCGTGTTGCCGAAAAATCGGAGGGCGAATCATGAGCGGACACGCTCCCGATGTTCCCCACGAAGAAGAGGAAGAAGAGGAAGTTGCGCCGTTTTGGATGATCAGCTTCAGCGATATGATGACGTTGCTTCTCACGTTCTTTATCATGCTTTACAGTATCAGTACGTTGAACCAGGAGAGAGCGGCGGAAATTTCCAACTCCATGCAACGTCAGTTCGGATTTGCGACAGAGATGTTTTCCCCGTTTCCAGGATCGAAATTCGAAATCGGCGAAGAAGGATTCCGGAAAAAGCCGGATACGGATGCCTCAAAACAAAGGCAACTTGATATCCGGCCCGTTCAGGAAATGGTTTCACGCGGGGTGATCCTGTTCGAACATGCGTCGGTGGAATTGTCATCGGACAATAAAAGAAAGATCGCCGACATTTTTCCCAAACTCGACGGTATTCCGCAAAAGATCGAGCTTCGCGGACGTGCCGCTCTGGACGAGGAGGGGAAAGGATTCTACAGCGACCTGATGGACCTTGCTTATTCCCGGGCGCACAATGTGCGTGCTTATTTGATCGAATTGGGAATCAAGCCGGATCGCATCGAGATCAAGTCCCTCGGAGCATACAATCCTTTGTCAAAATCGGACGATCAAAGAGGGGGCGGCATCAATTCCTCGGTTGAAATTTGCGTGATGGCCGACAATGCTTTTTAATTCTACTGTGTCAATTTTCTGTAACTATTGCCTGTCTCATAGAAAATGAGGTTTTAAAATAGCAGCCCGGAGCGTAAGCGACGGGTTAAACCGGTCCCTGACGTTCCCGGCTGTTATGTCAACGTCCTGACTATGGAATAGACGGTTTCAACATCCAGTTTGAGCTGGAAATGTCCGGGAATCAAGAATTTTTTTCGCGGCGATGTTTTTTTGGCGGTCGATCATTTTTTAGCGGTCGGTCGCAAACCGACGCGGCATACAACGCATCGACTTCGTCACTGGTCAACGGGCGGTACTCGCCGGGCAACATTTTGCCCAATCTGACCGAGCCGACCGAAATTCGCTGCAACGCCATTACTTTGTGTCCCAGTCGGGCCAGAAGGCGGCGAATTTCGCGATTTTTTCCCTCTTTGAGTTCGATTTCGAGAATGGAGCTGTTTTTGTGCGTCCCTTTGACGACGACATTCGACGCCTGGGCGTGCCCTTCGGCAAAATAGGCACCTTTTTTGAGCTGCGCCACAATCGTATGATCGACCAGTCCGGCCACCTGTACTTTGTAACGTTTCGGCACTTCGTACTTGGGATGGGTCAGGCGTTCGGTCAACGCCCCGTCGTTGGTCATCAACAACAGCCCTTCGCTTTCGAGGTCAAGCCGACCGATTGAAAAGAGCCGACCGAGTTTTTCCGGCACAAGGTCAATGGCACGCAGGCGATGTTCCGGGTCCCAATGCGAGCAAACGTAACCTTTCGGCTTGTAAACCGCGAGGTAAACCGGCTTGGTTTTTTTGAGTGTTTCGCCGTCGACCCGGATTTCCTGAGTCGTCGGCGAGACGCGCACTCCCAGTTCGGTGACCGGTTTCCGGTCGACTTCCACCCGACCCGACGTGATCAGTTCCTCGCATTCGCGACGGCTCCCAAACCCTGCGGCCGCAAGCACTTTCTGCAAACGATACCCTTTCTGCGTCTTTTGGGGGTGTGGAAGATTGCCATTTATCCGGACCGCAACGACACTCTCTTTTTTCGAAGCCGTATCCGATGCAAAAAGATGACGCCGGTTTGGACGTTCTGGAACGGCTTTGAATTTGGCTGATCTTTTACGAGTCGTTTTTTTATGTCGGAACGATGGTTTCAACGACGATCTGTCCGAATCCGCAGGCGAGTTCGCAGAACCGGAACCATTCCGCTTTGATTTCAGGGGAACGTGAAACGATTGCGTCCTTTTTTTGGTATTCCGTTTGGCCGTTTTTTTACCAAAGCCGATTTTTGAACGGGAAACAACTTTTTTTCTCATAAATATTAATATTATATAAAGATCAGTCAAAAATCGCCGGGGAGAAAGTGAAAAACGACACAAAACAACAGCTCACAATACCATCTCCAAATATAATGTACCGGTTTGATATTGCCAAGATACAGCAGTCGGTATGGACGGCGGTCTTCAGTCTGTCACCAAGTTTCAGCTAACAAACTGCGAAACTCAACCTGATACGATGGAATATCCTTTTATGAACCGAAAATTTCGTGAAACTTGACGACGGACTGCACCGCCAAAGGAGATGGTCGTTTTAGGGCTTGACGGTCATCGGCCGAAAAGGTAGAATTTTGAAGAAGTGTCATTTTGTGGCACTGAAATTTTTGAAATGATGTAAGTTGTTATGGCAACAAAAGATTATGGTATATGGTTCGATCCCGTCCCTGTCCTATTTGTTGGTATAAAAACAACCATCAAAGCAGTCTCCACTTTCCGAAGGGCGAAGAATTATGGCCAAAATGACGATTCAGGATGTTGATGTTGCAGGAAAAACGATATTAATGCGGGTCGATTTCAACGTTCCGCTTGATGATCAGGGGAAAATCACCGACGATCGTCGTATTGAAATGGCTCTTCCGTCGATCAAATCGGTCTTGGATCGGGGGGGAAAGTTGATTTTGATGAGTCACCTCGGTCGCCCGAAAGACGCTCCGGATGCCAAATACACGATGAAACCGACCGCTGTCCGCCTCGCCGAACTGCTTGGCAAACCGGTCGGGTTTGCGAGCGATACCGTAGGGGCTGACGCCAAGGCAAAAGTCGCCAAATTACAAAAAGGGGACGTGCTTGTTCTTGAAAACCTCCGTTTCCAGCCGGGCGAAAAGAACGGTGACGCCGTATTTGCCGGCGAACTTGCCGCAATGGCCGACATTTATTGCAATGATGCGTTCGGAACCTGTCACCGCACTGACGCTTCGATGGTCGCCGTCCCGAAAGCGATGGGTAACAAGCCGAAAGTCGTCGGTTTTCTCGTGGCCAAGGAAATTCAATACCTCACCGATGCCATCAGCACACCCAAACGTCCGTTTGTTGCAATCCTCGGCGGGGCAAAAGTTTCCGACAAAATCATGGTGATTAAGAATCTGCTCGGCATTTGCGACAAAGTGCTGATCGGTGGAGCAATGGCCTATACGTTTTCACTGGCTCAAGGGGGCAAAGTCGGCAAATCGCTCGTCGAACCGGACAAAGTTGATCTTGCCAAAGAGTTGCTGGCGGCAGGGGGCGACAAACTCGTACTTCCGCTCGATAATCATTGCGGTGATGATTTTAAAGCCGATTGCAACAAGAAATTCTGCAAAACGGGCGAAATTGAAGACGGTTGGGAAGGTCTTGATATCGGCCCCGAAACGGCAAAGTTATATGCAAACATCGTCAAATCGGCAAAGACCGTCGTCTGGAACGGGCCGATGGGCGTTTGCGAAATGCCACCGTTTGACGAAGGAACGAAAATCGTCGCCCAGGCAATTGCCGACAGCGATTCGATCAGTATCATCGGTGGCGGTGACAGTGCCGCGGCCATTCAGCAGCTCGGTTTCGCCGACAAAGTTTCGCATGTCAGCACCGGTGGCGGTGCCAGCCTTTCGATGCTTGAAGGCCAGAAATTCGAAGCGGTTGAAATTCTTGACAACAAAAAAGACAGCGGTTGCAAATGCTCCTGCTGTGGCTAGTCCAAAGTTATCCAATTGCCCTTTGATAATTTTGGGCAAGCTAGTAAAAAGGCGATTGCTTATTGTGCTGGAACTAAAAAATAAACATGTCCGGTGAATCGCCGGTCTCGCTGAAATGAATAAAACAGCCTGTTTTACGAAAATTTCGTATTTCAGCACAACCGGCAGCCGTGGAAGCGTTGTGCATTTTTTCTCGCCAGTACAATATTTGCTTATTTTCCTGTTTTTCTGAGATTTTTTGGGCAAGGATGCATGCGGCATTGGTGGCATTTGATTCTCTGGAAACGGCGATTTGACACAAGATCGTTCA